>JAEEGL015430570.1_pt1 | contig 18243 bp, 15 predicted proteins | sample 9134231 | NCBI WGS metagenome assembly JAEEGL01 (sample SAMN16246548, study PRJNA631951) | gut metagenome | biome: gut microbiome; feature: rumen; material: fiber-attached | host: Bos | place: Iran: Karaj | collected 2018-10 | reverse complement strand
GCCCTCAAAGACAGATCTGACACATATTTACAAAAGAGAATCTCTCACGCACCCTCAAATGAGAAAATATCTTCGAGTTCTTCCCTTGTAAGAGAGCTGATAAATACTTCCTTCGATTCGATAACGGAATCGGACAGTTTCTTCTTTTCCTGCTGCAGCTTGTAGATCTTCTCTTCTATCGTACCTTTGGTCAGCAGCTTTAATACGTAAACATTGCTGGTCTGACCGATCCTGTATGCACGGTCTGTTGCCTGGTCTTCAACTGCGGGATTCCACCAGGGATCATAATGAATTACGGTATCGGCTCCGATCAGGTTTAATCCTGTTCCGCCGGCCTTCAGCGAGATCAGGAATACATCTCCCTCACCGTTATTGAAGCGCTTGGCCATATCAAGTCTTTCTTCGGGCTTGGTCTGTCCGTCAAGATAGAAATAATTAAGGTTGCGCTCATCGAGTTCCTTGCGTATTATATCGAGCATCGTTGTAAACTGTGAAAATACAAGTGTCCTGTGCCCGTTGGCAAGGGCGATGTCAAGCTGCTGGAGGAGCAGATCAAGCTTACCGCTTCCGCCTGTATAATCCTCAAGAAATGTCGACGGATGACAGCATATCTGGCGCAGTCTGGTAAGTGCCGCCAGGATCTTCATCTGGTTCTTCTCAATACCTGTATTGTCGATCTCTCCGAAAAGATCGGAACGGATGCTGCCGACATAACTGATATACAGTTTTCTCTGCTCATCGCTCAGCGGCGTTACCATCTTCTCCTCAACCTTATCGGGCAGTTCCTTTAAGACTTCCTTTTTCATTCGTCTCATAACGAACGGCCTGATCCTGGTGTTCAGATTCGCCAGCACGCTCTCATCCCCGCCGATGATCGGCTTTTCATACCGCTGCACAAACCGCGAATGCGCCATAAGGAAATTCGGCATTATAAAGTCAAATATCGACCACAGCTCCGAGAGTGAATTCTCGATGGGTGTACCGGTAAGGGCAAAACGGTGTTCCGCACGCAAAAGCTTAACCGACTGGGCATTGATCGAAGCGGCATTTTTAATGAACTGCGCTTCATCAAGAAATACCGAATTGAACATGATATTCCTGTAAATGGATACATCCCTGCGCATCAGCGGGTATGATGTGATCAGGATATCATAGTCGGCATAGCTTTCTATCAGCTTTCTGCGGTCCTCGGGCAGACCGATCACAACACATGCGGTCAGTCCCGGTGCGAACCCGTTGATCTCGTCCATCCAGTTAAAGACTATCGAGCTCGGGCAGACGATCAGGAAATGCCTGTCTCCCTCACCGCGCGATTTCATAGCCTGTATATAAACGATAGTCTGAAGAGTCTTACCAAGACCCATATCATCCGCAAGGATCCCTCCAAGACTATTATGAGCCAGAGTCATGAGCCAGCGGTATCCTATTTCCTGATAGCCTCTCAGATCGGCACTTATACCTTCGGGAACCTGATAATCTTCCTGTTCGGCATTTCTGATATTGTCAATCAGGTGAACAAAGTCCTCATTTTTCTCAACCGTAAAGCCGCACCCGTCAAGTGCGTCCTCAAGATAAAAGGCATTGCTCTTGCTAAGCTTTATACCTCTCTCTCCTATATTTTTCGACGAAACCCCGAGGTTGTCGAAAATATCCATTAGCCGTTCGAAATCACTGCTCGTAAGGTCAATAAAGCTGCCGTCCTGCAGTCTGTAATACTTTTTCCTTACACGCAAGGACCTGTACAGATTCTGAAGTTCCTCCTCGGACATGTCCGAATAGCCGAAATCCATTTCAAGAAGATCCATCTCGCTGCTCACACGCAGACCGATATTGAAGCCTTTGCCGCTCACGATCCTGAGCTTGTGGAATTCTTCGGAATAATACAGCTCCGCAAGCGAAGCCAGTCCCGATCTGTCTCCCGTCAGGAAATCATAGATCCCCGACTCGCTTTTCAGCAGATAAAAGCCGCTCCTTGCTTCAAATCCGAACTCTTCAAGCCTTTCTATAACACTGTCTTCTTCGTTCTTCCTGCGTACGATTATATAATAATCCGACTGGGGATTTTCGAAGGAATTGAACTCAAATTCCCCGTAGATGTAATGAACTTCGGCCTTGATCCCGCCCGCATATCTGTCAAAATATATACTGCATCCGAATTCGGGCGATATATATCTGTCGGCAAGCTCATCGGGAATATCGATGTCCATGCTGTCACCGATCTTGGGCAGAACTTCTTCAAGGAAACGCTGTTTATTGGCGCCCCTGAAGATCAGAGGCGGCTTATCCGGCCCCAGACTGTTGAAGAATGGTGCATAATTACGTTTAAACCGCGTATCGGGAATAAAAACGGCTCCGTTGTAATAGATCAGCTCACCGCTCTTTGACAGCGAAAATACAGCCTCCTTGTCGCGGTAATCAAGCATTATCGAATCATCCACAACATCAAGATCGTATTTGATATTCGGATTCTGGTTGAACACTCTTACATTCTCGTAAGTCGTATCATACAGATTCAGAGTAAATGTGCCTTTTCCTATGATCCCGAGGAGTCTGAGCAGCAGCGTCTGCGTGAGCATCATCCTTGAACGTTCGAAAACGCCGGCAGTGGACATATTGTCATCCATTCCCAGAATATCAAGCGCTTCGATTATAAAGTTGAGTATCTCCTGGGAAGAATGGTCAAATTCGCTCTCATAGTAAATAAACCTGAAATCTTTCCCGAGAATGATATCGTTTTTCTGAATATAGTCGGTCACGAATTTCTTGAGATTCTGTACCTTATACAGCCTGTCATGTCCGCATTTTAATGACAGAAATGCATTGCCCTCGCTGGTGTTGAGCATTTTGGGAACTGTGATCACCGGCTCGATATGATAAACGTCCATCGGCTGGACAAGATCTTCCTGTCCCCTGAAAAAGTCCATGACCGAGCAGGCTCTTCTGTCCTCCGGAGTAGGAAGAGCTTTCAGTTTTTCATGTTCCTGATGCTTAAGTACAGAGAAAAGTCCGGCAACAACATGCTTGCAGGCACCCTTTTCCTTCACCGCGGATGCACAGTTGCAGGTATAGACGATCTCCGTATCGGACTTTTCATCGATCGTAACGGTATATTCGTAACTGTCCATTACACTGATCCTGAATTGTCCCGTGGTTCTCTGTACCGAAATGCCTTTTACGGCGCCCGATCTGTATAATTGAATACCTCTGGCATACACAGTCGAACTAACTGCCAGATTTCTGATAGCCGCTCTTGTAAGCTCCTGCATAGACATTCCTTTCGTTATCATTTATGATCATGCGGGTCTGAATGCTGATCTGATTAAATCCCGTAAAAATCCTTCCGTCAAACGATCCGGTCAATGACGCCGTTATTTTCCGGACGGATTATATCCTCTTAACAGATCTCCCCCGGAAATATTTCCTTCAAACGTAACATTTATCATCTGAGATGCATGGGGACAACTCATCATCTCATTGCCTTCATCGTCGCAAATGGATATTACTTTTACAAATTCAGGCTCTATCCTGCCGTGAGCAAGCACCTCAAGCGTATCGCCCACACAGAATTTATTCTTCTGTTCAAATCTGCATACAGTCCGATCCGCCTTTTTTTCGGCCTTTTCAACCGTTCCGTAGTAGACGTATTCCTTGACATAGGTGCTGTTTTCATATACCTGGGATTCGGCTGAGGGTTTTCCGAAAAAGAATCCCGTTGTAAATCTTCTGTTGGTGCACTTTGCTATTTCTTCAAGATAGACCGGTATATTCTTTCGGTATTTTTCAGGGTCTTCAAAATAATCATCGATCGCCGCCCTGTAGGCCCTTGTTACGGTCGCCACATATAAAGCGGTCTTCATCCTTCCTTCAACCTTAAAGGAGTCTATGCCTGCCTCTACCATCTCCGGTATATGATCGACCATACACAGGTCTTTCGAATTAAAAATATATGTTCCGCGCTCGTTTTCCTCTACAGGCATATACTCGCCCGGTCTTGTTTCCTCGGTGAGGTAATATTTCCACCTGCAGGGATGCGTACACTCACCCATATTGGCATCACGTCCCGCAAGATAATTGCTCAGAAGGCATCTTCCCGAATAAGAGATGCACATCGCTCCGTGAACAAAGCTCTCTATCTCCATATCCTCCGGGATCTTTTCCCTGAGTTCCTTTATTTCGCCGATCGAAAGCTCTCTTGCCGAAACAGCTCTTTTGGCCCCCTGCTCATACCAGAAGCGGAAAGTCAGATAATTGACATTATTGGCCTGTGTACTGACATGAAGCTCCAGATCCGGCGCATATTCCTTTGCAAGCATAAATACTCCGGGATCGGAAATGATAAGCCCGTCGGGTCCCGCTGTGTTAAGGAACTCAAGATACTGCTTGACACCTTCCAGGTCTTCGTTGTGTGCCGTGATATTGACGGTCACATACAGCTTTCGTCCCCGTTCATGACAGTACTGCACCGATTCGGTGATATCCTTTTGAGAGAAATTCTTCGCTTTTGCCCTTAATGAGTACAGATCGCCTCCGATATACACAGCATCCGCGCCGAACAGGATTGCTGTCTTAAGTACTTCAGGGCTGCCCGCAGGCATTAATAATTCCGGTTTTTTCATAGTCTCTTTATTTCTTATCGTTCTGTTATGATTTTGTCGTTTTTAAGACCTTCCCAGTCTGACTGCCGGATCATAATCTGCAGGAAACGGCCAGACCGTCCCCTGTCGGTAATATCACCGTATCCAGCATTTCCGAATGAGTGATCTCATAAAGATATTCGCGCATCCTTTTGTGGATCGTCCTGTCCCTGCGTTCTATCGCAAATTTTGATTCCGCGATGCTCCCGTCGAGCAGACAGTTGTCGGTGACCAAAAGCCCGCCCTTTTCAAGGAGTTTCAATATCTGCTCCAGCCATGAACCGTACTGTCCTTTTGCCGCATCAAGAAATATCATGTCAAATTTCCTGCCTGATAAAACCAGTTGTTCCAAAGCCTCTGTCGCATCGGCCTCGATCAGTGTGATCCGGTCCTTTCCGGCAAGATTCTTACGTGCTTCCTTAAGTCTCATTCCTACCTTCTCGATCGTGGTGATATGCGCTCCTTCAGGCAGAAATTCAAGCATAAATAATGCCGAGAAGCCGACAGCGGTTCCAATCTCAAGAACCGCTTCCGGCTTTTCTTTCCTGATCAAAAATTTTAGTACACTCTGGGTATCTCTTCTGATGATCGGAACCCCCTGTGCCAGGGCACGGTCTTCCAATTCAGCAAGAAACTGCGGTAATTCGCCATCAAGCGAAAAAAGATAATCTCTGATATGTTCGTCTACGATCATATAATCAATATCCTTACGGTACAGTCTCGACAATCACTTTTCTTACGGTGTCGATTCAACATCCTCTACTGTGGTTTCCTGTTCGATCGACTTTGAATAGTCCGAAATGATATCAAGCACTTCGTTATATGACATTGACGTATTCAATATATAAGTACCCGGCATCACGTCATATTTGGAGGTCTCCGGATCGTTGTCCTTCTTTCCGAGCTCCATGAGTTTCAGCTTTACGAAAAAAGAATATTTATTCACTATAACCTTGGCGTCCTGAAGTTTGCTCGCGATATTCATTGTGGATTCGCCTTTCATGATAGTCACCTTGACATCTCTCCCCGGTGCAGCCTCAACAGCCACATCTCCGAATATCTGATAAGCAAAGTCATATGAATAATTCGCGGCTCTTCTTATCCCGTATGCAACGGCCACATAAAAAATGATCGCGATCCCGATGGTGAGGATCACCACCGACATGTTCAACAGCAGACGCGCCACCTTTGACGATCCTCTTGAGCTCATACTTTATTCTTTCCTCCGCAGTGATAAGCCAGATTTCAATTTAAAACTTCCAAATTTAAACTTCCATAACGATCGGCAGGATCACCGGATTACGTTTCATCCGTTTCCAGAGATAATCGCTTAAGGAATCCCTGATCCTGTTTTTAAGTTTAATCCAGTCGGTAATGTTCCTGTAGAAGCAGTCATCGATCGTCTCATTTACGACATCGGTAAGCTCAGCAATGAGCACCTCGGATTCCTTCATGTAAACAAAACCTCTTGAAATGATATCCGGACCCGAGACTATTTCTCCGGTCGCGGTCTCCACCGCCATTACGACAATGATAAGTCCGTTTTCCGACAGGAGCTGTCTGTCGTGAAGCACTACATTGCCGACATCTCCGACTCCGAGTCCGTCAACAAGTATTCCGCCTGTCGTTACCTTGTCCGTAACCGCTGCCTTGTCCGCAGACAGGGACAGCACATCACCCGCGGAGAGTATGAAAGCATTCTCCTTGGGCACGCCCATCGTTATGGCAAGCTCCTTATGTGCCGCAAGATGCCTGTATTCGCCGTGAACGGGGATCGCATACTTCGGCTTGGTAAGCGCATAGATCAGCTTGATCTCTTCGGCACAGGCATGTCCCGATACATGAACATCCTGATATATTACCTTGGCCCCTTTCATGGTAAGCTCATTGATAACCTTGGAAATATTCTTCTCATTGCCGGGAATCGGTGAAGAACTGAAGATAACAACATCTCCGGGTGAGATCGAAACCTTTTTATGGATATTGGCGGCAATCCTGGAAAGTGCCGCCATCGCCTCTCCCTGACTTCCGGTCGTGATCAGCACCAGCTCTTCGTTCGGGAAGTTTTTCATATTCTCGATCGGGATGAGCGTATTCTCTTTTGCCGTTATATATCCGAGCTCCTTCGCCGCAGTGATCACATTGATCATACTGCGTCCTTCGACGACAACCTTGCGCCCGAATTTCTCGGCGGAATTGATCACCTGCTGGATCCTGTCCACATTGGATGAAAATGTGGCTACAATGATCCTGCTCATAGAATTCTCGGCAAATACGGTATCGAATGTTTTTCCGACAGTCCTCTCGGACATCGTAAATCCGGGGCGCATTACATTGGTTGAATCACACATCAGCGCAAGCACGCCTTTTTTACCGTATTCCGCAAATCTGCAAAGATCGATCGTCTGTCCGTAAACAGGTGTATAATCGACTTTAAAGTCACCTGTATGGATAATCGTCCCTGCAGGTGAATTGATAGCAAGAGCCGCCGAATCCGCAATACTGTGATTGGTCCTTATGAACTCCACCCTGAAATCCCCGAGATTGACGCTCTGTCCGTAGCTCATCTCCTTCAGTCGTGCCTTCTTCGGGATCGGATGCTCTTTAACTTTATTTTCAATAAGGGCGATCGTAAGCTTCGTGGCATACACATTCGCCGGAATATCGTTCAAAATATAAGGCAACGCACCGATATGATCCTCATGTCCGTGCGTGATTACATAACCCTTGACTTTTTCCGCATTCTCCTTCAGATATGTTATATCCGGAATAACAAGGTCAATACCCAGCATATCATCCTCAGGAAAAGCAATACCGCAATCTACCACGATGATCGAATCTCCGTATTCGAATGCGGTTATGTTCATTCCAATCTGTTCAAGGCCGCCCAGTGGGATCACCTTAACAACAGGCTTTTCAAATGACTCATCTTCTATTGTAAATTTCTTTTTATTACTCATATTTCTAAATACTGTCTGTTCCTTTCACTGCTCATCTTCACTGACAAGCTCTATCTCTCCTTCAAGGAGTTCTTCGAAAATAGGCGCAATCGCCTCAAGTTCTTTTTCGTCTTCCACTATGCTGTAGACGATATCCTTCTCCTCTTCGCCGCTCTGTTTGAGGATATAAGCCATCGTCTCATCATCCTCGCTCTCTTCGGCAAGTATATATACGCAGCCGTTAAATTCTGTCTTCTCAAGTACGATCAGCTCTATTGTCTCTCCAAGATCTCCCGTCATGCTGATCTTCTGTTCTTTTTTATCCATAACTTAACCCCTTATCGCAAATTCAGCCGGGCTGTCCGGGATCCTCACGGGAAAGGCTGTCAAGATAATTCTGCAGAATGATCGCAGCCGCTATCTTGTCGACCACTTCGGCCTTCTTCTCATAGTCGAGTCCCGCCTCATCAAGGATCCTGTGGGCTTCGACCGTGGTAAGTCTTTCATCCCACATGATGACTTCAAGCCCTGTACGCCTCTCAAGTCCTTCGGCAAATTCACGGCATGCCGCGGCACGCTCCTTCTCGTCACCGCCTAAGGTCACAGGAAGCCCGACGACTATCCTGCCGACCTCGGAAGAAGCGATCAGCTCCTCTATACGGGCATAAGTCTGCCGCAGTTTATTCGCATGCTTTCTGCGAATAGTTTCGACAGGCTGTGCGGTAAGCAGCAAACCGTCGCTTATAGCCACCCCGCATGTAACCGTACCGAAATCAAGTCCCATTATGCGCATATCCGGATAAACCTCTTGATCATTCTTCTGCCTTGAAATTATTCATGATATAGTCCTTGAGGAGCTCCTCAATGATCTCATCACGTTCAACTCTCATGATCTGGCTGCGAGCGCCGTTATGACTTGTGATATAAGTCGGATCGCCGGACATGATGTAGCCGACAATCTGATTAACGGGATTGTAGCCCTTCTCGGTAAGTGCAAGATAAACACTGTCTATCGTATTTTTCACGATCGTGTTTTCTTCCTTCTGAACCTTGAAATACTGAGTGTTTGAAATGTTCTCCATAAGTAAATACCTCCCAATCATTTGCTCATCACTTTATTATAAATCCAAAATAAAGATTTTTCAAGGATTAATCATAACATACGGAAATTTAATAAATGGTCCGGTCCATGCGTCGTACCCTTTCCCGCACGATATATCATTCCAGGATCACAGGTCATTTTTTATATTTATGCATCACCGTTTTTTATGATATTTCCGATGAGTATCCCGTCCGCGGAAATACCTGTTATATTGCACCGTACAAAGCAATTCTGTCCAATTCCGGCAGCGGGTACGGCTACCTTGACATATCTTTCCGTAAGCCCCGTCATAAAGAGCGCCGTGTCCGTTCCCGAAAGCATTTCTCCGTTTTCAGGCACTATATTTTCTTCCTGCTCTGTGAGTATTGTTACATTCTTCCCAACAAATCCCCTGATATAAAGTAAGTGGTTTTCCTGATCGATTTTTTTAAGCAGCGCGCTTCTTTTGTTCTTAACATTTTCATCGATCTGCCCCGGCATTTTGTCGGCAAGCGTCCCTTTTCTCCTCGAATATTTGAAAATATGGATCTTGGCAAATCCTGTCTTTTCCGCAAATTCAAGTGTCTGTTGGAATTCCCCGTCGGTTTCCTGCGGAAAACCCACAATGATATCGGTATTGATCGAAGGAAGCTCGTAGGCATCCCTGATGATCCTGCAGGCATTCTCATAATCCGCAGTCGTATAATGCCTCTTCATCCTCTTAAGCACCGTATCCGAGCCGCTCTGAAGCGAAAGATGAAAATGAGGGCATACCTTGGGATTGTTTTTAAGTTTCCCGATAAAATCTTCGGTAATGATCCTCGGTTCGAGCGATCCGAGTCTGATCCTTTCTATCCCATCGATCGCCGAGACCGCATCGATCAGTTCCAGCAGGGGTTTTCCGTTAAAGCCGTTTGCAACAGCCTTTTCATAATTATCCGAATCCGCACCGTAAGAGCTCAGATGTATCCCGGTCAGTACAACCTCCCGATATCCGCTGTCCCTGAGCTTTATTACCTCTTTGGTCACATCTTCGACACTGCGTGATCTTACCCGTCCCCTTACATACGGTATTATACAGTATGCACAAAACTGATTGCATCCGTCGGTAACCTTGATAAAGGCCCTTGTTCTCTCATGACACCCGGTCATATCATCCGTTTCGGAGGTATCGGCCCCGGACATCACAGTCCCAACCTGCATATCAGGATTCTCAACGGCAGACATTTTCGTACTTACGTCAGTTGCCTTGTCTTCTGATGTTCCCGTAATTCCGGCAGGTTCCGTTTCCCGGGCTTTGCTGCTCCCGGCAGGTTCCGTTCCCCGGACTTTACTGCTCCCGGCAATTTCTTTAAGATATTTTGCGGCAAGTGCGATTACCTCGGATTTCCTGTCGTTTCCGGCCGCAACATCTGCATCCTGTGAAGCCACGGTATCTTCTCCGACTGCCTGAACATAACAGCCCGTGGCAACGATAACCGCATCGGGGCTGAGCTTTCTGGCGCGATGAAGCATCTGGCGCGATTTTCTGTCAGCAACATTGGTAACCGAACATGTATTGATCACAACTATATCTGCATTGCCGGCTTCAAAAGGAATAGTGACCGCGCCGGCTTTTTCAAATTGTTCCCGAAACATCTCGGTTTCATAAGCATTTACCTTGCAGCCCAGACTTAAGAAACATACCTTTTTTTCTTTCAGGATCACATTATCAGTATTTTCCACAAATTCCACCCTTGTATCTTGTGCATCATGCACAAATTGTTCTGAATTTTTCGACAATAATGTACCGAAATTAATCTCAAAACGCAAAACAAACATTAAAAGTTTATAAACTCTGTATATTGACTAATTCAATGCTAACGTATAATATAACATTGTAGCAAAAAACTGACATTCGAAAGGAGAATAAAAATGAAAACAGTTAAAATCAGCTTAAATTCAATCGATGCAGTAAAGTCATTCGTTAATACCGTTACCAAATATGATTCTGACTTTGATCTTGTATCGGGAAGATATGTAATTGATGCCAAGTCAATCATGGGTATCTTCAGCCTTGATCTTTCAAAGCCCATCGATCTGAATATCCACACCGAGGAGAACCTTGACGGTATCCTTGAAGCACTTAAGCCCTATCTTGTCTGATTCGGTTGAATGCATAAGGCGTCGCACCATACATGCGGCGCCTTTTTCTTTTATTCGGCAATATCTATGATCTCCACCGTTTCGATAGCCTTTTCGACGAGTTCTTCTATCACACCTTCGAGCTTGCGCTCGGATCTTTCGATAACTTCGATCCTGGGCTTGGTCTTGGGATGTTTTGCGACAAATATCGTACAGCAGTCTTCATACGGCTCTATAGAAGTTTCATAGGTGTTGATCTTCAGCGAGATATCAACGATATCCTGTTTATCGAAAGCGATCAGCGGCCGGTAAACAGGCATTGTACATACCGCATTGGTTGCCGCAAGCCCCTGCATCGTCTGTGAAGCCACCTGCCCGATGCTTTCTCCCGTTACAAGTCCGAGCGCCTTTCTCTGTCCGGCAAAATGTTCCGCGATCCTCATCATATAGCGCCGCATGATGATCGTAAGCTCCTCACGCGGGCATTTTTCTATTATAGCGAGCTGAACGTCCGTAAAATTCACGACGTGCAGCCTTATAGGCCCGGTATATACGCTGATAAGCTTCGCCAGATCGACTACCTTCTGCTTTGCGCGCTCGCTCGTATAGGGCGGTGCATGAAAATACACAGCGTCGATATACACGCCTCTTTTGGCGATCATATATCCGGCTACGGGACTGTCTATGCCGCCCGATAACAGCAGCATTGCTCTTCCGTTGGCACCGACCGGCATTCCACCGGGACCTGGTATCGTATCGCAGAACACATATGCTTTGTTGCGTATCTCGACCTGAAGCTTTACCTCAGGTTCGTGAACGTCGACTTTAAGCTCCGGGAATCTGTTCAGCAGATAGTCGCCCATTCTTGAGCAGATCTCGGGAGTTTCGATCGGATATCTCTTATCCGAACGTCTCGCAAATACCTTGAAAGTAAAGCTTTCTCCCTTAAAACGTTCTTCCACGAAATCACCGGTATTCTTTGTAAGGCTCTCCCATGACGCGTCCTCGATAACGATCGCGGGACATATCGCCCATACTCCGAATACCGTCTTTATTGCATTTACGGTATCGTCGTAATCATACTCTTCGGGACATTCCACGAGTATCCTGCCCTGTTCGCGCGTACAGACAAAGCCTTCCGCTATTTTCTTTAACTTGCCCCTTATCCTGTCGCACAATGCGTCTTCAAACACATAACGGTTCTGTCCCTTTATACCTATTTCGGCATATTTGATAAGCAATGCCCTGTATTTCATAAAATTCCTCCGTTGGCATGGGTTCGATCCCGCAGGGGATCATTTTCTTGAAAACCTGCTGTAAACAGGTACTGTTTCTTTCAGACATTCAATGCAGTAATCAACCTGTTCAATGGTATTGTCGCCGCAAAAACTGAATCTGAGCGTTGAATCAAGGAGCTTTTGGGGTACTCCGATTGCCTTTAATGTCCCGCTGATCCCGGGATGGTTCGAAGAGCATGCCGAACCGGAACTGACCATTATTCCGCGTTCCTCGAGTGCATGCAGCAGCACCTCCGCCCTGATCCCGTCAAAGCTGACACTCAGAATGTGCGGCGCGGAATCCTTTATATCCGCAGGAACAGCATTTACATGCGCCCAATCAAGCTCCGAGAGGGCCTCGATCATCCTCTGTTTCAGCCCATACATTTTTGCTGTCCTCTGATCAAGGTCACTGTATATTTTTTCGGCAGCAACACCGAGTCCGGCGATCGCAGGCACGTTTTCCGTTCCGGACCTTCTGTCTTTCTGCTGTCCTCCTCCGAATATCAGAGGTCTGAGTTTTGTCCCTTCAGCCGCATATAAAAAGCCGCTTCCCTTCGGTCCGTGCAGCTTGTGGCCGCTCACGCTGAGCAGATCGATACCTTCTTTTTTGGGATTGATCCTGTATTTTCCGTATGCCTGAATGGCATCGGAATGAAAAACAACCTTCGGGTTTTTCTTTTTGACAGCCTCAGAAAGAGCCGCAATATCCTGTACCGCACCGGTCTCGTTATTTACATACATGATCGAAACAAGAACCGTCTCTTCCCTAACCATCTCTGCAAGACGCCCGGGGTCTACATGTCCCATATTATCGACAGGTACGAATTCAACCTCAAATCCGAAATCCTCAAGGCTCAGCATCGGATTGTATACAGCCGGATGCTCAAACGCCGAAGCGATCACATGATTGCCGCTGCGCTTATTGGCAAGCGCCGAGCCTATAAGAGCCATATTGTTCGACTCCGTCCCGCCTGATGTAAATATGATCTCCTTGGGTGCGGCATGAAGGGTTTGCGCAACAGTCACGGCGGCATCCCTGATATACTTCTCCGCTTCAAAACCCTTTATATGCTTGGACGAGGGGTTACCGTAATCCTCCCTCATAACACGTTCCATTATCGCGACCGCTTCAGGGCATACCCTGGTCGTTGCGGCATTATCAAAATAACAATCCATATCTTTACTTATAAATTCCGATCAATGTTTTATTGTTTGTACAGATTCCTCACCCGATCTCGAAGCCTATGACCGCAAGCATCGCAAGTCCTGCCGTTTCAGTCCTTAATATCCTTTTTCCGAGACTTATCGTCTCAAATCCCGAATCGACCGCCCTTTGAACTTCCTCCGGCTCAAAACCGCCTTCCGGTCCGATAAATATTCCGATGCTCTTCCGGCCGTTAAGGCTCCTGATCAGAGCTCTTGAGTGATCCATGCCGCTGTCCGAATTGTCCGCGTTCTCATACGGGATCAGATTGAATTCAAGCTCTCCGGCAATTTTTAACGCTTCCTCGAAATCTACGGTCTCAAACACCTTCGGGATGATCCCTCTTCCCGACTGTTCCGCGGCGCTCCTTGCAATACTCTGCCAGCGTTCGAGTTTACGCGATTCCTTTTCATCCGATCCGGCCTTTACGATCACACGCTTTGTCATGACCGGAATGATCTCGCTTGCTCCGAGCTCAACAGCCTTCTGTATGATCAGCTCAAGCTTGTCCTTTTTGGGCATTCCCTGAAACAGGACTATCTTTGCCGGACTTTCAGCCGCCGAGCCGCATGTCTTCAGGATATCCGCAATAAGCTTTTTTCCGTCATTTCCGCGTATCCTGCAGAAATGATCCGTTCCTTCGCCGTCACAGATTATCAGTTCCTCTCCGTCACGCATACGCAGAACGTTCCGGATATGGTTGACGTCAGCGCCTTCAAGCACGATATGATCTTCGAAAATATTGGATCTGTCCGTATAAAAATGATACATTTCCCACTCTCCGTAAACTGTGTACGAATCATTTACGTGCCACTATACTTACCCAGTCATTCATGTGAAGTATCTCAACGATCTCAAAACCGTTTTCCAGGATTGCTTCCTTCACTGCTTCTTCCTTGGTATTGATTATTCCCGAGCTTATAAACAGGCCGCCTTTTTTCATAAAAGCGCCAACCTTACCGGACAGCGGGATTATCACATCGGCAAGGATATTGGCAACTACCGTGTCCGCTTCAAAGCCGGCAAGATCTTCGCAAAGCCCTGCATCGGACAGAACGTTTCCCTTAATGAACATCAATTCTCCGGACCCGGGTATCCGGACTTTTTCGCATCTTGCGGCCGGGATCTTATTGACGGACGAGTTTTCAACCGATGTGTCGACTGCTATCTCATCAATGTCAACTCCAAATGCCGAGTCAGCCCCAAGCTTCATCGCAGCGATCGAAAGGATCCCGCTTCCGCAGCCCAGATCCAGAACTCTCTCACCGTTCTTCATGTATTTTTTTAGTGCCAGGATACAAAGCTTCGTGGTTTCATGAGCTCCGGTCCCGAATGCTGTACCGGGATCGATCTCTATAACGATCTCATCCTTTTTGGAGGATGCCGCATCATCCGGAACATATTCCTCCCAGGTGGGTTTGATGACTATGCTCTCGTCAATCCTGAAGGGCTTAAAGAACTCCTTCCAGTTATTGATCCAGTTATTGTCGTCCTCAAGGCTGACCTCAAGCTTCATTGTCCCGAAATCACACAGTTCCGCATAGTCTTCGATACTGCTCCTCAGCTGATCTTCAAGCTCTTTTTCATCCGTATCTGGTTCCACATAGAAGCTCACATATGCAATCCCTTTATCCTCGGGCAGTTCCGGAAGAATGTCGATAAACATCTTCTCCTTTTCTTCCTGGGTAAGAGGCACATTATCCTCGATCTCAAATCCCTCAAGTCCGAGCTCCATGGCAACCGCCCCGAGATAATCAAGTGCTGCCGTAGTTGTTTCAAGCCTCAGCTTTTTCCACTTCATATCCGCTTACCTGTTCCTTTATGCACATTTTAAAAATCTTTTCATGTATTACTCATACAGCCGGTCTGTTTTCACTCTTTCCGGTCATACTTTATGCGTTTCTTTTTACTTAGGCTGCCCGGGCACCGGGCCCGTTTTCACTCTTTCCGGTCATACTTTATGTATTTCTTTTTACTCATGCTGCCCGGGCACCGGACCTGTTTTCACTCTTTCCGGTCATACTTTATGTATTTCTTTTTACTCATGCTGCCCGGGCACCGGCCCTGTTTTCACTCTTTCCAGACATACTTTATGTATTTCTTCTTAGGGCTTCCGAGCATATAGCTGTCATTTGCGACAAGCGTGATAACGTTGGCGGACTCGGAAATGCTCTCAATACTGTATTCTCCGGCACCTTTAAGATCATTGTTCCGTTCATGTCCGAGATATATGTGTTTCGGCACAACATACAGATTAATGTCCTCTGGCTGCACATCCTTTCCAACCAAGAAATATACACAGCCTCTCATGGCATAATCGGGATACCTGTATGCACCTGTCGTTATACCGCTGATCACATCGACACCGGGCCCCTTGCCAAGATATACTTCCTCAACATAATCCTCAAAATGCTTCTCAGGGATCGGACACTCATAATTGATCCCGGTCTTATCATCAAGATCATACTGATAGTAGGCAAATATAGCATTAAACAGGTCCTGTGCGGTCAGGGACACTTCATTCAGGTTGTATGTGTTCCAATATGTATCAGTAAGGATACTGCTGTTGGAGTTATAGGTTTTCAGATATCCCCAGATCGCGTAGGCATAAGCTGTCTTTAAGGATTCGTCAGCATTTACCATCTGCCATGTCAGCTTGTTTGATAAAAATGCCTGAACATAAGCATTTTCACCATATTTATCACATACAAAGTCTATTATGTCTTCCGCAAATCTGACTCCGGCCTCATTCCAGCAGTCCCAGAATTCCTTCTGCTCCGAAAGCTTGATCCCGTCTATCGAAGGATATGTTCCGTCCCTGTTGATCCCAGCCGTTCTTATGATATCGGCCTTTTTGCGTCTTTCGGACGATATCTGTGTATGGTAGCCCTCGAGTCCGTAAATATCGTTTTTATAGAACTTGAGCGGACCGTCATACTTGCTGTTGGACAGCACATATGCCGAATAAACGACATCATCCACAGTTACCGCTTCGCCGTCACAGAAGCTGATGCCCTCTTTTAAAACGACTCTCAGGGTTCTGTAATCTTCACCTGCCTCCTTTGCGGCATTGCCGAAAATGGAGCTGTCATCAATAAATGAATATTCATAAGCAACGCAGGGATACTCAATTCCCGCGCAGGCTTTCCCGTTTTCATCGATGTAAAACAACGGAGCCTGTGTTCTCGCTACGATCTCATCCGCAAGCGCGCTGTCCGCGTAGAAAGGGTTAAGTATCATCACCTCATCGGTAAAGCCTATCTCAACAGGCGTTTCGTCTTCCGAACTGCGCGGCTGGGTCAATGCATTGTATCTGTCTGCCGGCTTGTCGATGATAGGTGTGGGAGTTGCCGAAGGTGCCGGTGTATCCGTCGGCTTTAACGGATCCGTGATCTGAACCAGTACATCACCGGTAAGCGCAGGATCCTTTTTACAGCCTGCAAGGATCAGTACAGACAACATCAACAGCATAAAAAGCGCCGCTTTATATATATGTCCGCTTTTCATCACTTTTCGCCTCCTGTGCTCTTTAGTTCATGCATATCTGAGCACTTTATTATAAAACACATACGAAAATAGAATACCACAGTTCGTTACGGATGTCAAAAAACAGCGATCAGTGGTCGCTGTTTTTGATGATATCCTTGATCAGTGTTCCCGCGCTCTCAAACGGGGCGGACATATATCTTTCCCTTAAGGAGCTGTTGTTTCTTGCCACATCCTCATGCAGATCGCGCGCCGTCATCAGTTTGCAGCCCGCACCTCTTATGATTATCTGTTCAAGTCCGTCCGATGTCGCAACGGTTATATCGTAAAGAGATGCTTTTGTGTGCGCAAACCGTTCGATAAAGCGGTCTGCTGTTTCGGCTTCCTTCGTATAGACAACCTTTATATTATGCAGATCGTAATACTCCTCCTTATGCCCTGCCACACGATAAGCATCATAGACTATGATGAGATTGTACCCGTTCATTGACTGATAGTTGCTCATGATCCCGTTGAGCCTTTCCCTGGCGCCGTCAAGGCTTACTGCCGCAAGCTCTTTAAGTTCATCCCATGCAAAAATGATATTGTATCCGTCAACAAGCAGATATTTTTCTTTTTCTGCCACATTCTTTTCGGACTTTCCGACAGGTTTTACTGACGTCTTTTCGGGATCCGTACGATGTTTGCGATACGGATTTTTAAATGTATTTTTCCGGTTTGAAAAAGCCGTTCTTTCGATGATCGCGTCTATTTCGTCGACACCGAGCCATCTTTCCTCTGCCGGTGCCCTCCCTGCATCCCTAACATACTCCGGATCATTATCGTTATCCTTAAGTATCACTCTCATACGATCCTGATCCGTTGTTATCTCACAGCTGATATGCTTGTACATATCGACTTCATTCCAGGGAACCACAAAACCCGCTCCATGAGCACAGAAAACCGATGAAGACGGATTCCTTAGATCCGCTTCCGGATCATAATTTTTGGCATTTATGACTTCCTGCGCGTTATGGCAGGGTAAATACCCCCCGTGACTCAGAGTCAAAGTACCCAGTCCTTTTGTAAACGCCGAAACATCCTTGGAATAACCCTGCATTTCGGAAACAGGCGCTTTCCCCTTCAGTATGACCATATCCTGAAGAATATCGGGATCTGAAGTCAGCCTCCCGCTCATACGCTCTATGTCCGTCATTGCGCGTCCAAGAGATTCCTTCGGGATCATCAGTACAAACTCATACCACGGCTCAAGCAGTACATTCTGCGCCTTCATCAGCCCCTGCCTGATCGCCCTGTACACAGCCTGCCTGAAATCTCCGCCTTCGGTATGCTTTAAGTGCGCCCTGCCGGCAATGATCGTGATCCTTACATCCGTAAGAGTCGCGCCGGTCAGCACTCCTTTATGCTCTTTTTCGTAAATATGCGTATTTATAAGCCTTTGCCAGTTCAGCTCAAGGTCGTTCGTACTGCAGATGGATGCGGAAGTTATCCCGCT
>JAEEGL013278937.1_pt1 | contig 18243 bp, 13 predicted proteins | sample 9134231 | NCBI WGS metagenome assembly JAEEGL01 (sample SAMN16246548, study PRJNA631951) | gut metagenome | biome: gut microbiome; feature: rumen; material: fiber-attached | host: Bos | place: Iran: Karaj | collected 2018-10 | reverse complement strand
ATGTGCGATCCAAGCCGAAGAGAATGTGCTGCATCTGCGTATGTTCGCGCCGATGGGCGGTCAGGATCCTTTGAACAGTATCAAGAGTTCCGCCGGTGGGAATGCCGCAAGCTATATTCGCGCACACTCCAGACGGGCTGCCTTTGAATCCGGAATTGAAAGAGATATGCTTGAGATTCTCTCCGATATCAGCCAGAAAAGCGGGAGCTGAACTGAATTGAACATGTTTCCGCGCAGAAAGGGGATAAGCGCATGAAGAAAAAGAAGCAGAGAACGTTAAGCGGAAAGATTATGCTCGGATTGTCTTTTTTCGCGGTGTTGAATCTTGTCTTCATTTCTGCCTTCGTCGGGATAGACTATACTGTAACGGAAAACGCGGAATACGAGGACAACGCGTTCTCTATGGCGCGTGCTGCCGCGGCGTTTATCGACGGGGACCGTGTGCTTGACTATCTGAACGTTGTCGGTACGGATGCAAGCGGTAACGAGATATATTACAGAGACGATTATTATGATGTTGTGTCGGCGTATCTGAATTCAGTACAGTCCAACTACAGTTTCGTTAAGTATTACTATGTCATTTACCCCGGCGAGGACAGCGTCACCTATATTTGGGATTCATCCGCCTCCGATCTGTATTCGTCGCAGAGAGAGAAGGACTACTATGTAGAAGAGCCTTACGATGTGATCATGCGTGCCTTCAACCGGGATCCGATAGAGAAGATGTTCGTTTCCCGCAGCAAGGTCTGGGGATTTCTCGCCTCAGCCTATTACCCGGTTTATAACAGCGCCGGAGATCCGGTCGCTGTGGTCGGTGTCGATCTGGCCGTTGACGGCGTAGCGCAATTGTTCATCCACTATTTCCGCATGGTCTTCCTCGCTGTCCTGTTCCTGACTGCCGTTTTCTTCGTCGTCGGTTACAAGGGGACCAAAAAGAATCTGCTTGTGCCGATCGAACAGCTCAACACCGCCGCGAAAGACCTCGTTCAGGATCTTGACGCCGGGAGACATTTTGATCTTGAGATCCATACGGGAGACGAACTGGAAGAACTGGCCGGGTCTTTCCGGAAAATGGACAACGATCTTCACGATTATATCGACCGTCTTTCCAGTGTGACGACAGATCGGGAGCGTATCCATGCGGAGTTTGATATCGCGAAACAGATCCAGACGGACATTCTTCCGAATGAATATCCCGCTTTCCCGGAGCGGAATGATTTCGACATTTACGCGGCGCTCAATCCATGTCAGGAGATCGGCGGAGATTTTTACGACTTCTTCCTCATCGATAAAGACCATCTTGTGATGGTAATGGGCGACGTTTCCGACAGAGGCGTTCCTGCTGCGCTTTATATGGTTATGGTCCAGACCCTGATAAAAAACAGAGCGGTACAGGGATTTTCGCCTGCGGAAGTGCTGCAGAGCATCAGCGAGCAGATGCTTCAGAATCATATGGAAATGTTTTCTACGATCTGGCTTGCTATCCTGGAGTTGTCCACCGGCAAAGGCATTGCTGCCAACGCGGGACATCAGCATCCGGTCCTGTGCCGGGCCGGAAAACGTTTCGAACTTCAGAAATACCACCATTCTCCTCCGGTCGGTGCGATAGAAGGGATACGTTTCCGCGATCACGGATTCCAGCTTCAGCCCGGAGATACGGTGTTTGTTTTTTCTGACGGAGTTCGGGAGGCGGCCAACGAGCGAGAGGAACTGTTCGATACAGAGCGAATACTGAACGCGCTGAACTATGAACCGGAGGCTACGCCAAGCGTGCTGCTGCAGACGGTCAAAGCTGCCATTGAACGCTTTGTCGGCGATGAAAAGCAGGTTGACGACCTGACGATGCTGTCAATGAAGTATTACGGTCCCGATGCCGGACGTCAGTAAAACAGACCGGGGGAAACGCAGCCCCGCTCGGGAGCATGGCAGTGTGCCGTCATATTACGCGTGAAAAACATTGACATTGTTTCTTTACAGTGTTAAATTGCAATAAGTGAAACGAGCAACTTGGGAAGCGGGTGAAAATCCCGCGCGAACCCGTCACTGTGATCGGCAAGGCCGCAGCCGGAAACCACTGGCGCACGCGCCGGGAAGGGAGACTGCGGACGCAGGGGAGCAGAGCACCCCGGGAGTCGTCAGCCAGGAGACCTGTTCTTGTTTCGGCGTGAAGCGTCCGCGGGGATCGGGCGCTTCGCGAAACCGTCCGTTTCCTGAAAGATCCCCCGTTGCCGCGGGGGACTTTTCATTGCTGTGAACGAACCGTTCGTTGTTCGTCAAGCTCAGTAACCGCCGGTCGGTCTTTCGATTTGACAGTCAGTCCTGATTCAGTTATATTGCCCGCTCAAGTTAAAACGCAGGCAACGGGTGTGCCGGCTCCGGGAAAGCGGAAAAGACCGCGTTTTTCCGTCCTTACCGGGCGGTCGGGCTCCGGTTCCTGCAATTATAAACAAGGAGGCAGAGAAATGAAGAAGTCATTGGTATTTGCACTGATCCTGGCATTGCTTTTTGCGTTGGCCGGCCCTGCATGCGCTTTTACCGCGCAGCGCAGCGCGCAGAAGCTGACGGTAGACGGAAAACCTGTTGAGTGCGACAAGTACAACATTGACAACTATAACTATTTCAAACTGCGCGATCTCGCTCAACTGCTGAAGGGGACTGAAAGCCAGTTCGACGTAAGCTGGGACGCGGCGAAGAACCAGGTCGTCGTCACGACGAAGCGGGCTTATGCGAAGCCTGACGGTACAGAGCTGAAGATCGGCGAGGATCTGAGTAAAACGGCGCAGCCCAGCAAGCAGACCGTTGTTATCGACGGCGCCGTGCGCTCTGACCTGAAAGCTTACAACATCGGTGGAAACAACTTCTTCCAGCTTCGTGAACTTGGCGATCTGCTCGGCTTTGACGTGGACTATAATGAAGCGAGCAACACCGCGATCGTGCTCAGCCGCAAGACGGCTCCGACGCCCGCTCCTGCGGGAGGACCCGTTACGGTTACTGACATGACCGGGCGCGAGATCACTCTGGATAAACCTGCGGAGCGGATCGTTGCGCTTTCCGCTGCAGACTGCGAATTCCTTTTTGCCATCGGCGCAGGGGACAAGCTGATCGGACGCGGAGAATACTGCGACTATCCGGCGGAGGTCCTGAGCATTCCCTCGGTCCAGTCCGGCTACGATACCAACATTGAGCAGATCATCGCGCTTGATCCGGACGTGCTGCTGATGAGCACCATGGCCCAGACCGAGGAGCAGATCGCACAGCTGGAAGCTGCCGGCATCGCCGTCGTCGTCTCCGACGCGCAGGACATTGAGGGCGTCTATACGGCGCTGCGCATGATCGGAAAACTGATGGATCGCGAAGACAAAGCCGAAGAAGTGATCCGTGGCATGAAGGACGATCTTGCGCTTTTACAGAAACAGGCTGCCGCCGCTAAAGCGGCAAAGGGTCTGAAAGAGGACGAGAAGATCTACTTCGAGGTCTCTCCGCTTCAGTGGGGCTTGTGGACTGCCGGCGGCGGCACCTTTATGAACGAGGTTGCCGAACTGCTCGGTCTCAAGAACATATTCGATGACCTTTCCGGTTGGGCGGAAATCTCCGAAGAGCAGGTCATCATGCGCGATCCGGACTACATCGTCACCATTACCATGTATTTCGGAGAGGGTGACACGCCCGAACAGGAAATCGCCTCTCGCCCGGGCTGGTCCTATATCTCCGCCGTGACCAACAACGCCATCCTTCGCATGGAAAACAACGAGCTCGCACGGCCGACGCCCCGCATCGTTGACGGCGCGAAGATGCTCTATGAACTTGTTTACGGGAATTAAGAACCGAACGATGCAAAGCGGGGGCAGATACTGCCCCCGCTTGCCCTTGGTACCTGTTGATATTTTGTATTCCTGAGAGGACTGACCATGAAAAACCGGACGGACGGATTCCGCATATCGGACTTTCTGATTTTTACCCTGATCACGCTTGTGGTGATCGTGCTGTGTATCTGTGTAGGAAGCGTTACGCTGCCTTTGAAGGACACGGTTCGTTGTCTCCTGAACGCCATCGCCCGCAAAAGTCAGGATGAAGTAAAACTTGCAGCGTCAATCATACTGCCGGTCCGGCTTCCCCGCGTTTTATGCGTCGCCATGGTGGGGGCCAGTCTCAGTTTGTGCGGCGCCGCCATGCAGGGCCTTTTGAAAAACCCGCTCGCAGACGGGTCCACCATGGGCGTGGCCTCCGGCGCAAGCCTTGGCGCAATCATCTCCATTGCCTTTGGCGTGACGATCCCCGGACTCCCGGTCGCCGGACGGACCGGAATGGCGATCCTTTTCGCGTTTATTTCCCTTATGGCAATCCTTGCCCTTGCCTATAAGCTGGATTCCTCGCTGAGCACCAACACGATCATCCTGATTGGCGTGATTTTTTCCATGTTCGTTTCAGCAATATCGAGCTTTATCATCACAATGGCGGGGGAAAAGGTCAAGACGATAACATTCTGGACGCTTGGCTCCCTGCAGGGCGTTACGTACCCCAACGCGCTTCTGCTGACCGTGTTTGCCGTCGTATGCGGCGCTGTTTTGCTATGGAGGGCGGACGAACTCAATGCCTTCGCCGTAGGGGAGGACAACGCCCGCAATATCGGCGTTAACGTAAAAAACGTCAAGCTTACGGTGCTGATCTGCATCAGCATGCTGATCGGCGTCTGTGTTTCCGTCTCCGGAACGATCGGTTTCGTTGGCCTGGTCACACCGCACATCCTCCGTGCAGTTACCGGGCCGAACCACCGCCGTCTGCTTCCGGCCGCAGCGTTCGGTGGCGCGGTATTCCTGCTCCTGGCCGACCTTCTCAGCCGTACGGTGCTTACTCCGCGGGAAATCCCGATCGGCGTCGTAACAAGCTTCGTCGGAAGCATCGTCTTTATCTGGATCTATTATCGTTCCAGGAAACGGGGTGGCTGACATGCTGAAGGTGGAGAATCTCTCGGTTTCTTTCGGGAGCAAACAGATCGTAAAGGACGTTTCGTTTGAGGTCGAACGCGGACACTGGCTCATGGTCGTCGGTCCCAACGGCGCCGGAAAGACAACGATCGTCAACGCCGTCTCACAGGGTGTTCCCTACAGCGGCACCGTGACGTTTGAGGGCGTGGACGTCAAGGCTCTGAAGAGCCGCGCTTTGGCGCGCTGCATCGGCGTCCTGTCGCAGAAGCATTACGTCGGCTATGGGTTCACAACAGAGGAAGTGATCCGGCTTGGCCGCTATTCCCATCGTCCCGGGCTTTTCGAGGGAGGGAAGGATGAAAGCGAACGTCTGGTCCATGACGCCATTGAAATGACGGGAACGGAGCCGCTGCTGAAACAGTCTGTGCTTACCTTGTCCGGCGGGGAATTGCAGCGCGCGTTTCTGGCGCAGCTTTTTGCCCAGGCACCGCAGATGCTGCTGCTCGATGAACCGACGAACCATCTTGATCTGATTTATCAGAAACAGGTCTTCTCCCTTGTCAGGAAATGGATCGATCGGACCGGAGGAGCAGTACTTTCGGTGGTCCACGATCTGAGCCTGGCAAAAGCCTACGGTACCGAGGCATTGCTGCTTCGCGAAGGCGCTGTGGTTCTTCAGGGAAGCATAGCGGAAGTAATGACGCCCCGTGCGCTGGAGGACGTTTACGGAATGGACGTCTACGCGTGGATGCGTGAAATGTACGGGCAGTGGGTCTGACCTTCCTTTCTCTTCCCGTTTTATAACCATGGATGAAATAATATCAACCCGATGCCGGCGCCCGTTGCGGCGCCGGTATCACTTTGCCGGAAGCAAAAAAACCTTGTAGAACCAATCAAAAGCGTTTATACTATATTTTTGTAAATCATCAGGAAGCGAGAGCGATCTATGGACCATAACACAAGCCGGGAGATCCTCCGGCGGCGAACCTTCGCCATCATCTCCCATCCGGACGCGGGTAAGACGACTCTGACAGAGAAACTGCTGCTGTACGGCGGGGCGATACAGTCGGCGGGTAGCGTAAAGGGAAAGCAGGGCGACAAACATGCCGTTTCCGACTGGATGGAGCTCGAGAAGCAGCGCGGTATTTCCGTAACGAGCAGCGTGCTCCAGTTTGAATATGAAGGCTATTGCATCAACATCCTCGATACGCCGGGCCACCAGGACTTTTCCGAGGATACCTACCGGACGCTGATGGCTGCGGACAGCGCCGTCATGGTGATCGATGCGGCGAAGGGCATTGAGCCGCAGACGCGAAAGCTCTTCCGGGTCTGTGCCATGCGCGGCATCCCGATCTTCACTTTTATCAACAAACTGGACCATGAGGCCCGCGATCCGTTTGAACTGATCGACGAGCTTGAGACGGAATTCGGCATCGAGACTTATCCGATGAACTGGCCGATCAGCTGCGGCGCGACATTTAAGGGTATTTACGACCGTGAGAGCCGCAGCGTCCTTACTTACACGAATTATCATGGCGGCGCAAAGCGGCTGGAAAGCATCGTTTGCCCCATTGATGATGCTAAGACGCTTGATGAGCTGGTCACCCCGCGCCTTGCGGCGGAACTCAGGGAGCAGATCGAACTCGTGGAAGGCGCCGGGGCGGATTTCGACCTCGATGCGGTGCACAACGGCGCTCTGAGTCCGGTCTTTTTCGGCTCGGCGCTGCACAATTTCGGCGTGGAGCAGTTTCTGGAAAGCTTTCTGCGCCTTACCACGGCGCCTCTCCCGCGCCGGAATGCGGAAGGCGGTACTGTAGACCCGCTCGACGAGCATTTTTCGGCCTTCGTTTTCAAGATCCAGGCCAACATGAACAAGGCGCACAGAGATCGCATTTCATTTATGCGAATCTGTTCCGGACGATTTGAACGAGGAAAAGAGTATTATCATCTGCAATCCGGGAAAAGCATGCGCCTGGCACAGCCGCAGCAGATGATGGCCCAGGAGCGTGACGTCATCGACGAAGCTTTTGCCGGAGATATCATCGGTGTGTTCGATCCCGGGACCTTTTCCATCGGCGATACGATATGCGAAGCGGGACAGAATATTCGGTTCGCCGGGATCCCGACCTTTGCGCCTGAGCATTTCGCCGTCGTTGAACAGATCGACTCAATGAAGCGCAAGCAGTTCGCGAAGGGTATGACTGAGATAGCGCAGGAAGGCGCGATCCAGATCTTCTTCTATCCGAACAGCGGCATGGAGCAGTTCGTCGTCGGCGTCGTCGGCGTGCTTCAGTTCGACGTGCTGCAGTTCCGTATGAAAAGCGAATACGGTGTGGAGTACATCCGCCGCGACATGCCGCATGAGTTGATCCGCAGGGTGCGCAATCCGGATTTTGACGCAGCGGACTACAACTTTACCGGCGACACGCGCTGGGTGAAGGACGTGCGCGGCCGTGATCTGCTGATTTTCAACGGCGCATGGACCGTCCGCTGGGCGCAGGAAAAGAATCCGGATCTGGTGCTTACCGAATTCCATCAGGATATTGAACATGGCTGAGGCGATTATTATGGAAAACAAATATAAGATTCTTGTGATCAATCCCGGTTCCACCTCGACGAAACTGTCCGTCTACGAAAACGAGACCTGCCTTTTCACCGAGGACCGATTTCACGACTCTTCGGTCCTGCTTCAGTACCCGACGATCAACGATCAGCTTCCGTACCGTATGGAAGTGCTGCACGCGATCCTTGAGGAGCACGAAATGCGCGCATCGGATATGGACGCCGTGATCGGACGCGGCGGCTGCTGTTATCCTGTGGAAGGCGGCGTCTACTATGTGGACGAACAGCTGGTGAAGGACTGCCATGACTGCGTTGGCGGCGTCTATCATTCCTCCATGCTTGGGGTACAGATGGCGATGGAACTGAAAAAGGCGCATGATTGCATGACGCTGATGATGGACCCCACCGTGGTGGACGAGCTTGACGATCTTGCAAGGATCACGGGCGTGAAGGGAGTATATCGCCGCGCGGCGACCCATGCGCTGAATCTTAAGGCGACCGCGCGGAAGCACGCAGCTGCGTTGGGGCGGTCGTATGCCGACTGCCGCTTTATCGTTTGCCATATCGACGGAGGGATCTCTGTTTCCGCGCACCGCGGCGGCCGGCAGGTGGACGCCAACAATGCCAGCGGTGGAGAAGGCCCCTTCAGTCCGACCCGGATGGGCTCTATGGCCGTGACCGACCTGATCGAGAAATTCTGGGACCGTCCGCCGCAGGAAATGAAAAAACTCTGCTCCCATGCCGGCGGTCTGACAAGCCATTTCGGAACCTCCGACTCCGACGCGATCCACGCGTTGGGGGATGCAGGCGATCCGCGTGCGACGAGGGTATGGAACGCCATGATATATCAGACGGCAAAATGGATCGGCCAGATGGCCGTTGTTCTGGAAGGCAAAGTGGACGCGATCGTCCTGACCGGAGGCCTGCTTCGCTTCGATGACGTGTTGGAGGGCATCCGGCGTCGCTGCGGTTGGATCGCGCCCATTGCGGTCTATCCCGGTGAAAACGAACAGGAAGCCATGGCTTTCGGCGCGCTCCGCGCGCTCCGCGGGGAAGAGGAGATCAAAACCTATACCGGGCGCCCGGTATGGGAAGGCTTTCCGGATGAAAAAACCAGCCAATGACTGAATGATCCGCTGAAAAGGAGCTGGGGCGATTGTCATTTTCACTGAAAAAAAGAAAACGTGAACTTCAGCGCCCGGAACTGCCCGTTATACAAGCGAGCGCCGCGTTCGGCCTCACGCAGGAGCAGGTCGAAGAAAGAAAACGGTCGGGCTATGTCAACACTCCGGTTCAATCTCCGGGTAAAAGTGTTGCGCAGATCATATTCAGTAATATCTTTACATATTTCAATCTGATCTTCTTCATCCTCGCGGGCTTCGTGATCTCAGTTCGATCTTGGAACAATCTGATGTTCATGGGCGTTGTGCTGACGAACATGGTGATCGGTATCGTACAGGAGCTGCGCAGCAAGCGGACTCTCGACCGGCTCAATTTGCTGACGGCCCCGCGCGGAACGGCGATCCGCGACGGAAAACAGCAGACGGTCAACACCGCGGACATGGTGCGCGACGATATAGTTTTGCTGAGAAGCGGCGATCAGATCTATGCCGATGCCCAGGTCGTCAGCGGGGAATGCCAGGCAAATGAATCGCTTATCACCGGAGAAGCGGACGAGATCAAAAAAGTTCCCGGGGACGCGCTTCTATCCGGAAGCTTCCTCGTTTCCGGCTCCTGTCGGGCGAGGCTTACCGCAGTCGGCGCGGACTCCTATGCCAGCAAGCTGACGCTGGAGGCCAGACGTCACGGAAAACCAAAGCAGAGCGAGATGATGCGCTCGCTGAGCAATCTCGTCAAGTGGATCGGCATTTTGATCATCCCCCTCGGCGCGGTTATGGCCGTGAAAGAGATTCGGTGGCTGGGGAGATCTCTTGCCGAGGGCGTTGTGAGTACGGTGGCGGCGCTGATCGGAATGATCCCGGAAGGTCTCTATCTGCTGACGACGCTGGCCCTTGTCGCGAGCATTATGCGTCTGGCCCAGAGAAAGACGCTGGTACACGAAATGAGCTGCGTCGAGACGCTGGCCCGCGTCGACACGCTTTGCGTGGACAAGACGGGAACGATTACGGAAAACAAGATGATCGTCGATTCCGTCGTACCGCTTTGCGAGGAACGCTATAACCTTGACGATATCGGCCTGATCATGGCCGATTATGTTGCCGCGATGAAGGACGACAACGACACCATGGCCGCGCTCAGAAAGTTTTTCCAGGGCGAGCCAAAACAGGACGCCATCGCCGCCATGCCCTTTACTTCGTCAAAAAAATTCGGCGGCGTCAGTTTTCACGAAGACGAAACATACCTCCTCGGCGCGCCCGATGTGCTGCTGGGAGAACGTTACGGGGAATACGCAGAGCGGATCGACGCATACGCTTCAAAGGGATGCCGCGTGCTCCTTCTGGCTGATTACAGCGGAACGCTGCGCGACAAACAGCCGACCGCATCGCTTCTTCCGCTGGCGCTGATCCTGTTGAATAACAAAATCCGCGCCGAGGCGCCGGATACTTTCCGTTTCTTCGCTGAGCAGGGCGTGGATGTAAAGGTCATCTCAGGCGACAATCATGTGACCGTTTCCGAGGTGGCGAAACGTGCCGGCATCCGAGGCGCGGAAAACAGCGTTGACGCCCGGACGCTTCAGACGGAAGAGCAGCTTGCCGACGCCGCGGAGCGTTATTCGGTTTTTGGGCGAGTCACGCCCGCGCAGAAAAAATCGCTTGTTCTTGCACTCAAAGCAAAGGGACATACCGTTGCCATGACCGGCGACGGCGTAAATGACGTACTGGCACTCAAGGAGGCGGACTGCTCCGTCGCAATGGCTTCCGGCAGCGCCGCGGCGGGCCAGGTAAGCAATATTGTGCTTCTTCGCTCGGATTTCTCCGTAATGCCGTCCGTGGTGGCGGAGGGCCGCCGCGTGATCAATAACATTCAACGCAGCGCAACGCTGTTCCTCGTCAAAAATATCTTTTCTTTTGCCCTTGCCATTGTTTCGCTGATCTTTACGATGCCTTATCCTTTTACCGCGGCGCAGTTGAGTCTCGTCAGTTCTCTGACGATCGGGTTCCCGGCCTTCGTCCTGGCAATGGAACCGAATGAAAGCATCGTCAAAGGCAAATTCCTCCGCAACGTGCTTCACAGCGCTCTGCCGCCGGCCCTTACTGATTTTGCACTGATCATCGGGATCATGCTGTTCTATTACGCATTCAGGCTCCCGTCGGAAATGATGTCGACCATATGCGCTGTCACGGTCGGTATCGTCGGGATACTCGTCATCGTGCGGCTGTGCAGGCCTTTTACGCTGCTCCGGAAACTTCTGATCGCCGCCGTCTGCATCGCATTTGCGTTCAGCGCTGTATTCCTTAAGCGCCTGTTTACGCTTTCACCGCTGGATTTTCCGGGAATGCTGCTTCTGGCAGTCTTTGCGCTGCTTGCCTGGCCGGCGCTGAATCTGGCGTATAAGCTGCAGTCGCGCCTTGAGAGAACAAACGCCTCCATGAAACAATCGGAAGGAAAGACGAAGAAACGATAGTATAAAAAACCGCGGGTTTTAGCCCGCGGTTTTTGCCGCAGAATAATATTTTATAAACTATTACAAAACAGTTGACGTCGTATTATCAATTATGACGGAAAACGGAAATGCAATTGACAGACGCCGCTTTGAATGATATAAATTAAACCATAGACAATCAAAAAATTTATATTATAGAACTGGAGCAAAAAATGACCCCAAGAGAGAATGCGGCGGCGATCTTCGATCGACGTCAGCCTGACAGCTACAATGATTTCATGTCGAGTCTTTCCTTTGTGATCGACCCGATCTTCGGACGCGATTCAATTCCGCGCGACGGAAAGATCCATCGGGATTCCTGGGGAACTCCTTTCCTGTTCAAACCGGACTCGCCGGGCGCGCATCCGATGATCGACGATGAAACTGCGGTCATCCATGACATCACACGATGGCGGGATGAAGTAACGGTCCCGACCTTTGACGGCCTGGATTGGAGCCGGGCGGAGGCGAGGGAAAAGGAAATCGATCGTGAGCAGCATTACTGCGCGTTTTTCTGTACCCGCGGCCTGTTTGAACGCAGTCACCATCTCATGGGCATGCAGAACGCGTTCATGAATTATATGATATATCCCGAGGAAATGGCGGCGCTGCTGCGCGTGATCGCTGACTACAAGATCGAAACGATCAAGCAGGTTGCCGCTCATATCCATCCGGACGTGATCTTCTATCATGACGACTGGGGTTCCAAGCAGAACGTCTTTCTCCCGCCGGATCTCTGGCGCGAGATCATTAAGCCGCTTCATACCGAAATCGTAAAAACCGCGCACGATTGCGGCATCCTGTTCGTACACCACGCCGACTGCATCTGCCAGCCGCTGGTACAGGATATGGTTGAGATGGAGATCGATATCTGGCAGGGCGTCATCCCGCAGAACGATATCGTGGAGATTCAGCGCATCACACAGGGAAAGCTCGCCATGATCGGCGGGATCGACGGTCCGGCCATCGACATTGCCAGTATCACGGAGGAGCAGATCCGCGCGGAGGTACGGCGCGCGATCGACACATACTGTCCCGCGGGGCGTTTTTACCCTTCCATCCCCAACGGCCGCTGCTTCCGTGAATGGAACAACTCCATTGCGCAGGATGAGATGGATCGCTACGGGATCGAATGGGCAAAAAAACATCCGATCCTGCCGGGTACCGACCGCCCCTCCGGCTGCTGAATGAAAAAACCGCCGCCCGGGATACGGGCGGCGGTCAAGCGCGCACTTTAATTTAATTTGAATCCAGATTTCGGATGTGCATATAAATCGTGGCGATCGTTATACCCAGCGTGTCAGCGCAGATCTGGATCGCGTTTTTGACCTTGAAGACGCCTGCGTCATTCAGCCGGCGGACGATCTCTTTCCGCTTGAATTTTGCCGGGATCTCGGGATCGTTCATCACCGCGTCCTTTACTTTGAGGATCTCATGCTTGATTGCGGTGTCATAGCGGCCGCTGTCGCTCATCTGGAGCGGGAACGCGGCGGAATTCAGATAGCTGGGAAGGGCGAAGGTGCGTATCACTTCGGAGAAAGGGACGTCAAGCCAGTAGTTAAAGCATATCATTCCGATCAGTCTGTGCTCGCTGCCTACGATTCCGATGGATGCGGATTTATACTGTCTGCCGTCCGGACGAACGCCGAATGTGGCGGAAATGACGGGATCGTTGTGTTTCAGGCGGATCTGAAGCTGTTCGATTGCGGTGAACGCGGTCTCCGGGATCCTGCTGTCCGCCGTTCGGCCGGTCATACCGCCGTTGACGATGTGGATCGTAAAGGGGTCGTTGATCCCGAAACTGTGCACGACGATCTCATAAGCGCTGCCGAGATAGATTCCAAGACAGTCGGAAAGCGCGCAGTAGGAGTCAAGGATCATACGGTCAGACTCCGCAAGCTCGATCTGGATCTTCCGGTTTGCCTTTCTCAAGATGGATCCCCCGTTCCTTACGAGTTGTAATAATCATCTTTTGTATCGTAACATTTGAAAATCAGCCTTGTCAATATTAATTAAAGAAAGGATACCCGCACGGCAACATGAATACGGTTAGAAAAATTCTGGTAATCAATCTGGGTTCCACATCTTCCAAACTCGCATACTGCGAAAACGATACGATAATCCGGCAAGTGGAACTGCACAACGATATGAACCTTCTTCGTTCGTTCAAGGGCGCTGAGGATGTAACGGCTTTTTTCGGCAGACACGTCGATGACTTTATCCGGGAAACCGGGATCGACATGAACGCGATCGATGCGATCGCCGTGCGCGGTATAGGAAAAAACGGCAGCTACCGCCATGGCGCATACCGGCTGACAGAAGAGCTTCTCAATGATGTTCTCGGAAGCCCGATCGGCCATATCGGGCTTTATGCCTCCACCATTCTCGGCGCAAGGCTCGCGGAGCAATATGATCTCCCGGCTTACCTTTATGATGTCGTCCCGACGGATGAGGTGATTCCTCTGGCAAGAATTACCGGGATCGCATATTACCAGCGGCACATTGCTTCCCATACGCTCAACTGCCGTGCCGTTGCGAGACGGGTTGCGATACAGATGGGAAAGGATCCGCACCATGTTAACTTCATTGTTATGCACATGGGCGGCGGATTTGGCACGATGGCGTACCAGAACGGTACGATCATTGAGACCTATTCTGCCGAGGAGGGCTGCTTTACGCCGGAACGTGCGGGCAGGGTCCCTGCTTCGCTTGTAGCGGAGCTTTATACGAATCCCGCCTACACGCCGGAGGAGATTCGCCGTATTCTGAAAAAAGACGTCGGCTTATTCGGATGGCTCGGTACGAGCGATTGCGTCGAAGTGGAAGAACGCATCGCCGCGGGAGATGACAAGGCAAAGCTTGTTTACGAAGCGATGGCCTATCAGGTTTCAAAGGATATCTGCTCCCTGGCCGCTGTCTTCTGCGGAAAAGTAGACGCCATTATTCTGACCGGGGGCATTGCGCATTCGAAAATGATCACGGATTGGATCGAGAAGCGCGTCGGTTTTCTGGCACCTGTCGTGCGCGTTCCCGGCGCATTTGAGATTGAGGCGCTCGCCGGCGGCGTGACGCGCGTGCTCAACGGGGAAGAACAGGTAAATGATTATAAAGATGTAAAACCATATCAATTGTTTTCAAAGGAGGACTGATCGCCATGGCTTATGCATTGGGGAAATTCCCCGTCAAAGTATCCGCACGTCACATCCATCTTCGTCAGGAGACGGTGGAACTCCTGTTTGGAAAAGGGTTCCATATCGTTCCGGACGGACCGGCGCACGGCCAGTGGCTTTCCACATCCCGGGTGACTGTTGTCGGACCGAAAAACCGTTTTGAGCGCGTCGCAGTTATGGGTCCCTGCAGAGATTTCGACCAGCTGGAGATCAGCGCGACCGATGCGCGAACGCTCGGAGTTCCGGCTGTGCTTCGGGCGTCCGGTGATATCGAAGGGACCCCGGGGATCCGCGTCATCGGTCCCGCCGGGGAGGTCGAGATGGACAAAGGCGTGATCGTTGCCGAACGGCACATCCACATGGGTCCGAATACAGCGGCTGCGAACGGGCTCAAAGAAGGGGATATGGTGCTGATGTGCATTGAAAGCGAAGGCCGCTCGCTCATCTTCGGAGACACGGCGATTCACACCAATGGGCCGGACAACGGTAAAGCGCTCAGCCATATCGATACGGACGAAGGCAACGCCTGCGGCTGCGGAAAGGCTGCCGAAGGCTATATCATCGGCAAGATGGAGGACCTGCCCAGGCTCTTCCCGGAAGCGATAGAGTGAATCAAGCAACTGAGACTGAGAACGGAGGATAATACCAATGGCAAAGAAAACCTATCTGGAGGCGGCCTGCGAGCTGCCCATCTATGACGAATGCGACGTTCTTGTGGTCGGCGGCGGCAGCGCCGGACACAGCGCCGCAGTAGCTGCGGCGCGCGCGGGATGTGAGAAGGTCATCCTCATGGAACGCTTCGGCTACTTCGGAGGCGACGTCACAGGCGGCTACGTACTGATGATCCCCGCCCTGAGCTGGCACGGCTTCAACTGCGTCCGCGGTATCCAGGAGGAATGGTTTACCCGCCTGGACAAGAACGCTCCGGATTCCTACATCTGCCCGGAACGCGAGGAAGTCGGGCAGAAAGACCCCTTTAAGCTTGAGCGCTGGGACCTGATTCACGGATGCGTCAGCCCGGAGCCGGGAAATCCCTATCTGGTGCGCGCTCCCTATTATGAACCGACGCAGCTCAAACTGGAGTTTGACGCGATGGTCGAGGAGCTTCCCAACATTAAAGTGATGATCCATTGCTGGGGAACCAAGCCGATCATGGACGGCAACACGATCAAAGGCGTTATTTTTGAGAGTAAGGAAGGCCGTCAGGCTATCCTTGCCAAGGTGGTCATCGACGCGACCGGCGACGGCGACATCTATTCTCAGTCGGGCGCTTCCGTCTTTCATGGCGCCACAAAGACTACGGACGTCCGTACTGACCGCAGCGGCATGACGGCTCTGGTCTGGCGTATGGGCGGCATTGACTATGAGGCTTTCATGCGCTGGGGCAAGGCGCATCCGGCGGAACTGAGCGCATTCCGTGAGAATCTGAAAAAGATCGCCGGGTATCCGACCTTCCCGTTCCCGGCCGGATGCAACGATGTCGTCTGGTGGAACAACTGGCTGCCGAATCTCAACTGCGCAAACCTGGAAGACATCCGTTATACGGAGTTTACCGTGCGTGACTCGATCCGCGATATCGTTTCGTTCTGCCGCAAGAATATGCCCTACGCGCGGAACGCTTACATTTACGATATTGCGCCGCAGCTTGGTTCCCGCTGCTCGCTGCGTCTCGACGGGGAACACATTTACACCAAACTGGATATTGCGACCGCCGCAAAATTCGACGACGTTATCGCATGGCACAGTCTCGTCGGCATGATCAACGGCGGCGCTCCGGTCGAGATCCCCTACGGCACCATACTGCCGAAGAAGATCGAGAACCTGCTGGCTCCGGGTCGCCATCTCTCCGCTGCGGCGGACGCGGTGGCCGGCATTACGCTGATCCCGCAGTGCGTCGGAACCGGTCAGGCGGCGGGCGTCGCGGCAGCCGTCTGCGTCAAGGACGGGACGACGACCCACAATGTCGATATCAAAAAGGTGCAGAAGATCCTCTGCACGGAGCAGGACGTGCCGCTGCCGCGTCAGGAAAACACCGACCCAGAGCTTGTCCGTGAGCTGGAGGAGAACAAGTACGGAACCTACACCGAGGCGGCGAAGAAGATCCGCGAGGCCGCCGGCCTGGATTGGTGATCCGATCCGCGAAGAGAAAGGAAAGTGAAGCGGCATATGGCACAAAAGACCGACCTTGCGGCAGCCTGCGAGCTGCCCATCTACGACGAATGTGACGTGCTGGTGGTCGGCGGCGGCGCGGCAGGACACAGCGCAGCGATTGCCGCAGCCCGCGCGGGCTGCGAAAAGGTCATACTCATGGAACGCTTTGGCTACTTTGGCGGAGACGTTACCGGCGGCTATGTCCTGATGATCCCCGCGCTGAGCTGGCACAACTTCAACTGCGTCCGCGGACTGCAGGAGGAGTGGTTCACCCGTCTGGATAAAAACGCTCCGGATTCCTATATCTGCCCGGGGCGCGAGGAAGTGGGGGAGAAGGATCCCTTCAAGCTCGAACGCTGGAATCTGATCCATGGCTGCGTCAGTCCTGAAAAGGGAAACAACTACCTCGTCCGCGCCCCTTATTACGAGGCGACGCAGCTGAAACTGGAAATGGACGCCATGATCGAGGAGGAGCCCAACATCAAGGTGATGATCCACTGCTGGGGTACCAAACCGATCATGGACGGCAACACGATCAAGGGAGTCATCTTCGAAAGCAAGGAAGGTCGGCAGGCTGTGCTGGCGAAGGTGGTCATCGACGCGACCGGCGACGGAGATATCTACACGAAATCCGGCGCGCCATTCTTCCACGGGGCAAACCAGACTGACGTTTACCGCGGCGGTCAGGACCGCAGCAGCGCTACTGCGCTTGTCTGGCGTATGGGCGGCGTGGATTTTGAAGCATTTGCCCGCTGGGCGAAGGACAACCCGGAAGCCGGCAGGGACTTCTATAATCAGCTTGCCAAGATCGCCGGCTATCGAACCATGTTTTTCCCTGCGGGGCAGAACGACGTGGTATGGTGGAACAACTGGCTGACCAACCGCGACTGCGCCAACCTTGACGACATCCGTTTTACTGAGTTTACGGTGCGGGACTCCATTCGCCCCCTGCTTGATTTCTGCCGCAAGAATATGCCCTACGGGCGCAATGCGTTCATTTATGACATCGCTCCGCAGCTCGGATCGCGCTGCTCCTACCGGCTCAACGGCGAGCATGTATACAATCGGCTTGATATCGCGACCGGCGCGAAATTTGACGATGTGATCGCCTGGCACAGCGTAGTCGGCATGGTCAACGGCGGCGCCCCTATCGAACTGCCTTACAGCACCATCCTGCCGCAGAAGATCGAAAACCTGCTCTGCCCCGGACGCCACTTCTCCGTGGACGCGGAGACTGTTTCCGGCGTGACGCTGATCCCCCAGTGCGTCGGACTCGGCCAAGGCGCGGGCGTTGCCGCCGCGGTCTGCCTGAAGGACGGAACGACGACGCATAATGTCGACATCAAAAAGGTGCAGAAGATCCTCTGCATGGAGCAGGATGTTCCTCTGCCGCGGCAGGAGAACACCGACCCGGAGCTTGTCCGCGAACTGGAAGAGTACAAATACGGCACTTATACCGACGCGGCGAAGCGCTGCCGCGAGGCTGCCGGACTCGACTGGTGACAAAAAAGAACGACGCGCCGCAAAAGCGTCAGATATTCCGTCAAGGCCGGCGTTTTGCGCCGGCTTTGGCGGAACAAAACAACATGCGGTGCGTCTAAAGAGGAGCAGAAATGGATTCCACGAGCATTATGCGGGAGCAGAAGGTCCCACGGCTGCTGGTGACATACAGCGCACCGGTGTTCCTTTCCTATCTCTGCAATTCCATTTACAACATCATATCCCGCGCATATATCGGCAATGGCAGCGCCGGCCATCTCGGAATCGCCGCTTTGAGCGTCGCGTTTCCGATCTCGCTCGTATCGCTTGCCTTTGCTTTCCTGCTCGGCAT
>JAEEGL010669624.1_pt1 | contig 18243 bp, 18 predicted proteins | sample 9134231 | NCBI WGS metagenome assembly JAEEGL01 (sample SAMN16246548, study PRJNA631951) | gut metagenome | biome: gut microbiome; feature: rumen; material: fiber-attached | host: Bos | place: Iran: Karaj | collected 2018-10 | reverse complement strand
TCATGTTCTCTACCGAGATGGGCGCTTCCGCCGACGCTTCGATGAAGGTCTATCTCCGTCCTGAGACGGCACAGGGTATCTTTGTCAATTACCTCAACGTGCAGAAGACCGGCCGCATGAAAGTGCCTTTCGGTATCGCACAGATTGGTAAGGCTTTCCGTAACGAGATTGTTGCCCGTCAGTTCATCTTCCGTATGCGCGAATTCGAGCAGATGGAGATGCAGTTCTTCGTCAAGCCCGGTACCGAACTGGAGTGGTTCCCCAAATGGAAACAGATGCGTATGGCTTGGCACCAGGCACTCGGTTTTGGCGCTGAGAACTATCGTTTCCATGATCACGAGAAACTGGCTCACTACGCCAACGCCGCCACGGACATCGAGTTCCGTATGCCCTTCGGATTCAAGGAGGTGGAAGGTATTCACTCGCGCACCAATTTCGACCTCTCGCAGCATGAGAAATTCAGCGGCCGCCAAATCAAATACTTTGATCCTGAGACCAACGAGAGTTACACTCCGTTTGTCATCGAGACCAGTATCGGTGTGGACCGTATGTTCCTCTCCGTGATGTGTCACTCCTACACCGAGGAGCAGTTGGAGAACGGTGAGAGCCGCGTGGTGCTCAAATTGCCCGCAGCCCTCGCTCCCGTGAAATGCGCCGTGCTGCCGCTCGTCAAGAAAGACGGACTGCCCGAGAAGGCACGCGAGATAGTCAACGACCTGAAGTTCCATTTCAACACCCATTACGAGGAGAAGGACTCTATCGGCAAGCGCTACCGCCGTCAGGATGCCATCGGCACACCTTACTGCGTCACTGTTGACCATGACACACTCACCGACGGTAAGGTGACACTCCGCCACCGCGACACGATGCAGCAGGAGCGTGTAGACATCAGCCAACTGCGCGCCATCATCGAAGACCAGGTCAGCATCACCAGCCTGCTCAAGAAATTGCAGTAAGACTAAGCCTCCCCGGCACTCCCTCCCAGGAGGGGGACACTGGGCCGGGATGGTTTTAATTATACCCGCCACAACTTTATGAAGGGTGGGGGATTTGAATAGTTAATTGTCAATATAAAGAATATGTTGAAACTGAGATATATGCTCTTGGCTTTGCCGCTGTTGCTCGTCTCATGCAGTGAGAGCGACGGTGAGGACGACGAGTTTGCACAGCCCTCGTGGAAGGACAGCAACGCCGAGTACTTCAACAAAATGTACAGTAATGCCAGTCAGAGCATCGCTACCGGCGACAACTCATGGAAGGTGATACGTACCTTCACGAAAGACAAGGTAGACGGCAAGGCAGACACGCCCGCCGACTTTATCGTCGCGCATGTGATTAATCAGGGAACGGGCGAGGGTTGTCCTCTCTACTCCGACACCGTGCTCATCCATTACGAGGGCCGTCTGATACCATCGAAGAACTACCCGTCGGGCAAGGTCTTTGACCGTTCATGGAAGGGTGATTTCAACCCTGCTACGGCAGCTCCCACCAAGATGGGCGTGTATTATACCCTGATCTATAATGCTTCGACTAAAGCGTATCAGGCCACCTCATGTATAGATGGTTTTAGCACCGCTTTGCAAAACATGCACATCGGCGACCATTGGCAGGTATATATCCCGCAGGAGTTGGCATACGGAAAAGAGAAGAAAACCGACATCCCAGCTTATTCCATGCTCATCTTCGACATCACGCTCGTAGCCTATTACCATCCTGGCGAGAGCGTTCCGGACTGGAAAGCCAATGCCAATCATTTTTTCGAGACGGAATGACATCCTCAATTCAACTATCATAAAAAGCCTCCCAATGCGGGAGGCTTTTTTGTTATAGGGACACTTCCTAGGTTTTCCTAGGGCTTTCTAGGCTTTCTAGGCTTTCCTAGGGCTTTCTAGGCTTTCCTAGGGCTTCCTAGGCCCCCTGGGCACTATATATTATCATATTCCGGGATGTCCTCTAAGAATACGTATTTTTTGCTCTTCTGGTCGTATTGTAGGCAGTAGTGGACGAGCCCGTTGCTCATGATGAGATAATCGACGTGCATCTGGATGTTGTACGCCATGATCTGTTCTAACACCCGTTGTGTGATAGCCACGGTGGGCGCTTTGTATTCAATGATCATGCGTGGTAGCAGCAGGTTGTTGTAGAGCACAGTGTCGCAACGCAGGCGCTTCTCGCCGATGCGCAGTTCCACCTCGTTGGCTAGCAGGGCAGGGGGGTAGCCCTTGTGGTCAGTGAGCAGATGCACGAAATGCTGGCGAACCCATTCCTCGGGCGTCAGCGCCACGTATTTGCGGCGCAGGATGTCGAATATCATCAGGCGCCCGTTTTCTTTGCGTACTTTATGCTCGTATGGGGGGAGGTTCAGGTCGGTCATGTTTTTGAGTTTAGGAGTGAAGGAGTGGAGGGGTGGAGACAATAGTCTGCTGTTGGCGGTTTAGGCTAGAGGGTTTAGTGTTCTCAGCATATTCTTGTTTCTTGCCTCTAAACTAACCTCTCACCTCTCACCTCCAATCTCTCACCTCTGAGTTGAGTATCAGCATTTGCAATGCGCTTTTCTTTTTTGAGAGTAAAATCTCGCATTTTCTCTCGATTTATATTATCTTTGCAACATCATTGCATTGACGATGCAAAGATACATAAAAATAATCAACTTTCACATGTTTTGTGGAATAGACTTTTCTCTCCCTTCATCTCCTTTTACCTTCTCTATCTCCTAACTGAATTCATATGGCAGAAAAACAAACTTATACGTTCGACAGCGTGATGGCTGACCTCAAGGCAGGCAACTACCAACCCGTTTACCTGCTGATGGGCGAAGAGCCGTATTATATCGACCTCGTCACGGATTACATCATGGAGCATGCCATTGAACCCGATGAGCGCGATTTCAACCAGAACGTGCTTTATGGCGTCGACACCAATTGCTCGCAGATTGTCGATATGGCCAAAGGCTATCCCATGATGGCGGAGCGTCAGGTGCTCGTGGTCAAGGAGGCGCAGAATATCCGTTCGTGGGAACCCATGGAGCATTACCTCGAAAAGCCCATGCCCACCACCGTGCTTGTCATCTGCTATAAAAACGGCAAGGCTGACCGGCGCCAGAAATGGGTGCAGCGGGCCGAGAAGGTCGGGGTGGTGCTCGAGAGCAAAAAAAAGAAAGACTACGAACTGCCGTCCTTCATTGATGCCTACCTGCGCTCGAAAGGAGCCACGGCCGACCAGAAATCAAAACAGATGATAGCCGACCATGTGGGTGCCGACCTCTCGCGTCTGGTGTCTGAGCTCGACAAGGTGCTCATCTCGCTGCCAGAGAATGACCGTCGCATCACGCCCGACATCGTGGAGCGCGAAATAGGGGTGAGCAAGGACTTTAATATCTTCGAACTGAAAAACGCCATCATCGCAAGGGATATTTTCAAGGCAAATCAAATAGTAAAATATTTTGACAACAATCCGAAGGCCGGTTCTCTTTATGCCGTTCTCCCGAATCTGTTCTCTTTCTTTCAAAATTTGATGATCGCCTATTACACCCCTGGAAACCGGACAGAAAATGAGGTCGCAAAATTCCTCGATTTGAAAAACACATGGTCTGTGCGCGACTATATGACAGGTATGAAAAACTACACCGGAACGAAAACTCTCCAGATAATTTATAAAATTAGAGAAATAGATGCCAAAAGTAAGGGCCTTGACAACCCAAATACCGGTCCGGGAGAGCTGATGAAGGAGTTAATTTACTTCATTTTGCATTGAAAAACCTGTTTTTCGCCATCTGGTTGAACCTAAAAAAGCATCCTCCGCGGATGCTTTTTTTATGCCTAAACGGCTAAAAATTAGCCCCTTCCCCCGATTTCTACCCCTTCAAAACTTTCATATTTTAACCTTTTTCCTGCCGTTATTCAGAAAATCTCCAAAACGCCAAAAAATCGCATTTTTCGACGAGTCTGAAAAAATCCGTTAACGGACGTTCACATTTACTCTTTCTAATTTTGGTTTTAAAATATAAACAATGCTTTGAAAATGTAGAGCAGATTGAGAGAACCAGGGAGCAGCTCGGTATTGTATATAGGTTTGTAAACGGTTCAAAAACAAATATAAATACTACATTTGAAAACACAAAGGTATAAATATGCAAAACTTGCAATTATTTGTAATATCATGAAAGCCAGATAATTATGCGTAAATGTTCAAAGTTTTTATATCAATAATCTCTCAAAAATAGTATAATTGCTTACAAAATAGGTTGTTTTTGACATATAAACATTGTTTAAGTTATTGGACATCTTTGTTTTATGATAATACGTTCAATAAAATCTTTATAATTTATACAATCAAGTGTGGATATTCATGCCCGTTTTACATACGCAAACCAGTGATTTTCGTCTACAAATCTACATTTGAAAATTAAAAACGAAATTTCGAAATTAAAAATTTATGGTTGAAAATTTGCACGTTTGTAAAATTCGCTTTATCTTTGTAAACGATTTCGAAAATGCCCCCAAAACGGGCTTAACAGGTAATAAAGGTATGAAAGACAGAATCAGAAAGGTCATGGAGTCGCAACATATGACCCAGCAAAACTTCGCGCAGTTTATCGGTGTGTCGACTGCCGCACTGAGCAGCATCTTTAACGGGCGTACCAAAGCCACCCTCAACACCGTCGAAGCTATCCGTAGCAAACTGCCCGATATCAACATCGAGTGGCTCATTTTTGGCACAGGCGATATGTTCCTTCATGACGCTGACCCTCAGACGGATGTCCCCGCTACAGACTCTACCCCTGAAGAGCAGGTTTTGGAGTTCGACATGCCCGCCAATCCCCTACCCGATGGGGCACAAACAGCGTCTTCTCATCAGGGTGTAAACCGTACACTTAAAAAATCGCCCAAAAATGATGTGAAAATATTTGACAAACTACCTAGGCGTGTGACAGAAATCCGTGTCTTCTACGATGACCAGACCTATGAGTCATTCGTGCCCAAAACATAAGGACATAATATGTGACCCCCCAACTCCCCCGAAGGGGAGTAACTGCCATTCTCATGGCATACTAACTCTTCTCTCCCTCTCGGGAAAGTTGGTGGGGTTCCTGGTGTTCTTTTGTTCTTATGTCTAAATCCGTCTTTCTCCCTTAACTTGTCTTTTTGCTAAAAATCTCCTTCTTTTGTCCTTTTGTCTTGGTTTTTGTGTTATCTTTGCAGAGTAATTTGTCAATCTGCTAAAGATGAAGAAATATATACTCGATCTGAAAGTTAAGTCGGTGGAGCCGATGGTCGGCAAATATGTGTTGCTGCGCCTGACGCAAGACCAGCCGCTGCCGGAGATGTTGCCCGGGCAGTTTGTCGAAGTGCGTGTCGACGGATCGCCCTCCACATTCCTCCGTCGGCCTATATCTATTAATAATGTGTCGGAAAAGGACAACGAATTGTGGTTGCTCGTGGCTGCCATTGGTGAGGGCACGCGCGCACTGGCTCGTCTGCAGCCGGGCGAAACGCTCAACTGTGTCTTACCGCTGGGCAACGGCTTCACCATGCCCGGGCGTCCTGACGGTCATTACCTGCTTGTGGGCGGAGGCGTTGGCGTGGCTCCGCTGCTCTACCTCGGCATACGTATGCGTCAGGCTGGCGTCACACCTACGTTTCTCTTAGGAGCGCGCACGGACAAGGATCTGCTTATGCTCGATCATTTCCAGTCCGTGGGGCGTGTGCTCGTCACCACAGAGGACGGCAGCCAAGGCGAGCGCGGTTTCGTCACCAATCACAGTGTGTTGGGGGCGGAGCGTTTCGACCGTATCTACACCTGCGGTCCCAAGCCGATGATGATGGCGGTGGCGCGTTATGCCCGTCATACCGATACCGATTGCGAGGTGTCGCTTGAAAATATGATGGCCTGCGGGCTGGGTGCCTGCCTCTGTTGTGTGGAGGGCACCACCGACGGTAATATATGTGTGTGTAAGGAAGGACCGGTGTTTAATATTAAGAAGTTGTTATGGCCTCTCTAAATGTAAATATAAAATCATTGCGGTTGAAGAATCCCGTGATGACCGCCTCGGGCACCTTCGGCTATGGGCTGGAGTTTGCCGATTTCGTGCCGCTCGACCAGATTGGCGGCATCATCGTCAAGGGCACCACGCTCCATCCTCGTCAGGGCAATGACTACCCCCGCATGGCGGAGACGGCGCAGGGCATGCTCAACTGCGTGGGACTGCAAAACAAAGGCGTGGATTATTTCTGCCAGCACATCTATCCCCAGGTGAAGGACATCGACACCAACGTGATTGTCAATGTCAGCGGTTCGTCGCCCGACGATTATGCTGAGTGTGCGGCGCGTATCGACGCTCTGGAGCACATTCCTGCCATCGAGCTGAATATCTCCTGCCCCAATGTGAAACAGGGTGGTATGGCCTTCGGCGTGACCACCTCTGGGGCCGCCAGCGTGGTCAGGGCGGTCCGTGAGCGCTATCATAAGACACTCATCGTAAAACTCTCGCCCAACGTGACCAATATTGTCGATATCGCCCGCGCCTGCGAGGACGAGGGAGCCGACAGCGTGTCGCTCATCAACACACTCATGGGCATGGCCATCGACATCGAAAAGAGGAAGCCCGTGCTCAGCATCGGCACCGGTGGGTTGAGCGGCCCGGCTGTCAAACCCGTGGCGGTGCGAATGGTGTGGCAGGTGGCGCATGCCGTGAAGATTCCCGTTGTGGGTCTGGGCGGTATCATGACTGCCGAGGATGCCATTGAGTTTCTCATGGCGGGAGCCACGGCCATAGAGATAGGTACAGCCAACTTCATCGACCCCGCCGTGACCATCAAAGTGCGCGACGGCATCAACGCCTGGCTCGATGCCCATGGCTGCCGCTCCGTACAAGAAATCATTGGGGCGGTGTGATGTTCCCAGTGACATGGTAAGTCCCCCCCTGACCCTCCTGAGGGAGGAAGAGAGTTTCACTCTACTTCCCCGAGGGGGAGAAAAGAACAAGGAGCAGGGAGCAAGAGATATGTTTCTCAATTGAGTTTCTATTCTCTTGCTCCCTGCTCCTTATATTATTCCTTCCCTGGGAGAGTCATCTCTGGGGAATCAGTGTGGGGCTCCTTTTGCGTTGGAATGTATATAAAATTTGAGAGCGACCACTCGGCCGCTCTCAACCAACACAAAAACTAAACTAGACTTAACTAAATTAACGGGGATTTTCACAAACCTGCGTTAATCGTATGCAAATGTATAAAAACATTTTGACATATAAAAGTTTTAGAGTGCTAATTGTTGTAAAAATCACAATTATTAACATCTAATTAATCCTTACGGGCATTCGTCGGCAAAATTTGGTCTAATATTGTCATCGCTGCCATCGATTCCACCAGAGGAACTGCTCTAGGCAGCACACAGGGATCATGCCGTCCTTGCGCTTTCAGTGTGGTTTGATTGCCCTCTAAGTCGACCGTCGACTGTTCTTGCAGGATGGTGGCCACGGGTTTGAATGCCACGCGGAAGTAGATGTCCTGACCGTTGCTGATGCCGCCCTGTATGCCGCCGCTGTGGTTGGTGCGTGTGGTGATGCGTCCGTCGTCGGTGGTGGTGAACGCGTCGTTTTGCTCACTGCCACGATGACACACACCGGCAAATCCCTCACCGTATTCAAAACCTTTCACCGCATTGATGCTCAGCATGGCGGCACCCAACTGCGCGTGCAGTTTGCCGAACTCCGGTTCGCCGATGCCCGGCGGGCAGCCCCGTATCACGCAAGAGATGACGCCGCCGATGGTGTCGCCCTCGCTCTTCACCTGAAGTATCAGTCGTTCCATCTCTGCCGCTTTCTCGGGGTCGGGGCAGCGCACCGCATTCTTCTCTGCCAATGCGAGGTCATAATGCTGATAACCATGTTCCAATGCGATGTCGCCCACCTGCGAGGTGTACGCCTCAATGGTGATGCCGTATTTCCGGAGCGCCAGTTTCGCCAAAGCGCCACCCACACACCGGCTGATGGTGATGCGTGCCGATGAGCGGCCGCCACCGCGATGGTCGCGGATGCCATAACGGGCCATATAGGTGTAATCGGCATGCGACGGACGGAACACACAGCGCATGTTCTCATAGTCTTGGGAGTGATGGTCGGTGTTGCGCACGATGAAACCGATGGGGCAACCGGTCGATTTGCCTTCGAACACACCGCTGAGCAATTCCACCTGGTCGGCTTCATTGCGCGATGTGGTCAGGGCACTCTGTCCCGGCCGACGGCGGTTCAGTTCCGACTGGATAAAATCCATGTCGATGTCTATGCCGGCGGGCATACCGTCAATCACACCTCCGATGGCGGCTCCGTGGCTCTCGCCAAAGGTGGTAAGGGTGAAATGATGACCAAACGTGTTCATCGATTAGGTTTGGTTTTTGAGGTTTGTTTTTTGAGGTTTATTTGCAACCGCCACAGTCTCCGCCTCCGCAATCGCCTCCACCGCAACTGCTGCAGTCTCCGCCTCCGCAACCACCGCAACCGTATTCGCCGCTCAGCAGTTTGGCCATTTGTTCTATCTCCTGGTTGGTAGCCTCGCGCGAAGCAAGTACCGAACCGACGAAATGCAGTTCACAACCGGCGAGGGGGTGATTCAGGTCAACGGTCACCTTGTCGTCTGTCACTTTTGACACCACGCCCTGGAATTGCTGGCCTTCCTCGTTTTGCAGGGGCACGATAGCGTCTTCATAGATGCGCTCGTTGTCAAACTTCCCGTCGATGAAAAACACTTCCTTGTCCAGTTCCAACACGCGCTCGTCGTAGTAGTCGCCATAAGCGTCGTCAGTGCTCAGGGTGAAGTCAAACTCCTCGCCGGGGGCCAGATCTGCCAGTTCCTTCTCGAAGGCGGGCAGCGTAGCACCCATGTTGCTGATAAAGATAAACGGCTTTTCGTCGGTAGCCTCTTCCAGCAACTCACTCTCGCCGTCTTCCACGCTATACATTTTGTATGCTACAGCGATGTACTTATTCGTTTTCTCGTCCATGTATTTGTTTCTTGTTAATTTGAGATTGCAAAAATAATAAATAAAAGCGACAATTCGCCCGCCGCTTGCATTTTTTTCTGACAAAAAAGGCGAGTCTCTCAGTTCTGACTGAAAAACCCGCCTTGATTCACTCAATTTTGATTGATTTAATTATACCATATTGAAGGCTCTGCGCCGTGTGCATATTGCTCGTCGGCATCGCAGTTGTAAATGTTGTCCTGTTCGTACTCTTCTTCGTACTTTTGTCTTCTAGTGTTCATAGCAGTTCCTCCTGAATAAATAATAGTTAGTAGTGGTACAAATATAATCAATTTATCGTATTTTTATTCTCTCGGATGATGATTTTTAAGAATATTTAATCATTTTCTTACGGTTTATAAGGGAAATATGCATTTCCATGTCATTTTGGCGCAATTCTTCACCCCTTTTCCATTTGTCTTTTTTTATTTGTCATTTTTCATTCATATTTGGTTAGTTTTTATTATCTTTGCACTATCAACCATCGATGTGATGCGTTGTACATGATAAATGGAATGATCATCAAATAAAAATATGCGACAAGTAAGACCAAAGAAAAATCTCGGACAGCATTTCCTGACCGACCTCGACATCGCCCGGCGCATTGCCGACACTGTTGATGCGTGTCCCGGCATACCCGTTCTCGAGGTGGGGCCCGGCATGGGGGTGCTCACGCAATATCTCGTGCCGAAAGACCGCGAGGTGAAGGTCGTGGAGATTGACCGCGAGTCGGTAGCGTATCTCAATGAGCATTTTCCCAAACTGCGCGACAACATCATCGGCGAGGATTTTCTCCGTATGGACCTCGACCGTCTTTTCGACGGGCGCCAGTTTGTGCTCACAGGCAATTATCCTTACGACATCTCCACGCAAATCTTTTTCAAGATGCTCGACAATCGCCACCTCATCCCTTGTTGTACGGGCATGATACAGCGCGAGGTGGCTCAGCGTATTGCCTCTGAACCCGGCAATAAAGCCTATGGCATCCTCAGTGTGCTCATCCAGGCGTGGTATGACGTGGAGTATCTCTTTACCGTCGATGAGAATGTGTTCAACCCGCCACCCAAGGTGAAAAGCGCGGTGATACGCATGACACGCAATGACACGAGCCAACTGGGTTGCGACGAGGCGCTCTTCCGCCGTGTGGTGAAGACCGCCTTCAACCAGCGCCGTAAGATGCTCCGTGTCAGTCTGCGTCCGCTCTTCACGGCAGAGCATCCAGCCTCCGCCGATTTCTATGCCCATGAGTTCATGACGCGTCGCCCCGAGCAACTATCCATCCCCGAGTTTGTCGCCCTGACCAATCTCGTGGCACAAGAGATGAAAGGTGCCTGATCCTTAATTAAGGCTTTTAAGGTCCTTAAAGTCTTTAACGTCCTTAACACAATAGAGCCTTTACTCCATTAAAAAAAGGCATAAGCAGAAATCCGCTTATGCCTTTTTATAGTTATTTCCTGTTATGTGATTACAGGTCGAATTTATGTCCTACGCTGATGAAAATGGCACCGTTTTTCGAGTCTTTCTCGCCCGAAACACTCTCTTTGTTCAGTTTCGTCAGACCGAGGTTGAAACGTGCGTCGATCACCCAGTGGCTATTAAACTCATATGAGATGCCGATAGGGATGGACACGTCAAATTTGTTGCATTCTTTCATCATGTCAATTGAGGTGTCAATCGTGGTATCATAACCATCCATTTTCGTTTTGTAAGTAAACACGATATCAGAATTGGTCATGAAACCAAGTTGCACACCTGTTTTAAGAGCAAGGCCTTTGGCAACATAGATGTTGGCAACAACAGGCACATGGATGTACTGCAGTTGGAAGCGTGGATTCTCAATCTTTTCGTCGCCGCTCTTGTAGTCCTTCCAACCACCGCCTTGTACGGTATATAGCAAACCTGCTTCAATGCCAAGGAAGTTGGTTGCCTGATATTCCACTGCTACACCCGATGTTGCTGCGATAGAGACTTGAGAGTCAAGCTTAGTTGATTCCACAGGGATGCTCTCCATGTCAGAGATGTAACTCACACCGATTCCTGCTGTGGGCTTGAGGCTCCATGTACCAGGTTCATACTGCGCTTTTGCGTTGGTTGTGACCATCATTGCCACGACGGCCAGCATGATAATTTTTTTCATAATACTATTAATAAATAAATAGAAATGAAATAATTGTTACTTTCTTACTTTGAACACTCTGTCGCCTTTCTTGATGAGGTAAATGCCGCGGGGCAGGCCGTTCAGATTGGCGTCGCCTTGTTTCAACAACACCCCCGAGGCGGTATAGACCTCTATCCGTCCGGTGCTGTCGTCGGGTATCTGTGCGATGCCGGAAGCGCCTTCGCTGAAATACATCTTCTTCAGACTAGTCAGCGAATAACTCACCATCGCCGTGCCACCGTTGTAGATGACCATCATGCCGTTCTCAAACTTTATCTGGTCGAAACTGGCCAAAGCCGTCTGCCCCGTGGTGCCGTTGTTCTCTTCCACCACCAGATACTCGAAACCGTCGGCAAAAGCGGCCGACGACATCATCGTCAGCAGCGCTATCATCCATGTGCGTACCGTTTTCATCAGCAGAAAAGTTTAGATTCGCGGCAAAGATAAATCTTTTTTCTCAACCAACCAATTTTTTTGAAACAAAACGCATAAAAGCAGATGTTTTTGCGTATTTTTGCAACATCATAACGATAAATTGTCATAGGCTTTTCTAGGAAATCCTAGGTATTCCTAGGTAATCTTAGGTATTCCTAGGCCTCTCAATAAATAATGATGAATAAACAATTTGAATATGAAATGCTGGTCGGGCAGATAGATGCCTTGACCGAGGGAGAGAAAAATCTCGTGAGTGTCTTGGCCAACGTGGCGGCGGCCGTTCATCAAGAACGGGGATTCTGGTGGACCGGTTTCTATCTGGTCGATGGCGATGAACTGGTGCTTGGGCCTTTTCAGGGTCCGGTGGCATGTATGCACATCCCCTTTGGGCGAGGCGTTTGCGGAACGGCATGGCAACGCGCAGAAACCATTGTCGTGCCCGATGTGGAGCAATTCCCGGGACACATCGCTTGCAGCAGCCAATCGCGCTCGGAAATCGTCATTCCCCTTAAAGACGCGCAAGGTAAGGTCCGTGCAGTGTTCGACATCGACAGCCGCGACCTCGATGCTTTCGACGATCTCGACCGTCGTTATCTCGAAGAAATCACCGTGCTCGTGTCACAAAGACTGTATGATGACTGATTCGGCCAATAGGGTTGACAATCCTTGATTTTGGGGCAGAAAAGCAAAAAAACACCGCATTTTTTGCTCAATAAAATTATTTTTCCTACATTTGCGACTTGAATAACACGTCCTTAATGACCTTAAAGTCCTTAACGACCTTAACGACCTAAATAATTATAATAAATATGATAGACGTAAAAGCAACACTCGCCGAGAGCGAAGAGAGAATGGAAATGGCGGCCATGTTCCTCGAGGAGCAGTTGGCACGCATACGCGCCGGACGTGCCAATGTGGCTATTCTGTCTGGTGTGAAAGTGGATTCTTACGGACAGATGGTGCCCCTCAACCAAGTGGCGAACGTTTCCACACCTGATCCCCGTACCATAGCCATACGTCCGTGGGACAAGAAGATGATCAAAGCCATCGAAAAGGCCATCATGGACTCTGATGTAGGCATCACGCCCGAAAACAATGGCGAAATCATCCGCCTTGGCATCCCGCAGCCCACTGAGGAGCGCCGTCGCGAACTGGTCAAACAGTGCAACAAAATAGGCGAGAAAGCCAAAATCGAGGTGCGCAACGTACGTGCCGACATCAAGGACAAACTCAAGAAAGCTATCAAGGACGGACTGTCTGAGGACAACGAGAAAGACGCTGAACTCGAACTCCAGAAACTTCACGACAAGTACATCAAGAAACTTGACGACTTGCTCGCTGCTAAGAACAAGGAGGTGATGACCGTCTAAATGAAGGGCCTTGTCATCAAAAACACCGGCAGTTGGTATACCGTCCTCACTGAAGACGGACTGACGATCGACAGCAAAATAAAAGGCAATTTCCGACTCAAAGGTATACGCAGCACCAACCCAGTGGCTGTGGGCGACCATGTGGAGATTGTGCGCAACCAGGAAGGTACGGCGTTCATCACTCAGATTGATGACCGCCGTAACTACATTATCCGCAAATCATCCAACCTGTCGAAACAGAGTCATATCATTGCGGCCAATGTCGACCAGGCATGCCTCGTGGTCACTATCAACTATCCCGAGACATCGACCACTTTCATCGACCGTTTTCTGGCATCGGCCGAGGCTTATAGCGTGCCGGTCATTTTGGTGTTCAACAAGACCGACCGCCTCAATGCCGATGAGCGCCATCTGCAAGAGATGATGATCACCCTTTACGAGACCATCGGCTACACCTGTGTGGCGCTTTCGGCGACGACAGGTGAGGGCGTCGATAAACTTGAAGAACTGCTCAAAGACAAAATCACCCTCTTCAGCGGCAATAGCGGGGTGGGGAAGTCCACCCTTCTCAACCGCCTCATTCCCGGGGTGCAACTGCGCACGGCCGAAATCTCCGACGCCCACAACACAGGCATGCACACCACCACCTTCAGCGAGATGTTGCAGCTGCCTTTCGGCGGATGGGCCATCGACACGCCGGGCATCAAGGGCTTCGGCACCTTTGACATGGAGCCAGAGGAGATTTGCCATTATTTCCGCGAGATATTCAAAACCTCCGCCAAATGCCGATTCGGCAATTGCACACATACGCACGAGCCTGGGTGTGCCGTCATACAAGCGGTGGAAGACCATTACATTGCACAGTCGCGCTACAACTCTTACCTCAACATGCTCGACGACAAAGATGAGGGTAAATACCGCGCGGCGTATTAATCCTCACCCCGTCCCCCTTCCAATTTGAGAAGGGGGTGAATACTTGCAGTCGTACATTCCTTTTCGCTGTTTTTGTGAAGCGAAATTGCAGTTTCTTGCGCATAATTAACTATTTTCACACCATAATATTCGGTTTCTCATTTTTGCGTCGTACCTTTGCACCGTTTTTTATACACACTTAAAACTAAAAAGGAAAACGAACATGAAAATGATGAAAATGCATTGGATGCTGCTCCTCTTCTCCGGCCTCTTCTGTCTTGGAATGACAAGTTGTGCTGATGCAGAAGACGGCGAGAGCAAGGACGACTGGGACATTCGTAATGCTCTCTCTACAGGTATTGGCTCGTGGCAGACGGGTGAAGTGAAAATTGACGGTGTGTGGTATGAGGACCCTCTTGATGGTCTTACCAATCCGTCGCCGTTGTATTTCACGGTGAAATTCAGTGCCAGCAAAAAGACCTTTGAGTCACGCAAATTTTTCTACAAGGATGGTGGCGAGATGGGCCGTGTTGCTGATGAAAGCACAAGTCAGTCCTATAAAGGAACCTATACGCTGGAGAACCGTGTGCTGGTTGCCACACGTGAAAACGGTGAGAAATACTTTTCCATGTCGATTCTTGAGAAACCATCGTCGGTATTGCATGCCAACGTGACTTTCCACGATGTTAACAAGACCTACGAGATGAAGTTACATCGTTGAGCGCAAGAATAGAATGTATAGTCGGCGTGCGGTTCACCAAGTGAGCCGCACGCTGTGTATATGAGGGTAACGCCTATGACGATAATCAAGTGAAAGATATCCTCGTGTCATCTTCGATCGAATGAAAAAGTTCGGGTTAAGAATGAGCATCTCGTCATAGATGGTCATCCTTAACCCGATTCTTATTACCAGTTAAGAATAGATGTTTTCTGATGGAAATCCTTATCCAGCCGCCATTTCGAAATCATATCCGTTCCAATGGAGCATATAGTATGTTTTCTCTGCCGAGTCGTGGTCGTAGACGTAACCAATGAGTTCGATATTTTTACCCTTTGCGGGCAGTTTGACGTCGTAAGAGTCGAAATCTTCCATGGCTCTCTCCACTTTTCTTGTCAGTTTTGGCTCCGGGGTCATGATGTCTGTTTCGGGGTCATAGTCGTAGAACAAGAGCAGGTGGGCGTCCTTAAAATCACCCTCATGTTCCTCAGCCATCCACACGGCAAACAGTTTGTGTCCGTCATTGCGGTTCCAGTAACAGCAGGTGGTCAGCCAGTCAAGTTCTGTTTCCTGACGTACGGAGATGTACCCATATTTTATCTGATTGTCGATGAAGAAGCCGTTTTCTTCGGGGTCATATTCTTCGGGGTCAATGAGATAGTTACAGAGAGCCTCGTTGGGTTCATATTCGGGATAAGCATCGCAGAAGGCGCAAGCGAAAGTTTCGATGTCTGCTGTAATGTCGCCGGAATCGACGTCTATGTCATTTGAAAGCCATACGCGCTCGATGTCTTCTATCCCGCTCGTGGATGCTTGAGCCTCTTTCTCGGAAACCTCTTTCTCGGAAGCCTCTTTCTTAGAAGCCTTTTTCTTCCTCGCTTTGACTTTTTCTTTTTTTGCTTTATCAGAGGTCTGCTCGGTTTGTTTATTCCCGCAAGATACCATCAAGAGGGAAAGGGCTGCCGCCATTATCAATACTGTTTTTTTCATAATATATTTGAATATAGAAAGTCGTCAATTACTCTGCAGAATCAATCTTGAGAGTGCAAATATACTGTTTTTTGCTGAAATCGCAACATTTTAACGCAAAAAACTTAACAAAAGGAAACCTTTTGTCACACTCTTCACAGAATTCAGCCGTCTGTAGTTTAGAGCGATCTGCGGTATGCCGTCAACGATGATGTTTTTTGTCAGACAGGCTACAGCACGATGATGGACTCATGCATAGGCCGTGTCTCGAGTCCTCAAACATCATATTTCTGTTTTTTTGTGCTTTTCTTTTCGGGTGTAAGTCTTTTTTGAGCGGTGCACCTTGTGAGTGGAATGAAACCCCGGGCCAAGCAATTCCTGCTCGGCTTCACGGCTTCCCCGTCGCATGGCCTTGAATGCATCCAAGGACGTGCTCTGCACCCGTTTCTTCCGTTTTTTCATTATGATCTTTAGTATCTATATAGTCGCCTCGGCGAGAATCGACGTTAAACGTGCGAAGCGGTAGTTAAATATTCCAAATCTACAGTTTCAATAGAGTCGCCTTCGGCGAGAAATCTTTCAAATCTTATCAAATCTTCCAGATTTTAATTCTGCTTGACTTGTGTGGATTTGTGAGATTTCTGCCCGGAGGGCACTCTATTTAGTCTTTTTAAGAGAAATCGGAAGAGCACTCCATCTATATATTATCACCCAATCTCAATAGTATATTCGCTCATGAATGAGGCACCGGGCTGCAGGTGGTTCATGTATTGTTTCTCCTTGAAATCGCCTTGATAATAAGCCTTGTCATGAATGCCATACCACGGTTCGATGCAGACGAAGGGCGCATGTTTGCCGTAGGGGCCCCACAGACCCACTGCGGGCGCCTTGAAGTGCACGGTCACCACTGGCTCGTCGTCCTCGTCTAAAAGCGCCACCTCGGCCAACTGACAACGGTCGATGATGACGGCGTCGTTTTTGAAACTCTCCTCGTCAAACTCCCAGATGCCGTCTCTGGAGTCGAGCGGGAAACGTCCGGGACGGATGCAACCGCCTACGTCGCCATACACACGTTCCACCGTGCCCGGGTCGTCGAAGCGCATACGGCCCTTCAACGGTTGTCCGGGCTCCACGCCAGGCACGTAAAATGCAGGATGGCCGCCTATCTGGAAGTGTATCTCATTGTTGTCGATGTTCTCCACATGCCAGATGACATGTATCTTCCGCCCGCTGAGACGGTAAGTCACCGACAGGTTGAAGTGGCAGGGATAGACACGGTGCGTCTCAGGTGTGTCGTGAATCGCCATCGTCACCTTCGTCTCGCTCTGGCGGATGACGGAAAACTCTGTGTCACGGGCGAATCCGTGGCGCTCCATCTTATATTCATACCCGTCGAAGCGGTATTTGCCCTCCCACAGACCGCAGACGATGGGGAAGAGGATGGGCGAGTGGCGTCCCCAGATTTCGGGGTCGGCTTGCCACAGGTATTCTTGCCCGTCGTTGTCTTTGATACTTTGGAGTTCAGCTCCCAATGTAGATACCTTTAATGTCAGGTGTTCGTTTTTCAGTTGTATGATTGCCATGATGGTTTAGGGTTTAGGGTTCAAGGTTTAGGGTTATGATTGCTATCGATTTGTGTGCAAATATACAGTTTTTTTTCTTTTTGTTGCATGAATACGCCAAAAAAACTTATTTTTGCACCTATGAAAATCGAGGAATTAGAAAACAAGCGTATTGCGGTGCTGCTCTCCGGTGGCGTCGACAGTTCGGTCGTGGTCTATGAGTTCGCCAAAATAGGACTCCATCCCGACTGTTTCTATATCAAGATTGGGCCCGAGGAAGAGGAGGAATGGGACTGCTCGTCGGAGGAGGATCTGGAGATGGCCACGGCTGTGGCTGCGAAGTTCGGCTGTCGGCTGCAAGTGGTTGACTGCCATCAGGAGTATTGGGACCAGGTGACGCGTTACACCATGGAGAAGGTGCGTGCGGGATTCACGCCCAACCCCGATGTGATGTGCAACCGCTTGATTAAGTTTGGCGCGTTCGACGAAAAAATGGGCCACGATTACGACCTCATCGCTACGGGTCATTATGCGCAGACCGAGATCATCGACGGGCATAAGTGGCTGGTCACCTCGCCCGATCCTGTGAAGGACCAGACCGATTTTCTGGCGCAGATTTATGATTGGCAGTTGAAGAAAGCGCTCTTTCCCATCGGTCACTACATGAAAGACGAGGTGCGACAGATAGCCGAGCGCGAACATCTGGTCAATGCCAAGCGAAAAGACTCGCAGGGTATTTGCTTTCTCGGAAAAATCAATTACAATGACTATCTGCGCCGCTATCTGGGCGAAAATCCCGGCGAGGTGATAGAGTGGGAGACGGGAAAGCGTATCGGTCAGCACCGCGGACTGTGGTTCCATACCATCGGCCAGCGCCACGGACTGGGCTTCGGCGGCGGACCGTGGTTTGTCGTAAAGAAAGACATGGAGCAGAATATCCTCTATGTGAGCAAGGGTTATGACCCGCAGACTGCTTATAAACAGGATTTCGCCATCCGCGATTTCCATTTCCTCACACCCGAGGCAGGAACGCGGTTGCCCGAGCATGTCACCTTCAAAATCCGTCATACGCCCGAGTATCACCCTGCTACCCTTGAACCTGCC
>JAEEGL013236475.1_pt1 | contig 18244 bp, 21 predicted proteins | sample 9134231 | NCBI WGS metagenome assembly JAEEGL01 (sample SAMN16246548, study PRJNA631951) | gut metagenome | biome: gut microbiome; feature: rumen; material: fiber-attached | host: Bos | place: Iran: Karaj | collected 2018-10 | reverse complement strand
GTGGGTTATAGCCATACTTGCTAATAGGGGTAGAGAATGGAGGAGAAGAAAGGAAGCCTGGCTAGTCACAAAGCCAAGGCTTCCGTATGTTACAGTAAAGCTTAATTGGAATACTTTAGCTTCCTGCTTTGTATATTTCTAGTTTGCCGTTAATAGCTAGTGAGCCTATCTCTTTTGCTATCAATCCGGCAATATAGTTATGGCCTGCGTTATTAAAATGCACACCGTTGAAGTATTGAGTATAAGAAGTGTGGAACTTGGTGACTTTTGCATCGCTATTGAAAATATCTACAACAGTAGCATTGAATTTGTCTGCAATATCTTTAATCACCTTGTTATTCGTACTCAAATTACCAGATGTAGCAAAACAGTTCAACAGCACAATTTTATTATTTCCTAGACTGTTAATCTTACCAACAATTCTACCTAGGTCGCCTGTTTCGGTCTGTGCATATTGAGTGTAGTCATTTCCAGCGCAATCAGTGCTTACAGTATCTGTGAAATTATCATTTGTACCAAGCCACACAACATACAAGGCATTGCTATCAGTTAGAGAATCGCCAAAAGCATTCCACCACGATGTAGATGTAGCACCGCTGCGTGAGATGTTGGTAGTAGTTTCACAGCCTAGTCTCTTGCTAAGGAAATGAGGAATATTAAAGAAGTTGGTGTAGGATGTGTCTTCTCCAGTAAAGGTTTGGCCTTTCATTAGGCTATCACCAACACATACCAACTTTGAAACTGACCCAACTTCGGGCATCGGATAAGTATCTTGCAAGCTATTTATTTTACGCTTCTTAATAAAAGTATCACTTTTAATACCAGAGAGGTAGCTAGATTTTAATCCATTGACATAAATTTTTCCGCCATGATTATATTCAGCAGAAAAAGTACCAGAAAAGGTAGCAGTTTTGGTACCTGTGGGCATAATTATGCTCGTACCTAGTTGTCTGATAAAAGGCACATTGTCTAAAATGGATGTATGAATCAAATATTCATAGCCAGCTTCTGGATAAAATTCATAGCATATATAGTTATTAGAGCTTCTTAGGGCCTCGGTATAAAATTGTGTACCAATAAATTTGCCTTCTGTACTGTCAACTGATGCAGTAATATCCTCCCATCCTTCTTCGGTGTAGCTTGGGGAGCTGGTTTCGCCTATGAATAAAGGAGTTGTGCCTGTAACCACTGAAAAATAGTTGACATAGCAAGTTTCGCCTGTACCTTCTATTACATGGTCTGCGGTGTAAGCAGAAGAACTAGAAGAAGTTGGATAAGTTCTATCACCTATCACTATTTGTGGGGCAGATTGTGTAGATTTAGTTGCGATATAATACAACTTATTTTTTTCTGTTGGGAAACTATATAAAGTTCCATTTGCATTGTCGCTGACTGCACCAGCGAAATTCATTAGTTTTCCTGAAACAGACCTACAACTTTCGACAATACTTACAAAATTAGCGCCTTCATAATTTCTGATACTGTCTCCGATACTTGCTGATACTTTTCCAAAGGCATTCGTGCGTCCATCAATCAATTCAGCATCACCCGTAGTCGAACCTTCTTCCAGCGTGCTTAGAGCATCTATTCTGGATGTTTGAGTAGCTATGTCAGAAGTGTTTTGAGAAACGCTTTGTGTTAGATTGGTGATGTTGCTGGTGTTTCTTGCGATATTTGAAGAATTATTGACGGTTTGGCCTTCTAGTGATTCAATACTATTGCTATTTTGAGTAATTCTATCATTTAGCTGCGAGAATATAGACTCATTGATAATTCTTGCCAAGGTCCCATCGGAAGCCATTTCGTCTAGTTTATCGTCAATTATCCCTTCCGCGTCAAGATTATTAAAATAATTGTTCACATAGATTTTGAGGTCATCGAACGCTTTGCTCAAGTCGCTCTCGTCATCTATAACGCTGTTTAATGTGGGGATGACAGTGTCCTGAAGGAACTTCATCAGCCATAGCACTTGCTCTTCCCAGGTCATACATTGCCGGAATGAGGTAGGGATGAGCCCCCAGTCTGCACAAACCTGGAGACATGCATCAATTTTGTTTGTCATTGTTTTCTCCTTTCTTAAAATTTGTTATTGTATAGCCCCATAAACAGAGAGTTGCACTCGTCGATTATATCTCTGTCGATGGCGATGATGTTTTGTCGATATTGTTCCACCATTTTTTGCGCGGTGGCACTTACGCCCGAGTTCCCTTTGATTCTCTTCGTGTAGGATTCCGTGCCGTTTTCGTTGCTAGTAGAGTTTCCAGTAGTTGTTGATGCGTCTTCAGTTTCAGATGCTCCGGTTGAGCTGGCGTAGTTGCCGGCTAGGATTGCAGATTTGCTGATTTGTCCCTGAGGCGTGTCGCTTTGGACCGTGAGGCCAGAAGTGCTGCCAGTTGAGGTTCCTTGGCTAGTTGCTTGGCCTTGATTAGCTCTCTCTGCATCGAAGGTCTCGGTGTAGTCTACGTTGACCAGTGGGTCGTACTCGATAGCAGCCGAGTAGATGAGTGGGAGTTTCTCTTCCATGAGCTCTCGCATAAGAACTTTGGCATGGTGTTCAAACAGCCCTGGGGTTTCCAGCCCAATTTCTCGCATGAAGTAGTGGTCCACAATCTTCTTCGCAAGCTTATCTTTAGACCAGGTGCCACGAGCAGCGATGACGGCTATTTCTTCATCTGTTAAATAGTCAGTTAGTTCGTAGTCTTTGAACCAGCTCTCGACCTCATCGCGCCCATATAGGTTAATGATTTGTCGGAGTTGTACAGTATAAACACTAGGCGTCATATTCAACCCCCTCTCCTAAGTCGGTTGTCACGTATTCACTAACCGTGGACTCTTGCTCCTTTACTACGTTGAATAAGTCAGAGCGGACTCGCACGTCGATTTCTTTGTCGGTGCCGGTCAGCCCAAACTTCTCGTTAAACAGCTTACAAGCCTCTTTACGCGGCGCTAAGTAGCTTTGGAGGTTCAAGTTGGTCACCTCGTTGTTTGAGCTCGTCTCGGCCGCTACAAGGCGCTCTTTCTTCTCAAAGTCGATGGTGTTGATGCCCAGGAACAGCAAAGCCTCGTTCCAGATTTGTTTCTTGTAGTCCATGAGCTTGTCTGCTAGGTATGGCGAATCAGTCTTGAGGACTTGGATGGAGTCCTGGATGCCTGAGTTCTTATCTCCAAAGATGGCCGGCTCGTTGCCGCTGATTTGGTGGTACATGTTGACCATAGTTAATCGCTGTTTGTCATCTGTTAAAATGACGAGAGGGAACTTTGAGTTCTTGATGTTGACATCTGTCGCTCGTTCCGCTTCATAGAGACGCATGGCGAATAACTCGATGGAGCTGGCAGTTGGTAAGCGCTCCCAGTTATTCATCACTAGCACGCAGCCCTGTTCTGGTTTCTGGCTGAGCATGCTGCCATGGGTGTAGGCTTTCCTGGTTGACTGGTAGCCGTATGAATAACAGTTGATGCTGGTCGGGATGCCGTAGATGTTAATCTCGCCAGCAGCCGTGGCTGAGGTGTTAATGAATCCGCCCATCTTCTCATCATAGAGCATGGCGGCACAGCCTTTGTAATATAGGCAGCGTTCGAGCCACCGTGAGTCCATCCCATCGGGCAAGCCAACCCACTCGAACAAACTGAGGGCGACTTTTTTGAGTCGTTCCAAATAGTCGAAGTAAGTGGCATCGTTCACTAGAGCAGCGTCTTTGAATAACGCTCTCGAAGTGACTGGTGGTCTCCTCATATGGTTTTCTCCTTTCTTTTATTAGTTTACGATTAGGTTAAGGTGTGACGATTGTGTTTGCTTGCGTATAGTCTCGGAAGGTTGTCGGGTTATGCCAGAGGGTCAAGCCGTTGTCGAACATGCGGTTAATGCGGTCGCAGGACTCGGATGGGATGTCTGCATGGATGGCCGAGCCTACGGTCTTGACGAAGTTCCAGTTGAGACGGCCAGTGACGTTCGGAAGCTTGATGGTGTTTACTTTATACCCATAGGCGCTGAAGTATTTGTCTATTATGGCCGCCATTTCTGGTCGTATAGACATTTCATAGAACGAAATGGAGCTTCGTTGCATAGCATATTGGAAGTCTCCCGTATTCACGTCTCCATGCGCTTGTGGTGGCGTTGTGGAGGCTCTGTGGACTTCACTGATAGTGTTGGCAATGGTGCTTGCCGCGCCTATGGTTCCAGCCACTAAGCCGACGCCTCCAGTGGCTATACCGACTGCTGCGCTGGTTATGCCTAGCGCAAGATTGGTTCCGACGTTCACGCCATTCTGGGTTAGCCAGTTGGTATAATAATCAGTAGTCCAAGCACAAACCGGAACTTTTGGATAGTCTATGCCGTAAGTATACATCTTTGTGCCATAGTCATTAGTGTCTGTGTAAGATTTGTACTTCGTGAAATACAATTTCGCACTGAGCGAGGCGGAAGGAACGATGACCTTCTTGTAGCTTATGGTCCGCCTAGTGTAGTCACCAATAGTCTCGAATGGGAAGTCTTCATATTTATACTCTATCGTTTGCCCGGATTTGTTTGTGACGTAAAAATACGAAAATGGCCACGTCAGTAGTTTCTTATTGACTGGAGTGTAATTCTCGGCTAGAACCTGGGGTTGCTGAAGCTGGAATGGAGTATGGTCTGCGTCTCCCTGGTCTAGTTCCACGAAGTTATAGACAGGCAATAGCGGATATGAGTTGATAGTTGATGTCCCTGCAACTTGAGCACCACAGCAGCAAGATGGAATCATGAAAATGTTTACTATCGCGTCAGATGTGAGGTTGCTATCGTTGTTGTAGATTTCAATAATTTTCTGGGCCGCAGCCATTGTATAAGTCGCAAAGAAAATCAGAGATGAAAATACGCCCCCAATATAACCATTGTCATTTGCAACCCTACCATTGGTCACATTGGTAGTATCGGATGGAAGTTTAGTCACACAGAAGCAGACTCTCCAAGCATCAGAAGCGTCTCCGGCCGGGCGCGTCCACATTGGGGAGTCGCGTAGGTCTACGATTTCATATTCTCCCAACTCAAGGTTCTCTGGCACTGTATGAAGGCCTACGGTGTCATCATTCACATGCTCGCGCTCTACGAAGCATTGAGTGTAGCCGAGGTCGAACTGCCATGTCTGGAAGGCGTCCTCCTCAATACTTATCAGCGTCATCCCATCATTGATGTACTCCATGTTCATGATGCGCGCATAGAACCACTTGTTCGTGTAGTTCTCGTTCTTGTACATCACATAATTGTACTGGATGATGGAATCAATATGTGCTGGGTAGCGAATCGCGTTCTCACGTCTTTGATAGGTGAAGTCCGTCTCGCCGATTTTGTCAAGGCTCAAGAAGTAAGCGGCCTGCGCGGTAGCATTTGCAAACGTGAGTTGATTCTCATCATTCAATTCAATTGGTAATTTGAGCAAGTACAAGTCGGTTGATGGTGAAATTGCCATTGTTCTCCTTTCTTATGGAGGAGGGGTCGCACGGGCCCCTCCCAGGTAATGCTTTTGAAAAGCTTGCCATTAGGCAGCAGCGCTCACGGTGACGGCGATGGAGGCGGTGACGCCAGCTTCAGCGGTCAAGGTGATAGTTGCGGAGCCAGCGGATACGCCGGTGATTTCCACAGTGGAGCCTTTGACTTCAGCAGTTGCTTTGCCAGAAGCAGAGCTTGCAGCAGTCACGGTTGAGGTAGCCTGGAATGGAGTGAGCGTGAATGGCACAGTCACTTTTTCACCTGCTACGACAGTTGCGGTTGCACTACCAGCGGTGATAGCGGTTGCAGGAACCGTTGGAGCGCTCGTAGCGAACACCACGGCGTTGGCGAATAGGCTCGTCGCATACATCTTGACAATGTTGAGATATAGCTGCCAGGTTCTGTTGTTCGGGTTCCAGAAGTCGCTGAAGTCGCGGTCCTGTTCACGAATCTTGAAGAAGGCCTTGTCGCAGAGGATGCCTACGATTGCCGAGCCATCCGAGTGCAAGGTTCCATCATCATTGTACACATCGAAGTCCGGCACGGAAATGATGTTGCCGAGTAAGACGGCGCGGTCGATATTGAAGGCGCTGGCAAGTACGTCGACATCAAGTTTTGCACGGACAGAGTTCTTGATGATGATAACGATGTCTTCTGGGTTGGTCCAGGTGATGATTGGACGGCCTGCGCCACCAACCTTGCTCCATGCGTTGTAGCTTGAGCTTGGTGCCTGGAAGTTCAAGAAGAGCTCACGAGCTCTCTCGGTGAAGTATTTAGCCGTGGCAGTGTCAGAGACAGCAGAAATGGTCTCGATTTGGACACGGTTGTTGAGGTAAGCCTCGGTCACGAGAGCGCGTACCTGGTTGTACTCGTCGATGTATGCCGAGTTGTACATCTCGTTCGTAATTTCATCGATGAACGAGTTGAGGTTGTCCCAGCTCAAGAAAGCTTTCTGCAATTTAGCTTTGGTGATGGTGACTGGGTACTGGATATCCGAGTTGACTTCGAGGTACTGGACCTTCACGTCTGCTTCGTACTTAGCCAGTAAGCCTGCAAAGTCTTCTACGTCGAACTTGCGGCCGGCAATTTTGTTGACTGCGATGTCCTGGACGGCATGGCCGAACGGTACGCGGTCGCCCTCAAGGGTCTTGAGAGGGTTGTTGAAGTATTTGACCTCAAACTGAGTCGCAGCAATACGGTTGATGAGCGCGCTCATGAACTCGTTCTGCACAACTTGGTAGTTGAGGATGGGTTGACCGAAAGAGGAGATGTCGCTCTCAGTGGTGAGAAGCGGAATATATTGATGGTATATATCCGACGACAACTCGCGGATTCGGTTGAGTGAGTTGACTAAGCCTGTTGATGGCATAGCATTCTCCTTTCTGTTAAGTTTATTATTGAATAAAGTTGCCTCGAGAATCGAAGCAAGCTTTCATGGAAAAAGGCTTCTCCGGCTCTGGCTCCTCTGGACGTGACCCGGAGTTGTCCACGTCAGCCATTGGGATTTGTTGAAGCAGGTTGCCATTGGCAATAACCAGCTTCTCTTTTTGAGCTGTAAGCTCTTTGATTTTCTCGTCCCTGGTAGCAATAGCTTTGAGGGCTTCCGAGTTCTTAGTGATAAGCATGCCGAGGTCATCAGCGATGGCCGCGGAGTTATCTTTTCCGACCTTTTCTTGAATGGAGTCGGCTATTTTCATCAAGTCGTCTTCGTTCATTTAGTTCCTCCTTTGGTTTTATTATACCATATTCCGCTTATAGTTGCGAGTGTTTTTCACGCAATTTCCGCGCATATAATACCCATGGGAACTTCGTCCTTCCAACATGGCCAATTGGAGCTGGAGTCTCCCACGCTTTATAGCGAAAAGCCCCCCGGAAATAGGCGAGGGAATAATTGTTGACATTAGTATAGGCTCCGCCATCTGGGTCAGGCATGCCGCCGTTGTTCTCGCTGAGGATTTGGATGTTGTCCGTGCCATTGTAGTCCTCATCTGCGAATCCGATATGGCCGTATGGGTTGCCGGTGAAATAGTTGTAGACAATAACGTCTCCACGTTTTATCTGTGTCTTGTCATAGATAAGGTCGAAAGCAGTGCCAGCATTGGCTTCACGGTCATCCCATGCACCATAGGCCGAACCAGTGCCAGCCAGAGTGGGGTATCCCTGTGGAAAACCTACATTGTACCAAAATTCGGCCGCCAGGTCCCAACACTGACAGCCGTGGCTACTATCTACATCGTATCCATTCCCGTTGACCGCTGCCTTCCATGCGTCATAGGTCGTGGTCGGCAGCGATACATAGCCAGTATATTTTGGCATTTATTTCGAGACTCCCGTGTCTGGCACGATAGGTGCCGGTTCCGGTTCCGGCTCTGGTTCAACTGGAATGTAGGAGATTGGGGTATAACCACCGAGAAAGTCCTTGACAGATATATTGATGATATTAGTGCCAGCTCCACCGATACCGTAGTCGCAAGCTTGTCCGCCCTGGTTCTCCCCAAGACATGTGACGTAGCCATTAGTGACTGGACCAAGTGCCATACAGATGTGGCCGGTGCGTACACCGTCTAGGACAATCCATGTGCCTTCCTGCACTTCATCAGTGTTCCATATGACTTTGAACTTGTCCCCCGCGTTCTCGTCTGCACAATTCATCATGCCTTTGGCGAGGCCAGTGCCACACGTAGAGACATCGAATCCAGCATAGCTCCACCAGAAGGCGCGAGCTAGGGAAACACACTGCGCACCGTAGTAGTTGTTGGTCACAATACAGCGTCCCAGCGTAGAGTTCTTGAAGGCTTCGGGAGATGAGGTGTCCACCTCCTCAATTGAACCAAGCTCATAGTAGACGTTAGGGTCGAGCCCTTCAATCTCGGTCACGCTGTCTTTGAACTGTCCGCCGCCATCTATAGATTCGACGGTTGGGATTTCTTCCGAGTACTCCCCTTCGTCGCCGGTCATCGTTGGCTCTTTGGAGTAGTCGATAGTCACCTCGACCTTTCCGCCTTTTGGTAAAGTGATAGCGAGCGTCACGCCAAGTCCACCACAAACCGCCAAGACTAGCGGCAAGATGAACTTTATTAGGCTCGCTTTCTCCCCTTTTTTCTTAGTTGGTTTTTTCTTGGTCGCCATAGCGTCATCCTTTCTTATTATATTATTGTATTAACAATGTTCTATGAGATAATCCTTGCAATAATCTCGTAGTTTCCCGCTTCAAGTATACAAGAACCATCAATTCTAACCATCAGCTCACCAGAAGAATTTAATCGTAGCATTCCACGTGTGGTTGGGTTTATACCTTGGAGGACACCACCATTAGTTACAGAATATCCTGATGATTTCCCTATTCTAGTTATAATTTGTGCATTAGTTGCATCACTTGTAAGCGATTTATTCCTAGCAACTGTGTATATGAAATAAATGTTATCTGAATCTGTTGCACTTGGTTGGTCAATGGCACTCATAATAACTTCCAAGTTTACATTGTTATAGTTTTGTGCTAGCCAAGAGTCTGTTAATACGGTTACATTTTCGGTATTTGTTACACGTGTTGGATTTGTATACACCCATCGTTTAAAAGTTGGCACATTGACAATCGCACTTGCTTTGTCTGTAACATCATATGTTCCATTCTCTGTAATAGTTATTGAACCAGTAGGAGTAACACCACCTCCACCGCTGGGAGCAGTATATGTTATCGTAATATTGTCTTCGCAATATTTCCCACTTGTTTGTAAAGTTTTTAATCCACTCCCACTCATTGTGGCAATAGTATTGCCTTTATATCTAATATCAATATCTGCCATTAGTTAGCACCTCCATTATAAACTGGTAAGTCACTTAATGTTAAAAATCCTTGTTGCCCAACCCAGGTTTTGGTAGCCATATCGCTTGGGTTAGCTGTTTTTCCGCCCCACCCTGCGCCGGACGAAGTTATGCCATTTGCAATGTTAAACGCAATTACTTTTCTACCAGCCTCGTTAGGATGAGTGCCATCGTTTGTTCTATAATAAATCGTACGATTTAATTTATTGAAACAAGTTTCATAATAATTATCAATACATTTTATATTATACTCGGAAGACAAATCTTTTAATGCTGCTGCAAATTCAAAAAGTTTCTTGCCATTTCCGTTTGCCCATGTATCTGAATATTCAATTACTTGGTGGTTTTCATCTAAACGAGTTCTAAATATTGGTGTACAAGTGAAAACTCGTATTTGAGGAAATGCCGTTAGTAACTTTTCAATAGCATAACGAAAACCTCCACAATATGTTAATGTGTCTTTTGGATTTTGCTCATTATCAATAGGGTATGAGAAATTCCAATCATTCGTTCCAAAAGCGACTGTTATAATATCCACGTTACTAAAGTCTATTGATTTTAATGTCGCAAGACGTGCCGCATAAGTTTCTGGAGCTTCCCATGAGCTTCCTAAAGCCGTATCTTGAGCCGTCCAGTCGTTATCAACAATTCCATCTACAAGTGACGGAAAAGAGAACAAACCATAATTTGCATTTCTATGTACAGCCATAGTGTTACCACCAAATCCACAGTTGTAGACGTTTGCTCCTGTATAGCTTGCCAGATAACTAGAGACATCAGTTGGGGCATAAAAGTTTCCGAAAATACTATCGCCAAAATTCACAATAGTCTTGCCTTTTAGCGGAACAATCGAATCTATTACCGAAGATGTTTTAAGGTTTTGCAATGTTAGCGATAAATGGTCAGCCTTTAAGTTTGCGTCTTCTAAAGCCTCACTTTCTTCTGAAGTTGGTGTTATTCTATACATTTGCAGACCGGTTCTCATAGTACCGTTAGCATAGAATCCAATATAATGAACATCATTAGGAATTGTATATGTGACATCACGACCAGCGCCTAAATCAGCCGTTGCTCCTCTTGCCCCAGTCTCATCATATTGATACATATTGCGTGGGAAATTAATAAATCTATATGTATAACCGGGAATAAATTCTAGTTTGTTTGTCCTCCACCATCCTGCTGCTTCTCCACTGCTACCAGACCATTTCCAGTTTTCTCCATCAACTGTTTCGACTAAATATGATAAGTCTACGGGTTCAAAATTAGAGCCACTAGATGGAGCATTATGGTCTTCTGAAAATTCAGGGATATCACTTTTTTGGGCTATTTTGCTTGTATCTACTTTTAATGGGTTTGCATTAGTTCCAGCTCCAGTTAATGTTCCATCGTGAGCAACAGAACTTAAACCTCCACCACCTCCACCACCGCCGCCACCGGTTGCGGTTTTCTCGTACCATTGACCTCTAGTCCAGAAGTAAAGTGTCGACGTGTCCGCCTCGAAGAAGGTCGACCCATCCACAACTTTGGGGGAGGTCGTAGGGGTCGGCTTTGCGTCCGTTGATAATCCTATGAAATCCCATCTGGTCGTCATCTGTGTGTCCATAGTTAATCCTTTCTGGTTTAATTATATCATACCTTTTATGGTTCAACAAAAAACCACCCGACCTTAAGTTACCAACATTTCTGCTGCTGTTCGGTGGGGTGGCCGAGGCGAATTATTGAAGCCCGTTTGCCGCAGCGACTCCGACGCCTCTCAGCTGTGATTATATTATATCACACTTTAGGGCCAAGGTTGTTTTTCTGTTCCGAGAAGAAGCTCTTGTAGGCTTGTTGCTCTGTTGAGGACAGAGTTTTCCACAAGGCCATCAGCTCTTCTTGGCTCGTGCATTGTTGAATCTCGTATAGTAGGTCCGACTTGCTCATTGCCCCGGCTATGCCCTCCACGAGAACACCACGTTGCCTTTCTGGTTTACGATGGTGAGCTCCGAGATGTCCCCGGTCTTTTCGTTGTAGTTGATAGATTTGACACTAAACTTGTCGCGAGTTGATGTTTTGCCATTGTATTGTATCAGCTCGACTTTTTCCACAGGTACCCAGATGAACGGTGCTGTGTATAACTCTCGGCCTATACCCCAGTTCACGCAGGCACGCTTGAAAGAATCCGAGGCCATACCCTTTTCTGCCTCAGTTATTGACCCGGTGCCAGTGTCCTCTTTTTCTACCCAGACCCCCTTCTCCTTGTCCCATACCGAGACAATACAGTTGGCGTTATCTCTAGAGTGGCGACGCTGCCAGTTCATTGCTCCGAAAGTTTCGTCTAGTATAGCCATGTCGCAGCGTGCGTCCTTGTAAAGTAGCAGGGAGATGCCCTTGTCAGCTTTGGCCATACCGATGCGACATTCTATCTCGTCGGCTCTTAATTTTCTCATTTTCCTCCTAAAACGGCAGGCTCCTGCCGCCAACATTATGGATGATTGGTCCCACTTTTGTAGTCAGTCTTATAAAAGGGTTTCTCTCTACTACCGTGAGCTCTTTCAATTTTAAGAGCTTAATTTTCTCAGCTGATTTGATGTATTTAATTTTGATTTGCATTTGATAGTTCCTCCAAAATGTATTTAAGCAGCTTGATGTATGGCTCATCATTGAGAGCAGTGAGCCCTTTGGCCCGGAGCGCGTTTCTCACAGCTTTATCGATTTTCATGTCAATCGCGTCGCCCAATGGACGCACCTGGTCCACGACTTCTCGGTGCACGGCCGTGGCGATTCTCCCGGTCTTTTCGATTTTGTCTGCGATTCGCTCGATGTCGTAGTCGTCAAGCGTTTCCACATCAAAAGCTCTTTTTTTCATTCTTCTCCTCCTTCGCCGTATTTTTTCCAATATTCTGAATAATCTATAAAATGGTCACCATCGTCATCATATTCAGCAATCCAGTCAATCTCAAAAATTGCTTTTAATGCAGTTTTGGCATCTTTAATAGGCTCTTTGGTTTCATACCAGTTGTAATTTCTTAAACAAACTCTAATATGACCATCTTCAGTAATACCAGCTTTTTGGCTGTCGCTAAAAAAGTTCCAGTTGTCTAATTCGTTATCATATAGCTTTACAACATCTTCAATTTTCATTTTTTCTCCTTTCCAAAATCATCAAATTTTATGATAGGTGGTTCTTTGAACAGCCCTGCGGCTCTGAGGATTGCCTCATAGGCTAGGGCCTTGCCTTTCCAGAAGTAGCCCTCACGGATGAGTCGTTCTTTGTATTCGTTGCTCTCTTTCATTTTCTTCCTTCCTTTCGGTTTTGGCGTTCTTGTTTGCGGCGTTTTACGGCCTCGTTGTGCTTGCGATTCCTCTCGGCCAGCATGTGTGCCAGGTGCTTGCGTCGCATCGCTTCTAGGGCGTTTTCCTGGGCTCTGAGAGCCTTTTCGAGTAGGTACTCGTCCACCTCGAGCTTGTCCACCTTCTGTGGGGATATAACTAGGTCGCTATTCTCCCCAGACTGGCTTGTAGGTTCGTTCTTTGCGTTGACCATTTTTGACTCCTTTCCTACTTGAGATAAGCCCACCTTTACGGCCTGCTCTGGCTGCAAGCTCGCGGTTAGCTGCGAAGCCTCCCGTGTGCCCACTCCGGCCACCTTTGGCTCCGATGCGCACATAGAAGTCGCTCCCATGTTTTTTTAGATTTGCTTCTCTGGCCTTCCGGCCGCCTTCTTTAGTTCCAGACATTAGAACATCCTCCTTATATTTCTATCTATTGTTAAAGCGCAGACAACGAGACCGAGACCAATACCTAGTAGAATCTCATTGTCTAGTATGAGTACGCCAATTAGTGACAATAAAGCGATGGCGAGAACTCGGCAAGCTATTGTGTGTCGGCGCTTTGCCTCCTGCGTCCTAGTGATTACGCATGATTTCGCGGTTGACCTCATTTGCCTCCTCCAGTGCATCTGCTATTCTTTCAAGCTGTTTTAATAGTTCCTTGACTTGAAACCTAAACATTTCAGCTCTCCCCCTTCAACGTGGCGTTGATTTCCCGTATTAGTTGGTTGATTTCTTTAAGTTGTTCTATTACAACTTGGTCGTATTGTTTTTCCATTGTAGCTTCCTTTCTTTTAGCTTACCTCTATTATAACGCACGTGCCTTCTTTTGTCAATCGGTTTGTGCCTACTTTTTTTGCACATTTTCACAGAGTTTTCCACAGGCTTGGTGGCGTATAGTGTAGTATAATTGAAGTGGTAGTTGGTACATTACAGAAAGGGGTGGACATTATGGCCAAGAGACCAAAGAGGCTAGACACACATCATTTGTGCTGGTACAGGAAAGCCTGGGCGAGCGGCTACGCGCACCGAATACGCGAGCATTGGTACATGAAGGTAGACATCCCGAAAGACGGGCTGCACGCCTACATCCATCACAACCTGGAGTCTATTCCTGTCCCATCCACAAAAGCCTTGAAAAAGGCCTACGACATGCTTATAGCCCTTGAGTTTGCTGGCGCGCTCTTTAGCGATGACGACATCGAGAGACGCCTCCAAATTGCGCTCCTGTTGTTCGAGGAGGCACCGGCAACCCACAGGGCGCTCAAGCGTCAATTGTATCTCGTGCACAACTACCGCCCCCCTTAACCGGGGGGCTTTCTAAATATGGTATAATTAAGTTGGAGCTCCAGTTTCCACCTTATCCGGCCAGATGGTCCTCGCTGTTTGGCCGGTCTTGACATATGTGGTATAATAAAAGTGGAGATGTGTTTCATTTTCCAAACCGCCCCGTAGCTTCCCTTACTTCGGGCGGTTTTTTCTTACATAATTGTGAACGTGGTCGGCTCAAGAATGACGCCGCCTGGGACATTTCGCTGACGCAAAGCAGCCAACCGCTCAAGCTCCGGGTCATCCTTCATTGAATCGGTTGAGAAACCAACACGGAACTGCTCAAAGTTCAGACGCTCGGCGAGCTCTCTTGGCATGCCTGCGATGGTCGCATGTGGCACGCCTGAATAGTCCACTATCATGTAGCACTTAGAGTGGATGAATCTCGCGTTGCTGAATACTTTTTCCACCTTCCAGGCACCCATTTTAGCATCGTCTAGTTCAATGATTCCATCTAGGTATTTTATGTCGTCCACTGGCATTACTACACCACAAGAGTCTGTGTCACTATATACCCAGATGTCCCGACCGTATTTCTCAAACCCGAACTCGCGAATCTTCTGAATCGTGCGCACCATCTCGCAACGCGCGAACGCTGTCGTAAAGAGGGCGATGGGAGAGTACAAAGAAGAACGTGTCTCTCTGCCCTCTGCCCTATACTGCACAATCCCATTCTTGTCCAGGGAAGGCCGGCATTGACGTCCAGAAGTTCTCCCCCCCATTTTCCCCACCAGGCTGTTTAAGTACATCTTGGCCACTTGGTACGAGGCCGCGTTTTTCTTAGCCTTTGCGGTTTCCTTTACATGTGACCAGTGGTCTATGTACCCGTCGAACACGTGCTGGCAGGCCTTGAACTTCCACCCGGAGTGGTAGACAATATCGTCGATGTCATAGTTCTCGAACAGTAGCTCCATCTCTGGAGAGGTCAATGTGAAGCTGATGAGCTCTCCCTTCGATGTCTCCATGTAGGTGGCGCGGTCATAGTCCGGATGGTTTTTTGTGCGCAGGAATGCGACCTTGCCAGGCTTCAGCGTGAAGCTGACGCTCACCTTCTGGATGTATAGCGGGAAGACAGGGCTCGGCTTGTATTGTCCAGTGAAGAATAGTGGCTGTCCCATTGGCATTGGCTTTTCCTTGAGGACGGCCGGGTACATGCTATTGCGGTCTAAGAAAAAGCCTGCTCCCGTCTCTACGTCTTCGTAGACCGGGTTCAGGCACGTAAAGCCGCCCTTGTATGCCTGGCGCACGTCTTCCTCCACCTCTCTCGGCAATTTCTTGAAGAAGGCTGAAAAGAATGGGACGCGTTCCTTGAAGTCCTTGACGGCGGACTGGCCTATGGTGAGACCATCGACGCCATGCTCTTGGAGCTTTTGAAGGGCAATGGCCAGAATCTTGCAATCTGCGTTTAGGTAGTGAAGCTCTAGTGGTGTCGGCCTATAGCCGGCGGGTCGCTCTTTGTTGTAGTCTATTTCCTGCTTATTGAATGGCAGGCGAAACGACTCGGCGACCTTCTTGAGTGACATGTTGAGCAGTTTCATCGAGTCGTACAGTTCAAGAGTCTTCAACCTTTTTGCCCCCCTCTCGAACACTATTCTGGCCGAGAAATAGTCGTTGGTTGGTGTGATGAGGGTGGAGAAGGTCTTTGGCTCTCTTGCTCTATAAGGCACCCACTTGAAACCATTGCGAAGCATCCATGACGTTGTAAACTGAGAGTCAAAACGCAGGTTATGGAACCAGCATTTTGGATCGTGCTCGGACTGGGCCCATTTGAAGAATGACTCGATTGACGTTCCCCATACAAACTCGTTTGGATTGTCTACGGGACACGCCCCCCACTCCCAGACGCGGCAGTCGTTCTCGTTCGTAGTTGTCTCAAAGTCCACGGCCCACTTCCTACCAGTGGCGACGCCCATTTTATTCCTCGGCAACAGTTTCTTTGATGTCTACTTCTTCATAGCCATAGGTCGCGAGAATCTGGTTGATGTTATCATGGAGCGCAACGATAAGCGGGCGGACAGTCTCGCCAACTGCCGTCTTCTGTTGGTTGGTTTTTGCGTTCTTCCATTGCGGGTAGTAGGTCTCAATGGCGTCGATAAGTTCCTCAGCCTGGCGTAGCTTCTCAAAGTCTCTCCCTTGGACTTGCTTGAGCGCAGTGGTTATCTCTTCAACGTAGCTTGCCGGCAGTCCAGCGGCCTCACCGAGAACGGACAGATGCCTGAAGAAGTTGTCTTTAATAGCGGCCTTATAACGCTTAGAGCCTAGTGTGGCCCGTGAAGCACGAACGAGTTGGGCTTTCTTTTCTGCCGTGAGGCGCTTCTGGTGGAACTTGGTTGCTTTGAGCTTATCAAGGTTGGCCTGCAATGTGGCCGCATAATCAGTTCCCATGATGGTAGGTTCGTCCGGGACACCACCTTCAGTCATCCTTTGCGTCCTAGCCTCTGCAAGTAGCCTCTCCGCCTCACGAATCGCCCGGCGTTGGCGCATGCCACCTACTTTGAAGTCATAGACAGTGAACTCTTTCCCCCATCTATCTACATACGCGATACGCTCCACTCCACGCTGCGAAAACTTCCGAAGCTCTCGTAGATAGCTCTCCAGGTCGCGCCTCTCCTGGAAGTTCTTTTTAATTTCCCGTATGCTTACCTTGTCTATTGGTAGTAGAGACCCTTCGTTCTGCAAGCGTGTGACCTTTGCGTTGAAGTTCCGCACAGTCTTTACTATTTCTTTGTTGAGTTTATTGTCATATCTTATTGACATAGTATTATCTCCTTATATACTGATATTATAGCACGTTCTTTCTGCATTTTTCAAGATACAAAAATGACAAAGTTTTCCACATGTGCAAAAAGTGTGTTATACTGAGATTGGTAATTAGGACCATCTTAATTATCTCCTTACACTTCTTCAAATACCACTTGCGCCAAGTGGTATTTTGTTTTACAATAGAAGTGAGGGTTGGACCCTTATGTTCCAGTAGCTTCGTGTGAACCGGCGAGAGTACGGCGAAGAGTCGGCCGGCACAGATTTGGGCATTTACTAGCCTGGGCTACCACATATGGACTCTGGCCCTCAAACCTGAGGAGGAAACATGAACAAAGCAAAAATGATTTTCTATGACTACGACCGCCTCCAGTCATTCTCGAGGGCGATTTTTTGTTTCATCCTCGCAGGGCGCGGAATCGGCAAGACGTATGGCGCTATTAAGGCCTGCGTCAAGGACTTCCTCAAGAACGGCAACCAATTCATCTATGTTCGCCGCTACAAGTCCGAGCTGAAGACCTGCGTCCCGCATTTCTTTGATGCCTTAATTGCGAATAATGAATTCCCAGACCACCAGCTAACCGTGAAGAACGGCCAGTTCTTTATAGACGGAAAGTTGGCTGGCTACTCTATTGCCCTCTCTACATCTAAGATACTCAAGTCCACCAGCTTCCCATTGGTTCGCACTATCATCTACGACGAGTTCACCATAACGACCGGAGTCTACCACTACCTCAATCACGAGGTCGAGGACCTCTTGGATTTATACGAAACGACCGCCCGCATGCGCGAGGGCGTGCGTGTTTGGTTCCTTGGCAACGCCACGACCGCCTACAACCCATTTTTCAATTACTTCGGCCTTTCTATCCCGCACGCAGGAGAGTTCAAAACGTTCAAGGACGGTCTCATCCTGGTCAATTACGTAGTCAATAAGGCTTTCGCCGATGCAAAGCGTCAGACAGCCTTTGGTAAGCTCGTAGAGGGCACAAAATGGGGCGCCTATTCCATTGATAACGAGTTTCTCCAGGATTCCACGTCATTTATCCATAAGCGGCCACCAGATGCCGGTTTCTTCTTTAATCTTCATGTAGCTGGCAATGTGTTCGGCATATGGATGGATGATGATGGCTACTGGTACGTTTCTCACGACCATGACCCAGACTCACATGCCAATTTTGCGTTCACCAAGGACGACCATACAGAAACCACAATGCTTCGTTCTAGAGTCGACCCAATTATTAAAAACCTGCTCGAACGATACCGCGAAGCCATGTTAGTGTTTGAGGACCAACAGATAAAAGGTTGCTTAGTCAACAACCTACTCAAGTATTCCAATTAAGCTTTACTGTAACATACGGAAGCCTTGGCTTTGTGACTAGCCAGGCTTCCTTTCTTCTCCTCCATTCTCTACCCCTATTAGCAAGTATGGCTATAACCCACGTCAAAACATGCTCTATTTCGCACGTATTGGTACCTAGGACGCGTTCTGGACTTAAAGACGTATACTCCTACCTTTGGGGTATTTCCCTCTCTCCTACCCCCCTGCGGAACGTACCCC
>JAEEGL010264865.1_pt1 | contig 18245 bp, 10 predicted proteins | sample 9134231 | NCBI WGS metagenome assembly JAEEGL01 (sample SAMN16246548, study PRJNA631951) | gut metagenome | biome: gut microbiome; feature: rumen; material: fiber-attached | host: Bos | place: Iran: Karaj | collected 2018-10 | reverse complement strand
CGTGCATGGCTGGCCACCGAAAGAAACGGAGCAATCCGCGGAGGTGGCCGATGAGACAAAAACAGCATAGCCATTTGGATTTGCTCTGTTTCGCATTTGCGAAAGGAGCCAATCTGAATGGCAAAGCAGATCGTTTGGAAAGATCTTACCCCGTCCGAATCAAGGACCCTGGAACAGCTTGAAAGAGCTGGCAAGGAGGTCTTTGAGGCACCCATCGAGATCGAAAGCTCAGACCAACTTCATGCGATGGGGCTGACCTGGAACCAGTGCCGCACCTGGTATTTCGGCACGAAACGCGTAACTGTACACCTGACGCCCAGCGACGAGCAGACGTACCGCTTCCTCAGGGATGAACTGCGCGCGAAGCATCGTAGTGAATACCGTGAACGCCGCTGCATGATCCCCGGCAAGTTGAAGCCGCTTATCCCGTGCCCGGAGAAAAACTCCTGCAAGAACTGCCCGTATCCGCAATGTCGTGACAGCCAGCTGCCCGACCTGTCCTGGGATGAGTATGTTGACGCCATGAGCGGTGTGGCGCAGGTGGACCCTGGGTTTGATCAGCTCGAGAAAAGAATGGACATCGCCGATGCGGTCAAGGCCATAGCTGCCCAGAACCCCAAGTTCGCCCAGGCCATCGTCCTCAAGGAGTATTACGGCCTGAGCGTGGCGGACATCGCGCAGAAGCTGAACGACACAGAGCGCAACATCTACTACTACCTCGACCAGGCGAAGAAGATCGGCAAGCAGTACAAACGCGACAACGAATAAGACAAGGTGGCGGCGTTGGAGACTTCATTCCAACGCCGCCTGTTCGTAATTACGCTGAGGTATGTTTTACGGCCACGTATCCAGCCAAGATCAAGACAAGGAGCGGTAACTGATCGTTCTGAAGAAAAAGCGGGTTAATCCCAAGATGACAGCCTGGAAATAGCGTCTGTCAAATACTCCACTTTGCGCTGGCAGTCTGCAGCTGTGCTATCCGATGGAACGCGCTGTCCTTTTGAGTGAGCAGATCCTTGGGGCTGCCCTCTTCGGCAATCGTTCCGTCGGACAGCACCACGATCTTGTCCGCACCGCTGACAGTGCGCATCCGGTGGGCGATGAACCATCACAGTTTTATTCCGGATCAGGCGTGAAAGCGCCTCCTGAATGACCGTTTCATTTTCCACATCCAGACTGGCGCTTGTCGCCTGATAGCTCGCTGTCGTTTTCGCCAATAACCGTATCATAGCTAAAAAGCCAATAGGACTATTCCGTGTCGTTTCTGCTCAATGCGTTCATCTGCTGGTGCTTCTTTCGATAGTTCATCGGCGTGATGCCATAGTGTTTTCTGAACAGATTCTGAAAATATGACTGACTGGAATATCCAAGATAGGCGCTGATCTGCGACAGAGACTGATCGCTGTACACTAGCATCTCACAGGCTTCTTCCAGCTTGCATTCGGTCATGTATTCTCCAATGGTTTTTCCTGTTTCAGCTTTGAAACGCCGTGTCAGATAGGAGGGACTACGATGAACTTGAGAAGCAATCTCTTCCACGGTTATCATTGTGTTGGTGTGATTACGGATGTAGTTCATGCAGCGGTAGATTTCGGCGGAGATGCCTTCCGGAATCTTTGCATCGTTCACCCGCTGGCAGAAGTCCATTAACATGATGTATTGAAGGCGGTGAACCTCCTCGATCGACTGCATCTGTTCGCATTCCATCACATAGAGATCTGTCAGCTGGTAGACACGCTCCATATCCGCCCCGCCTGGAATAGCGCCAAGAACAGCCGCTTTACTGACCAAAGCTATAAACCGGTTTTTTGCGTGACGAAGCGGCGAACTCGCCATCTTGCCTTCGTGGGGAAAAGTCTGCGTCCTTTCCAGAAACTGTTTCAGTTTCCCTGTGTCTCCTGCCTGAACATGATGATACAACTGCATCTCAAAGGGGTAGGCGTTCCGCTGTTCCTCGTTCTCTTTCGCGTCGATTGATGCGGCCACACCCCGCTGCTCACGATGCTGCGTAGTCTCCGAATTCTCTTCATACAGCGCTTCTGTTCCTTCATCCTTGTGATTCAGGCAGAGATGAATGAACATCAGATAGCGGAGAAACTGGGGATGGCTTCCTACCGGTATATGGTACAGCATCTCTGTCAGCGCCTCATGGTAAGGCTGAGGTACCCGGACCTCAGCGAGAAATTTCGCGATGATTTCCTCATTCACGGCTGTGGTGAAGATCGGGCCAATAAACAGATCGTCGCCCGTTTCCTCAATACGCACATGACCGTATTCCAGGTCCGGCGTAGCGGCGTTGAATTCCGGATTCCGGCCAGGAGAATAAACCATCCAGGAGATCTCCGGCTGGTAGGAAAGCATCTCGCCCAGTGATGTGTAAACCGGCTTGCCACCGGAGATCAGTGTAACCGGGATGCCTGTGGCAGAAAAGAACTTCCGGCAGAACGGGATCGTTTCCATGCCCATGCCTCCTTTTGCCCTCAAGAAATATGTCAGGCGAAAGCAGATCCTTGATTCGAACACTATTTTACAATATGGTGCCGGATATTGCAATCATTTTGGCAGACCATATGATAGGATCACAACAGAACACCGCAAGGAGGATCTGACCATGAAGCAGCACATCCGGATCGATAAACTGACACCCAACACGGGCATCCTGGATTTTTCCCACCTGCTGGACGCACCGGCCGGCAAGCATGGGTTTGTTCAGGTGAAGGACGGCCATCTGGCGTTTGAAGACGGGAAACGTGTCCGGTTCCTGGGATTCAATATCGCTGCCCGTTCCAACACTCCGGATCACGCCACCGCGGAAAAGCTTGCAGCCCGATTCGCCAGCCTGGGCGTTAACGTAATCAGACTTCATGCGGCTGACGCGCCCATCGGGGATGATCTCCGCTCCTGGTCCAGCTGCCGGGAAGCCCCGCTGCTGGACTATGAGAAAGGAACCAGCAGACTGTTCAACCCGGAGGGCCTGGATCGGTTCGATTATCTGATTGCCCAGCTGAAAGCAAGAGGTATCTATCTGCATATCGACCTGATCGTCGCCCGGCCCTTCCTGGAGGGTGACGGTCTGGACTATCCCGGCAGCGTACCCTCCTGCATGAAGCGCTATCCGATGTACAATCCCCGGCTCATTGAACTGCAGAAGGAATATGCCCGGGAACTGCTCTGCCATGTGAACCCCTACACAGGGCTGGCGCTAAAGGACGATCCCGCTGTGATGACCGTGCAGATCAACAACGAGGAGAGTGCCATCAAGGGAAACTCGGGCTCGGATCAGGGCGAGAACATGCGTCCCTATCGGGAGGAAGTGGGCCGCAGGTTCGGGGATTTCCTGCTACGCAAGTACGGCTCCAGGGAAGCCCTGCGGGAGGCCTGGACCCTGGAAGGTATCTGTTCCCTGGGTGATGACGAAGATCCGGCAGCCGGGACGGTGCGGGGCATCGAGGGCGGCTTCTATCAGTCCGTGGGTGAGCCCATGGGACCATGGGACGCCGCAGAGGGTCCGGCGCGCTATGCCGACTGGATGGAATTCGGCATTCGGCAGAACCGCAGTTTTTATCAGGACTACATGGATTATATCCGTTCTTTGGGCGTGAAGGTGCCGATTGTCACCAGCAACCTGGTGGCCGGCGCGGCGGATGCCTACGGTCATGCCGGCGGCGACGTGATCGAGAACAACAGCTACTTCAACCATCCGATCCTCCCGGTACAGAACGAAACCTATATGGTAGCCGGCCCCGCGGAATATGTCTCCACCAATCCGCTGACCATGCAGCTGGGCATCGGTTCCATGGCCACCACGCTGCTGAGCCTCGCTTCTGTGGCGATCGTGGAGGGCAAGCCCTTCATGCTCAGCGAATGGAACGAGTACGGGGAGCATCCCTTCCACTCCACCGCCTTCATGCACACCGTGGCCTATGCCTGCCTGAACGATTGGGACGGGCTGATCCTGTACAACTTCCACACCTCCGAGAAGGCGGACGACCAGCCCGCCGATGAGATTTGGAATATCTTCGATGTGTACAACGACCCGGCGGTCATCTGCCAGTGGGGTTGTCTGGCCAGTGTCTTTCTGAGAGGGATCGTCTCTCCCGCAAGGAGCCGGGTGGATGTGGTTTACACGCAGAACGATCTGACTGTGCTGCCCAATTTCCATGCCATGCCCATGTGTTTCCTGCCCTATGTGACAGGGATGCGCAATGTGTTCCTGGAGGACGGAGAGACCTATCAGGGCGGTGCGGATGCGGCGGTCAACGCGGGCTTCCTCAACGGCGGGGATCTGAGCGGGGCAAAGCATGGGATCTGTTATGCCTGGTCGCCCTATGAGGACGCTTTCCGCTGCAAACTTAACACAGACCGTCTGACCCGGGCGGCGGAGGGCGGCGAGGAGATCCGGCCCGGTGTCCATCTCTCCGACAACGCGCTGGTGTTTGACAATATTGCCGAAACCGCTCACATGGGCGATTACCGGGAGGCTGCCTCCCTGATGGACCGTGCCATGAAGCAGTGGGGTGTCTGGCCGGAGGGCACCGGCTATATGGACGGCAGGCTGATCTCGGACACGGGGGAAATCGTCTTCGACCCTGCCAATGCCCGGTTCACTGTCCACACATCGGGCTTCGATTACTTCAGCGGCGCGCCGGAGGAAATCATTGCGCTGTCTGGCAGCGTTGCCGTTCAGGCGGCCAACGACCGCATCACCCTTGCCCTGCTTCCGCTGGAAGGAAAACCCGGCGAATACCTCTTCACCGCCATGGGCACCACCGGCACAGACCGTCAGAGCTTCAACCCTGGCCCGGAGATCATGCCCGGCATCCGCTTCACTATGGTCCGGATGGATGGGAAGCTGTACGCCGAGACGCTGGAAGGCAGCGTGACAGTCCGGGCGGAGAACGCGAGGCTGTTTGCCCTCGACCCCACCGGTCAGGTGCTGGGGGAAATCGCCGGTCTCAGGGAGGGAGACAGCATCCGTTTCGACATGAAGGGCGATTTCGCGGGGGTCAACTATCATCTGAAGGTGGAGTAAAGCATGAGAACGGATGAAAAGGGTTCCCTGGGCAGCGCAGTCTATGAATTCACGGCAGATGGGAATGCCTGTCAGATATATGATCCGCAGACGCCGCGCCACTGGTACAATTATCTGTGGAATGAGCTGGGTTACTGTGCTCAGGTGTCTCAGACAGGTCACGGACGGAGCTATTGCCTGAATGATCGGGCGGACATGTGCATGCTGAACCGTGACAGTGCCCGCTTCGTGTACCTGCGGGACGATGAAACCGGGGTGGCCTGGAACATTGGCTGCGGACCTCTGGATGTGCGGGTGGAGGATTACTGCTGCACCCATGCCATCAGCAGCACAGTGATCTCTTCACGGAAGTTGGAGATTGAAAGCAGCTGGCGCATCTTCGTGCCCACGGATCTTTATGCAGAGATCTGGACGCTGCGCATCCGGAACACCGGGAACATGCAACGGGTCATCAGCGTATTTCCAACGGTCAGTTTTTCGCTGGACGGTTTCTCTCATCCGCGGTATTATGAGATGTACAGAAGCATTGAGACCTGTTATGACCCGGATTTGGGAGGAGTTTTCTGCCGCTCTGCTCATCCCTTTGCACCGCACAGACGATATAACGGATATCTCGCTTCATCAGAGCCTGTGATCGCTTTTGACGGCGATCTGACCGCATTTTGCGGGCCGCTCTCTACTGTGACGAATCAGGATGCATCCTCTTCCGCCCTCTATCAGCGGCCGCAAGTATTGACAGATGGACTCGACTGCACAGGTTCCGACAGTGCCTTGTTCATTCCCGGCGCGGTGCTGCAGCATCGGCTGACGCTGGCTCCCGGCGAGGAGAAAGAGATCTGTCTGGCCTTCGGAGTGGCGGAATCCATTGAAGAAGCAAGGCAGGTCGCCGGAACGCGCCTGACACACAGCGCGGTGGAAGCCGCGCTTCGATCAGCCGAAAGACATGACTCAGGGAAATATGCTTCGCAGTCTGTACAGACTCCGGACACAAAGATCAACCGGCTCATGAACAGCTGGCTGAAAAAGCAGGTGGACTTCTGCATCGTGGGAAAGAAAGGTGTGCGGGACAATCTGCAGATCGCTGTGGCTTTGCTGAGCTTCCGGCCCGAGAAGGCACAGGAAGAGATCCTCGAATGCCTGCGGCACCAATTCCGGGACGGTCATGCGGTTCTGACATGGTATCCTTATGATGATACACGTTATTCCGATCAGCCCTTCTGGATCATCTGGGCAGTCTGCCAGCTGATCAAAGAAACCGGCGACGCTGCGATTCTCGATCTGCCCGTTGCATGGCAAGATGGCGGTGAAGCTTCGGTGCTGGAGCACGTGAAGGCTGCAATCCACTGCCTAATGGCTGACAAAGGCCCTGATGGCCTTGTGCGTATCCGCTTTGCCGACTGGAACGACGCGCTGAACATCCCGCCGGAGGAAGAGGCAGAATCTGTTATGCTCTCTGAGCAGTTCTGCCTTGCCCTGAACGAGTTCCGGGACATGATGCTGTGGCTGGGCCGGGAGGAGGAAGCCGCCTTCGCGCAGGAAGCCAGCGAAGAAATGAAGCGGACCATCAACCGCGCTGCCTGGGACGGCTCATGGTATATGCGGGCGCTGGCACGGACGGAGAATATCGGCTCGCGCTGCTCTTCCGGCAGCAAAATCTATCTGAACGCCCAGACCTGGGCTGTGCTGGGAGATGTAACCGGTGGAAGCAGACTGCCGCAGGTACTCAAAGCAATCGACGGCATGGAGCGGGACTTCGGTTTTCCACTGAACGATCCGCCCTATATGCAGTATGATCCCATGGCAGGCCGCATGTCCGGGATGCTGCCCGGACTGTTCGAAAACGGTGGCGTCTACTGCCACGCCAGCGCCTTCAAGATTCTGGCGGATTGCAAGACCGGCCGGGGTGACGAGGCACTGCGGACGCTTCAGAAGATCATGCCGGACAGTAAGCAGAACCCTTCCGCACAGTCAGGTGCCGAGCCATACGTATTCACCAATTGCTATTCCACGCATCCCAAGTATTTCGGGCGTTCTTACCAGTCATGGACCACCGGCACATCCGCCTGGTGTCTGATGGGGCTTTATGAAGGCATTCTGGGTGCGAAACGGGATTTTGACGGGCTTCGGGTCCAGCCCTGTCTTCCCTCAGGTTGGCATCAAGCGGAGATGACCCGGCGGTTCCGCAACGCAGATTATCACATTCTCATCCGGCGTGGTGAAGACAAGGGACTGACCGTGGATGGGAAGGTCGTCCAAGGTGACCTTCTCCCTGATTTCCGGGATGGAAAGACTCATCTGGTGGAGGTCACTGTCTGATCAAAGGGAGGGAAACGCATGGAACTGAAGGAACGCACCTGGAAAGGCACATGGATCAGTGATCCGGGCTATCATTTGGAGAGCCCGGCTTCTCCCGTGCCGATGGTGTTTCGCCGGGTCTTTTCCGCCTCTCGTCCCATCGCTTCCCTGCGGATCTTCGCCACAGCCATGGGCATATATGACCTTTGGCTGGATGGAAAGCGGCCCTATGAGGATTACTTCCGCCCGGGTTTCACGGATTACAGCGCACATCTGCAGTACGCCTGCGATGAAATGAAAGATCTTCCCTGCGGAGAACACACCTTGACCGCCGTGGTAGCCGGCGGCTGGGCCATCGGGCGGACCACGCACATTTCCAACACCAACAAATCGAAGTCAAAGGTCTCTGCGGACCGGCAGGCGCTGCGCTGTGATCTGGTTCTGGCATACGCGGACGGAACAGAGGAAACGATCGGCTCAGACAGCGCTTTTGAGGTGACGGAGGACGGCCCCTGGCGCTTCGGGGATTTCTATGACGGGGAGACCTATGACGCCCGGATCGATCTGTCGGATGCGGACTGGAAACCCGCTGTGCCGGAACAGCTTCGGGTTCATCCGAAGATCTGCGAACGTTATGGCCTCCCGGTTATCGCCCATGAACGGTTCATGCCCGTTTCCTGGCAGGAAGCGCCTTCCGGGGAACTGATCGCTGACTTCGGACAGAACATGGCGGGTGTGATTTCTTTCACCGTAAACGGGAAGGCCGGGCAGCAGATCGTGATCCGCCACGCGGAAGCCATGGAGAATGGCGAACTGTACGTGCGGAACCTGCGCTCCGCAAAACAGACCCTGACCTATGTCTGCTGCGACGGGCGGCAGAGTTGGTCTCCCCGCTTCACTTACATGGGATTCCGGTATATCGGCATTTCCGGGATTTGCCGTGACGACATCGAATGTATTGAGGCAGTCGCGCTTACCTCCGATTTCAGGACGGTTGGCTCGTTCCGCTGCTCCAATGAAGACCTGAACCGGTTGCAGAGCAATCTGGTCTGGAGCGGCAAAAGCAACTTCGTGGATATTCCGACCGACTGTCCCCAGCGGGACGAGCGCCAGGGCTGGACCGGCGACATCGCCCTGTTTGCGCCGACCGCCTGCTTCAACTTCGACATGAATGTTTTCCTGCGGAAATGGCTGCTGGACGTAAAGACAGAGCAGACGATTCTGGGCAGCCTCCCCTTCGTGGTGCCCTCCCGGAAGGGTGTCACCCCAGCCATCACCACATCCTGCTGGGGGGACAGCTGCATTCTGGTGCCCTGGGCGCTGTACATGGCCGACGGGGATGAGAGCGTCCTGCGGATGATGTACCCGACCATGAAGCGCTACATGGCAGATGTGCACCGCTGGGCCGCGCTGTCCCTGCCGCTGTACGGCTCACCTCATATTCTGAAGCTGCCTTTCCAGTTCGGGGACTGGTGCGCACCTTACGGCAATGTGCCGGACTGGCTGAAGAAGGGTCCCTGGGTCGGCACAGCCTACTATGCGCATTCCTGTGAGCTGATGGCGAAGATCGCCGGGATCCTCGGGGAGGAGAAGGACGCCCGGCGCTTTGCCGCGCTGCACGGAAAGGTGAAGGCCGCCTTCCGGCGGGTGTTCACGGACGGGCACGGCCGGATGAAGCAGGAATTCCAGTCCGCCTATGTGTTGGCCCTGGCCTTTGACCTGGAGACGGAGGAAAACCGTCCTGTGATGGCGGAGCGTCTCAAAGCGCTGATCCGGGAGAATCACGGTCACCTGGCTACGGGCTTCCCGGCCACACCCCACCTGCTGTTTGCGCTGACGGACAACGACTGTGCCTGGGAGGCGTATGATCTCCTGCTGCAGGACAGCGATCCCTCCTGGCTGTACCAGGTACGGCATGGAGCCACCACCATGTGGGAGCAATGGAGTGCAGTTCTGGAGAATGGTACCATCAGGGAATCCTCGCTGAATCACTACGCTTATGGCGCGGTGGGCGATTTCTTCTACCGGCGGATCTGCGGGCTGGAGGCGGAAGTGCCTGGTTACCGGCGTTTCCGGGTCAGACCTGTTCCCGGCGGCGGTCTCACCTGGGCGGAATGCGCCCACGAATGCCCTTACGGCAGGATTTCCGTTCGCTGGGAGATGAAAGAGAGGGACTTCTTCCTGCGCGTGGAAGTTCCGGAGAAAACCCTCTGCGAGGTGACCCTGCCAAACGGAGAATCTGCTGAAGTCGGAGGCGGCGTGCATGAATACCACTGTGTACTCTGATTCTTCCAGAAGCCCGGAAGAACGGGCGGAAGCGCTGCTGCGCGAGCTGAGCCTGGACGAAAAGATGGCCCAGGTTAACACTGTTTTCGCCTATTGTGGCCTGGAACAGGATTTTGACTGGATCTCCTCCCATACAGCCTTCGGGATCGGTGAGGTCAGCACCCTGGAAGTCCGGAGCATGAAGACGCTGAAAGAGGCGGCATCCTGGCAGCGTCGGGTACAGAAACTCGTCATGGACAACAGTCCGCACCATATTCCCGCCATCTTTCACATGGAGGGTCTGTGCGGCACCATGATCCAGGACGGGATCAGCCTGCCATCCGGCATTGCCCGGGGTGCGGGCTTCGATCCTGAGCTGGAGGAAGCCCTGGCCCGCATCATCGCCCGGCAGGAAAGTGCTTTCGGTGTGGGCCACATCCTCGCGCCTGTGCTGGATGTCTCCCGGGATCCACGTATGGGCCGTTACGGAGAACCCTACGGCGAGGACCCGACCCTGGCGGCAGTGATGGGCAGGGCGTATGTGAAGGGCGTCCGGGAGACTGAATCGGAAGGCAGGAAGCCGGAATGCGTGGCCAAGCACTTCCTGGCCTTCCACAACTCCCAGGGCGGCATCCACGGCACTCACAGCGATACGCCATCCCGGCTGCTGAGGGAAGTTTACGGCAAGCCCTTCCAGGCAGCCATGCAGGCGGGCCTGAATGGCATCATGCCCTGCTACTGTGCCATCGACGGCGAGCCCGCCTCCGCCTCGAAAACCATTCTGAGCGACCTTCTCCGGGAGGAGATGGGGTTTGATGGCCTCACTGTCAGCGATTACGGCGGCATCGGGAACGCCCACGAATATCAGCGCGTCGGCGAAACGATGGAGGAAGCCGGTCTGATGGCGCTGGAGGCTGGGATGGATATCGAGATGCCCAGCCCGTCGGGATACGGCGATGACCTGAAAGCGCTGTTTGCAGACGGTAAAGCGGACATGGCACTTCTCGACCGGGCGGTGCTGCGGGTGCTGACGGCTAAGTTCCGCATGGGGCTGTTCGAACACCCCTTTGCGCTGCCGGATGAGAAACTGGAAGCCCTGTTCCATCAGCCGGAGGACAGGGCTCTCTCCCTCCGCTCCGCACGGGAGAGTTTGGTCCTCCTGAAAAACGACGGCGTGCTGCCGCTAAAAAGAGGCATCCGAAAAATCGCACTCATCGGACCGCATGCGGACCACCCCAACAAGTTCTTCGGCGGCTATACCCTGGTGAGCATGGCCGAGGCTACCTTGGCCATAGCCAATTCCATCGCGGGCGTCAGCGGACCTGTCACCGCACCGCCCGAGAGCATCCGCACCATTCCCGGCACCCATGTGCAGTCCGACGAGAGGCCCGAATTCGACGCCATCCTCCACCGGCAGAAACCAGACTGTGTCAGCCTCCTGGCGCAGCTGCAAAAAGAGATGCTAAACTCTCAAATCATGTACGCCTATGGCTATCCCGTAGCGGGAGCGGACGAAAGCGGCTTTGGTGAAGCGCTTCGCATCGCAGCTGAGGCTGACGTCATCATTCTGACTCTGGGCGGCAAGCACGGCTCCTGCTCCATGTCCACCATGGGCGAGGGCGTGGACGCAGCGAACATCAACCTCCCGCTATGCCAGGAGCGATTCATCCGGGAGGCGGCGAAGCTGGGCAAGCCTCTGATCGGTGTGCACCTGGACGGACGTCCCATCTCCTCCGACGCAGCAGATGAATGCCTGAATGCTATTCTCGAGGCCTGGAGTCCTGCCGAGTGTGGCGCTGAAGCCATCACGGACGTGCTGACCGGGGTGTACAACCCAGGCGGAAAACTGCCGGTGACGGTGACATACAGCGCTGGACAGGTTCCCCTTTACTACAACCATCCCAACAACTCCGCCTGGCACCAGGGCGGAAGCATCGGCTTTGCAGACTATGTGGATATGCCGCACCAGCCAAGGTACGCCTTCGGATTTGGCCTCTCCTATACACAGTTTGAATACAGTCGTCTGGTCATTTCAGCATCCGAAGTCGGACCGGAGGAGCCTGTTGCGATCACAGCGGATGTTGAGAACACTGGTCCCCTGGCCGGGGATGAGGTGGTGCAGTTGTACATCTCCGACCGCTTCGCCAGCCGGATCCGGCCGGTACAGGAACTGGCGGGCTTCATTCGCGTTCATCTGCTGCCCGGGGAGAAAAAGACGGTTTGCTTCACCCTGTGGCCGTCCCAGCTTGCCTTCCTGGATCAGGATATGCGCTGGAAGATCGAAAAGGGTGACTTTGACGTCCGGATCGGCGCGTCCTCAGAGGACACACGGCTGGAGGGCATGTTCCGGGTGGTGGAGGACGCGTGGATTGATGGAAAAAACCGCGCGATGGCTGCCAATGTGGAGGTGCTGGCATGAATGTCTTCTGCAACCCCGTCAATGTGCTATACCCATACCAGTTCAAGTATGATCCCCGGGACAAGGGAAGCCTCAGCGTCAACCGGGAGGCGGCGGATCCCTCCCTGGTCCTGTTCCGGGATCGGTATTACCTGTTTGCCTCCATGACCGGATCTGTGTGGGTATCGGATGATCTGGCCCATTGGGAGAGCCACCGTCTGCCCGAAAAACTGCCGATCTATGACTACGCGCCGGATGTACGGGTCATCGGGGACTGGCTCTGCTTCACCGCGTCCAACCGGGGCGTTCCCTGTGATTTCTTCCGGACGAAGGACCCCGTTCACGGGCCATGGGAGCGGATTCCCGGCACCTTCGACTTCTGGGATCCCAACATGTTCCTGGACGACGACGGCAGGCTGTACTTCTACTGGGGCTGCTCCAACAGCACCCCCATCCGGGGCGTGGAGCTGGACCAGGAGACCATGCGGCCCATCGGCGAGAGTGTTCCGCTGATCACCGGCGATCCCTGGCAGCGGGGCTATGAGCGCTTCGGAGAAAACCACTGCGAGAGCCCCCGTACGGAGAAAGAGATCGACCGGCTGTTCGGCGCGTTTCTGAAAGAATGCGAGCGGAACGGCAGCATGCCGCCTCCGGAGAACCACGCCATGATCAGGGCCACCTTCGCGGGCATGCCCTATATCGAGGGTGCCTGGATGACAAAGCACGAGGGGCGGTACTATCTGCAGTACGCCTGCCCAGGGGCCGAGATCAACGTCTATGCGGACGGGGTGTATGTGAGTGATCACCCCCTCGGTCCCTTTACACCGGCGGAGAACAACCCGTACTCCTACCATCCCGGCGGCTTCCTGCCCGGCGCGGGACACGGATCCACCCTGCAGGACCGGGAAGGCGCATATTGGCACACTTCCACCATGCGCATCAGCGTGAACCACATCTTCGAGCGCCGGGTGGGCATCTGGCCCGCCGGGTTTGATCAAGAGGGCAGCCTGTTCTGCAATCAGCGTTACGGGGACTGGCCTATGGACACGGAGAAGCTGCGCTCTGATCCCTGGGCGGATCCGGACTGGATGCTGCTGAGTTATGGAAAAGCCGTCTCCGCCACCTCCTGCGATTCCAGCCATCCCGCGGAAAACGCGGTGGACGAGAACGTACAGACCTGGTGGAGGGCAGCGTCTTCGAAACCGGGCCAGGAGTTGACCGTGGACCTTGGAGAAACCATGGATGTTCATGCGGTTCAGGTGAACTTCGCCGATGATCCCGAAGCGGAAATACCCTGCCCGGCGGAATTGGTATCCGGTCCCGATATGCCCCGGTACATTGATCTGACGGAGCACCATACCCGCTGGCTGCTGGAAGCTTCTTCGGATGATGTGCGCTGGGAGACCTTGGCGGATAAACGGGAGGCGGACACGGATCTGTCTCATGACCTGGTCGTGATCGAAAGCGGCATCCGCGCCCGGTATATCCGACTTACTGTCACGGAGGTGCCCTTCCATGTACCGCCCTGTGTGTCAGGGCTGCGAATCTTCGGAATGGGCAATGAAAAAAAGCCCGGACAGATCGCTTTCACTGCGCGGCGCATCGGGGACCTGGATTTCACCGTCTTCGCAGAATCAGCGGACGCTATGGGTTTCAATATCCTGTGGGGCAGCGATGAGCAGCACCTGTACCACAGCTGGCTCGTGATGGGATCATCTTTGAGAGAAAAGCGGATCGGTGCGCTGTTGAAAGGACAGGCTTACACAGTACGTGTGGATGCCGTCAACGAGAACGGCATCACAAAAGGAAAGGCGGTGCAGCTGGAATGAGCAGTATGCCGCATATGGGGAGCATCAGCGGCCATCCTGTCCTGATGGTGGATGGCCGGCCTTTTATCATGCTGGCGGGAGAAGTGCACAATTCCAGTTCATCCTCGCTTCAATACATGGAACCCGTCTGGAAGAAAGCGGAAGCCCTGGGCATGAACTGCCTCTTGCTGCCGGTCACATGGGAACTGGTGGAGCCGGAAGAAGGACAATTTGATTTTTCATTGGTTCAGGGACTGATCGAACAGGCCCGTGCCCATGGCATGAAGATTGCTTTCCTGTGGTTCGGGGCCTGGAAAAACGCCCAGTGCTATTACGCGCCGGCTTGGGTGAAAACGGACACACAACGCTTCAGCCGGGCGGAGATTAAAAAGGGAAAAGGGTTCATCCGAATCAGGGATTTTTACGATATGCCTTATACCAGTCTGTCGTACCTCTGTGAAGAGACCAGGCAGGCTGACGCCCGTGCCTTTGGCAGGCTGATGGCCTTTATCCGGGAGATCGATGGCGAAAAACACACGGTGCTGACGGTACAGATCGAAAACGAGACGGGCGTGATGGGTGCTGCCCGGGAGCATTCCGATCAGGCGGATGAATTGTTCGGTTCCTCTGTTCCGGATGATTTCGCGGCGTATATGCACAATGCATTTGCAGCCATGACGCCGGACATGAAAAGGGCTGTTGCGGACGGGAAGCCTGCGGGAACCTGGACAGAGGTATTTGGACCGGAAGCGGAAGAGGTCTTCAGTGCGTATCACATTGCCCGGTATGTGAACACAGTAGCTGAAGCAGGAAAGCGAGCGTATCCGCTGCCCTTCTCTGTCAACTGCTGGCTCAACAAGGCAGGAGATCAGGCAGGGGTCTATCCAAGTGGAGGCCCCATATCAAAGATGCGGGAGGTCTGGCGTTTTTGTGCCCCCAATATCGATCTGTATGCCCCGGATATTTACCTGCCGGATTTCTCCGATATATGCGGGGAGTACACCCGCAGGGGCGAAGCGCTGTTCATCCCGGAGTGCGCCACGCATCAGTATGCGGCGGCCAGGAATATCCTTTGCGTGGGCCGATACCATGCTGTCTGCTACTCTCCCTTCGGGTTTGAGGACATGGGGCTGCCCTTGAATGCTCAGCAAATGGCGCTGTTTGGCGCTGATGCCACAGATCCGGCGCTGAAAACGCCTCAGGATGTGGAGACCTACGGCGCCATTAATCGGCTCCTCTCCGCTATGATGGATCTGCTGACTGGACAGTATGGCACGGAGAATCTGCAGGCAGGCTCCGGCGAAAACGAAAAGGCTTCAGTATTCCGAATGGATGGTGTCGAAATCCATGCGGATTACCTGGCTCCGCAAGGCGCATGCCTGGTTCTCCGCAATCATGAAAAAGAATTCTATGTCCTGGCATATGAAGCCACACTGAGTTTTCTTTCAAGCGATCAACAGAAACCGGGACTGGATTTCACGCTGTTGGAAGAGGGCAGTTTTTCAAATGGCATCTGGCAGCGGGGGCGGCGTCTCAACGGTGATGAAGCGGTTGGTATAACCTTTGAGCGACCGGTGCTGCTGCGGGTGAGAGTCTTCCAATATGCTTGAGTTTGTATAAACGAATCGGAATTTACAATATCGTGCGCGATAGTACAATACTATAGCCGGACGATGCGCTATGATAGCATCAGAACCTGAGCAGGATGATCAGGGCATGATGGTACGGGAGGGTTCCACATGAAGGAGATTCAACTGCTGAGCAAAGGATTGTTCAATTCGCCGGTGATGGACTCGAAGGCCAAGACCCGGACGGTGTCCCGAAAAGAGTTGATTCTGGGACATGTGGTGGGTCCTCTTGGGCTCATTATGCTGATCAACACGATTGCTTCCCTGATTGAGATCTATATCATGAAGCAGATGTCTGTGGCAGTGCATGGCGACGTCACCGGAGAAGCCTATCGTCATCTGGGCACTGTGTACTATTGGATGGCCTTGGGCACCCGTCTGCTGGCCCTGCCCATGGGCATCTTTACCGGCTGGCTGATGCAGCACACGAAATGCCGCCAGGGCCGCATGCGCCCGTGGTATCTGCTCTTCGGCTTCGTTGCAATCATCACCGGCTTCCTGATGTTCATGAAGCCGGTGGCCAGTTCCGAAAACGGCTTCTGGGTCTACTTCTACCTGATCTTTGTGGTTTACAATCTTCTCGGCACCTGTTTCTACTACACGTTCAACACAAACATTATCTCTCTGACCTCCCGCAGCATGGCGGATCGGGAAAAGGTGGCCTTTGCCCGCAAGCTGAGCTGGACACTGATTTCCGGTACCCTCATCGGGATGGTGATCAACAGTGTGCTGCTGCCTTATGTCATTCAGCCGGATGAGACCCTGAATTCCTTCTGGTATCTGATCTGCGGCATGACCATTCTGGCCATTCCGCTGCTGCTGATCGAGTATTACTACACCCGTGAACGCGTGATGGAAGACGTGCAGGAAATGGGAGAAAGCACGAATATTCCGGTGAAGGAACAATTCAAGGCACTCTTCCATGATAAGTATTATGTTCTTCTTCTGATAACGACCATTGTGTGCTCGCTGGCAGATCACTTCAGGGGGACCAACGTCCAGTACTATTTTGTGTCCTATGTGCTCGACGGCATCCATGACCCGTCCAAGTTCATGATCTACACCATCCTGACTGGTGTACCCCTGGGCGTCGGCGCCTTCGTGATCTATCCTATCACCAAGCGCTTCGGCATCCGCAACACCACCTGGGTCGGCTATCTGATTGTCTGTCTGGCCAGTATTGTGGGCATGCTCTTCCCGACCAATGTGGTTGTCGCCTATGTAGCCGGGTTCATGAAGCAACTGGGTTACATCCCTGCCGCCTATATGCTGGGCGCGCTGACGGCCTCCTGCTTCGACAGCATTGAGCACAGTTCCGGCTACCGGTTGGAAGGTCTTCTTGCTGTTGGTATCATCGGTACACTTCAGAACGTCCTGTACGCGCCTGTGGCCGGTCTGTATGAAAAGATCCTGACCACGCTTGGCTTCGACGCAAACAGCACAGGCTTCCAGCCCGCAGCGGCGCTGGCCTTCCTGGGGATCGCCTTCTATGGCATCGAGCTTGTCTGTGGTGCGATCAACGTCATCATCCTGCCCTTCATCGATCTGGAAAAGAAGCTTCCTCAGATCAGCAAAGATCTGCTGGAACGGAAAAAGCAGGCAGTACTGGCGCGTGGTGAGGAATGGATCGACCCGGAGGAAGCTGAACGGCTTGAACAGGAGAAAATAGCGAAAGAAGCCGAGGAGAACCGCATCCGCGACCTGCGTGAACGCTGCGAAAAGAAGGGCTTGGATTTCGAGACAGAGAACGCGAAATATCTGGCTCAGATGGAGAAGAAGGCCCAGCACCGTCAGAAGAAACAACGACAGTAAGACGCTGGTTGCTTATCCGAATATCACAACAGCCTTTTCTGCCGGGGAGATTCTCCCCGGCATTTCGTTTAGCATGAATCTGGGGTGGTAGGATAAACAAGTGAGTTATGCTACCACGTTGCATCCATATTGTTTGAAGCAATCAAAGCGCATGATGGAAAAGGACCAGGAAATATGGTATACTTCTGTTGGGCAGTCTGCTCGACAAACCGGGATTTGCGGAGGTATGCATGCTGGACGATAAAGGCTTTGACTTGTGGGCAGATGGATATGACCGGACAGTCGGAGTTTCCGATGAGGAAAACACCTATCCTTTTGCGGGTTACCGGGAAGTGCTGGGAACCGTCTATCGGATCGTTATGGAGAAGCCGCAGGCCACAGTGCTCGATATCGGGTTTGGCACAGGCGTCCTGACTGCAAAGCTGTACGAACACGGCTGCACTGTCTATGGACAGGACTTCTCCTCGAGGATGATGGAACTGGCCGCTGAGAAAATGCCGGAAGCGCATCTCTTCCAGGGAGACTTTTCCCAGGGGCTGGCTGAGCCGCTGCGGCGTCAAAGCTATGATTTCATTGTGGCGACCTATTCGCTGCATCATTTGACAGATGGTCAGAAGATTGACTTTCTGCGTATCCTGCAAAGCCGGCTCAACGAGAATGGCAGGATCGTGATCGGGGACGTTGCCTTTGAAACCCGGGCGGAATTGGATCAGTGCCGGCAGAAAGCGGGCAGCGAATGGGATGAAGAAGAGATCTACTTTGTGGCTGACGAGCTGAGGGAGTTCTTCCCGAACCTCAGTTTTAAGCAGGTTTCGTACTGCGCAGGTGTTCTGGTTCTGGCCCGGTAAACCGGGATTTGTGGAGGCGATACGGATATGAAAATCAAACTGGAACCGATTAACGATACTAATCGCAAAGCAGTGCTGGCGCTCACAGTGCGCGAAGATCAACCCTTTGTCGCGCAGAACGATTATTCACTAAGCGAGGCAGATGAAGCCAATGCCAGG
>JAEEGL017039012.1_pt1 | contig 18246 bp, 8 predicted proteins | sample 9134231 | NCBI WGS metagenome assembly JAEEGL01 (sample SAMN16246548, study PRJNA631951) | gut metagenome | biome: gut microbiome; feature: rumen; material: fiber-attached | host: Bos | place: Iran: Karaj | collected 2018-10 | reverse complement strand
GGGTGGGCTTTCTCGATCTCGTCGAGCAGCACCACGCTGTAGGGGTGGCGACGCACCTTCTCGGTCAACTGTCCGCCCTCCTCATAGCCCACATATCCCGGAGGTGCACCAACAAGCCTGGACACGTTGAATTTCTCCATATATTCGCTCATATCCACGCGGATGAGCGCCTCATCGCTGTTGAACAGGAACTCGGCCAGCCTCTTGGCCAGTAAGGTCTTTCCTACACCCGTCGGTCCCAAGAACATGAACGAGCCGATGGGGCGTTTGGGGTCACGCAGGCCGGCTCGGTTGCGGCGGATGCTGCGGGCAATCTTGTCGATGGCTTCGTCCTGACCGACGACCTGTTTCTTGAGTTCGTCGGTCATACCCAGCAGGCGGATGCCCTCGCTCTGGGCGATGCGTTGCACGGGCACACCGGTCATCATGGCGACAACCTCGGCGATGTGGCCCTCGTTGACGGTCACGCGGCGGCTGTCCAACTCAGCCTCCCATCGCTGCTTGGCCTCTTGCAGTTCCTCCTTGAGTTTTTCCTGCTGGTCGCGGTAACTGGCAGCACTCTCAAAGTTCTGCTGCTGCACGGCATTGAACTTGTTCTGCTGTGCCTCGGCGATGCGCTGCTCCAGGTCCTCGATTTCCTTGGGCGTATCCACTTTGGTGATGTGCACGCGCGAACCGGCCTCGTCCATGGCATCAATGGCCTTGTCGGGGAAGAAGCGGTCGCTGATGTAGCGCTCGGTCAGTGTCACACAAGCACGCAGGGCCTCGTCGGTATAAGACACACCGTGGTGCTTCTCATACATCTCCTTGATGTTATTCAGGATTTCGAGTGTCTCTTCAGGTGTGGTAGGCTCGACGAGCACCTTCTGGAAACGGCGCTCCAGGGCTCCGTCTTTCTCGATGCTCTTGCGGTACTCATCAAGCGTGGTGGCGCCGATGCACTGGAACTCGCCACGAGCCAAGGCGGGCTTGAGCAGGTTGGCGGCGTCCATCGACCCGCTGGCGTTGCCGGCACCCACGATGTTGTGGATCTCATCGATGAACATGATCACGTTCTTGTTCTGGCTCACCTCGTCGATGACGGCCTTGAGGCGTTCCTCAAACTGGCCACGGTACTTAGTGCCTGCCACGATGGCGGCCATGTCCAGCGATACGATGCGCTTGTCGAGCAGCGTGCGGGCTACCTTGCGCTCAACGATGCGCTTGGCCAAGCCCTCGATGATGGCACTCTTGCCCACACCGGGTTCACCGATCATCACGGGGTTATTCTTCTTGCGGCGGCTCAGAATCTGTGCCAGGCGCTCGATTTCCTGTTCGCGGCCCACGACGGGGTCCAGACGACCTTCAGCCGCCTCACGGGTAATGTCTTTGCCATACTTGTCGATGACGGGAGTGGCCGAATTGTCACCTCGACTGACATTTCGTCGCTGTCGGGTCTCACGGTAGGAACCCTGGTCACCACTGCTGTCGCCCTGGTCACCACCTCCGGGCAACATGTCGTCATCTTCGTCTTCGTCATCGCCGGCAAAGTCCGCGCCTGCAATGGGCAGGGCGGAGTGCTGGCGCCAGCACTGCTGCTGGAGCCTTTTATCTTGTTGCTTGTCGCTCATATTGCTTGATTGTATCTTCGTTGTGTTTGGATGATTGTTTGTACTTCATTATTTGGCAAGAGCAAACACCATGCCAAACCAGTCTGTCAAGTCGGGTGTTCCAAAAAACTGCCAGGGACGGGGCGTGCTCTTTCTGAATCACGTCGGCGTCCCTGGCATGTTATTAGGACATCGGGGCAAGGCGGGAAGGTCACCGCTTGCCCAACACCATGTCAATCAATGCCGTGATGTCGTTGATGTCGATATGATTGTCGTTATTGAGGTCGGCAGCATCGGTATCAATCTGGCTGCTACCACTGAGCACATAGCCGATGAGTGCCGTCACGTCGTTGATATCGACCTCACCGTCGAGGTTGACATCGCCATTGAGCGGCAGGTCGCCGCCGGCCGTGATGGTCGCGTGCTGGATGTTGGACCACACGCTCTCGGTGCCATCGGTATAGATGGCCTTGACATAATACTCATAGACACCTTTGGCGAGCGCCTGTACGGTGTAGCAGGTATCGGTGATGCCGCTGACGGTGCGCCAGGTGGAATCTCCCTCCTCGACAATTTCACGCAACGTGGGCGGATTCAGCAACAGGTCTCCGTTATACACATCTACATGGTAGATATAGAAGCGCTTGCTGACAGCCGTCATGGTAAACTGCACTTTGTTAGCAGTGCAGCCACGCAGGACCACGGTATAGGTGGCAGTCGTGTCAGCGAGGGGAATCGTCTTGCTCACATCGCCGCACGAAACGATAACCGAACTGTTGTCACTGCCTGCAGAGCCACTCCAGTTCTTGGCATCGAACACGACGGTCACGGTGCTCTCGAGATCGAGTTCAGGAGTAACAAGATAGCCGATGGCATTGGAAGTACCAACCTTGACACCTTGTCCTGCCGCGGTATAGACCTTGTAGCCCGTCCAACCCGGGTTGTCGGTATAGCGGTCAAGCGTTTTGCCAATGTCGCCCGAGCCGTCCGAGGAGGCGTTGATACCCGAGAAGTTCTCGGACATCATCAACGTGATGAGATCATCCTCGCTGGAAGCGATGCGGTCGACGTGCAGCGTGTAACTCGAGACGTCACCACCCGAAGTCCAGTCGGCGCGGAAGGCTCCCGGAGCAATCGCTGTCGTGTCGACGGGGAGCATCTCGGGCGTGCGCTTGACAATCGGGTCGACGGGGGTGTCCTGGCCAGTCCACGAGACGTGCTGCTTGGTTCCCCAGATGTATTCGGCCAACTCGGGGTGATCCACAAAGGGGTTGCGGTTACCCTGCCCATAGTCCTTATTGCCGTCAATGCTGCTGTAAACCGCCTCGTTGCGGGCACGTTCCTTGTCGCTGACGGGGTCGGCACGGTGCCACTCCATGAGCATCTGGATGGACCAGTCCGAGAACGCCTTGTAACCATTGTCGGCATAGTCCAGTTGGTCGCAGCCGGGCCAAGAACCCACCAGGCTCTTGTAGCAAGTGACCATATAGAAATAGATGCGGGCAAAGTCGCCCTTGTACTCGTCATCGGGCTCGTAGACCGTCGAGGTGTAGCCGTTGTAGGTGCTCGTTCCCAACTTGCCGAGCATGGATACGCCCAACTCCTCGTTGACATAGGTCACGCCACCGGCACACACGCCATAGGGGTTGTTGCTGCGGCGCTGGTTGACATAGGCGTCGACAGGGATGATCATCATCAGGTCGGTGAACATGGGATCCACCTCACCACCAAACCAACTCTTGGGGAACGAGTGTTCGCGGTTGAGGCCTTGTCCCACGTAGGATGCGCCTCCAGGGTGAGGAGAGTCATGGTTGTACTTGCATGTGGAATACATGTCGATGTAGTAGCCATCGCTGCCCGCGTCAGTATAGGGGTAACTGTCCCACAAGGCATTGTAACTCAGTTCACGATGCATGCTGATGATACCTTCAAGTGCGGTCATCAATGCCTCGTCGCTCTTGCCGACGGCAAGGGTGTAATAGCCTGCAGGAATATCGGCCGACGCGCTTAAGCCCGTCATCACAGCCAAGATAAATAATGTAATTGTCTTTTTCATATCGTTAATGTATTAGTGAGTGATATATCTTATCAAACAGGCGGAGGAAAGCCTTAGGGTCGGCAAGGAGTTGGCGGAATTCTTCGAGCCGCCGCGCATTGTCGCCATGCGGAATCCACAACTTGAGGTAACCGCCGTAGTCATATTTCTCGCGCATGTGCTCCATCAGCCGACGGTATTGCCCCTCGCGGTCAAGGCCCGGCTCATGCTTCATGCCGTATTGCAAAGCGCGGCGCACAATGGTCTCACCGTCGATGACACGGTCGGCCTCGGCAACAAGGCGGCCATAGATGGTGCGCGGCTCGTGGCCGCTTGAGGCGCGGTGATCCTCGGCAGCATCGGCAATGGTGTCAATCTCGTCGGGATTGAACCATCGGTGCAGGCGCTCATCCTCGCGAACGATGCGCGCACTATGGATGTGGTGCTCGTCACGGCCGTAGGCCAGCCCCAGGTCGTGGTAGGCGGCCGCCACAAGCAACATGCGACGGTCCACCTCGGGATAATACTGCGACAGGCTTAGGGCCTGCTCGATGACCGTATGGACATGGTCGCGCCCGTGACCGGCATCAAAGTCATCATAGCGCGGCACGATTTCGTGCTCGACAAACTCCTGTATTTCACTGAATCCCTGTTCCATCATCACTGTCTTGAATTTACGAACTAAGGAGCGCGGATGCTTCTTTAAACTTTAACCTTTAACCTTTAAACTGCGAGCGACCCGATGCTCAATCGACCTTGTGCAGGTCGTGTCCCATACGGGCCTTCTTGGTGTGCATGTAGAACTCGTTGTATCGGTTAGGAGTGACCTCGATGGGCACATTCTCGACGACCTCAAGGCCGTAACTCTCGAGACCGACGCGTTTGACGGGGTTGTTGGTCATCAGCCGCATCTTGGTGACGCCCAGGATTCGCAGGATGTTGGCTCCGACGCCGTAGTCGCGTTCGTCGGGTTTGAAGCCCAGATGCACATTGGCATCGACGGTGTCATAGCCATCCTCCTGGAGTTTGTAAGCCTTGATTTTGTTCATCAGGCCGATGCCGCGCCCCTCCTGGTTCATATAGACGAGCACGCCTTTGCCTTCCTTCTCAATCATCTGCATCGCCATGTGCAGTTGTTCGCCGCACTCGCAACGCATCGAGCCGAAGATGTCGCCGGTGGCACACGAAGAGTGGACACGCACCAGGATGGGTTCGTCGGGGCGCCACTGGCCCTTGATGAGGGCAATGTGCTCCAAGCCGTTGTTGATTTGGCGGAAGGGAATGAGTTTGAAGTGGCCGTACTGCGTGGGCAGTTCCACCTCGTCGCCCACCTCGACGACCTTTTCGGTACGCAGGCGGTAAGCGATAAGGTCCTTGATGGTAATGATGGGCATATTGAATTTCTTGGCCACCTCGACGAGTTGTGGTAGGCGTGCCATGGTGCCGTCGGGGTTGATGATCTCGATGAGTGCAGCGGCAGGGTAGAGGCCGGCGATGCGCATCAGGTCGATGGAGGCCTCGGTATGTCCCGCACGCTTGAGGACGCCCTTGTCGACGGCCCTCAAGGGGTTGATGTGGCCCGGACGGCCGAAGTCCTGAGGTTTGCTATGAGGATTGGCAAGAGCCCTGATGGTCATTGCGCGGTCGTGCATCGACACACCTGTAGTGCAGCCGTCCAACAGGTCGACAGTCACGGTGAACGGGGTGCCAAGCATCGACGTGTTGTCGTCGACCTGCATATTGAGTTCCAACTCGTGGCAGCGCTCAACGGTGACAGGGGCACACAGCACGCCGCGCCCCTCGCGCATCATGAAGTTGACCTTCTCGGGGGTAATCTTCTCGGCGGCAATGATAAAGTCGCCCTCGTTCTCGCGGTCCTCGTCATCGACAACGATGACAAATTCGCCACGTTGCAGTTGCTCAACTGCCTCGTCAATAGTATTGAGTTTGATTTCGTCCATTCTTAAAAACAGTCCTCTGTCTAATGTCTTGTTTACGTTAAATTGATGAATCCGTCACGACACGGTGTCACTGTACTCCATCTCACGGCTGTATTCACCGTTGAAGATGGCCACGAGTTGGTCACACGTCTTGATGGTGAGGCGGATGTCGCGCTTCAGGTTATGCTGATGATGCAAGCCCAAGAGCCATACGGGCAAGCCGATGGGGAACAAGGCTGCCACAGCGGTTCCCACATTCCTGTTGGTCACAGGCTGGTAGGTGAGCAACTGGCGGATGAAGGGGAAGTCCATGGCCTTGTTGAGCACCATCTGGTCACGCGAGTTGGAGAGATACTCAACCACGGAGTCAACTTTTTGAGCCAGTTCCTTGATGGCGGGCTTGTCATATCCCTGACGCCAGTAATCGATATAGCGTTGACGGCCAGGGTGGCTGTCGAGCCATTGCTGACAGTCGTTCTTCAGGTCTTCAATCTTGGCGATGGCGGTATCAGTTTCCACTTCGTTGATAACCACTTCTTTGGCAACGAGTTTGCGTGTCTGATGCAATCCAGTGAAGCGCCTCAGCACAGCCAGCCAGGCGTCGGGGTTGAACACGGCCGAATCGTTGACTGCCTTGCGGGTGAGGAAGATGCCAAGCGGCAGCAACACTGCCGAACTGAGCCAAATGCCCTGCCACACGTGCCAACGACCGTCGCGCGCCAGTTTATAGCCCGAATTGTCGATGATGTAATACACGATGAACAGCAGCACCGACACCACAATGGGCATTCCCAGGCCGCCCTTGCGGATGATGGCACCGAGCGGCGCGCCGATAAAGAAGAAGATGAGGCATGCCAGCGACAGGGTGAATTTCTTCATCAACTCAATCTGGTGGCGACGTATGATGAAATTGTCGTCGTTGATGGTATAGCCCTGGAATTGCTGGTCCTGCATGGCATTAGTGACGCGCATGATGGCCTGGTTGTAGATTTCCTGCTGCTCGAAGGCGGGCCGTTCCTTAATCATTTTGTCCAAGTCGAGCGGCTTGTCGAGTTTCACCTCGGCGACAGGTTCCAATGCGGTGTGTCCGTCCTTGACCACAGTGCGCTGCAGGGGCACGCCGCACTCGGGGTTGGAGCGCATACGGGCCAGCACTAAGGTGGCCGCCGAGTCCACTTTCAGGCGCACCGAGTCGATGGTCTGCCGCAGTTCGGTGATATCCTTGCCGATGTATTGCGAACGCATCGTCTCGTCATCCATACGGGTGAAATTGGCATCATAGGGAATCAAGATTTCCTTGTCGTGGAAGGTCTCACGACGATATAATTCTCCACTCATGCCGCTGACGCCACCGCCACCCTTCATTTCCTCATACCACGAACCCTTGTAGAGCGTGAGCACCAGGTGCCGTTTATCCTCGGTCATGGTCAAGCGACCCGAGTCGGCAGCCACGATGCGCGGATACATGGTGCCGTTTGACACGTCGTAGATAAGCATCTGATACAGCATGTCGCGCTCCTTATCCTTGCGCTTGACATAGATGTTGTAGCCTGGGATTTGGCTGTAGACGGCGCCTTCGGGGATGTCAAGGGTGGGGGAGGTCTGGCGCATCGAGAAGAGCAGTGTCCACATCTTGACCTGTGACTTGGGCAGGACATTATTCTGGAAGAAGAATGCCCCCACTGCCACAATGGCCATCAGGATGGCCAGAGGCTTCATGATAGTGGTAAGCGAGATACCGGCTGATTTGAGTGCCGTCAATTCGACGTGCTCGCCCAGATCGCCGAAAGTCATCAGCGCAGCAAGCAAGATGCTGAGGGGCAGTGCCAAGGGCACCATCGACAGTGCGGCATAGAAGAACAGTTCGGCAACTACGCCGATAGAGAGTCCCTTGCCTACCAGTTCATCGATATAGCGCCACAAAAACTGCATCATCACGATAAACAGACAGATGCAGAAAGTCATCAGGAACCTGGGCAGGAACCTGGACAGCATAAACGTATATAGCCTCTTGACCTTTATCATCAGCATTGCGCACTAATAACCTGCAAAGGTAGTGCAAGCCGAACACAATGCCAAGAAAAATCCCAATTTTCTTGAGCATTGTTGAGGCGCAGCCTACCTTCGGCGAAGCCAACGGGAGTGCAAGCCGAACACAATGCCAAGAAAAATCCCAATTTTCTTAGGAACCGTATTCCAGATGACCCAAAACCCTGCGGTAACTATTCAGCCAAAACACCCGCCACCAAATGTCACGCTAAGTCGCAAAGACGCTAAGATTTTTGATTTTCAGACAATTATCATAGTCCCGACAGGGAAACTTTTTGATAGATTGAAGCATTTCATTTCGTCTTTCATATCATAAACAAATTACGCATTTTAAAACGGGGTTGTGGCTAACTGCTATAAAATAAATGTGATATTTAAAAGCGGTGATGCAACGCAGCGAGAAAAAATGCAGTAATTTTGCCGCGTGAAACCAATCAAGAGGCATATTGTACTGCTGGCACTGCTATTGTGTTACGCGATTGCGGCATGGGGTCAGCACGCCAATCCCGTGACGCAGATCACGGGCCTGGTGCGCGACTCGCTGTCGCGCGAGGGTGTGCCCTATGCCTCGGTTACCCTGATGGGTACCAGCGAAGGGGTACTGGCCAACGACAAGGGCGGTTTCACCGTTTCCACCAGGGCCTCATTCAGACAGTTACGCATTACGGCGATGGGCTACCGCCCCAAGGTGGTGGACATCAAGCCAGGCCAAGGCAACGTGGTGCTCGTGGACCTGGTGGCCACTGGCGTTGAACTGGGCGAAGTAGTCGTCAGGCGCGGCAAGGAGCACTACAGCAAGAAGAACAATCCCGCTGTCGATATGATCAAGAAGTTGCGTGCCCGCCGTGATGACGGAGACCCGAGCCGCATGCCGCACTACGGCTATTGCCAGTATGAACGCATGATGGTGGGCTTCGGCAACCTGGAAGCCCTTACCAACAAGCCCGAGGAGCAGCGGTGGATTGACCAATATGCCGACACATCGCTGCTGACGGGACAGCGCGTGGTGCCGTTCTCAATCAAGGAGACCGTGGCGCGTGACCATTTCACCCACGACCCCGACACCCACAAGCAACTTATCCTGGGCTGCCGCAGTGCCGGCATCGACGAGCACATCGACCAGACCAACATCAAGAAGTTGCTCGACGACTACATGGGCGAGGTCGACATCTTCCAGAACGACGTCACCCTGCTGACCAACCGCTTCGTCAGCCCGCTATCGCGCATCGCGGTAGATTTCTATAAGTTCTACCTCAACGACACGGTCATCGTCGACGGTGAGCGCTGTGCCGTGTTGAGTTTCGTGCCTTTCACACCACAGACCTTCGGTTTCCTGGGGCGGCTGTATGTCTCGCTCGAGGACACCACCATGTTCATCAAGCGCGTATCGATGGGGGCTCCCCACGACATCAACCTGAATTACGTGGAACGCATGAGCATCGAGCAAGATTTTGAGCGGGCGCCTAACGGATGCCGCCTAAAGGTGCGCGACAATGTTGAAATCAGCCTGAAAGTGATGCCTGGACTGCCAGAACTGTTTGCGCGCCGTGAGACGTCCTACCGTGACCACAACTTCGAACGCCCCGAGAGTGGTGTGTTCAACTTCAAGGAGGAACAGCACGCCGACGGCAGTGCAGCCTTTATGCCCGAGGAGTTCTGGATGGAATACCGTCCTCCTGAAGCACGAACCACCACCGAAACGATACAAAACCTGATGCAGCGACTGCGCGGTTCCAAACTATTCTATTGGGCTGAGCAGGTGATTGTTACATTAGTGAACGGCTACGTTCCCACAGCCAAAGTGAGCCGGTTTGACATCGGCCCGTTAAACACCATCATCAGCGGCAACTCGCTGGAGGGTTTGCGCCTGCGCTTGGGCGGCATGACCAACGTCAACTTGAGCCGGCACTGGTTTGCACGCGGCTATGTGGCCTATGGCACCAACGACCGCAAGTTCAAGTACATGGGCTCGCTGGAATATTCCTTCCTGCCCAAGCGGGCGATGGACCAGGAATTTCCCATTCACAGCCTCAGGCTCACCCATCGCTACGATGTGGACAAACTGGCGCAGCACTACCTTTACACCAACCAGGACAACGTATTCCTCTCATTCAGGCGCCACAAGGACATCATGATGCAGTATCTGCGCACTACGCGCCTCGAGTATCGCCACGAGTGGTACAACCACTTCTCGCTGGCACTGGGCATCGAGCACAACATCCACGAGGCGACACCATGGGTACCCTTTATGTGCCCCGACAGCACCATGCACGAGCGTTACACCCAGGCCGGCTTCACGGTGCAACTGCGGTACGCTCCTGGCGAGACTTTCTACCAATCGCGTTCCTATCGCATTCCCATCAATATGGATGCCCCCATCATCACGCTCAGCCAGACCTATATGCCCAAGGGATTCATGGGTAGCCTGCTCGAGGTGAACAAGACCGAACTGGCCCTGCAGAAGCGATTCTGGTTCTCGGCCTTTGGCTATGCCGACGTCATCCTCAAGGGTGAGAAGGTGTGGAGCCAAGTGGCTTATCCCGACCTGCTGTTGCCCAACGTGAACCTCTCATACACTATCCAGCCTGAGAGTTTCTCGCTGATGAAACCCATGGAATTCATCAACGACCAATCCTTGTCGTGGGATGTGACCTACTGGGGTAACGGCGTGTTGATGAACCGGTTGCCGCTGATCAAACGGTTGCGGTTACGCGAAGTGTTCTCGTGGCGGGGCGTGTGGGGCAGCCTGAGCGAGAAGAATGACCCCGACTGCAATGATCTTCTGTTCATGTTTCCCGCCGATGCCCTGTGTCAACCGATGGGCAGCAAACCCTATATGGAGGTCGGCGTCGGCCTGGACAATATCTTGACTGTGCTGCGTGTGGACTACGTCTGGCGCCTCACTTACCGTGAGCATGCGGGCACCGACCGACATGGTGTGCGCATTCAGTTGCACTTCAACTTCTAATTATCCGTTAATGACCAATTATTGCCGTTTAATTGATGCCGTGTGACAAAAAAGTAGTATTTTTGCATGTTCTATGCAGACATAATGGAGTGAATCATGCTGTTTAACTCTTTTCCATTTCTGATATTCCTGCCAGTAGTGTTCCTGCTCTACTGGTTCGTCTTCAAGGGACGGCGATGGCAGAACCTGTTGCTGGTCATTGCCAGTTACGTGTTCTATGGCTGGTGGGATTGGCGGTGCCTCGGACTGATAGTGCTGACTTCGTTTTGCAGTTACTACAGCGGCTTGCTGATTGAAAGATTTGAAGACAAGCGAGGTTGTCAGAAATTTATCAGTGCCGCTAACATTGTATTGAACCTGTTGATACTATGCTATTTTAAATACTTCGGATTCTTTATCGACAACTTGAATTTGTTGCTGCGCTCCACCTTCGGCTACGAACTCGACTGGGTAACCACCGAGGTTATTCTGCCTGTGGGCATCAGTTTCTATACTTTCCAAGCCCTGAGTTATACTATCGACGCATATCGGCATAAAGTGCATGCCACACACGATGTGGTGGAATTCTTCGCCTACATCAGTTTCTTCCCACAACTTGTGGCGGGACCTATTGAACGCGCCACCAGCCTGTTGCCACAGTTCCAACATGAACGCTCTTTTGACTACTGCAAAGCAGTTGACGGCTTGCGTCAGATGATATGGGGTTTTGTTAAGAAACTCCTTGTCGCTGACAATATTGCTGTTACGGTCAATATGTACTGGGACCAGTATCAAGACCTTTCAGGACCATCCCTGCTGGTGCTAATGGTCCTGTTCGCCATACAGATCTATTGCGATTTCTCGGGATACAGCGACATCGCAATCGGCTGCGGTCGCCTGTTCGGGTTCAACCTGATGCGCAATTTCAACAACCCTTTCTTTGCCCGCAATATACCCGAGGTGTGGCGTCGTTGGCACATCTCGCTCATGTCATGGTTCAAGGATTATATCTATATCCCTCTTGGAGGCAGCCGCAACGGACAGGCACGCAGGACTATCAACATACTTATCGTTTTTGGCCTGAGCGGTTTGTGGCACGGAGCGAACTGGACTTTTGTTTGCTGGGGTTTGCTCTATGCGGTGCTGATACCCGTGTATAACTTCTTTGGGGCAAACCAGAAGTATGCTGACACTATCACCGGCAGCCGTTTTTTCCCGTCTCTCAAGGAATTCCTTCAGATGGCGCTGACGTTCTTCCTGTTCATCATTGGCTGGACATTATTCCGTTCAGAGTCGATTACACAGGCTGCGGGTTTCCTTTACAAGTTTTTCACGTCAATGTTTGACTTCCGTTCGGCTATTGTCGGGAAGAGTGACTTGATGCTGGGTATGGCCCTCCTTTATTATGAGTGGCTACAGCGAGACAAGCAACACGCGTTACAAATCGACGGCTGGGGAATCTTCCGCTATGCCGCGGCTCGCTACGCGCTCTATATCACTCTGTTAGTGATTATGATATTATTCTCTGGGCAGGTCCAGACGTTCATCTATTTCCAATTCTAGAAACGCCAACCGATAACTGATATGAAAAAATTTCTCATCAAGATATCCTACACCTTGTTGCCGCTGTGGCTCATACTGGTGGCTGGCGTGACCTATTTCTCGTTAAACATCTGTCCGCTCACCAGTGGCGACATCGGGCGTTTGCAACTCATACCCTTCGGCAACGATTATGACAGCACGCTGGCCAAGAATTACTTGCCCGAAATCATGTTTACCACCGTCTATGACCTGGACGAACTCAATCGCAGTCAGGCCGACGTGATTACGGTGGGAACTTCATTCTCGGAACGTGGCATCGACGGCTACCAGAACTATTTGGCGCAGCATGGCGTCAAGGTGGTTAACTGCGAGCGGCGCCTGTATTTCAACCCCTACACGTTTGCTTACGAAATCATGAATCTCGGCATCATCGACAGCACCAACGCGCCGGTGATCATCGTTGAATGCGCCGAGCGAGGGGTTGACGAGTTCATGTACCGTTTTGACCCTAAATCATCGCTGCAGATGGTTCGCGCCGACAAGAAAAAACTGGCCAAGAAGAGTCCCAACCAGTGGTCGCTTGCCCGTCTCAGGGACTATTTTGCCTACCGCTCAGGATTTACCGAGGCGCCCATCATCGACATGATGCTCGACGGTGATTATTTCTCTTATCCGGGCGACGAGCGGCACCTCTTCTTCTATGCCGACGACATCAAGCAGATGGGCATCAACCCACGGCACGAGGAGAAAATGAAAAAGACCTGGCAGTCGCTGGTCGACAAGGCAGCCGAGAAGGGCATACGCCTGATGTTTGTTGTGCCCGTCGACAAGTATGACCTCTATCAAGACCATATCGTTGACAATCCCTATCCCCGCAAGGTCGTCAACGACGACATCAAGCGCGTCCTGAACGACGAGGAGCGCATCCTGATCACCAAGGACATCTTGCAGCCCCTCGTGGAGCAGGGCGAGAAAGACATCTTCCTGTTCAATGACACCCACTGGTCCTACAAGGCCGCCCAAGCCACAGCCGACGAAATCTACCGCCGCCTCAACGCCCCGCAGGGCGCACAAGACTAATCACACAATATAAACAAAACGTCATCGGCACCCCTGTCATGAGGTGTGCCGATTCTTCTCCCTTGTCAATCCGCATAATTCGCTTTAATTGAACGCGGATGCCTAAATTAGTTTAATTCGCATAATTCGTAGTTTAGAAATATGCGGATGCCCCTCTAAACTCTAAACTTTAAACTTTAAACTGCGAGCCACGCGAGCATAATTGCGGATGCCCAAAAAAGAAGTTGTTTTTGTTGTTCAGCGTTGTTCCAGTTGTTTGATATTGGTCAAAATTCACCAACCGGATTTGATAAATCTTTTCTTTTATTGTGGCATTATTGAGAGATTTTGCTTAAATTTGCTAAATAATCGATGATGCCTCTCTGCATCATGCTCAGCCAATAATATTAACCCAAATTTTAACCACACTGCAATGAAACAGTTTTTTCAATCGACTTATTTCCTGCTGCTGGCTCTGTTGCTGCCGGCGACAGCACTTGCCCACGACTTTGAGGTGGGCGGCATCTACTACCTCATCAATGACAACGAAGCATGGGTGACTTACAGAGGATCCTATTGCGACGAATTCAGTAATGAATACAGTGGCTCGGTAACAATTCCCTCAACAGTGACCTATAATGGCACGACATATCCTGTCACTCAAATCGTAGAACAAGCGTTCCGCAATTGTACTGGCTTGACCAGCGTCTCCATCCCCAATTCAGTCACCGTCATCGAGCACTATGTGTTCGCTGGCTGCAGTGGCCTGACCAATGTGACTATTCCCACCTCTATCACTGCAATTCGCAATTCAGCGTTTTCTGGTTGCACAGGTCTGACCAACTTCACCATTCCTAATTCGGTCACCTCCATCGGCTACTATGCGTTCTATGGCAGCGGTCTGACCAGCGTCACCATCCCCACTTCCGTCACTTTTGTCGGGCAACGTGCGTTCAAGAATTGCCCATCATTGAAAACGCTCAAATTCAATGCTATTTCTTGTGATGATTTTACGACAGATGATGATGTTGATTTCCTGCCATTCGACTCTTATATAACTAATGTTACCATCGGAAGCAATGTACAGCATATTCCAGCCGGCTTTTTAGGCGGATGTACACTCATAAGCAGTATCACCATCCCCAAATCAGTCACCTCCATCGGTAACTATGCGTTCGCTGGCTGCAGTGGTCTGACCAGCATCACCGTCTCCAGCACTAACCCGAACTATGACTCACGTAACAATTGCAAAGCCATTATCGAAACAGCATCCAATACGCTGATAGCAGGCTGCAAGAATACCGTCATTCCTAACACCGTCACCGCCATCGGCGGCTATGCGTTCTATGGCAGCGGCCTGACGAACATCACTATTCCCAACTCTGTCACTTCAATCGGCACTAATCCTTTTGCTGGTTGTAATAGTCTCACCGACATCACTGTAGCCAACGACAACCCGAACTATGATTCCCGCGACAACTGCAATGCCATTATCGAAACCGCAACCAATAAACTCATTTCGGGCTGCATGAGCACAGTCATCCCCAATTCCGTCACCACCATTGGCGACTATGCGTTCAAAAAATGTACCAGCCTGACCAGCGTGTCCATACCCACCTCTGTCACCTTAATCGGCAGCTGGGCATTTTGTGGCTGTGGCCTAACGAGCATGACCATCCCCAACTCCGTCACTTCAATCGGCTGGTATGCGTTCCAGGGCTGCAGCGGTCTTACCAGCGTCACTATCCCCAATTCTATTACTTCGTTGGAGAGTGGTTTATTCGCTGGCTGCACTGGTTTGACTAGCGTGACAATTCCCAATTCGGTCACTTCAATCGGCTACGGTGTATTCGATGGATGCTCTAGTCTGACTAGCGTGATTATCTCCAAATCGGTTACCTCCATCGGTCTCTTTGCGTTCTCTGGATGCAGTAGCCTGACCAAAGTCGTCTGCAAAGCCACCACACCGCCGACAATTCAAGATAGAACTTTCGACCAGTATAGCATTGCCAACCAGACCACGCTTTATGTACCTGCAAACTCGGTAAACGCGTACAAGAATAAGGCTTATTGGAAGAAATTCTCCAGCATACTGCCGATTGTGCCGGCGACTGCGATTGATTTGGACTTGGACAATGCTGTGATGGTCAAGGGCGACACCCTGCAACTGACAGCGGCCTTGCAGCCCGACGACGCCACCGTCACCATCTTTGACTGGACATCCAGCGACGAGAGCGTGGCAACAGTCTCGAGCGAAGGCCTCGTGACAGGAGTCGGCATCGGCACTGCTTTGATTACCGCCACGACGGTCGACGACAGCGAGTTGAGCGCAACCTGTGAGGTGACCGTCAATCCCGAACCCGGCGACACCAACGGTGACGGCGTGCGTGACATCAACGACGTGACCGACATGATCAGTTACGTGCTGGGCAACGTGGTGGACGGCTTCGATCCCGACTATGCCGACCTGAACGGTGACAGCCTCATTGACATCAACGACATCACCATCCTCATCGCCATCATCCTCACCGGCGCATAATAAGAATAGAGAATAGAGAATAGATGGCATCGGCGCCCCTGCAGGAGTGCCGATGCTTCATTAAACACTAAACACCAAACTTTAAACTGCGGGCGCCAGCCCGCATAAGCGCGGATGCCCCTCTAAACTCTAAACTGCGGGCGCCAGCCCGCATAATTGTTAATAACTTTTTTTTGCAGAAGTGTAAAATTTGAAGTAATTTTACACTCCAATATTTTATAGGCAAAAAGAAGCAAACTATGATACCATTTGTACATCTTCACGTACACTCACAATACTCGATTCTTGACGGCATGGCGCCTGTTAAGGCATTGGTCGACAAGGCTATAGCCGATGGCATGCGCGGCATGGCGATTACCGACCATGGCAACATGTACGGCATCAAGGAGTTTCATGACTATGTAGCCGAAATCAACAAGAAACGCGGCGATGACGAGAAATTCAAGCCTATTTTCGGTTGCGAGGTCTATGTGGCGTGGAAGGACCGCCATGACCGTAACGACAAACGTGACAACGGCAACCACCTCATCTTGTTGGCCAAGAACCTCAAAGGCTACAAGAATCTGATCAAGATTGTTTCGCATGCATGGACCGAGGGTATGTACTATCATCCCCGCACCGACCACAGCGAACTCGAGAAGTACCACGAGGGCATCATCTGCTGTTCGGCTTGTCTGGGCGGCGAGGTGCCGCAGTTGATCATGGGTGGCCAGATGAACCAGGCGCGCGAGACGGTCAAGTGGTTCAAGAACGTCTTTGGCGACGATTATTATCTGGAGTTGCAGCGGCACAAAGCCACTGTGGCTCACGCCAACCACGAGACCTACGAGCGCCAATGCATGGTCAATGACGTCCTGATACAGTTTGCCCGTGAGATGGACATCAAACTCATCTGCACCAACGACTCCCACTTTGTCAACGAGGAGGATGCCGATGCCCATGAGCGTCTGATTTGCGTCTCGACCGGCAAAAAACTGACTGATGACAACGTGATGCTCTACAGCAAACAGGAGTGGTTCAAGACCCAAGAGGAGATGAATGGCGTGTTTGCCGACATTCCCGAGGCGCTGCAGAACACCAACGAGATTCTCGACAAGGTGGAAATCTACAGCATTGACCATGCTCCCATCTTGCCCGATTTCCCCTTGCCCGACGGATTCGATAACGAGGATGACTACCTGCACTATCTGGTATACGAGGGCGCCAAGGAACGCTGGCCCGAACTGGACGAGGAGCATCGCGAGCGCCTTGACTTTGAGTTGGAGACCATCAAGAACATGGGATTCCCTGGTTACTTCCTCATTGTGCAGGACTACATCAAGATGGCGCCCAAACTGGGTTGCTCGGTGGGGCCCGGACGTGGTTCTGCGGCCGGTTCGGCTGTCGCCTATTGCCTGGGCATCACCAAGATCGACCCGATGAAGTATGACCTGCTGTTCGAGCGTTTCTTGAATCCCGACCGCATCTCGCTGCCCGATATCGACACCGACTTTGATGACGACGGCCGTGCGGCTGTGCTCAACTATGTGACTGAGAAATATGGAGCCGATAAGGTGGCCCACATTGTCACCTACGGCACCATGGCCGCCAAGAGCGCCATCAAGGATGTTGCGCGAGTCGAAGACCTCTCGATTGCCGAGAGCAACCGCCTGGCCAAGTTTATCCCGTCCACCCCTAACGATATGCCCGAGGAGAAGCCGGGAAAGAAATACAAAATCACGGTCAAGAATTGTCTGGAATGCTTCAACGAATTCCGAGCCGAACTTGACAACGAGGACCCCAGAGTAGGGGAGACCATACGCTTTGCCGAGAAACTGGAGGGCAGCATCCGCAGCACCGGCGTCCATGCCTGTGGCGTCATCATCGGCCACGACCCCATTTCGGACTGGGTTCCTGTGAGCACCGCCACCGACAGCGACGGCGAGCGCATCATCGTCACCCAGTATGAGGGCGGCGTCATCGAGAGCACAGGTCTAATCAAAATGGACTTCCTGGGACTGAAAAACCTCTCCATCATCAAGGAGGCGCTGGCCAATATCAAACTGAACCACGGTATCGACATCGACATCGAGAAGATTCCTATCGATGACCCCAAGACCTATGAACTGTATTGCAAGGGACAGACCGCAGGCACTTTCCAGTTCGAGTCGGCCGGTATGCAGAAGTACCTCATCGAGTTGCATCCCACCTGCTTCGAGGATCTGATTGCGATGAACGCCCTCTACAGGCCGGGTCCCATGGAATACATCCCGCAGTTCATCAACCGCAAGCATGGCGTTGAACCCATCGAGTATGACATCTCCTGCATGGAGAAATACCTGAAGGAGACCTACGGCATCACCGTCTATCAGGAGCAAGTCATGCTGCTGTCGCGACAGTTGGCCGGATTTACCCGTGGCCAAAGCGACACCCTGCGCAAGGCGATGGGTAAGAAGCAGATCGACAAGATGAACGAGTTGGAAACCCTGTTCTATGAGGGTGGAGAGAAAAACGGACATGACAAGAAGGTCTTGAACAAGATTTGGGAGGACTGGAAGAGATTCGCC
>JAEEGL012978070.1_pt1 | contig 18246 bp, 18 predicted proteins | sample 9134231 | NCBI WGS metagenome assembly JAEEGL01 (sample SAMN16246548, study PRJNA631951) | gut metagenome | biome: gut microbiome; feature: rumen; material: fiber-attached | host: Bos | place: Iran: Karaj | collected 2018-10 | reverse complement strand
GTCCAGTCATACAGCGTATCTGCCGCGCCGGTGCTCAGGAAGTATGCGAAATCATTCGCTTCGGACTTATGCGATGAATATCCGTTCACTACTATGGCATCCGTGACCGACATTGATCTGCCGGATGCATTCTCGCTGATATCGGGCAGAGCCGTGAATCTGTACTCGTAATCCATATCACCCTCATCACGCGCCGTAGCCAGTGCCCTGACCGCATCCGACGTAACGATGGTCATAAGTATGCGTCCGAATTCGAAGTCCTCAATGACTCCGCCGTAGCTGACATCATCCGTACTGATCGAGAAGAACTGATTCAGCTTCTGATATGTGGTCAGACCCTTGATCGCATCCTCGTTATAGATATCGATCTGTCCCGGATCGTCACCGTAACGGCCGCCCACATCTATCGAATCTCCTATGAAGAAATAGTTATAGAAGATATCCGTAACGGCCCACTTGAATATCGTATCAACCCCTTCGGGAGCATCGAAATCATTGGACAGTACCAGCAGGTCATCTATAGTGGCCGGGATATGCTCCTCAACATAGGCTATCACATCCTCATCCGAGACCATGGATGAGATCTTCTCCTGAAGCTCGGCTTCCTGTCTGGCCTTCTCTTCCTCTTCGGCCTTCTTCTCCTCCTCGGTCTTGGCCGTACCCGAGGTCCTGGAGCTGTTCGTCGTCTGTGACTGAGTTGCGGAACTCTCCTCGGCTGCCTTTTCCTCCTCGGCCAGCTGTGCACGGATCTCGGCTTCCAGAGTATTTCTGGCCCACTGTTCCAGATATGTGTAGTTATAGCACATAGCCGAACATTCCATGAACATCGGATATGCTACAAGCTCGCCTTTATAAGTGACGGCGTTGATCGCCGTTTGTGAGAAAACACTTGTTATATCAACATCATCCGGAGGTGTGACAGGCTCCGCAAGACCGGCCAGATGTGCCTTTTCCAGAGTATCCGAGGTAGCTATGAACAGATCCGGCAGTTCTTCATCGGTCATCGAGGCTGCCGATATACCCTCAAGATAATCACGTCCCGACACCAGTACCGGCACTACACGGATCTCATCATTGACCGAACTGTAGTTGACGGCTTCGGTATTCAGATAATCCGTCAGGCTCTCATCCGTATACCACAGATATATGGTGTCCTTGCCGATAGCATACGAAGCAGCAGGTTCATCGTTCTCCTCCGGCTCCGGATAACGTATATCAAGTCCGCTTAAGCCTATCGCTGTCACCCCGCCCAGCAGAGCCAGAGTGACCACTATGGCTATGAGTCGTCTTCTGATGCTGTGCAATTAAGCTTCCTCCAGTGCCTGAGTCAGTATATCGATCATCCGGTCAACATGCTCCTTCTCTATGATGAGCGGTGGAACGAATCTGATGATATCCGGGCCTGCATTGATGAGTATCAGTCCCTTCGATACGGCTTTGTTTATGATATCTCCTACCGGACGGTCGCACTTAAGCCCCTGCATGAGACCGGTACCCCGTCTCTCTATGATGAAATCAAATCTGTCCGCCAGCTCATTAAGCCTGCTTTCCAGATATGGAGCTGTCTCACGGACATGATCGACTATGCCGTCACGCTCATATATCTCCAGAACACGGGCAACAGCCGCACAGGCCAGAGGATTGCCACCGTAGGTAGTCCCGTGGTCTCCGGCAACCAGTGAATTCTGTGCCACTTTCTCGGTCATCATGAAGGCTCCCACCGGTACACCGCAGCCGAGAGCCTTGGCGCTCGTCATGATATCGGGTTTAACCCCGAACTGCTGCCATGCGTACATATATCCTGTACGCCCCATACCGCACTGTATCTCATCGAGAATGAGCAGTATGTCTTTCTCATCGCAGAGTGTACGTATCTGTCTGAGGAACTCTGCTTCGGCAGGTATCAGACCGCCCTCGCCCTGCACTGTCTCAAGGATGATGGCACAGGTCTTATCATTTACCTGGCTGAGTACGGAATCATAGTCATTGAGACGGGCAAACCTGATATTGCCGATCATCGGTTCAAAGGCCTCACGATAGTGGGGATTACCCGTCACCGATAAAGCTCCGAAAGTCCGGCCGTGGAATGAATGCTCCATGGCGATGATCTCATGATCGGTGTGACCGTCACGTGTATATGCATACTTGCGCGCTGCTTTCAGTGCGCCTTCTACTGCTTCGGCGCCGGAATTGGTGAAGAACACCCTGTCCATGCCGCTGGCAGTCTTGATCCTGCGGGCGGCCTCTACGGCAGGCACGTTGTAGTAATAGTTGGATGTATGGATCAGCTTATCTATCTGGTCCTTGAGCGCCTCATCGTATCCGGGATAGTGATATCCCAGTGCAAATACGGCTATACCCGATACGAAATCCAGATACTCGCGTCCCTCGATATCATAGAGATGTACACCTTCTCCTCTGTCGAGTACTATCTGGAATCTGTTATATGTATGCAGCAGATCCTGCTCTGCCTGTGATATATATTCCTGCATATTCATAGGTTATTCTCCTTGTTATGTTAACCTCATTCGGAATCCTTGATAATAGCCGTTCCGATCCCTTCATCAGTAAATATCTCCAACAGCAGACAGTGAGGCAGTCTGCCGTCCAGGATATGGACATTGTTAACACCGGCTCTGATCGCATCGGTGCAGTTGTTGAGCTTCGGCAGCATGCCTCCGCCTATCCATCCTTCTTCGATCAGCCTGTCTACCTGATCGGCGGTTATCCTGGAGATAAAAGTGGATTTATCGTTTATGTCCTTATACAGGCCTTCCACATCCGTCAGGAACGCCAGTTTATTGGCTCCTACGGCTTTTGCGACAGCACACGCCGCATCATCGGCGTTGATATTATATGTATCGAAATTCTCGTCTATACCTATGGGTGCCACTATCGGCAGGAAGTCTTTCTCAAGGAGGTCAAAGAGGATCTTGGGATCCACATCGGTCACTTCACCGACATATCCTATGTCCTGTCCGTCGGAATACTTCTTAGTGACCTTGAGCAGGCCGCCGTCCTTGCCGCTGATACCGACTGCTCTGACTCCGAGTTCCTCGACCATGCGTACCAGGTTCTTATTAACCTTGCCCAGTACCATCTCGGCTATCTCCATAGTCTCGGCATCCGTTACCCTGAGGCCGTTTACGAACTCGCTCTCCTTGCCGACCTTGCCGACCCAGCGGCTGATCTCCTTGCCGCCGCCATGTACTATGATAGGTTTGAAGCCTACGAGTTTGAGCAGGGTAACATCCTTGATCACGTTGTGCTGCAGTTCCTCGTTGCTCATGGCCGATCCGCCGTATTTGACCACGATGATCTTGCGGTTGAACTCCTGTATATAAGGCAGAGCCTCGATCAGTGTCTCGGCTTTTGCCGTGATAATATCCATTTCCTTGTTATTCATCTTTTTTCCTCAATTCCGTATATGTGATGATGCGGCATCATGCATTAAACGCCGCTATATTGGCTTCGTTAAGTGTGAAATCGTAGTAGTTTAAGTCTTCACGTCTGACCCATCCGATCTCTCTCCAGAAGGCATTGCCCACATCGTTGCGTGTAAAAGCTATGAGCGAGACCTTGTTGATATTCTCTTTCTTCAGAGCTTCCATGCAATAGACGACCATGGACTTGCCGATCCCTCGTCGTCGGTATGCCTCATGCACGCATACGTGATACAGGCAGCCCCGCCGTCCGTCGTGACCGCACAATATGGCGCCGACTATTGCTCCGTCCTCGACTGCCACTACCGAGGTGTCCGGGTTACGCTTAAGGAAACGCTCAACTCCCTCATAAGAGTCATCGATACTGCGTATCGCGAACCCGTGTATACTCATCCACAGTTCCTTGACCTGTGAATAATCGCTTATCTCCATCTTACGTATCTGCACGTTTTTCTCCGTTTTATATAATCATAGGTAAAAAAGCCTAAAGAATAATATATCATAGAAGAATCTTGCGTGCAAAGGCGGTATTGTTGTATATTTATCCATAGCGTATTTTTGCAACCGCAGCTATCATAAATATGATAGTCAGAATATGAGGAGGACACTCAAAATGAGAGAAAAAGTTGTACTGGCATACTCGGGAGGACTGGACACCACCGCCATCATCCCCTGGCTTAAGGAAAACTATGATTACGACGTGATCTGCGTATGTGCGGACTGCGGACAGGGTGCCGAGCTCGACGGGCTCGAGGAGAGAGCCAAGGCTTCCGGCGCCGAGAAGCTCTATATAGAGGATATCACCGATATCTTCGCGGATGAGTACATCGTTCCCTGTGTACAGGCACACGCAGTATATGAGAATAAATACCTTCTCGGTACGAGTATGGCACGTCCCGCTATCGCGAAGAGACTTGTTGAGATAGCACGCAAGGAAGGTGCTACCGCTATCTGCCACGGTGCTACCGGCAAGGGCAACGACCAGATCAGATTTGAGCTCGGTATCAAGGCTCTGGCTCCCGACTTAAAGATCATCGCAGCATGGCGCAGCGACAAGTGGACAATGAACTCCCGTGAGGAAGAGATCGAGTACTGCAAGCAGCACGGCATTCATCTGCCTTTCGATGCATCCAGTTCATACAGCCGTGACCGTAACCTCTGGCACATCAGCCACGAGGGACTTGAACTCGAGGATCCCGCACTCGAGCCCAATTACGATCATCTCCTCGTACTCGGCGTAACTCCCGAGAAGGCTCCCGATGAGGGCGAGTATGTGACCATGACTTTTGAAAAAGGTGTTCCCACCTCCGTCAACGGCAAGAAGATGAAGGTATCCGATATAATCAGGACTCTCAACGAGCTCGGCGGCAAGCACGGCATCGGCATCATCGATATCGTGGAGAACCGTGTGGTAGGTATGAAGAGCCGCGGCGTATATGAGACCCCCGGCGGAACCATCCTCTACGAAGCACACCAGCAGCTCGAGGAACTGATCCTCGACAGGGATACATATCGTACCAAACAGGAAATGGGCAACCTCTTCGCTCAGATCGTATATGAAGGAAAATGGTTCACTCCTCTGCGTGAAGCAGTGCAGGCATTCATCGAATCCACACAGCGTTACGTAACCGGAGAAGTTAAATTTAAATTATATAAAGGCAACATAATCAAAGCCGGTACAACAGCTGATTATTCCCTGTATAACGAGAGTATCGCGTCATTTACGACCGGTGATATGTATGACCATCATGATGCCGAAGGCTTCATAAATCTCTTCGGTCTCTCTTCCAAGGTGAGAGCTCTGAAGATCCAGGAAGTAACCGGCAAAAAGATAATCGGCTGATCTTCGGCCAAAGGATGATCCATGTCTTATCGCATTGTAGCGGACAGCTGTTGTGAGCTGCCGGATGAACTTTATAGTGATCCCCGTTTCGTCAGGGTACCCCTCGAGCTTGAGATAGGCGACTATCGCATCAAAGATGATGATGACTTCGATCAGGCAGATTTCTTAAAGAGGATAGCCTCTTCGGAAGTCTGTGCCAGAACATCCTGTCCTGCTCCCGAGGCTTATATGGATGCCTACAGTTGCGATGCCGAAGACATATATGTAGTAACTCTGGGAAGCAAGCTTAGCGGTTGTTTCAATGCCGCTACGCTTGCGGCTCAGTTATATGAAGAGGAACTTGAGGACGAATTCGGTCCCAAGAACTTCCATATCGTGGATTCACAGACAGCAGCCTGCGGTGAAACGCAGATCGCGCTCAAGCTGATGGAATATGCCGAAAGCGGGATGTCTTTCGAAGAGATCTGTCCGAAGATAGACGCTTTCAGAGACTCCGTGAAGACCTATTTCGTCATAGATAATCTCGATACATTCATTAAGAACGGCCGTATCAAAGGCATCAAGGCTGCCGTAGCCACTACGCTCAGCATCAAGCCCATCCTCACGGGCGTGGATGGAGTCATAGAACAGCTCGGCCAGGCTATAGGCATCAAAAAAGCCCTGCGTCAGATGATCGATATCATCCACACAAGGCATCTGAACAATGAGAAGAGACAGATAATCATCACTTACTGTAACTGTCCCGAACGCGCAAACGAAGTGGCCGAAGCGCTCTCCGATATCACGGAGGCTCCCGTGATGCTGCTTCCCGCCAGAGGTGTGAGCACCACTTATGCCAATGACGGCGGCGTGATCGTAACTATCTGATCAATCCCTCCAGTTTCCTGATCCATCTGTGAGATACTCTGAATTTAGCACCGTCCTGCAGAACTATGCTCCCAAATCCGGTTGACATAACTGCCTGACTGTGTAACAGCAGTTCAGGAGATACATAGTGCAGATTCGCGAACTTCTCACATCTGAGGCTGAAATGTCCCATCAGTTCCGAGCATGATATCACTCTCCCGTCCTTCAGATGGGCATCTATCATATCCCCGTTCTTTACGGCATACATGAATTCATCCTCATCTATGATCACGGTCTCCCGTATACCGCGGATGTCCAGTTTGGGCGCCGTATCCTTGGAGACTTCAAGTGCGGCATCCAGTATATGCTCAAGTTCATCAACCTGCACAGGCTGTCTGAGTATGAGTGCATCATCATCCGGGGTAAGTTCATTCACCGCATCGTCCTGCACGGGACACAGCACTATCGTGGCGATCACTCCCATGGCCCTGAGTTCTCTGAGCAGTTCCACGCTCGTGATGCCGGCATGATGTATATCGATGAAAAAAAGATCATACATAAAAGGACGGGCCAGAAGCGCGTCCTTATTACCATATGACTGGACATAATACGGCACATCGGGACAGGCAGCGAGACGTCTGTCCGCACTTCTGCCCAATAACCTCTCCAGCTGCTTACGATCCGCAGCTACGTCCATACATACCGCTATATGCATCAGCAACCCCCAAAGATGTCAAAAAAGCGAAATCTGCAGCGGTGACAGTATCAATGCGATAACTACCGCTATCTGCAAAACAAGAATGACCGGCAGGCCATACGCGAAATACCAGTGTCTGGTCTTATGTCTGAAAAGCCACATACCCAATATGGCGCCGACGGAACCTCCTATCAGAGCCACTATGATCAGATGAGCCTCAGGTATACGCCAGGCACGTCTGCGAGCGCGCGATTTATCTATACCCATCATGGAGAATCCGAGCAGATTGACCACAACGAGGTATATTACAAGCCACAAAAGGACATTCATGCTACGCGGTCGTATCAGTCACCCAGATATGCGATGACTTCAACCTCACACAGCACGTTCTTGGGCAGAGTCTTCACTGCCACGCAGCTTCTCGCCGGCTTATCGGTGAAATACTGCTCATATACGGCATTGAACGCCGCAAAATCAGACATATCATCAAGGAAGCATGTAGTCTTGACTACAGCAGTGTAATCGGTACCTGCAGCCTTCAGTATCTCTCCGACATTTTTGATGGCCTGATGAGCCTGTACGGTGATATCGCCCTGAGCTATCTCTCCTGTCTCGGGAATGATCGGGATCTGGCCCGATGCATATAACATATCGCCTGCTATTTTAGCCTGTGAATAAGGTCCGATCGCTGCCGGAGCTTTATCTGTAGATATAGTCTGCATAACTCAATCCTCCTCAAATTCCGCCGTGACATAGAAGCCACGGGCATTAGATTCTATCGATACGACTGTACCCTTACGGGCCATCATCCTTTCCCTGATGGGAATATTGCCTGACATGGCCAGTGAAGGATCTATGGTGTAATAGTAGTTACTCGGAAGCACGCCCTCCGTCACGGTCACGGGATCGCCTTCATGAAGCAGGCCGGGCCGCTCCATCTTAAAGACCATGCTCCTCATCAGCCAAGAACCCCCAGAATGGCATTCAGGAACTCATCATATGTCTCGAATGCAGGTATCTCCGGATATTCTGCCTTGATGGCATCCGTGGATCTGAACAGGAAACCGTGTCGGCTGTTAAGGATCATCCCCAGATCGTTAAAGGAATCGCCTGCGGCTATGGTATCATAGCCTATACTCTGAAGTGCCTTGACCGTAGTCAGTTTCGACTGCTCACATCTCATACGGAATCCGGTGATGGTGCCGTCAGGTGCAACCTCCAGGGTATTGCAGAGTATCGTCGGCCACTTGAGTTTCTTCATAAGCGGAGTAGCGAACTGTGTGAAGGTATCACTTAAGATCAGCACCTGTGTCTTCTCTCTGAGAGCGTCGAGAAACTCGCATGCGCCGGGCAGCGGATCTATCGTAGCGATAGTATCCTGTATCTCCTTAAGTCCGAGCCCGTGCTCCTTAAGTATTCCTATCCTGAACTTCATCAGCTTATCGTAATCGGGTTCATCACGAGTGGTCCTCTTAAGCTCCGGAATACCCACAGCTTCAGCAAATGCTATCCATATTTCAGGGACCAGAACCCCTTCAAGATCCAAACAAACTATTTCCATGTTTTCGTTAGTCCTTCCTGAGTTATGTAAACTACTTTTTCATCAGATCCAGATACATCTCCGTCACGGCCGCATTCAGATAGGACTCCACCCAGGGCGCAGCCGCTCCGAGCGAAACCAGTTCCAGCAGCATCAGCGGAATGAATCCGATATACATATACATTGCTCTGCCCATGTGTCCTTTCATGATCGTGGGACACAGGCGTACGATCTGCATAAATCCGTAATCCGGGAAATCATGTATCAGATAATATGCCGGCATGAACAATGCCTTGGTCACAAGGAGTCCCGCCAGGGCCAGAACGGCTCCGACCGCCATCGGGACGATATATGACATATCCTCACTCGAGCGGAACAGCATATAGAACACCAGCATGGGCACGCACAGCACCATCTGGACCGCATCGATGACCAGGCTTATGAGTACGGCTTTATCTGTGTGGTTCCTGAAGCCGTAGAAGACCATGCCGGGGTATGCCGGCTGCTCACTGGCGATATTCAGATACAGATAAGCCGTACCGGACAGAAATATGCCCATGATGATGAATCTGACAGCATAGAATATATATACAGAAAGCAGACTGCCCGCACCCTGTGTATTCATCGATGCAAACAGCCATGTCATGATAAGCAGTATAGCATTCATCCATATGTACGCGCGTACGGTAACTCCGTATCTTCCAAACATATGGACTCTGGCCGCGCTCTTAAGCGCAGCAGTAGTACGATATTCCTTCATTGTGAAACGGTCCGGTCGGATTATCTATCATACAGCGAGATCGACATTGGCTCCGCGCAGGGCATCCCCATGCTGAGCCTTCATGTCCTTTTGATAAGGATTGGATTCGTCGGTGTATTTGATCTTGGTAGAGGTCACACCGCCTGATACATAGGTGGTGCCACACTCGGGACATATAGCGGTATGGATAGCCACACTGGCCTGTAATACCTTGCCTCCGTTCTGAGCAGCCTTATCATAAGCATTCGCTACATGCTCCTGCTCGTGGGCTCTGACGCGGGTAGCAGCTTCAGTGGGATCCATATGCTGAGCGGTCTTGAAGGATACCATCTCATCGGAGCCGTCCTGATACTTGCGGTTCTTACATGTCTCGCATTCCGCGGGCGATGACTTGCGTCCGGGAGTGACCTTGGTGTCCTCACCGGGATTGAGCACTGCCTTGCCGACACGTGATCCGTCTTCCGTACTGCCGGCTGCTGCCGTACCCATGCCGTAAGCAGGGTATACACCATACATGCCATATCCGGATATAGCGCCTATACGTAAGCTCATACGGTATCCTCCTTTCCGATAATCATCTGATCACTATCTATACAGACAGTTCTAGTAACTTATAGTATAACACTATTTTTGTCACACTACAATCACAATGATGCTGTCACTCGGGGATGGGCAGGGATACACCGTTTTCCTGCATAAAGGACGCGAAATCCTCTCCGTATACTCTCTCGAATACGGAATTGAAGTTCGCATATTGCTCCGGATTGCTGAATACGGAATACACTGATGTGGCGACTACCACTATATTGAGAATGATGCCTGCGGTCCCTAAGAGGATACCGAGTTTGGCCTTGAAATCAAGAGTACCTGAAGCATCTCTGGAAAGGATACCCATGACTATGGCGATACCGCCAAGCATGAACGGCAGATAAACCGTACCGAGGAGTGCGGTAGCCACCGTGATGATACCCAGCACCATGGATGCGGTAAAGAGCATGGTATTAGGCTCGATATGAATATATACACGACGGATGATCTCATCGTCACCGGGCTCATTCTGCCCGTTACCGGGAGTCTGACCGGCGTTCGGATCACCGCTGTTTGCGGGCTCGTTTCCGTGTTTCGGCTCCTCTACATACCAGGAGCCTTTATCCTTTTCATTACTATCGTTATTAAAATCCATTACAGTTCTCTACGGGATCAGTCATCACCCGATACGCCGCGTTCCGGACAGCCCATGCTCAGCCACTTGAGGTAGGCATTGATAAAGGGATCGAGTGCACCGTCGAGCACACCTTCGGCGTTACCGGTCTCCTCTCCCGTACGCAGATCCTTGACCATCTTATAAGGCTGCAGCACATACGATCTGATCTGGTTGCCCCAGCCGATCTCCTTGACCTCGCCTCTGATATCCGAGAGTTTGTCGGCATTGGCCTCTTTCTGCAGCATGTACAGTTTGGCCTTCAGCATCTGCATGGCCTTGTCCTTGTTCTGGAACTGGCTTCTCTCGTTCTGGCATGTGACTACGATACCCGTAGGGAAATGGGTGATACGTATGGCCGATGATGTCTTGTTGATATGCTGGCCGCCGGCACCGCTGGAGCGGTATGTATCTATACGGATATCTTCATCCTTTACTTCGATATCGATATCGTCTTCTATATCGGGCATGACATCGACCGATACGAACGAAGTCTGACGCTTGCCCTGTGCATTGAACGGAGAGATGCGGACCAGACGGTGTACGCCCTTCTCACTCTTCATATAGCCGTATGCATTCTCGCCGTTGACCTGGAATGTAACTGACTTGATACCGGCTTCATCTCCGTCCAGGAAGTCCAGTTCCTCGATGGAGAATCCTTTACGCTCGGCCCATCTCGTATACATACGATAAAGCATTGAAGCCCAGTCACAGCTCTCCGTACCGCCTGCACCGGCATTGATCTTGATGATCGCATTATAGCCGTCGTATTCATCGGACAGCAGGGTACTGATACGCATGTTCTCAAGCTTCGTCTTGAAGTCATCAAGTTCAGCCTGGATATCGGGAATGATCGCGGGATCATTGTCCTCATAGCCCATCTCGATGAGTTCCAGGATATCACTGTACTGGGTACCGAGGCCGTTTATCATGTCCACGGTATCCTTCAGGTTCTTGGCTTCCTTGACCTTCTTGTTGGATACTTCGGGGTTATCCCAGAAGCCCGGAGACTGCATCTCCATATCCAGTTCTTCTATTCTTTTCTCTTTGGAAGCCACATCCAGAGATGCTCTGACTTCCGCGAGCGGAGTCTCATATGTGAGGAGCTCCGATTTCATATTATCTAATTCTACCATATTGTGTTATGTTAACCTTCCCACTTCATTCCCGGACGTCCGTGACAAGCCTTAAACTTCTTGCCGGATCCGCAGGGGCAGGGATCGTTTGGATATACCTTCTGCTCTGCACGTCTGACGGGGCCTCTGGCCACGGTGTCGTCCTTGTTGGTACCGGTAACCTTGGCTACCTGCTCACGCTCTACCTTCTGCTCGATCTTGACTCTCATCAGCAGTCTGACCGTATCCTCACGGATATTCTGAGTCATCTCATCGAACATGTCATAAGCGCTCATCTTGTACTCTACGAGAGGATCCTTCTGGCCGTATGCCTGCAGACCGATACCCTGACGCAGCTGATCCATATCATCGATATGATCCATCCACTTGCGGTCGATGACCTTCAGCAGGATCACGCGCTCTATCTCACGGATGGCTTCGGGCTCGGGGAATTCGGCCTCCTTGGCTTCATAGAGCTTCACTGCCTCTTCCTTGAGTTTCTGCTTGAGCTCGTTCATGTTCTTCAGGCCGCTCACACGCTCGGGAGTCAGGGGCTCGAGCGGTATGATGGGCAGCAGCAGCTGGTTGAGCTCTGCAAGGTCCCACCCGTCGGAACCCGAATCATCACTGATGGCAGTATCTATGCTGTTCTCAACTATATCGGTGATGTACTTATAGATGACATCACGCATACTCTCGCCGTCTAAGACCTTGCGGCGCTCTTCGTATACTATCTCACGCTGCTCATTGTTTACCTGGTCGTATTCGAGGAGGTTCTTACGTATACCGAAGTTGTTGGACTCGATCTTGCGCTGTGCGCCTTCTATGGCCTTGGTCAGCGAACTGTGCTGTATCTCCTGTCCCTCGGGTATACCGAGTGCATTGAACATGCTGATCATCTTCTCCGATCCGAACAGTCTCATCAGATCATCCTCGAGAGAGAGGTAGAATCTGGATTCACCGGGATCGCCCTGACGTCCGGCACGTCCACGCAGCTGGTTATCTATACGTCTGGATTCATGACGTTCGGTACCTATGATATTGAGGCCGCCCACACGTCTGGATATCTCATCCAGCTTGATATCCGTACCACGACCGGCCATATTGGTCGCGATCGTCACGGCTCCGTGTACACCGGCATCGGCTACTATCTCAGCCTCGAGTTCATGGAACTTCGCATTCAGGACCTTATGTTCTATACCGCGCTTGGTCAGCAGTTTGGATATCTCTTCGGATGCATCGATATTGATGGTACCCACGAGCACGGGCTGATCCTTGGCATGAGCCTGTACTACGGCTTCGACTACGGCCGCAAGCTTCTCCTTGCGGGTCTTATATACGAGATCCTGATGATCGATACGCTTTACGGGACGGTTGGTGGGTATCTCAACCACGTCCATGTAGTAGATATCACGGAACTCCTTCTCCTCTGTCAGAGCGGTACCGGTCATACCGGCTTTCTTCTCGAATTTATTGAAGAAGTTCTGGAATGTGATCGTAGCCAGAGTCTTGGATTCTCTCTTGACCTTAACGTGCTCCTTGGCCTCGATAGCCTGATGCAGACCATCGGAATAACGGCGTCCCGGCATGATACGTCCGGTGAACTCATCGACTATGAGCACCTGATCGTCCCTGACCACATAGTCCTGGTCTCTGAACATCAGGTTATGTGCACGCAGAGCCAGTATGATATTATGCTGGATCTCAAGGTTCTCGGGATCGGCGAAGTTATCTATCTGGAAGAAACGCTCGACCTTCTCCACACCCTGCTGGGTGAGGTTTACGACCTTATCCTTCTCGTTGACTATGAAGTCACCGGTCTCTTCCTTGACGATGCCCATGATGGCATCCATCTTGGTCATCTCTTCCATATCCTCGCCGCGCTTCATCTGACGGGCCAGGATATCGCATGCCTCATACAGTTTGGTGGACTTACCCGACTGACCGGATATGATCAGAGGAGTCCTGGCCTCATCTATGAGCACTGAGTCGACCTCATCGATGATGGCGTAATGCAATCCGCGCAGAACCAGCTGTTCCTTGTAGATGACCATGTTGTCACGCAGATAATCAAAGCCGAGTTCATTATTGGTAACGTATGTTATGTCACAATTATATGCAGCTCTTCTCTCTTCCTGATTCATGGAATTGAGAACGACTCCGACCGTCAAACCGAGGAACTGATGTACCTGTCCCATCCACTCGGCATCACGCTTGGCCAGATAGTCATTGACCGTGACTACATGTACTCCCTTGCCCTCAAGCGCATTCAGATATGCGGGGCAGGTAGATACGAGCGTCTTACCTTCACCTGTACGCATCTCGGCGATACGGCCCTGATGAAGAATGATACCGCCGGCGAGCTGTACGCGGAAGTGCTCCATATTGAGCACTCTCTTCGCGGCTTCCCTGACAGTGGCAAAAGCCTCCGGAAGCAGATCGTCGAGAGTCTCTCCACGCTCCAACCTGTTCTTAAACTCTGATGTCTTATCACGCAGCTGCTCATCGGTCAGAGACTGCATGATCGTCCTGTATCTCTCGATCTCGTCGAGTACAGGCTCGATCCTTTTGAACTCTCTCTCGGAATGGGTACCGAATATCTTTTCAACTAAACTCATGTATTAAACCTCTACTTCTTGGATTTGCCGCGATTCTTGTCGTCTTTGGAGGATTTTGCCGACTTGCTCTTGCTGTCGGACTTGTTCTTCTTGTCGGTTTTATCAGCCTTTTCACTCTTATCGGATTTTGCCGGCTTATCGGTCGTTTTGACTGTTTTATCAGCTTTAACGGACTTGGCAGGTTTTGCTTCCTTCTCGGGCTTCTCTTCTTTATCTTCTTTCTTGCGTTTGATATCGAGCTGTGCCAGTTCATCGAAGTACAGGATGTGTGCCGATCTGTACTCGTCGTTGAAGTTCTGATCGCCTCCGGAGTGCAGATGGAATATGTACTCGTGACTCTCTCCCATCTGATCGGGTATGGCTCTGGCCACTACGCTCACACCGACATTGGAACATACATCGGAGATCCTCTCGATATCCACCAGCAGGTTCATGAATATGACGCCCACATCGATGCTGCACTTGCCGTTTCTCAAGCGCTCCAGATGCCTGTCTCTGAGAGCCTCGACCATATCATCCACGACCTCTTCGAGAGGTTCGATATGCTTGGCTGCATCCACATCCTGCTTCTCAAACGCATTCTGAGTCCTGGTGAGTATGTTTTCGATCAGGCCGTTCACCACACCCAGCTCACTCTGAGCCTTGTGAGAGAACTCCAGACCGGAATCATGCATATTATGAGCGGCTTCGGCGATGTTCATCGCATGGTCGCCCAGTCTCTCGAACTCGGTCACGAGCTTATAGTACTGATCCATGACCGATACATGAGCATCCAGGGATACATGTGGCGACAGCTGCGTGAGGTAGGTGCTCACCCTGTCGGCGAGCATATCTATATTGATCTCCTCCTCGCTGATCTCATTCCAGCTGGTCTCACTATACTCGGACAGCATGGCCATGGCCTTCTGAATATTATCACGGGATGACTTGAACATGGTATCAAGTACCGTGAAGCATCCCTGAAGTGCCAGAGCCGGAGTGTTATAGAATGCCGGGTTGAGTGACTCGAGCAGCTCGGTGTACTTGTTTGATGTATCCTGCACATCATCACGTATGATCTTTTTGCTCAGTTTCTCATATACAGGGATCATCGGGAACAGGAGGACCGCGCTGCATAAGTTGATCACGGAGTGCGTGTTGGCCACAACGCCGGAGGTGGCGGTCATGTTCCAGATATTATCAAGTGCTCCGCTGTAACGGAGTATGGGAATGATTATGAACACCAGCAGAGTCTTGGACAGGTTGAACAGGATGTCAACGATACCGACTCTCTTCGCGTCAGCCTTGGCTCCGATGGAGCACACTATCGCGGTAGTCACACAGTCGCCCAGATATACACCGGCTACTATGGAATATATGGCATTGAACTTCATCACGCCCGAAGCCGAGAAAGCCTGCAGGATACCGATGGTAGCGGATGAACTCTGCAGAATGAACGCAACCGAAGCACCTGACAGATATCCGAGCACCGGATTGCCTCCGAGACCTGTGAACAGATGCTCGAGCTTGCCTGACTCGACCAGCACGCCTACGGCTCCGGTCATGTTCATCAGACCCGAGAAAAGAATACCGAATCCGATGGCGATATTACCGATGGATCTGGAATTCCTGAACGATAAGCCCATGATGATCACTATACCGATTATCAGAGCGATAGGAGCCAGAGTAGACGGCTTAAAGATCTGCAGCCATCCGGTAGACGAAGAATCTATATCGATCAGACGGATGATCTGTCCCGTGACGGTCGTACCTACATTGGCTCCGATCACTATACCCAGAGACTGTCTGAGAGTGATGATACCGGCCGCCACCAGACCCGATGTGATGACTATGGTCGCGGTTGAAGACTGTATGAGCGCAGTCACACCGACACCGAGCAGAAATGCTTTGAAGAAATTATTCGTGACTTTCTCCATGATCGCTTTGAGCGCGCCGGAGGAGCTCTCTTTGAGTCCGTCTCCCATCAGACGCATTCCGTACAGGAACATGGCAAGTCCGCCGAATAAAGTTAATATACTAAAAAAATCCATGTCTTCTTCCCTTTTTACCCCAAACTATATAATACCACAAATAGGCAAACTCACAACAAAAACAGTACCCCCGATCCGTTGTGTTTTTCGACAAAAAAGAGATTGACATAATTCGGTAAACTTATATAATTAGACAGTCAGTTCGAAACCTTCCTGACATAAAACAAAACTACAGGTGCATCGGACCGCATGGTTCGAGAGAGGAGAAAAATGAATAAGAAAGCCAAATACATCGCTCAGGGCGCGATGATTGCAGCCCTCTATGTGGTATTGACGCTGGTCGCCAATGCCTTCGGTCTGGCAAATGCCGCCATCCAGGTCAGGATATCCGAAGCACTCACCGTCCTGCCGTTCTTCACCCCCGCAGCCATACCCGGATTATTCGTCGGATGCATTCTGAGTAACATACTCACGGGATGTCTCCCGCTCGATACCGTGTTCGGATCACTCGCTACACTGCTGGGAGCGTTCGGAACATATATCATCAGCCGTAAACTCAGGCATAATAAAACGGCACAGTGGCTTGCGCCCGTGCCGTCCATAATCGCAAATATGCTGATAGTGCCGTTTGTTCTGGCCTATGTATACAGATTTGAAGGATCGATTCCGTATTTTATGTTAACCGTCGGAATCGGAGAAGTGATCTCCTGCGGTTTCCTCGGTCTGGTGCTGCTGTATGCACTGAACAACCGTAAAGACGAACTGTTCTGAGTTAAGTTCATCTCTTATCTACGGGTACGTAGTCGATATGGTGTCCGACGTACTTATATGCCGGACGTATGATCTTGGATGTGTTCATGAGCTCCTCGAGCCTGTGAGCACACCATCCGGGCATACGGGCTATCGCGAATATCGGTGTGAACAGTTCTTCGGGGATATCCAGCATCGAATATACGAATCCGGAGTAGAAATCCACATTCGGGCAGACGTTCTTATTGAGTCTGCGTCTCTCCATGATCATCTCACCCGCTATGGATTCAACATTCTCATACAGGGCGAACTCATCCATCATGCCCTTCTCCTGAGCCAGGCTGCGGGCATATTCCTTGAGGATGACCTCCCTGGGATCGGACAGTGAGTATACGGCATGTCCCATACCGTATATCAGGCCTGCTCTGTCAAATGTCTTCTTATCCAGGATGTCGCTTAAGTAAGACGACAGTTTGTCCTTATCGTTCCAGTCCTTCACATGCTCCTTGATATCCTTGAACATATTCTGGACCTTGATATTGGCACCACCGTGGCGGGGACCCTTCAGAGAACCTATGGATGCTGCTATGGACGAATATGTGTCCGTACCCGAGGACGTGACCACATGAGTGGTAAATGTGGAGTTATTACCGCCGCCATGCTCGGCATGCAGGATAAGTGCTATATCCAGTACTCTCGCCTCGAGCTCGGTGAAATTACCGTCTGGTCTGAGCATATACAGGATATTCTCGGCCATCGAACGTCCCGGCTGGGGATTACGGATCATCAGTGTCTCATTTCTGCGGAAATGACAATATGAATTATACGAATATACCGCGATCAGAGGGAGCTTATTGATGAGTTCCAGACTCTGTCTGAGTACGTTGGCAGGTGAGATGTCATCGGGAGCGACATCATAGGTGTACAGAGTCAGCACACACCTCTGAAGCGCGTTCATGATGTTGCCGTTGGAGGCCTTCATGACGACGTCACGGATGAATCTGTTGCTGAGTTCCTGAAGTTCATCGGCCACCTTGAGATAATGCTTCATATCCTTCTCACTTGGGAGATGACCGAACATCAGCAGATAACTGGTCTCTTCGAAGCCGAACTTGCGGCCTTCCATTCCCTTCACGATATCCTGAACGTTTACGCCCTGATAATACAGTGAACCGTCCGCAGGTATCTTGTATCCGTTCTGCAGGTCAAAAGCCACTACGTCGGATATCTCCGTCAGACCTGTCAGGACTCCCTTGCCGGCCGAATCACGCAGTCCGCGCTTCACGTCGTATTCCAGATAGAGGTTCTGGTCTATGCCGACTGTCTTCATGAGCTCTTTCTCAAGGAATTCTATGTCCTTGCGGACCTCGCCCATGTCCTCTATTCCGGGTAATTCTATCTCTATATTTTCCTCTTCAAACATCTGATATGCCCCCTTTTGTCTCACTATTATATCAGATAAT
>JAEEGL010821467.1_pt1 | contig 18247 bp, 15 predicted proteins | sample 9134231 | NCBI WGS metagenome assembly JAEEGL01 (sample SAMN16246548, study PRJNA631951) | gut metagenome | biome: gut microbiome; feature: rumen; material: fiber-attached | host: Bos | place: Iran: Karaj | collected 2018-10 | reverse complement strand
AGGTTGGCGAGGTCGTCCACATAAAGGAACTCACGCAAAGGCGAGCCATCGCCCCAGCAGGTCACTTCCTTCAGGCCGTTGACCTTGGCCTCGTGGAAACGGCGAATCAAAGCGGGCAACACATGGCTATGCTCGGGATGGTAGTTGTCGTTGGGGCCATAGAGGTTGGTCGGCATCACACTAATGTAATCAGTACCATACTGACGGTTCAAAAACTCGCAGTATTTCAGACCGCTGATCTTGGCCAAGGCATAGGCCTCGTTGGTCTTCTCCAATTCGCTGGTCAGCAGGCAGCTTTCCGGCATAGGTTGGGGTGCCATACGGGGATAGATGCATGATGAACCGAGGAATTCCAACTTCTTGCAGCCGTTTTTCCACGCGGCGTGAATCACGTTCATCTCAAGGATCATGTTGTCGTACATGAAATCGGCCAGAGCCGATTGGTTGGCAACGATGCCGCCTACTTTCGCTGCTGCGAGGAATACGTATTCTGGTTTTTCCTCAGCGAAGAACTTTTCCACTTCAATCTGACGGGTAAGGTCAAGTTCCTTATGGGTTCTTGTTACTATGTTGGTATAACCCTGGCGTCGCAGTTCGCGCACTATGGCCGAGCCCACCATACCACGGTGGCCAGCCACGTATATTATGCTGTTTTTTTCCATTTTGTAAAAACTTAGGTCCCTGAGCCTGAGGTTGCTGAGCAAAGTCGAAGCATCGAAGTGCCGGTTTAATCTTCCATGTGTGCTTTCAAATACAGCTTCTTTACAAACCTCATATCATGCTCCACCATTATCTTGACTAAATCTTCAAACGAAGTCTTGCGCGGGTTCCAGCCAAGGAGCGTCTTGGCTTTAGTCGGGTCGCCGAGCAGCTGTTCCACCTCGGCGGGACGGAAAAATCGTGGATCGACCTCGACCAACGACTTGCCCGTAGCCACATCGATGCCTTTCTCATTCACACCCTCTCCTTCCCAACGCAACTCGATACCAACATGCTTGAATGCCAATGTGCAGAAATCGCGCACAGTGTGATACTCGCCTGTAGCGATGACAAAGTCCTCAGGCTTTTCCTGCTGCAGGATGAGCCACATGCATTCCACGTAATCCTTGGCATAGCCCCAGTCGCGGAGCGCATTGAGGTTGCCGAGATATAATTTGTCCTGATAACCCTGTTTGATGCGAGCGGCAGCCAAAGTGATTTTTCTCGTCACGAAGGTTTCCCCTCTTCGTTCGCTTTCATGGTTGAAGAGGATGCCGTTGACGGCAAACATGCCATAGCTCTCACGATAGTTCTTCACAATCCAGAAGCCGTATTGCTTGGCCACACCATAGGGCGAGCGCGGATAGAATGGCGTCGTCTCCTTTTGCGGCACTTCTTGCACCAGACCAAAGAGTTCAGAAGTGGAGGCCTGATAAATCTTGCATTTCTTCTCCAGACCGAGAATACGCACGGCTTCAAGCAATCGCAGTGTACCCACGGCATCGGCCTCGGCAGTGTATTCGGGACAGTCGAACGAAACCTTCACATGACTTTGGGCAGCCAGGTTGTATATCTCATCAGGTTGGATCTTCTGGATGATTCGTACGAGTGATGACGAGTCGGTCATATCGCCATAATGCAAGGTAATCAGGCGTTTGTTCTTCATGTCGCGCACCCATTCGTCCAAATAAAGGTGTTCGATGCGACCCGTATTGAACGAAGAGGAACGGCGAATGATACCATGCACCTCATAGCCTTTCTCAAGAAGCAACTCCGCAAGGAAGGAACCGTCTTGGCCAGTGATACCTGTGATTAATGCAGTTTTAGACATATTATTCGATTAATCAAGTTTCGCAAGTTGCAGCACATCCAGGTGGGATGCCGTGACGCTATGTCCGACAAATCCCGTAGGGATGTGTGAAACTTAAAATCCATTATCAATATTCACAGTTTTTTCTATCATTGATATAATCATAGGAGTACCCCACACGCCCTCTTTTATGATGATGATGAATCCATCAAGAAGTCCTTCATCGATGATGGCATCAACACGGAGAGGATTGGCACCGCTACGTTGCTTTACATCATCAACATAAACTTCTGCTTTACCTTTTATAAAGTCGTAAATACGCTTACGATCCTGCTCTTTGAAATTATTGGGGTCTATCTTGTCAAAATTGTAATAATCTTCTACACTTATAGCATATTTTAGTGCATTTTCAACTTTTTTTTCTTTCTTTGCCATGGGACCATCAAGCCAACGCTCTATCCGTTGCCACCACATTTTATGACCCAGTTGCGTCTTAATACCGAATCGGGTAAGGCGGTGCATAAACTCGGTATGATGTTCTTCGTGCCAATGGAACAGAAAATAAACACCCCATACCAATATCAATGATATGGCTATGATTAAATAAAGTTGCATGTCGATTGACACACCTATGCACACAAATGCGACCCATATTCCAACAATTATGAGGTCAAGCAGAATTTCAGTAATAGCCGTAATGGAATGGCTGACACCCATGCGTACAAAAACATGATGAAGATGTGTTTTGTCAGGGTGAAATGGGTTTTCCCCATGAAGAATACGGAAAAACATCACTCTAACCGTGTCGAAGATGGGAACGCTAAGAATAGCCAAAGCTAATGCAATCAGATTGACATCGCCACCGAAAAACCGTTCCCAAACCACAACATCTCCATTAAGCATGACGATGACAAACCAAAAAAGCAACACCCCCATCATCATGGTGCCCGCGTCACCAATGAACATACGACTATGATTTCCAAATACATTATGGAACAAAAAAGGAACAAGGGCGGCAGACACAATAAAAGCTAACATAGCGTTGACTATGTCACCTACAAGCAAAAAGCCCAAACCAAACAGAATGCTACAAGTGATGCACAATCCACTGCTAAGGCCATTGACTCCATCGATCATATTTACAGCATTGATGATACCCACTCCGCCGAAAATAGTCAGTGGCACTGCTATCCACCACGAAATGGATCCTACGCCCCACATACCATTGAGGTTGTCAACACAAATGCCACTAGCGAAAATGATGCCGAAAAGAGTCAAAATCTCTATGGCGAAGCGACTAAGAGGCGAAAGACCTATTATGTCGTCCATAGCACCAATATAAATCATCAACATGGCAGAACAAAGAATAGGAGCCAAACGGACAACCAAAAAGGTCGGAAACCAGTACTGCAAGGCGAGACCAATAAGAAGACCCATCACCATGCCAAAGAATACGGCGATACCGCCCAACACCGGTATGGGGGTTCTTTGCAGCTTGCGCGAGTCAGGCGCATCGACAATCTTTTTCTCCTTCGCTATTTTAAGAATCTTAAAATACGACCAGTTGACAGCAATGAATGCCATGATTGTCGGCAAAACAATCTGTATAAGTATATTCAAGGTGTTGTTCATTTTTTATCTTATTTTGTTACCAGTTTTTCTGTAATTGTCCTAACAATCTCGTTTTTGTTGAACCGTGTAGTCATTAGTCTTTCTGCCGACTGCTTTACTTCATTAATGTTGTCGGCTGCAAAAGCTACCATTTGTTTAAAGCCAATGGCTATTTCATCAATGTTTGTCGGTGAAACACACAACCCGAGATGGTTTTCATTTATGATGTTTCGTCCTGCTCCATTCAAAATTCCAAATATCGGTTTGTCTGCTTGAAGGTAGGACTGAAGTTTCAATGGCTCTGTCTTTTCAATGCCTTCATTGGGCATGAGTGGCAACAAAAGCACGTTGCTTTGCATCATCAAATCGTACATCTCATTATAGGGTCGTCTTCCATGGAACACCACATTTTTGTTTCCTACCTTTGCAGCGGCCTTCTTCACCTCTGCCAGATAGGACCCGTCGCCAACAATATTGAGCTGTGCTTGTTCCAATCCTGCCTTTGCAAAACCTTCCACAGTATTGATCAGGTTTTGATAGCGTGACACGTTGCCTGTAAACGTAAAGTGAAACTTCCCTGGCTCCAGTCTCACGGCACTCTGCACACTCTCCACCGACCTCAGCCAGTTGGGAGCATATATGCACTCCTTATCCGAATATCTGCCAATTGTCTCTGCGAACTTCTTGCTGGTGATGAAAATCCTATCGCATCCGCCGTAAATCTTGCGAATCATCCGCCCCAGCAACGCTTCCGTTACTGCATTCTTGGGGATGCCATACCCATACACCGCATCGGGCCAGATGTCGTAGGTCCAGATATTGACAGGGATACCCAACTTTTTTTTGGCATACAATGCAGGGTAGGCCACCGTGAGAGGCCCGGTTTGTGACACAAAGGCGCAGTCGTATTTCCCTGATAATGCGTTTACCACCCTTTTTCCACCTCTCACAAAGGAATAGTAATTTCTGAATTTCTTCATCTTGCTATCCCTATATCCTTCAACAAAAGGATAGCGGTGAATCTTCACCCCATCCCAATCCTCGGTTTGGTAGCCTTTATTCTCATAGCCCTCAAATACATAGCTTTGTGGATAAGAGGGGTATTGCGTCACCACTTCCACTTCGTGCCCCATCTTCACCCACTCACGCACGAGGTCGTTGATCATAAAGTCTTCAGGGTGGAAGACTTCGGAAATAACAAGGATTCTCATAGTATTTAATGAACGAAAATCTTCTCGGGAAAAAACCTATTAATATCCTCCAAAGAAGGATTCTTTATATGAAACAAATCTATCCGTTTTGTTATCTCATCATCGGGCAGATTCCACCATTGGACTTCCTCCAAACGATCGATGATATCTTGAGGAAACCTATACTTGATTACTTTTGCTGGCACTCCGCCCACAACAGCATAAGGTGGAACATCTTTGGTCACAAGGGCATTGCTACCAACCACAGCTCCATTGCCTATGGTCACTCCTTGCTTAACAGTAACTCCATGCCCTATCCATACATCATTCCCAACGACCGTTTTCTTGGGTTTGGGCAAATCAAACTTTGCAAAACGTTTCTTTGGTCCACTATGTCGGACATTTTGAAAAACAGGTGAAGTGCTTACCCAATCCATAGGATGTTCGTCACCACCAATGAAAACATGGTCTGAGATGCTGCAATATGCACCAATTTCCGTATTCGCAATCTGACAATCATATCCACAATAGGAATACATTTTCATCACCGTACCTACAATATTGCATCCTTTCCCGATTACGGAGGTGCCGTCAATACTACTGTGAATAACACACTTACCTTGTATTTTCTTCAATAACTTCCCGTAAAGATAAGAAAGCGTCATATAACTAAGTTTTTCAATTCCCTAATATATCGTTGAGCCACATTCACATCCGAATAGTCGGCGGCGGTCTGTTTGGCTTTCAAAGACATTTTTTTCAAAGCCTCTGGACTCATTTGGCGGATTCTTTGAAGGATGGCCGTCAACTCATTTGTATTTCCAGCTTCGCAAAGAAAACCATTTACTCCATCCTCTATGATCCCATCAATTCCTTCGTGGCGTGCTGCAATGGTAATGCATCCCAATGCCATCGCCTCAAGATAGACTAGCCCAAAAATCTCACCTTTAGAAATCATCACAAACACTTCTGACTGTTTCAGGTATTGTATCACCTCTTCACGGGGGATTCTACCTGTAAAAGTGAGTTTACCTTTACATCTCAGTTCGTCAAATCGTTGCTGAATCTGTTTCTTATCATCTCCTTCGCCAATATAGGTAATCTCAAACGGTTCATTTTGATAGGCTTGCGACAAAGCTGTAATTACAGTTGAGGGATATTTCCTGTTGATAAGTGCTCCGACATAAACAAATCGTTTTATCGTCTCAATTTCTTTTTCAAAATTCTTTCCCGCTTCAATGAAAGGGCGAGAAACACCAGAAGCTGCAATAAATGAATGTCTTGGCTTTCCAAACAGCCTTTCGTAAGCAGTTTGTGAGGTAATATTCCGAAAACCAACCAAGTCGATATCTTTCACCAAGACGTCCACCTCCTTCCCATAACAATTGCAGAGCTGAGTAAACTCATTACTGTGATACACCAAACAAGTCGGACGATGATATTTCTCTTTCAAGGCATGGAGTAATTCCAATTGAGGATTATCCCAATGCCCGACAAAGCAATCAGGAACCCCCTCTTTTTCAATGCAAGCACAAATGTGCATAAAAGCCTGTTGTATTTGCTTTTTGGGGAACCTTCCATGCGGTTTACTTTTCTTCAATAGAAGATGTGTGACTTCAACCTCATCTTTTATTTCATCATATTCCACAGGTCTCTGGTCTGGCACCAAATGCCCAAGTCGAGAGTCTAAGGTTTTCTTGAATAGTTTTCCAAACAAATAATAGATTCTTGGAAATGCCGACTCCGTGTGGAATACATGTACTTGATGACCCATTGTCAACCATTCCTTGGTAAAATAATGTACGACAGGGGTGGTTCCCTTAGGTGCATTCTTGGATGGATATACGGAAGTGAGAAGAAATACTTTCATAATGAAACAAATAAACCATAGTACTATTCACTATCCAATTCCTGTTGATCATCGTAGGAGTATCGTAAAGCCAGACCAAACACAATAAAATTAAACACCGTCGTTGTACCCGGTCCAAAGGGTAGGGTAGGTTCCGCCATGGAAATGATAAATGGAATCAACAACAAATAATAGCCGATGTTTTGGGTATTACGGTTGTCGGATCTGATGGTTTTAACAATGGTATGGAACAATAAATACAAATACAACAACAATATTGGAAACACGAAAACAACCCCAAATTCAAAAGTCCTGTTTAAGGGATAGTTGTGTATTTGTGCTACGCGAATATTTTGGTCCAAATTGCCAAAGAAAATATGATTGGATAAAAACCTCAGTGCCACAGCATTTCGTTCCAATCTTCCTGTGGTAATATCGCCTTCTTCATAATGCTGGGTAAAACTATTATACACAAATTCTTTAATTGAGGATGGCATGAACACAAATAGCACGGCCAATAAAACAACACCCACAATCAAATAGATGAAAAAATCCTTTCCTTTGAAGCGCTCATATAGGATATACAAGAGTATGATACCCGTAGTTAAGGTTGCTGTTCGGGCGCGGACAGTAAGCAAAACCGCCAAAGTCAACAAAGCCAACCCAAAACAAAGTGTTTTCCTTGTCCCTCTTTGTTCATGGTTTAATCCCAAAAACAAAAAAATAACTGCCGATGTGGAAAGCATTACCCCAAGGGAATTCTTATTGTCTGCCTCATATTGATCCAAAATGACAAAACCGCCAATGTTCATAAACACCTGCATCAATCCCACGAAAAGCATCAATCCGGCAAAGGCCATCAACATGATATGAAACCTTTTCTCATCCAAATCCAACTGCCAACCAATCATAATGGCAACCATACAAATGGCCATGTTACGAACATCCGACAACATGGAACGCTCCCCAAATGCCGCCATTGTGATAAGATAGTAAAGAAAAACAAAAAAGAGCATTACCAATCCCACACGCACCAATTTAGACCTCATCATGGATTGAAAATTAAAACACATAATAAACAATCCTCCAAACACCAAAATGATATATCGTGATAAAATCGTACCACTTTCCATTCCCGCTTCACGACTCATTGCGGCAATGGTCGGGTGTGATGAAATTGTAATCAGAAACACCAGCAACAACAACACCCAATAACGTGCCTTATGCCAAAATGTAAGCTGCATATTATTGATTTTCAATTTTTACCATATTACCAAACTGCAACTGCGTTTCGGGCAGTCTGTTCACATCAAATCCACCACAAGGTGTAAATGTGAGTTCACCAAAGGTCACTTTCCCTTTCTCCAAATAAAAATCAGCACGGACAAACGGGAAAGGTTTGGAGAGTTTTGTAGCGTATTCAAACACTTTCTCAATACCTTCTGGCTTAGGCAAGGTGAAATCTGCCGGAGCTTCTTTGCCTCTTTTGTTGTATCGTTTCAGGTTCCAATCCTTATCAAAGAAGTAATATTCAGCACCATGCTCCATATGACCGCGCTTGCCGCACACCAATACACAATCAGGCACCCCATTGAAGCAATACAACTTATAATCCACAGGCACATCACCGTCTTCCGTCTCGATCAATTTCTCACAAATCAGTTTGGGCGGAATGCCTTTGTACTGCATTTCTGAGTAGGTAAGATAGAAAGTATCTCGAACACCATACCATTCATTCAATTTCCTTTTCGCGTCTTCAATATCCAGTTTCGACTTGTCAAACACGATTAGGTTTTGTCCACAACCAAAATTCCATTTAATGACGAACTGGTTCGGCAAAGAATCCCACGGTATTTCTTCCACTCGATCATACACTCCATATAATTCGTTCAATATCTCATCGCAACCGCATTTTTCCACATATTCGCGAACGGCATATTTGTCAGCACATTGTGTAACCAAAGGATTCTGATAATAAGTATTGAATTTCAGCCATTGGATTTTTTCATCCAATGTCTGGGGATTCTTTAGATTAATAGGCTTTTTGAATTTGGTCAAGTAAACAATTCGTGTATTTAATTTGGGTGAGATTCTGGTCAGTGTTTGTTTGAACCAAGAACTTAATTTTGATTCTGTTATTGACATAATTTACTTATTTTCAAAAACAAATATTATAAGGGAGACCCCTCAAACCTAGTATTCACTCGATTTTTCACAACAGATAGTATCTCTTCGGTATATTCTCCAAACGCTGGACCATGTGCCACTTGGCTGAGTTCCGCCGCACGGTTCCATTCAATCAAAGCTGGATTCCCGTTTTTGTCGACAGACATGTCCCAGCCAATCAAGTTGAAATAAGGCAAGCGCAAATGCATTTCCTTGACTAATTCCAACACTTTTTGGAAACACGGCATCTGATATCCATCCAAGACGGTACCGACATCAGTTTTCGGCATCAAAGGTTCTTTTGGATTTCCAAAAGCCACACCTTTTATTTTACCTGTTTGCAAATCTATGTCAGCTTTGATACCTCCTGCGGTCTCATTGTCAATCACCTGATTCATCCTGCCTATTCGAATAACTGCATAGAGAATGACAATTTCATTCCCTCGTCTGTATGACATCACTCTCAATGTGTTGAGCGAGGTCGGGTTCAGCTTCGAAATGCCTTCATGCTGCTCAAAGCGTTCCTGAATAATGAAACTGCGTTTATAATCCTTAAACAAATCTCGTATAGAACAATTCAACGATGAAATCATTCCATTTTCTGTCTTAATCAGTTTTACTCCCTGCCCCCAAGTGCCTTCCAATGTAGGCTTAATAATGGCTTCCCTAAGATTGCTACATTTTTCAACGGCTTCTTCCAAAGTCAAAGCGTTATGATCATCATAATAATAACCATTGACGTTCTTGATGATGGTCTTCGGTCTATTGATATCAGGGAACAAGGTATCATAAAAACCTTTATCCACGTAGGCATGACGGAACTGAAACTTGTTCAAACGATAAATAATCTCCGAGTTATATATGCTCGCTGGAATATATTTTTCTGAATACACCCCGTTTCTCGAATACAGATACTGATGCCAATATGTCGGCACTTCTCTTCCAAAATGCTTTTTGAAATACGCCTTGATATCCGCTTCCTGACCTTTGGTAAGCGGTTTCATCGGACACAACTGCATAGAATGCAGTATAGCCTTTTCGTAATTGCTTTCGATTTGCTTGATTTCATGGTTCTGCAAGAACTCTTTAATTGCAGTTTTCATATTTTTATTATGTGTATAATTCTTAACAATCAACTTCTATCACTAAAAACTTACAGCGTGACTCCAAACAACTCCACTAAAACGAGAATTTTCTCTATGCATTGCATCAGCTAAGATCTCTTCTGTCAACTCACCGAAAGCAGGTCCATGGGCAACTTGTGAGAGTTCAGCAGCACGGTTCCATTCTATTAATGCTGGTTTCCCGTCTTTGTCAACCGACATATCCCAACCTATAAGATTAAAATATGGAAGTCGGAGATGCATTCCCTTAACAACATCCAATACTTTGTCAAAACATGGAATCTGGTAGCCATCCGTTGGTGTACCCACGTCAGTAAAAGGCATTAAAGCTTCCTTAGGACTGCCTATGGCACATCCCTTTATTCTTCCCGTTTGCAAGTCAATGTCAGCCTTTATTCCACCCGCTGTTTCATTGTCAACAACCTGACCAGCGCGACCAATACGAATAACGGCATAGAGAATCACTATTTCACCACCCCTGCGATACGACATCACTCGAATCGTATTGAGTGAAGTGGGGTTAAGTTTAGCCAAGTCGGGGTGCTGTTCCAATCGCTCTTGAACAATGAAACTTTGTTTGTAAGAAGCGAACAAATCCTTTACAGAATGCTTCGTATCCAAAACAATTCCATCGGTAGATTGAATCAGCTTTACACCAATGCCCCAAGTTCCTCCCAAAGTAGGTTTAATAATGGCTTCTTTTAGATTGCTACATTTTTCGATAGCCTCTGCTTCGGTTAATGGATGTTGGTCATCATAGTAATAACCATTTACATTCTTGATGATAGTACGAGGCTTGTTTATGTCTTGAAACCACGTATCATAAAAACCTTTATCTGTATATGCAATACGAAACTGCCATTTATTCAATCGCCAAATAATTTCTGAATTATAGATACTAGCTGGAATATACTTTTCCGACCACAAACCATTACGTGAATAAAGATATTGATGCCAATAGGTGGGAACCTCGCGGCCAAAATGCTTTTTGAAATATGCTTTTACATCCGCTTCCTGACCTTTTGTTAGCGGTTTCATCGGACATAGCTTCATTGACCGTTTAATTGGCTTCTCAAATTCTTTTTCTGTTTGATGAATAAAATATTTCCAAAGTAATTGTTTGATCGAAGAACTCATAATATTGCTCAGTAATTAATGTGGTTTAATATTCAATTAATTGGTTGAACCATGTATCATTGGGTGATTAATACGTAATCATTGCATGCCTTAAAAGAGGCTTCTTTTTCTCAATATATTTTCTTACTTCATCCAATCTGGCACCAAACACAGGGCCATTGAAAATCTGATGCGCCTCTATTTCGGCACCATCAAGATTGATTTCAATTACAATCAACTCGCCGTTTTTATCGATTGTGATATCCCAACCAATAAGATTAGCGTAAGGAATGTGCTGATGAAATTCGACTACTGTCTTTTTAATATAGTCCCAATCAGGCACCTGCATCCCTTTAAACGGAATTCCTGTCGGCGTTTCATAACACTTTGAGTAATCCTTTCTAATGCCAAAATCACTCAGCTTTCCATCTTGGCTAATTCCAACCAATGCTCCCCCGCCAGAACAAAGATTGTCGACAAAGGACCCTTTCGCGCCCATTCTCACAAATGAGCTCAACACTGTGCAGTTTTCATTTATATTCAATGTCAACAGACGAAATGTATTTACCGAATCAGGATTGAGACTTGCTAAAAACTCGTTTTGGGATAGAACTTCCTGAAAAATCAAATCTTCAGGCTTTAACAATTGTTCAATAGTCAAACTCGAGTCAGTCTGTTTGTTCAAACATATCTTTTGGACACCCCTTCCTCCTCCAGTGCCCATTGCCACTTTGCAAATAAATTCATCTCTGCCCTCTAACAACTTTTTGGCTTCATCCTTTGACATCTCTGTGTTATCCTCGGAAACATAATGCCCATCGATTTTTTGCAAAATTGTTTTTGGTCTGTTTTTTTCCGGAATGATATATTTGAGATTGCATTTATGCTGAAGAAAAAAAGTGGCCCAACGTAAGTTTAAAACATGTTCTGCCCATTGATAATAATCATTAGGAACAAGGTCAAAGTCAAGTTTACACCCAAATGCTTTATAAAAACTGTAGCTATCTGAGTCACACCCTTTCCAAGTGTTTTCAAAAAGCGTTTGCTCTTTCTTTGATAATTGGACACAGGGCAATCTCCAAACCCTACTGTTGGCCTTCTCATTTCTGACATTCAAATTCCAAGCATAAATGTATTTGTTAGTCCTATCGTATAGTCTAGTTTTAATTGACGGTTTCATTTTATTAATATTTGTTTAGAAATTAAGAAAACTTTTCAATCATTTTTTTGTCAGTAATCGGAAGGAGCCAATCACCTGTTGCATAAGGATTTATACCCCTCCAGCATTTTTTCCAAGCAACATAGCAGTCGCGTATTTCATTTCGCCAACCACGGCGGATGAAATACTGACCAGTACGATCCCAAAAATCATTGGCCTCGATAACCACTGGCCCCTCCTCAGTGATGGCTATGTCCCATCCTACAGCTTTGCAATATGGAAATGCTAGCTGGAATCTCTTTACTTCCTCTTTAATGGCCTGCCAATTGTCAATTATTACTCCATTCAACTGATTCCCACTATCCGGATGGACATCTATTTCTTTTATGTTGCGCCAACCATCAAATTGGATAGCATATTTAATTTCACCAGTTTCAGTATCCACACAAACGTCAACATTGCCTCCTCCACCAGCATTATCCACACATCTTCCTGCACGGCCAATTTTTATGAATGTTGCTATGATTTTCGCCGAACCATCGGGATACAACAATGTCATGAAACGCACCGTATTGACAGACGACTCATTGAAGGCCGCAAATTGCTTAGTCTGACGCACTACACTTTCAAAAATCAAAGCTTCATTACTCAATATTGATGACAACAATAGTGTCTGGCCATCAAAACGGGTCAAGACGGCATCATTATCTTTGTATTCAATGTCATTAATCACCCAAACATTGTCGCCATGGGAACTCTCCGTGGTTTTGATAACACACTGACTCACCCCTTTAGTCTTTAGGATCTGAAGAACTCCACTAATGTCGCTTGCCTTTTCTTCACTTGCAATGTAGCGAGCCTCTGGCTGGTAATAACAATAAAGCTTTGACATGCACACCCCTGTATCTTCCAACATTTTGTGTGCCAAATATTTATTACGCGCCAAAGAATAATACCTTAATGGGTTCAAATAACTCAAGTAATACCGCTGTTCATTTAGTCCCAGAAAAGTATTTCGAAATTCATCTTCACGTTTCTCAAATTCAAAATCGTAATACTCATCGGTGGTCAACCCTTTGGCTTCAAACAAAGACAAGTAGTCTTTCATCCTTTGTCGCCGGACATCGGCTGGATACTTATGCCAAAGATCATAAAACTTATCTATTGCAAGACTACCTGATTTGCATAGTTCCCTATAGTCTTTCTTTAGGTTTCTTTTATCGGACTCTTCTATCCGCATTCCACGTAAAACAGTTGAAGTATTATGTTTAAACCTATTTAGTTGGTAACACCTTGCAATTTGAGATTTGATTGACATTTGTGTTAGTATCTATTAGATTATTAAAAATATTTTTCAATCTGCTTTTTTAATCCTCCATGAATGGTCTGGGGCATTGATATTTCCCACCAACCGTTTCCTTCAATAAACACTGGGCCGTTTTCTGTAATCGCAATGTCCCAACCCACAGAATGGCATCTGTATAAAAACTTATGAAGCTTGATTGCCAAAGCTTCTGCTTCTTTATAATAAGGTATTTCAAAACCTTGAAAAACAACATGTGTATCAGGGTGTTCCTTGGTAGAAGTTCCAAATCCAGGTTTCAAGAACCCCTTTTCCATAAGTCTACCTTTTTCCATATCTATCCCAACAAAAACGCCACCCTTAGCCCAATTATCAACGGAACTGCCTTTTCTTCCAATCCTGAGTCCAGCACCAAAAGGATGTATCATACCATCTTTGTCCATTACTGTCTGAAGGCGAATGGAATTAATCGTAGAACCATTTAGTTCTGACATCTTTGGATGCTGATAGATACGCTCCTGCACCAAATAATCCGCTGATAGAATGGAGGAAATAAGATGGTCAAGCGTTGTTTCTTTATTATCAATAAACACTTTTCCTTCTTTTATTTGCAATGAGAATGCTCCATTGCCAAATTGTCCATCCGACGGTTTGGCAAATGCATCCATATCGTAGCAAAAGAATTGTCTTAGTTGTGCTTCTTTAGGCAAGGAGGTATCAACAGAAAAAAGCGGATTGATGTATAGAGGAGTCTTATCTTTCACAAATAAATACACCCTAGGGGTGGGAATGCCAAATTTTTCCAAAAATATATTAAAATAGAATTTGTCTCCTGTAATTACTCTGCCCGTCAGTTTTCCATGAAACTCATCATACCGTGGATTTTGAAAATTTAAATAATTGATTCGTTTTTGAAATGGTGAAAAGGGAGTAATGTATTCATTCATTATCCTTTCACGAGTCATTTCCGAACGGTCAAAACCGTATGTAAAATAAAAAGGTTCCAATTCACCGTATTTCCATATATACCAAAGAAAATCTTTAAGAATCAGTGATTTGCTCTTTAGGTTACTTTCCGGATAATAGGTTGCCTTATTTATATAATCTGCTTTATGCAGAATAACGGAAATGGTTTTATGTATTTTATTATAAATACTCATAATCAATATCTTTATAAATGTACCCTATAATAACCATATTTCTTGTCTAATACGGATTCTTCCGCTTCATTCCAGACCCTTCCCACATCTCTTTTTACTACTTTAACAGGCATACCTGCGAACAAACAATGTGAACCATTTTCAGAAAGGTCCTTGTTGGCCAAGCTGTTCGATGCAATTATTGACTCATTAGGAATAACTGCCCCTTTCGAAATTGTTGTACGATTCCCTATCCAAACATAATCTCCAATTACTATTTCTTTTGTTAATGGTGCTATTTCTAAAGGTTGCTCTCCTATCGACTGAACATAGTGAAAACTTGTGTCCATAATCTGACATTCCCATGTCACATCCACTCGTTTTCCAATAGTAATTCTATCAAAACAAATGATCTTACAACCAGTTCCAAACATATTATAAATTCCTCCGCAAGTCAATTTCGCTTTATCAGATACTAACACATATGTTCCTTGAAAGAAACGAGTTGGGCCATTTAGAACCATTGTTCCTCGTATGGTCCATTCCGACCTGGGTACAGAGGAGGCAACATAATGTGATGAATAACCAATTTTTATCATACCAGAACGTGCATTATTAACTACAACCTTGCCCGATAAATCACGAAAATGCACATTTTTATAAATAAAAACAGGTAGTTTGATAGCTAGATGAGGAGGTAGCATTTTAAAATTAAACCAAATCGTCTTAATAACGTTGGTTTGTAACAATGCGATTAGCAATTGCCATCGATGTTTTGCAGTGTATGCTATATTCATACCTCTAATTTACAACAATTACATTTTGATTCTTTTTACCACTTCATCATGAACATCCTTAAAGAAAGGACCCGAACATAATTGTTCTGCGGTGATACCTGGAATAACTAAATTTGCTTCAATAAAAATAGGTTTATTATTGACATCAATAAAAACATCCCACCCAATCACTCCGCATTGAGGGAAATATTTCTTATGAAAATGCTCCACAGAAGAAACAACACTATTGAAACATGGATATTTAATACCCCCAAATTCAATTCCATTGTCTGTTTTATCCACAGAATGGATTTTATCATCCCAACCAACATCGTTTAAAACGCCGTCTTTGTTAATACCAACTAAATAACTACTATTCCAATTATCAACATTAGAACCTTTCTTGCCTATTTTAAGCATGGCTCCATAAGTATATTTTCCGCCAAGATAGATTGAAGTAATTCGGCAACAATTCAATGACGTTGGATTAAGACGTGCTATATCAGGATGTTGTGTTGCAACCTCCTGTATAATAAAGTTTCTCGTCGCATTGAGAAACAATTTTTTGAGCCACTCGTGTATGGAATTTGTTTCAACTTGTTGTAAATCAACTTTTTTTACCCCATGTCCTTGCATGGCGTATAATGCAGGCTTAATAACAAACTGCTTCTTTTCTTCAAGAATCCGAACCGCTTCTGCAAATGAGATAACATTCATATCCTTGTCGTATAAGATGTTGTTTATGCATCTTATATATGCTTGGGGGAATGGAATCTCAGGAAAATAAATATCCACCAATGCTTTGTTTTCCAAAGAACACACTTGTTTGTATGGGTTTAGTTGTTTCTTTATCATGATACTATGATAACCCACGCTGATATAATATGGATCAAAGCCGAATTCCTTTTTATATACTCTGGCCCATAAAACATCTTTTTTGGAAAACTTAAAACAAGGCCAGGTCTTTTGTAATAATAAATATTCTTCTGGGGTGAGTTCCGGAAGGCTAAGGTATTTGGTTTGATTAACATCAACCTGATGCCATTTTCTCTCTTCAGCCATTCGGTTCACATAACCAGTGACTCTATTCAACAATTTCACTAACATGGTTTTAAAACAATCTAATTAACATTCTTTTTTCTTTTTGTTTTTCCAAAACTTAATTTTTGTCGGTATAACTGTCAAAAAATACCGGTAAGATTCTGGTTTGAAAACTACAATCCATCCTACATAAATAAAAGTAAAAACTGCCAACTTGAGCAAACCATCGAAGTACATGTTTAAGTGCATGAAATAGCCTACAGCCAAGCTAACACTTGCTCCAAGGATAGTAACTGCTCCTACAGGAAACAAATCGTATAATTGCGTTTTCCATCGATAGCCAATATATTTTGAAACCAATCCAATATTCACAAAATAACAAAACCAATTAAAAAGAATCATACCAACCAACAGCCCTCTCATACCAAAGAAATACAAGCCACCAATAATAAAAACAAGACCCACCGAACGCTTAATAATAGTCCACTGAAACATCAATTTGCTCTTTCCTATAGCAGCTATGGTTTGTGCATTAACCGCCTGCAAACAATCTGCAAGACCAACAAGACACAATACTTGAAAGTATGGCACACTAGCCAACCATCTATCAGAATATAGCAAAACAAAAACAGGTTTAGCAGTTAGCATCAGTATAGCCATCATAGGAAATGTGACAAAAGAAATGGTCATCGATAAACGTTTGACCATATTGGCTAAAACTTTTTTATCATCTTGAACTTGTGCATATAATGGATAAGTAACTTGCGTCATGATAGAAGAAACGCTATTTGAGGCCAAAACCTCAGTTCCCAAAGCTTTGGAGAAATAACCTAAAATAATCGGTGAGTATATTTTACCAATTAATAAACTACTCAGTTTTGAACAGAACGTACTGATCAAATTTGACATAAACATATAAAAGCCAAAACCAAACAATTCCCTAAAGGATTGCCATGAGAATCTCCATATTGGCCTCCATTTGATGAAAAACCAGAAAACGATGGCAGGAATAGCAGCTGTGATCAAGTTTTGGGCCACCAAAGCCCATACACCAAATCCTTTGTATGCCATAAAGATAGTTACACCCAATGAAATAATTGAAGTTGTAACTGTAACAATTGATAGAACTTTAAAATTTAGATTTTTTCTTAACTGATTGCGTTGGACTATATTGAAAGCATAAATAAACAACACTAATCCCTGCACTCGTAAAACATCACACAACAATGGAATATTATAGAAGCGTGAAATTGCTGGTGCGCTAACATAGAGGATAGCATACATTAATCCAGCCATACCAAGGTTCCACCAGAAAATAGTTGAATAGTCTTCCTGTGTAGGCTGTTTTCTCTGTATCAGAGCAGACCCAAATCCACCGTCAATGAAAGCCTCTGCCAATACCATGAAAATGGACAACATGCCAATGCAGCCATAATCATATGGGGAGAGCAAACGTGCCAAGATGATACCTGAGATGAACTGTATGAACATCGTCGAGTATTTCTGTAAAGCGGTCCACACCATGCCGGAGGCGGCTTTTTGCTTTAGGTTGTTTTGTGGCATTGTTTTTTAGGGGTCAATTTTAAAGGATATATTGTGTTGGTATGGAAGTTTTTTGGCTATTGGCTGTTGGTTGTTCATTTCTCTTTGCTACACAAACTGCACGAATTGCCCGGATAGTAATACCTCAATTGTGCATGTTTTGGGCGTGGCAAGCATCCACGACAGTGACGGTTTCGCCATCGAAGGTGTAAGCAAAGTACCATTTGTCGGTATTGGCCATGTGATATTTTGCCCAATGTTTCAACTTAGGTTCGCGACGCAAGAGCGTTTCCTCAATATTGTAAATAGACATTAGCGCATCATGGACGTTGCGTTTGTAGTCAGCTTTATCGTAAGTGTGGCGATACTTCTTGGCAACATTGCCATAAAACGTATAAATCTTTCTTGCAGCACGAGGCTTTATGACGTATTTCATATCAGT
>JAEEGL016973900.1_pt1 | contig 18248 bp, 2 predicted proteins | sample 9134231 | NCBI WGS metagenome assembly JAEEGL01 (sample SAMN16246548, study PRJNA631951) | gut metagenome | biome: gut microbiome; feature: rumen; material: fiber-attached | host: Bos | place: Iran: Karaj | collected 2018-10 | reverse complement strand
TCAACGTCCCGGATCAAAGCGATCCGGGACGAATTTTTACTCAACTATCATTTCGCCGACTGTGTAGATATCGCCCGCACCGACGGTGAGGATTATATCGCCGGGCCGCGCCTCTTTTTTAAGAGCCTCAGCAAGCTCGGAGAAAGTGGGACAGAAAACGCTGCCGGGGAGCTTTTTCTGAAGATCGGCGGATGAAATACCGATGGTGTTCTGTTCTCTGGCGGCGTAGATTTCAGCAAGAAAGACCTTGTCGCACCGGGAAAGCTCCTTGACAAAATCTGAAAACAGAGCCTTTGTCCTTGTGTAGGTATGGGGCTGAAAGGCAATGATAACGCGATTCTGCCTCAGAGGCAAGACTGCGTCGATGAGAGCCTTCAGCTCGTGGGGGTGGTGTGCGTAATCGTCGTATACGAGGGCGCCGTTCACCTTACCCTTGAACTGGAAGCGGCGCTCGGCGCCGCCGAAGGTCGACAGACCGCGGCTGACAGCCTCGCCGTCTATGCCGAGCACCCAAGCGGACGCTGCTGCCGCAAGAGCGTTCTTTACGTTGTGGATACCGGGTACATGGAGGGAAACGTGGGAATAGAGAATTTCGTCCGCAATAATATCAAACTCAGAAACAACTCCGTTTTGATGAATGTTTAAAGCGCGGATCAGAGCGTTTTCTCCGAGACCGAAGCTTATAAGCCTTCTGTCAAGCCCTTTGACGGAATCTACCGTGTTTTCGTCGTCAATGTTGTAGATAACGGCGCCGCGGTCAGCCGGAACGAGCGAGGCAAAGCGGCGAAACGAGGCCTTGATCGCGTCGAGATCCTTAAAATAATCAAGATGATCAGCGTCAACGTCGAGAATAACGGCGACAGTAGGGAAAAAGCTCAGAAAGCTGTCGTAGTATTCGCAGCTCTCAAGTATTATGGTGTCGCCGCCGCCGACCCTGTGACCGGCCTGGATGAGCGGGAGAGTGCCGCCTATCATAACGGTGGGATCGGACTTCGCAGCCATAAGGATGTGAGTTGCCATAGACGTTGTGGTGGTCTTTCCGTGAGTGCCGGAGATACATAGAGCATTTTTATATTTGCGCATTATAACGCCCCAAGCCTCTGCGCGCTCAAAAACGGGAATACCGTTTTCCCGAGCATATTTTATCTCGGGATTGTCCTCTCGCGCGGCAGCAGTGCGTATTAAAAAGTCTGCTCCGGCAGCGTTCTCCGCTGCGTGACCGATCCTGATATCGATACCCTTTGAACGGAGCTCGTCGATAACCGAGCTTTCGCGGATGTCGGAGCCGGATATCGGAACGAATTTGGTGAGCACTGAGGCAAGAGGCGACATGCTGACGCCGCCTATTCCGACAAGGTGCGCCCTTTTGCCGGCAAGTATAAGGCTTTCAAGCTGAGAAGTTCTGTCCATAAGATAAACCTTCAAACTGATTAAGATAAAATTCCAAATAAGAATTATAATACAATCTATGGAATATTACAATAAGAAATTATACCATATTTTGACGAAAGGCCGAGAAATATGCCTGACCTCAATGGTGGAACTCACCAAAGGGCTGCTGCTTATTAAATAATCTGCCGAAAAAAGCGAAGAATAAAAAGAAGAAAATTATTGAAAAAGACGAGAAAATATGATAAAATGAACATGGATTTTTGTAATGTTGGACTTTTACCTCGAAGAAATAACGCGAGAAATAACAAAAAGACATTACAATACTCTTAGGAACAACCTGCCTCAGATAAGGAAGGAGAAATAGACATGATGAACAAGGCGAGGAAGAGGATACTGACGATGGCGCTTGCCGTAATAATGGCGCTGAGCAGCCTGTCGGGAGCGTTTCCGACGGCGTTTGCCGATGAGGACGCAAGCGACGGTATCGTAACGGTAGAAGAACCGACAGAGGAGCCGACCGGCGAGCCTGGAGAAGAACCTTCGGAGGAACCGGCAGAAGAGCCGGCAGAAGAGCCCACTGAGGAACCGACAGAAGAGCCTTCGGAAGAGCCGGGCGAGGAGCCGACGGAGGTCGAGCCTGAGCCTGAGTCGACGGACGAGTATGCCGAGCTCGACGCTGTTGTCATCATATCTAACGAGACGGCGGTAAGGCTTACGACAGACGAGAAGGTCGTAGAGCTTGAGGCGAAGCCTGAGCTGAGGCTGTGGAGCGAAGAAGAGGAAGAGGAGTACGGAGCTCTCCTAGAGGGGATCGAGGGAGAGATCCTGGCGAAGCTTGCGCTTTACGACATAGAGAGCGGGGAGCGAGGCATAAGCTTCGCCGAGGCTACGAGGGTAAAGCTGAGCGGCGCGGTCATAGAGAAAGCGAGCGAGCTGAGAGCATACACCGTTACCGAGGCTGGCGAGCTCAGCGAGGCTGAGATTAAAGATAACGAAATTGAGGCTGACGGAGTCAGCCTATTGGTGCTTGCAGGAAGGATAGAGGAAGAGGCGGAGGAAGAGGAGCCGAGCGGGGAGGAGCATGACGAACCGGAGGTATACGACAACCTGGTAGAGACTCCGGCGTCCAACGACGAGCCGCTACTCCAGATAGAAGAGCTTAGCGACGAGACGCTGGCGCTGCTCGGAGTAGAGAGAAAGGGAACGCCAAGACCCGCGGGAAAGGACCCGTCGGCACTTCGCAAGGGCGCCGGCATGCGCTCAGGCGAAGGGGAGACCGTAGCTTCTGACGAGGACGGGCATCTTCCCTGGGAGAGCGACACGATGGCAATTGAAGTACTTAAAATTGCCTGGGTTCCGACATATTACGGACAGGTTGTTGATCCTGTACATATGGATTTTGCCGGCGGCTCCGATAACTATATTGATATAAAATTCCAAATTGACTTAAGCACGAGCGGCAGCGAGGTCATTCAGCCTGGTGCTCTGGAGATAGTCATACCTGCGTATCTTTGGAAGACAAGACCTGAACGCGACGAATCAGGCGCAATTATCACGGAGGGAAAAGAGCCTGGAACAATAGCGTTAAGCGTTCCCGAAGAGCCCGAGCATGGAGCGGATTTTGCGTGGAGGCGAGTCGGAGATAAAATAATAATTACGAATACACATATGATGAAGGGCACTACAAGAGCCCTGATTCAGGGATCCTTCAGAGGGATAATTCCTCACGAGATGGAGGACGGAACAGACTCGAGAGAGTACACAAACTTTAACGTTGAGGCAAATCTTTCTCTGGAATCCGGAAGAACAATAACGCGTACCGGCAATATGAGCATAAAGGAAGCCGCATCCGGAGAAAGCGTTGAAGATTATGAATTCACTCCGATATACGCGACCATCGATACTTATGCCGCCCTTTCAAGTGTAAGCAAGAATGCGCGCAGGGCGCAAGCGACAAATGAATACAATGTTTATCATACGGTGCCAAGCAATCTTCCATATGAACTCATTCCGGAAAATTCTGAGAATTATTCATATGTACGTTGGGTAATTTCCGCAACCGCATACGGAAATCAGCCGTTTTTAATGACGTTTACGGATACGCTTCCGGATGAAGACTACAATACGTATAGAGGTCGCATATTAGGCGCGGAAGCTCTGATTTCAACGTATAATGACGGGTTGACGGTCAAGAGGGCAGATGAGGACGGTCGAAGCGTTAGCGGCGTTCTGTACGACGGCTATAACATTTATTCCAAAACTGCGATAGTGTGGGTGGCATATCCAAAGGAAATATTTGAAGAGGGTGTAACCTATACAGTATCGAATAGCGTTGATGCCGAAGTAGAAGGCTGGGACGAATGGCTTGGAAAAACCCGTGAAGGAATAGATGACAATTTAGTCAAGACAAAAACTGCAACAGGAACAGCGTCGCTGAGGCTGCCCATTACCTATCATGTAACAAAGATATGGGACGATAACAATAATGAAAAGGGCAGGCGTCCGAGCAGTCAGAGCGTCAGCATTTACAGAGACGGGAAGTACTGGGCCAATGCTTCGCTCAGCGATTCCAATTCCTGGGAATACACATGGGACGACGGCGGACAGCCGCATACATACAGAGTTAGCGAGGAATACCTATCCTACGGCAGTTCATCTGTAGACGACATGGACAGGGAAGAACGCTTAATTACCTTCTGGCACTATTCTCAGGAAAAGCTTGAATGGGACGAGCCCACAAAGACATGGACCTTTACAAACAAGTACAACGAAAGAAAAGAGGTCATCGGAAGAGTTCCGTGGATTATACCCGGCACAAGGAGTGTTACCGAAAGAGGCATTCAACGTATACCGACTACAGGAAGGATTCGAGCAATGACAGAGTGCTTAACCTCATTCGCAGAGGCGAAGAGGCGAATCTCAGCTACAGCGTATCGGGTACCGGACACTTCATGGCCTATACCGTTGATTCCGCATTCGGTCCGGGAGACGTCATAATAGGGCCGACTGCCGACATATTTGGAAAGAGGAGTGCGCGATTTGAGGTCATAGATCAGGGCGCGTATATCTATGATTCTGCAAAGCTCTCCGATCAGGTAATCAATCTCAATCCGGAGGATTATGAGATAACGAGCGTTACCATGGATGCTCCAACGATAAGCGTATACGCTCAGCCGGATATATTTCAAAACGCATACTGGACCTCTGACGGTGAGGCGTCGAGAGGAACGCCGGTCATCCTGTTCGGAAGGACAGATGAGAGCGCAGAGTGGGTTAAGTATGCCACGTATCTAGGTGGCAGTATAACGACGGAAAACGACGCCGCCGTTTCCGGGAATACGGTATACCTGCCTGCGGGAGTACACCAGGTAAAGCAGCAGCTCGATTCCAACGGACACAGTGCAACAATCTCCTATACAGTGAATATTAAGCTCATACCGTCAGAGCATATGCTGGATGAGATAATCGAGCCTGCCTTTACAAGGGACGAGGACGAGAACTATATAATGCTCCAGGTGTACAATACGGCAGAGTCGAAAATATCCGACCCGACCGGCGAGGTGGAGGCTGAGGTTACCTCAGGCTCATCAGCCTGCGCGTATATCCATGGCAGAAACTATAAGAACGCAGTCACTCTCGACAAGCAGTATGAGCGCTTGGGCAACGGTATGTACTACGATGACAGAGATGTTATTGCAAGGATGATAAAGTTCAAAAACACCGTAACGCTCACGCTTCAGTCGAACGTCGTTAACTATGGAGACTATATGGACGTCATTTCCGACGGATCGATCTCAAACCCCAAGGGCGGCACCTTCTATGATTTGCTGCCTTTGGGAGTACAGCCGGATATGGAGTCGATAACGATAGTCGGCGGGACGGAAAAGGATAAGATTATAGAGAAATATCTTATTGAGAACTTCCGTGGCAGCGGTCGCACTATGCTCGTCGTAGAAGTAAGTTTTGATGATCATGCGATATATACATCAAGCGACTACAGTACATATAGCGTTTACTCCGGAAACTATCCTGTATCAGGATATAAGAACGTACACACTCTTACCTACTCGAGCTATATGCCATGGGTTGAGTACCAGAACAGAAAGACTTCGCTCGGAATACCGCCGCTCGTAAACTCTGTGGCCTTTGAATCAGACGAGGCTTCTCTTGGCAATATAGCCGGATGGATGGGAGAAAAGGACAAGGCGGACTACACATCAGACAGCGACTACTTAAACTGCCGCACGAAGCAGGAGCTAACAAGATACGGTCAGGATGACCGAGAGCTGATGACCAACCTCGATCCTAATTCTGACGCCGCAAATTTCGTATATGCCGGAGCCAAGGTAGATATAACGGGAGCAAACGTTACCGCAGTTTTCAATGCGGAGAAGCAGGTTTCAGCCGACGGCCTGAGCTGGACGTCGGGAACACTGGAAGACAGTCCCGTTACTATTTATGAGGGCGGAACATATATCTACAGAATAACTATCAGCCCTGAGGATGAGGACAGCATAGCCGGAATGACAATCTTCGATCCTCTTGAGGTCTACTATCCTCTTGAGGGAGAGCTGGGCTACGATTCAAACGGTTCATGGAAAGGCATAATCGAGTCCGTTGACACTTCGCAGATGGCAAGCTGGAACATTGATCCTAAGGTATACTACTATATCGGAGGACTGACGCTCGGCGGCATGGAACTCAGCGACGCGGAGGACTGCTATAATTTAATAAACCTTGAAGACGGAAACTGGGTAACAGAGCTGCCTTCGGACAGAAGCACGGTGACAGCCGTATATGTCGACGCGACCAAGGACGTCGACGGCAACCCGTATAACTTGCCAAAGGGACAGAGAATCAGCGTTGATATACATATGCGCGCTCCTCTCGGCGAGGCTCCCTTCGCCAATTCCGAAAACAGATATGAAGCGGCCAAGAACGCTCACGCATTCAACCGCAGCCTTGTTGCGGGTAGGCTTACAAAGGGAGAGGGCGACACGGGCGTTTATGCCACGAACAGAACAGATTTCTCGAAGGTCGGTATCCTGCCTTATTCAATAGAGCTGGATAAGGTTTGGGACGACTTTAACGATAACGACCGCGTCCGTCCTGAGAGTATAACCGTTGAGCTCTACGGTAACGGTGAGCTTGTCGCGACTACCGAAATAACCGCCGCCAACAACTGGCACGGAGCATTTGACCACGTAAGGCGTTATGATGAAAATTCCGCTCCGATCCAGTATACTGTTAAAGAGATAGATATAACGGACGGCGACACTGTCCTCTATACATATGAAGCGGAAAAGGTAAGCTCCGGCAACAGCAGCCAGGTATTCAGGCTCACAAACAGGCATGAGCTAATAACGACGAACGTACCCTTCTCAAAGCAGTGGGACTTAAGCCTGGGCGGAGACGACGAAAACGCGAGACCGGACTATATAGTCGTTGACCTCTACAGATGGGTATGGGATGCTGAGCCTGACGCTGAGACAGGCGAGAGAACAGGCAAGTGGCAGTATACCGGAAAGAGAATGATCGTCCGTCCTGATGAAAACGGAGATTGGTACGGCGAGTTTTCCGGCGCCGGAGTGAACAAGTTCGATAAGGGCGAGGAGATAATCTATACAGTCCGCGAGACTCCGGTGTACAAGTATATAACTTCATACGACGAGACAGAGTTCAATAATCCGACGATAATCAATACGTACTGGCCGTACGGAGACCTTGTTGTCACAAAGAATATCGAGAACGCGACGGATATAGCCAGGGAAAAGGGAATATTCAAATTTACGCTGCTCCTGAAGTATGAAGGGGAGGAGCATGGCGAGCTATACCCATATGCAAAGTATAACGAGGGCGAGGATGAGCCCATCGAGACAGGAAATATCGGAAACGGCGCCGAGTTTACGCTTAGCGACGGACAGCGCCTAGAGATCAAGGGAATCATTTCCGAGGTTGACTATGAGGTGATAGAGACGCCTGCCGACGGTTACACGGTAAAGAGCCGCACGGGGGCTAAGGGCTCGATACGAGCCGGAGAGACAAAGTATGCAAGATTTGTGAATCGCTACAGCGCCAAGGCAAATGCAAATCTTACCGTGACAAAGGTGCTGAAGGGTCACGCGATCGGGCATAATCAGTTCAGCTTTTCGCTTGTTGATGCGGAGACAGGCAGAATTATAGGCACGGCATACACCCCGGCAACAGCGTACGATCCCGAAACACATATCGCAACGGCGACTGTGACCTTCCCGCGCCTTAATTACACGGAAGCTGACGACGGAAAGGCCTATACATACATAATCAGGGAGAACGTACCAGAAGAGCGTCCGGACGGATATACCGTATACGATGAAAGCGAGTACACCTACACCATAACCCTTGAGGATAAGGGCGACGGTACGATGAAGAAGACCGAGGCGTATGGGGGCACGGAGAACGAGAGCACCGCGCCGACTTTCACAAACGAATATCACGCATCCGGTGAGCTTGAGCTCAAAGCGTGGAAGACGCTCAAGGGCGGCAAGGTATACGACTACGAATTCAATTTTGAGATCATAAAGCCGGACGGAACGCCGGTGGTTAATTCCGGAGTAGCTGCGGACGGAACGATCGTATTCCCCGGAATAGCGTTTACTGAACAGGATGTAGGCAATACTTATCTCTTTGTAGTCCGTGAAATCGATACGGGCGACGAGAGAGTCAATTATGCAGAAAACGTATTCGGGTATACAACAAAGGTCTATGACGGCAATAACGGAACGCTAACATTCCGCACAAAATTGACGGCAGTTGAGCTTGGCGAGGACGGAGTATACGTTGCGGCAGATGGCGACGTTGACCCGCTGTTTGAAAACAGTCTTAAGGCAGGCAGCCTCTCCATAACCAAATATGCCACATGGCCCGATGGCCAGGAGCCGGAAAGCAAGGAGTTTACATTCCATATCGAATTCTTCGGTGAGATACTTCCGGATAATCTACAGGTCGAAAAGAATTTCGAGAGCGCGATAACTGTCGGATTCGGCGGAATGTATATGACGCTTCAGGAGGCGTTCGACGCCGCCGAGGACGGCGATACAATTGTTCTAATGAGCGATCTTGATCATCAGAGCGCCGCCACGCTGAACGGAAACAAGAGCGTTACCCTCGATCTCAAGGATCATACCATAAATAATAATGTATCCGCTGGCTATGCAGTTGTAGTGCCTGCTGGCAGCAGCCTTACGCTTGAGGGCGGAACATGGATCGGCGGCAATCTGTTTGAGACTCACGGAGACTTAATCATAGAAAGCGGCGAGTACAGACCGGGCGGAACGCTGTTCTATGCATATAAGGACACAGACGGTTCAGAGACCGTTACGGTAAACGGCGGCTATTTCAAGGGCGGTAATGTACCCAACTATTATGGAGTCAACTGGATCTACAATGGCGGTCAGTTTGACGGCGTAAGCTACAGTCTCTATTATAGCGAGAACCATCCGTTTGTATACGGCGGATCCTATACCCAGAATCCTAAAAACCAGCTATATCAGGGCGTAAATCTTGTTCCAAAGGGCTATAAGGTAGTAACCGGCGTCGATACAATTCCCGGCTACAACGGAACTGTTTACACAGTTATTCCGGACCCCGACGCTACGATGGTAGTCAAGATAATCCGCAACAGAGGCGAGAGCCTCGAGTTCCCGTCGCTTCGCGCTGCGGCGAATGCTGCGCTCGACGGCGACACGCTTGTTCCTCTTGTTGATTTCGATATCTCCGAGCCTGCGAGAGTATCAGGCAAGGAGATCGATATCGACTTTACCGGATATACAGTCACAGTGAGCAGGGGTCCTGCTATAACCGCTGCGGACGGAGCTGTCATAAACGTTAAGGGCGGAAGCTTCAGCTCAAGCACTTCTGCGCTCTTTAGCGCAAACAGCGGCTGCAGAATAAACATAGAGGGCGGAGAATTTGATTTCTCGAATAATAACTATATAGTTTCTGTAAGCTCGAACGGAAAAGCGGTTATATCCGGCGGACACCTCAAGCGCGGCAGGGTGTACTGCACAGAAGCTTCATACGGCTACGAGGTAACCGGCGAGGCGGCCATATCCTCTGATGTAAGCTTTTACAGGGGCGGTAACAGCTGGCCATTCGTAACCGGCGGCTACTTTGAGATGGATCCCGATGCGTACGGCAGCGCCGTTATGCCCGGCTATGAAACTGTCGAGGCGGCCGGAGGCGAGATCCCGGGCTATAACGGGACAGTGTATACCGTTCAGCCCGCCTCTAACGCAGACGACTTCAAGATCGTTGAGATAGTCGAGACCGGAGAGAGATTTTTAAGCCTTCAGACGGCCTTCGACGCTGCAGAGACCGGACAGACGATACGTCTCCTTGGCGATTATGAGCTAGGCTATGAGACCTTCAGCGGTGCAATAAGCATAACGCTCGATCTAAACGGGCACGTTATCAAAGCTGACGCTTCAAACGACAGGCTTCTCGTTGACGCGCCGGATGGCGAGCTTACAATAACCGGCGGTGTCTGGAAAAGTACTGCTGGTTCTGGAAGCTATCTAATACATGCAGGACGAGCCAAGCTTAATATTGAGAGCGGAAGCTTTAACTCATCAAATGGTGGCAAAATTTTTAATTTAATCGGCGACTCAAGGCTAAACATATCCGGAGGAGACTTCTATTCTGCCGGGTATATTCTCGACGTCCCAAGCTACGCTTCCGTAAACATAACGGGCGGAGATTTTATTGCCGGCCAAATACGCGAGGATACGTCAAGTATAAGAGGGCTTAATATAACGGGCGGCATATTCAGAAGCGGAGTAAGTTTCGGCGGAGCAAAGTTTATTTCCGGCGGTCTCTTTGCAATGAATTCCTCGGTATTTTCAAGCTATATAAATTTCGGCTACAAGGCGTCCAACGAGGGCGAGACGGTCGACGGATATACCGGCGTTGTATACTCTGTTGTGACGGATGAAGAGGTTGAGAGGTCGTTCAAGGTTGAGTCGACCGGCAACGCATACGCAGATCTCCAGGAAGCCTTCGACGCAGCCGCCGAGGAGGACACGATAAGCGTTATCTCGGATACGACACTCTATCCCTCTTCGCTTGATGGCAAGAAAATAACCATCGAGGCAGAGGAACGGAGAATAAGCTATTCTGGGAATGCGCAGATAACAGTCCTTGAAAATGCGGAGCTGATTATCAACTCGGGAACGTGGGAGGATACCGGCAGTGGCGGTTACACTTTCATACGAATAGAAGTCGGAAAGGCGACTATAAACGGCGGGACTTTCCTTGCAAAGAATAATAGCGGTAACTATATCTATATTAATTCAGGCACGCTCGAGATAAACGGCGGCGAGTTCTATAGGAATAGCAATAGTGACAATTTTGTTTACAAGAACTCAGGCGCTTATCTCACAATTAACGGCGGATACTTTGATTCCGGATGCAGATTTTATATTTACAGCAGCACCTCGGGCGACAATGCCGGAACGGAAATAAACGGCGGGTACTTTGCATATAGAAGCTCCAGCATGTTTAGCTTCAACAACAATGTCTGCGGCTTTATCAAGGGCGGCTACTATACGTGGATGAGCGGCAGCAGCTGGCTTGCCTCCGGCTACGATTTCGCCGTTGCAGACGACGCCGTTATAGAAGGCTACAGCGGCACAGTTTATACCGTCATCAAGCGTCAGGGCGGGGTTGCCCGCGTGGTAAGAACTGGGAAGAGCTACGAGAGCCTCGAGGCCGCTCTCTCTGCCGCTCAGGACGGAGATACCGTCGAGCTGCTTTGCGACGCAAATATGAACAGCAGCATAAATATAAGCAATAAGGCGATCACTCTTGACGCGGGCGAGCACAGGATAACTATACCCAATGGCGATGTACGAATTAATCTCAATAGCGGCACCAAGCTCACGATAAACGGCGGCGACTGGTATTTTGCCTACTATTATATGCACGGCAACTATTTCTGCAGCGTAAACTCCGGAACAGAGCTTACCGTGAACGGCGGAAGCTGGACGGTTGGCAGCATTGAAAGCCTGTACTTGTTTGCCGGAAGCGGAACAGTTACCGTGAACGGCGGCGAATTTGACCTTTCGGGCAGTTCAAGATATGCAATTTCTTCCGCCGGCTCGATTACAGGGGGAGTATTCAATAATTGCCGCTTCTACGGCAACTCAGCATTGATAATATCCGGAGGCAAGTTCGGACCCAACGTTGAATTCTCTGGCCTGACTATTACTGGCGGCTACTTTGCGCATAGTCCAGAGTACCTCGATAGCTTCATAGCGTCCGAGTATAGGATAGTTGAGGCGGAGGATGTAGAGATCCCGGGATACACGGGAACGGTGTATAAAGTGGAGTTCGATCCCGATGCTGAGCCGGTAGCCCGCATAGTTCGCGGAGAAGAGACGGAGAACTACTTCAGCCTTGAACAGGCAATTAACTCTGCCAAGGACGGAGATACCGTTGAGCTGCTTGCTGACGTAAATATGAGCATTAGCATAAATATAAGCAATAAGGCGATCACTCTTGACGCGGGCGAGCACAGGATAACTATACCCAATGGCGATGTACGAATTAATCTCAACAGCGGCGCCAAGCTTACGATTAACGGCGGCGACTGGTACTTTGAGAGCTATTATATGCACGGCAACTATTTCTGCACCGTAAGCTCGGGCGCAGAGCTCACCGTAAACAGCGGAAGCTGGTACCTTAACAGCGGCGATATTGTTCTATTCTATGCAAACGGCGGAAAGATCACAATAAACGGCGGCGAATACGATCTCTACAGCACCTCCAACCGCGACGTAGTTTACGGATATTCGACTAATAATAATGCAGGCGATAATAAAGTCGTCATAAACGGCGGCTATTTCGATAACTGCCGGTTCTACGGTTCGTATAACGGAAGCGGAGGCTTCCGCGTTTGGGAGATAAGGGGCGGCAAGTTCGGAGAGAACGTGGAATTCTCTACGGGCGCAATCACCGGAGGTTACTTTGCCCTTGAGCCGAGCTATATCAACCAGTATGCCGATTCCGGATATACCGCTGTACTCGCGCCTGACGACGTGACGATACCGAACTACGACGGGCTGGTTTACACGGTTGAAAAGATCGGCTCCGAAGAAACGCCGGAGGGCGTAGCGGCAAATCTGAGAACGGGAGAGGAATACAACACTCTCTACGACGCTCTTTCTGCCGCAGAAGACGGCGATACCGTCATTCTCCTGAGGGACGCAGGTTTAGATTCTACTATTAATTTCTACGGCGTTGTTACACTCGACCTCGACGGGCATGTGATAACCGCATCAAACAGCGCCAGAATCAGCCTCAACTCCGGAGCGGACCTGACGGTTACCGGCGGAGCGTGGAATATTCAAAATTACGAAAACTTCTTTACCGTTTACAGCGGCGCGAAGCTGAAGATAGAGAGCGGCTCCTTCGACAGGACTATCGACAATAGTTACTATCTCATCTACCTCCAGGGCGGCGAGCTTGAGATAGAGGGAGGAACCTATGACTGGCGTAATAACTACATTATCTACGCGAACGGCGAAAACTCCAACAAGCTCACTATAACGGGCGGCGACTTTACCAGCACGAGCGGCGCCAGCGTTCTGTATTGGGATAGCTCAAGCGGAACCGCAAATACCTCCGAGATATCCGGCGGAATCTTCAGGAGCGCAATTAATGTATATAATTCCGCTCTCCAGATAACCGGCGGCGAGTTTATGAGCGGGGTAAGCCTGAGCGGCAATTCGGGCAGTCGTTTTATTAAGGGCGGACTCTGGGCATTCAGGCCGGGCGAGAGCTACATCCGCGCAGGATATAAGGCGGAGGAAACGGATAAGACGATGACCGGCTACTCCGGAACCGTTTACGAAATAGTGCCGGACGCAGACCTTGCCCCCGTCGCAAAGAATAAGAATACCGGCGAGCTCTACTACTCCCTTGCCGACGCCCTCACCTTCGCGCCGGATGGGTCGCAGCTCGAGCTTATGAGCGATACGAGCATAACTAACAGCAGCATCACAATGTCCGGCCGCTCCATAAGCCTCGACCTCAGAGACTACAGCGTATATAACAACGGATACCGCATCACAATCGAAAACGGCGCACACCTCACTCTTGAGGGCGGACATTGGCTGAGAAGATCGGATTATCTCTTCTACATCAACAGCGGAACTCTCTATATAAAGAGCGGCGAGTTTAAAGATGAGACCGGCTATTCAAGCTCCAGCCATCTGATTTACGGATACGGTTCTGAGGCCAAAATAATAATAAGCGGCGGAGTGTTTGAGCAAAGCAGTCCCAACTACAGTATCATCAATTTTGGCTCTTACTCCGACTATGCCTCCGCTATAACGGGCGGCGAGTTCCGCAAAGGAACAATTAACTACAGCAACTCCAGCGCCTCCGGCTTCTCGATCCTCGGCGGCACATTCAGCCCTGACGTGTCATTTAGCAGAAGCAACTCCAATGTCCGCTTCATAAAGGGCGGCTCCTTCGGCAGGGATTCAGATTATATCGCCCAGTTCTGCGTTGCGGGATACCTTCCTCACGAGGACAGCTCGGTATCGATGAGCGGCTATGAGTCTTCGACCTTCTATACCGTGAGCTACGATACCGACGGTCCAAAGGTCGCGGAGATAGTCGAGTCCGGCGCCCGATACTTCACTTTCGAGGACGCGATCAACTCCTGCGGCAGAGGCCAGACTGTAAAACTGCTTGATAACGTCTCGGTCAATACCCAGTTAAATATTGGCGGCAAGAAGCTTACCCTCAACCTCGACGGGCATACCGTGACACTGACTGACAGCGGGCAATTCAATCTCAACTCCGGCGCGGATCTGACTATCACCGGCGGAACCTGGAGCGTGCAGGGGTCGAACAACGTCTTCTATATCTACTCCGGCGCGAAGCTGAAGGTCGAGAGCGGCAGCTTCTCAAATACGAACACTTATTCGAACCGACTGTTCTATCTCCGGGAAGGGGAGCTGGAGATAACCGGCGGAAGCTTTAGCTGGAGCTATAATCCGATTATTTACGGTGACAGCTACAGCTCCAACAAGCTTACCATCTCCGGTGGCGACTTTAAGAATACCTACAGCTCAAATAACACCACCTACAGAAGCATAATCTTTTGGGAGAGGTCCAGCGGAACGAATAATCAGAGCGTTATCTCCGGCGGAACCTTCAGGCGCGGGTATGTGAGTATCGGGAACTCCAGCCTCCAGATCACCGGCGGCGAGTTTCTGCGTGAGGTAACCCTGAGCGGCAATTCAAACTATCCGTATATAAAGGGCGGACTCTGGGCATTCCAGCCGAGCGCGAGCTATATTCGCGCGGGCTACAAGGCTCATACCTCCTCTCAGACTATAACCGGCTGGTCGGGGACGGTTTACGAGATCGTTGAGGATCCGAACGCAGAGCCTATAGCCGAGGATGAGAACGAAAATAAGTTCTATACCTTTGACGAAATCGTGGCCGACTCCTTAGACAGCTCCACTGTGACCCTGCTTAAGGACGTTACGTGTAATAAGCAATGCAGCTTCGGAAATAAGAAGCTTACACTCAACCTCGACGGGCATACAGTGAAACTGACTGACAGCGGACAATTCCAGCTCAACTCCGGCGCAGACCTTACGATAACCGGCGGCGGGACCTGGAGCGTGCAGAACTCAAATAACGTCTTCGTTATCAAAGCCGGCGCGAAGCTGAAGGTCGAGAGCGGCAGCTTCTCGAGGACGAACACTAATTCGTACCGATTGTTCTATCTTAATGGCGGCGAGCTTGAGATAGAGGGAGGAACCTATAACTGGCGTAATCACTACATTATCGACGCGAGCACCTACAATTCCAACAAGCTAACTATCACCGGCGGCGACTTTACTAATACCTATAGCTCAAACAACTCCGCCTCCGGAGGCATAATCTACTGGAGCGCAGGCACAGCTAACCAAAGCGTTATCTCCGGCGGAACCTTCAGGCGCGGGTATCTGAATATTCGCAACTCCAGCCTGCAGATAACCTGCGGCGAGTTTATGGAGGAGGTATGCTTTGACGGCACTTCCGGCTCCGGATACATAAAGGGTGGTTTCTATGCAATGCGTTTGTTTAATTTTGCATTATGGTGCGCAGCGGGCTATGTTCCTGTCGAGACCTCTGAGACTGTTGACGGGTATAGCGGCAAGGTTTACACCGTTGAAAGGAGCGAGGGGACGGTTTATGAGGCTCAGGACGACTCCGGAAATCTCTACCTGACTCTCGACGAGGCTATAGATTACGCGCAGAGCGGATCAGTAATAACCCTTCTTTCTGCGGCAAAGCTTAACAATGACCATAGCATTAGCAAGAATCTCACGCTCGACCTGGCTGACAACGTAATAGTGGTAAACAGTAAGTTGAACCTCAACACCGGCGCGGACCTGACGATAACCGGCGGCGGAGCCTGGAGTATACAGAACTCGAATAACATCTTCAATATCTACACCGGCGCGAAGCTGAAGGTCGAGAGCGGAGGCTTCTCGAAGACGAACAACTCGTCGTACTCCCTGTTCTATCTCCAGGGCGGCGAGCTTGAGATAACCGGCGGAACCTTTAGCTGGTGCTATTATTACATTATTTATGCTTCCAGTTATAACTCCAACAAGCTTACGATCACCGGCGGCGACTTTACGAACACCTATAGCTCGAACAATTCTTCCTACAGGTGCATAATCTACTGGGACAGCTCCAGCGGAACGGATAATAAGAGCGTTATCTCCGGCGGAATCTTCAGGCGCGGGTGTGTCTATATTCGCAACTCCAGCTTAACCATCACCGGCGGCGAGTTCCTGAGTGAGGTAACCCTGAACGGCGACTCGGGTACCGCGTATATCAGGGGCGGTCTCTGGGCATTCCAGCCGGGCGCAGACTATATAGTCGAGCCGTATATAGCCCTGACCTCATCTCAGACTATAGAGGGCTGGTCGGGAACGGTGTATGAGGTCGTTAGGGATCCGAACGCCGAGCAGATAGCCGAGGATGAGAACGGCAAAAAGTTCTATTCATTCGCCGAAATCATGTACGACTCCGTGGACGGCTCCACAGTGACCCTTATTAAGGACGCTGCGTTGAATCAGCAATGCAGCCTCGGAAATAAGAAGCTGACCCTCGACGCAAACGGCAAGACGGTCACTATGACGAGCTATATGACTCTCAACTCAGGTGCGGACCTGACTATCACCGGCGGCGGTACCTGGAGCATACAGAACTCAAGAAACATTTTCAATATCTACACCGGCGCGAAGCTTAAGGTCGAGAGCGGCAGCTTCTCGAAGACAAGCACCTGGTCGAACTATCTGTTCTATCTCCAGGGCGGCGAGCTTGAGATAACGGGCGGAACGTTTGAATGGTCGCAATATTACATCATTTATGCTTCCGACTACAGATCTAACAAGCTGAATATTACCGGCGGTGCCTTCACTAACTCGAGCGGCGACAATATTCTGTATTGGGGCAGTGACAGCGGAACCTCAAATACCTCCGAGATATCCGGCGGGACCTTCGTTAGCGGGCTGATAGAGGTGTATAACAGCTATCTCAAGATAACGGACGGCGTATTTAAAAACGGCGTTACCTTTGGCGGCAGCGGAGCGGGCTATCTTGAGGGCGGACACTATGCCATCGAGTCTGTGTTCTTCAGAGACTTCTGTGCCTCAGGCCTTGTTCCGGAGGAGGATGAGGAGTATGAGATAGAGGGCTGGAGCGGAAAGGTATATAAGCTTGTCCCGGGCGTGTCTGGACCGGCCGCTAAGGACGAGACCGGAAGGACCTACGAGACCCTCGATGCCGCTCTTAATAGCCTCCATGAGAACATGGTTATAACCCTCCTTGATGACGCGGCGATAACCAATTCGCGAGATATAACAGTGCCAGTCACGCTCGACCTCGCAGGTCACGGGATACTGTTTACAAACGGACAAATAACCCTCAACTCCGGCGCGGACCTTACGATGACCGGCGGCGGGACCTGGAGCGTGCAGGGGTCGGATACCGTCTTCAATATCTACAACGGCGCAAAGCTGAAGGTCGAGAGCGGCAGCTTCTCGAAGACGAACACCTCGTCGAGCTATCTGTTCTATCTCGGTGGCGGCGAGCTTGAGATAACGGGCGGAACATTTAGCTGGAGCTATTATCAGATTATTTACGGTGAAAGCTATAGCTCCAACAAGCTTACTGTCACCGGCGGCGACTTTAAGAACACATATAGCTCGAACTCCTCCTACAGAGGCATAATCTATTGGAACAGCTCCAGCGGAACGGATAACCAGAGCGTTATCTCCGGCGGAACCTTCAGGCGCGGGTATCTGAATATATATAACTCCAACCTCAATATCACCGGCGGCGAGTTTTTGAATGAGGTAACCCTGAACGGCAACTCGGGTACTCCGTATATCAAGGGCGGTCTCTGGGCATTCCAGCCGAGCTATATATGCACGGGCTACAAGGCTCAGACTTCCTCTCAGACGATAGAGGGCTGGACGGGCACGGTATACGAGATCGTTGAGGACCCGAGCGCCGAGCCTATAGCCGAGGATGAGAACGGCAACAAGTTCTATTCCTTTGCCGAGATCATGTCAAATTCCGTGGACGGCTCCACGGTGACCCTGCTTAAGAATGTTACATGGAACCAGCAGTGGAATCTCTCAAAGAAGCTGACCATCAACGCAAACGGCAAAACGGTCACTATGACGAGCAATATGTCTCTAAATTCCGGCTCTGACCTCACGATAACCGGCGGCGGAACATGGAGCGTACAGGACTCAAGCAACATTTTCTATATCAACTCCGGCGCGCAGCTGAAG
>JAEEGL012712968.1_pt1 | contig 18248 bp, 10 predicted proteins | sample 9134231 | NCBI WGS metagenome assembly JAEEGL01 (sample SAMN16246548, study PRJNA631951) | gut metagenome | biome: gut microbiome; feature: rumen; material: fiber-attached | host: Bos | place: Iran: Karaj | collected 2018-10 | reverse complement strand
TTCTTGAGTTGATTTTAAATTAATCATATTATAATTTAATTTTTTTATTATTTATTTAAAAATAAATAAAAATTTGGTATAATTAGAATAAAAATATTATAATAATATATTAATAATTAGATAATTAATTGATAATAATAAATAATTTATTATTTTTAATATTATTATATAAGTATTATTATATTATTAAATTTAAATATATTCTTCTATATTTTAATATTATTAATTTATATTTAAAAATATAATTTAAATATATTTTAAATATTATTTATATTCATTTATTAATTTTTCAATTTCAGTTTTTTTATTTTCATCTATTTCAGAAATTTTTTTTAAATTTTCTTTTATAATTTCTCTGTCATTTTTTTTAATAAAATTTTTAACCAAACCAAAAGCTTTTGTTTTTGTTAATGAATTAAAATAATCATAGTACATATCTTTATATTTATTTGATATATCTTTATCTTTAAAAGCATTAATAATAGCTTTTAAACAATTTAAAGGAATTTCAGAATTTTTATAACATTCAGCTAAAGTTTTTCCTTCAAAATAAATTAAAAAATTAAAAAATTTTTCTTCTTGATCTTTAAATGAATTATATGCTTTTTCAAATCCATAAGAACTTTTTGAAAAATCAGTAAAATTCATATCTTCTTCAGCTATTTTAGTTGCATTTTCTCTTTGTTCTTTTGATAATAAACTCGTTTTATAAAAATTTTCATGTTTAACAATATTTTTTTTTTTTTTATTATTATCATTTTTCTCTTCTTTAACAGAAAATTCCATATTATTTTCTAATAATATTTTTGTATAATTCAATTCAATAATATCATTTAAAATATTAATAAAATAAATAGTTTTATCAGTAAATTTATCTTTAAATTTTTTACATTGTTCAAAGCATATTTTTATAACATCAATTGCCTTTTCAAATTCTCTTTTATTTATGTATTCTTTAATTTGTTTCTTTACATTTTCTCCAGATTCAACAAATTTATTATAAGCAGATATTAATTCATTACTAGTAACATCATTAGGATGATCCAATTTTAATTGCTGAATTCTTGCATTAGAAATTTGTTCTAATAATTGTTTTTCTATACTTTTCCAATTTTCATTACCAACATCTTTTTTCCAATTATTTAAAACACTTGATAATTCATTTTCAATTTCTTGACTATTGTTATTTGAATTTATTAAATAAATTAAATCATCAAACGATTTTTTATATTGTTTAATTTTATTATAACACATTGCACGTCGATACATTGCTTTTATATAATCTTTTTTAATGTCAATAGCCATTGTAGAATCTAATATTGCTTTTGAATATTCTTCTTTTCTTATATATGCTAATGCACGATTAGCATAAACTGTTGGTTCTAAAGGATTATATATGATACTATATGTATAATGAGTTATAGCTTCATCAAACGAATTATTTTTCATAAAAGTATTCCCAGATTCTTTTTCGGTTTTTGATAAAAGTTCTTGAGAAGATGTTAGAGTTTTATTGTTATTAATATAATTTAATTTTGTAGATATTAATTGATTTAAAATAGAATTTTTTTTTTGAACTAATGGTTGAGCAGCTTCTAATAAAAAGGGATCTTTTATTTTTTCTATCCAATCAGCTGTGATTTGTAAACCTTCAGGGAATATTAAAACTAATTTCTTTTCTGAATTATTTTTATTATCAGACATTCTAATAATAATAAAAATAAAATTAATTAAAAAAATAAATATATTATTAAAATTAAAATAAAAATAAAATAAAATATTTAGATATTTTATAAATAGTTAATAAAATTAATATAAAATTAAAAAATATATATTTAAAGAAATGAGTTCATCTAAATATAAATTAGAAAAAGAAATAGGTGAAGGTCAATTTGGAAAGGTTTTTATGGGAAGAAATGTTGAAACTAATCAAAAAGTTGCAATAAAAAGAATAAGTAAAAAAAAAGTAGATTATAATGAATACTTAAAAAGTGCTTTGATGAAAGAAATTTCAATAATGCAAACATGTAAATGTAAAGCTAGTGTTGAATTATATGAAAAAATAGATAGTGAAACAAATTATAATTTAATTATGGAAATTTGTGATGGAGATTTATTTGATTTATTAAGATTAAAAAATGGATTTACCTATAATGAAATTAAAAAAATAATGAATCAATTAAATATAGTTTTTAAAATTATGCAAAAAAATCATATAATGCATCGAGATTTAAAATTAAAAAATATTTTATTTAAATATACAAATGATTCAAAAACTGATTTTGAAGTTAAATTAAGTGATTTTGGATTTAGTAAAGATGTGGGAGAAGCTAATATAACTCATACAATTTTAGGAACTCCTATTACTATGTCACCTGAAATCTTAATGAAAAAACCTTATACAAATGAATCTGATTTATGGAGTGTTGGAGTCATTATGTATCAAATGTATTTTAATGCTGTACCATTCTTTGGATATAATGAAAAATTGATATTAAAAGATATTTTAAAAAAAAAAGGAATTCCAATTAAAATGCCAAAAGAAAAAGATTTTTCTGATTTATTACTTAAAATATTTGTAATTGAACCAAAAAAACGAATTACTTGGGATGAATATTTTAATCATCCTTTTTTTTCTGAAAATAATGAGAAAAAAATAGAAAATATTATAGAAGATAATAATAATAATAGTAATAATGTTAATAAATTTAACAATACACGTTATAAAAATATAGAAAAATTTGATTCTGGTTATGAAGATGAAAATTATTCATGTTTTATATGCGAAGATAAAAAAAATGGTCAAAAATTATTTGTAAAAAAATATAATCAAAAAATGGTAAATAATAATAATAAAATATTTAAAAAAATTATAAATAATTCAATTCAATTTAAACAACTACAAAAAAGTTTACAATATATAAATGATTATATTGAAAATGGATTTATTTATGTTGAATATTCCTTTATAGAAGGTGAAATATTATTAAATTATATTAAAAAAAATAATATAACTGAAAAAGAATTAATAAAAATGAATAAAAGTTTTTATGAAGATATTCTTTTATTTATTGAAATTAATGATATTAATTTAGATTTTTTTTCACTTTATTCAATTTTTGTAAATAAAAATAATGAATTTATTTTATTTGATTATGGGTATATGAAATATATTTTACCTAAAGATATAGTAAAAAATTATTATAAAATTTCTCCTCAAGAATATGATAATCCAATTTCTAATAAAACAGGTGTTTTAACTTATGGTATTACTTTATTTAAAGCATATTTTAATAATATTTCAGAAATTATAATAAACAATAAAATGATTGAATTACCAAAAGATAAAGAATGTTCAAAATTGTTTGTTAAATTTTTATCTCAATTATTACAAAGAGATTATAAAAAAAGATATTCATTTAGTTCTTTTGGTAGTGATGAATTTTGTTATGAAGAAAATAATAATAATGATGTAAAATTAAATGATGATATATTAATAATGATTTTTAATATCATAGAAAATAAATATAATTTGATAATTGATTATTATAAATCAAAAGATTTTAATTTAGATGAAAATAAAAAATATTTGAGAGTTGTATATGATTTTTTATCAATTTGTTTAATTGAAATTGATATGATTTCTGGAATTTTTAAAAATAATAAAAATATTTTTAGCAATCAAGAAGAGATAACTTTTATTTCATTTTGTTCTGAAAAAAATAATATTAATTATGATTATGTTACAATTAATTTAGGTTCAATTCCAGATATTCAAAAAGTATTTAATAATAAAAATAACAAAATAATTATTGAATTTTTAAATAAACTTCAAAATAATAGAACTTCTTTATTTGATTTAGTAAAAAAATTATACTTAATTATAAAAAAAAATTATTTCAAAAAAAGTTCATTAGTTTTCTTGGAAGAATTTATTATGAATATTCATAAAACTCAAGATAAAGTGACATATTTTAATGAAATATTTTCTAACGGTGTTAAATTATTTAACGATAAAAAAATTAGTTTATCACATAAAGAATTTTTAATTAGTGAATACTTATTTGAATATATTATTTCAATGAAAATATTTACATCGGAAAATTCAAATAAATATTTAAATAGATTTGATATTTTAAATAAATTTTTTATTAAAGAAGTTGATAATATTTATTTAAGTTCGGTTCCATTTAAAAAAAAGGAAAATAAATATATTTTTATTAGTTTTATAGGAGGAATGTTTAAATATTATTATCAAGAAATATTAAAAAAAGAAGAAAATTTTAATTCTAAAAGTATTATAAAAAGTTCTGAAGAAACATTTGCTGGATTAATTGGTTTTTATCCAATTATTATGAAATATATTATTGATAGCGATGAAAATAATCAATAAAATAAATATATATATACTTATTAATTAAAAATAATTTTTATTTTATCATTATTATTATTTTTAAAATTTAATAGATTAAATTTAGAAAATAATAAATTATTATATAATTAATTTAATATTTTTTAAATATATTTTCAATATAATTTTTATTTATTCTTAATTCAGTATATATTAAACAATAATATTTTTTATTTTCATTTATATTAAATTTAAATAAAATTGAATATTTTTGATTTTTTATTGTTGCATAATAATAATTACAATTTAATTCATTATAATCAATTCTATTTTTATCTTCTTTTAAAAATATGGGTTTAGATTCACAAATAATATGATCTCCTTCATATGTTAATAATATAAAATCACAAATTAAAAAATTTTCAATATATTCTTTAACTACTAAACTTTTAACATCAAATTTTATTTTTTTATCTGTTGATATTTTACTTTCATGTTTAAAAACTAAATCATTTTTATTATTTTCATCTTCTTTAAAATCACATGTTGTAACTGATAAACTGAAATATATACTATTCCAAGATTTTAAATTAATTAATAAAGAATAATCATATAAACCAAATTTACTATCACAATCACAAGCATAATCTAATTTAAAAGAATGTAATCCATGTAAAAATTCAAATGCTTTTTCACATAATTTACAAATTGGTATAGAAATATTAATAAAAAATATATTATTTTTTTCAAATGTTGTTAATACTAAATCATCATAATAATAAACTTTAAAAACATTATGTTTAATTCCTTCATTTTCAGTATTATTTAATTTAATTTGTTTTAAATTATAATCTATTAAAGGTATACGAAATATCCCTATATTTTTTTCACTAAACAATAATTTAATATGAGTAATTTTATAAAAATCTATATATGTTTCATCAAAATGTTTTAAAAAATTTATATGAGTTAATATTTTATTTGTAAAAATATATTTAACACCATATATATTTTTATCAATTTGTAAATGATATATAGCCTCTAAGTTTTTATATAAATTATTAGAAAAGTAATAATGATCTTTTTTAGCGGAATAAATATTTTTTTTATATTTTGTTAAAAATTTATTTTTTAAATTATTATAATTATTTATATGTTTTTCTTTTGATTTATTTAAAAATATTTGACGCCAATTTCCTCTATTTGTATCATAGTTAATTGGCTTATTTGGAGGAATTATAAATTTTTTTACATAAAAATTGTACCAAATATCATCACAACTATTACCAAGATTATAAAATTTTTTACATGATATTATAAAATTAAAAAAAGATTTAGGATCAAGAAAATAAATTATTGTATATAAATTATTATCTTTTATAAAACGTTTTTTAACTTGTTGATATTTTAAATTTCTATGATAAGGATTAAGTTCAACTTTTCCTTCAAAAACACGAGGCTTTTTTATGATTTTATTTAATTTTGGAATTTGATTATTTATTATATTTGTTTTATTATCTTTATTTTTATTTTGATTATTATTATTTAAATTTGTTTTATTATTTTTATTATATATATTATTATTTATAGGTTTTGAATTATTATTTTTTTTATTATTTAAAGTTATTGGCTTTTTATTCTTCATATTTTAAAATAATTATATAATTTTTTATTAATTAAATTGATATATTTTTATATAAAAATAATTATAAAATAAATTTTTTAAACAAATATTTAATATATAATCACCAAAATAATACAAAATTTATATATTCTAATAAAATATAAAAATTTGTTGTGAAATAAAAATTTACATTTTATTTATTTTGGACCAAAAAATTGTTTAATAGTATTAATAGGATTTTTTAATAATAATTTTTTATATAAATTTTGTTTTCCTGTTAAATAATTTTTAATTTCCCATTCATTTTTAAATAATTTATCTATTTTACCATTTCTAAAATGCCCATATTTAACAGTATTTCCATTTATATTTATTCCAACTCCATGAATTTTTCCTTTATTCCAAAATCCAATATATGCTACTAATGGTTTAAAACTCCATAAAAACATACCAAAACCATTTTTATATTCATTCTTATAATATCCTATATATTTATTACCATTATTCCATGTAAATATTCCCAAACCATTTATTTGCCCATTTAATACTTCTCCTTCATACATTCTATCATCATATAAAAATATTCCATATCCTGTCATTTGGTTATTAAGAAATTCTCCTTGATATATTGTTCCATCTGGAAATCTAAATAATCCTATTCCTTGATATTTATTCATTTTAAATTCACCTTGATAATAACTATTATCAAAATATATTTCTATTCCAATGTCTAATAAATTATTTTTAAGCCAAGTTCCTTCTCTATAAATATTTTTATTTTGATAATATCCATATCCATATGGAACATTATTTTTATATTTACCAATAAAAACTGAATTTGCTTGTGTATTTATAAATTTACAATAATTATTTAAATGATTATCCCTAAAAATTCCAGATATTTTTGAATTATCATCATAAATTACAATTCCAAATCCATTTTTTTTCTTTGTTACTTTATTAATTTCTCCATAATATTTTATTCTTTTATTATTTTTATTTAAAAACATTCCATAAATATCATCAAATATTATTTCTTCATTTAAAGAAGATTGCTCATAATTGAAAATATTTGAACTCATTAAATTTTTTGGGTTTTTAATCGAAAAATAAGAATATTCTGACATTTTATCAATTTGAGGCAATTTTACATTACTAGCTTCTTTTAATTTTATTAATTGAATATTATTTTGTTTTATTTGATTTCTTATTAAATTTTCTTCTTGCATTTCAATATCATCTTCTTTATAATTATTTATACTATTTATTCCTAAATAATTATTATTATTTTCATTAATATTAGAATTATTAATTTCATTAATATTAGAATTATTATTTTCATTAATATTAGAATTATTATTTTCATTATTATTAGTATTATTATTTTCAATATTATTAGTATTATTATTTTCATTATTATTGTTATTGCTTTTGAAAAAGGTTGAATAATAATTATTGAAAAAATTTTGTTGTTCAATTGAGTTAATAGTAGTTATATTATCTTTTGATTGAGTGATAATATTTCTAGAATTATTAAATTGATTAAATTTATTATTATTTAATTTTCTCTTATATTTATATTTTCTATATGCTCTTTGAATTTTAGTTATATAATTAATTTGATTATATATAATATTTGTTTCAAATTCACTATAAGGTGTAATGAATTTTTTTTTTGGTTTAATATTTTCAATTTTAATTTCATCATTTATATTTTGATTTAAATTATTTTTTTTTAATATTGGTTTAAAATCATCTAAATTTTCTATATTATTATAACAACATAAAAAATTATTTTTTTTCTTATAAATTGATGAAGAATTTCCCATATATATTTATATTAATTAAATTTAATAATAATAATGTATAATATTTAATAAATTTATGAATATATATTATTATATATATATTTATATTTTTTTCTTTTTTAATCATATATTAATATTCTCATTAGATAATCCTGGTCTTTCAAATACATTTTATAAAATTACAAATTATTACGGTTCAAGATATTTGACTACATTTTTATCTTCAACATATGTTAATGATGACCCTGTAATAGTAGAATGGTCGGATGGTAAATTTATACATGAATATTTTCCAAAATATTTATATATAGCAGATAATGAAGAAAGTTTAATAAAAATAATTAATGGAGAATATATTAATATTCTCATGGGTCAAAAAAATATTGAAGGTTTTAGAAATGGAGATATTGAAAATGTTTTATTAAATAAATCATATGCATTAGTTTTATTAAATGCAACAGCTTATCCTAATGATAATGAATATTCTAAAAGATATCAATCTTTTTTATTTTCTAATAATAATATTGAATGTTTATATGCTACTATAAAAAACTATACAAAATGTTTAAATTCAACTTTAGAAGAATTAAAAAATGAAGATATTTTTATTAATAGGAATTATGTAAAATTAATAAATAATAATACATTATCTGATTTAAATATTTCAGATAGAATTCTTTATATGTTTATATCAGATACAGGAAATCATTGTATAAGACAATTAAATTTAAATACAGCAGAAGTTTCTACTTTTGCAGGAATATGTGGAACATCTGGATTTAAAGATGGTCCTTTAGGAGTTAATTTATTTAATGAACCTAAAGGAATTGGAATTGATAATTTAGGAAATTTATATATTTATGACAGTGGTAATAATTATATGAGAATGATTGATTATAATGGATATGTATATACATTAATACAAGGAGCATGTTTTGAATATAAAATGGAAGATAATATAAAAAATAATTATGGATATAATCATAAAAGGTTATTATGCTTTAAAAATTGGATTAAAACTTATGGAGAACCTTCTAATCATATATATAAAAGTTCTGAAGAAAACACATGTTTTGATAATATTGTATTTTGTCCAAATTATAATAGTGTATTAAATTACAAAAAAAATAAAGGATTAAATTAATTCTTTATTATTATAAAAAAATATATAATATTTATAAAATTATATATATAATTATATATATTTATTTAAAAATTTTTTGAATTAAATAAAAATAATATAAAAAATAAAAAAAACATTTAAATTTATAATTGATATAAATTTTTAAAAAATATAAAATTATAATAAATATTTAAAAATATTTAATCATTTTTATATATAAAATTATATCTATATCTCCTTTACTAAATTTAAAAATATAATATTTTTATTTCATTTAACTTGGTTTTTAATTTATAAAAAAAATTGCGCCCTCCGGGAATCGAACCCGGCTCACGTGCTTGGTAGGCACATATTCTACCACTAAACCAAAGGCGCAATTACATAATTAATAATTGCTTAACCTATATTTTAAACCTGATAAAATATTAAAAAAAATTTTTGATATAAAAAAAAATTTTTTTTATAGAATTATATATACATATGGAGAATTAAATTTAAAGATGAAAATTATCTACAATAAATCTTGTTCTTTTATTGGGATGGTACATATAAATAAATTAATATATTTAATTTATTAATATTTAATAATCCAGTGTTTAGCTTTGTGTGTTTGAAAGATAGCTTAACTAAAAGTTATTCATAATTAATAGGAAAAATAAATAAAAATTTATTAATATTTTTTAAATAGTGAAATAATAGCATTAAATCTATAATTTATTCAATTATATATAAAAATTTATTATTGTAAATTTAAAATATTTTATATCAAAATTATTAATAAAAAATTTAATATATTATTAAATTAAAAATCTATTTGTAAATATGGATAATCTTTATTAGAAATTATTATAAATTAAAAATTATTAATTCATTCACATATCTTGGATTTACCATATTTGTAAATATTTTTTAAATAAATTGTAAGTTCCGGAATATATAAATTATTTATATAAAATATATTAAAAAATTTAAAAAGTATTAATTAATGTTTGTAATGAAAAAATATAAAAATAATTCAAATATTTATTTTAGTTTATTTACATTATTAAAATATATTCATTTTGATAAATAAATTATTTATTTTATTTATTAATATTAAAAAAATATAATGAAATTTATCTTATTATATTCAAAAAATTAATTATAATTAAAATTAATTAATTAATATTAATTTTTATTTTTTCAAATTTAAATACAATATTAATATAAATTATTGAAAATTATTATTCCTTTTATAAATTTTAAATTTGATTTTATTAAAAACATTTATTCCATTATTTTGATAAAAAAATTATTTATAAATTAATATATCTATTCTTTAAAATATAATTATATTAAATATATTATATTATTTTCAATTTATAAAAAATTTTTCAATTCAAAATTTATATTAATATGTGAATAATCTTCATCTAAAGTTCCACATGATCTGTTTTCACATCCACTATAAATAAATATTTAATAATAAAAAATATTTTACTCTAAAGAAGATGTTGATGAATAAATTAAACTTCCTACAGGTAAATTTGACAAAATATAATTCGTAGTTTTTTTAGAAAAAATTTCTTGCATACTTTTATCCATAATTTTATAATATTCTTTATGAGAAGAATTAATCAATAAAATTTTTTTTATTTTTTCTTCAAAGTCTCTATGATTTTTATTAAGTAATTTTATTAAAGATATACTTGCATTTTTATATGCTATAAAAATTATATTATTTAAATTAATGAGTTTATTTTCTATTATTAATTTCCAAAAATTATCTAAATATAAATCTATATCTCTTTCATTATTTTTTACTTTAGATACATTTAATATAATTACCGGAAATTTTTTCTTTTCAGCTAATTCTATAAACTTAAATACTGAAGCATTATATATTGTATCAAAAAATAATAAATTATTTGAAAATATTCCAGGATAATTGAATGGATCATTTAATATAATTAAAACTTTATTTATTTGTTTTAATGCTGTATTTTCTAAAGATTTTGAACCCCAAAAATAATCATTATTTGGAGGAAAAATTTTTATTTTTTTTAATTCATATTTTAATATCATTTTAGAATTTATATATTTTGAAAGTAATTTTAATAAAATTTGATAATTCTTTAAAAAATTACTAAAAGTTGTATTATTATTATCTAATATTTGAATTAATATATCATCTTCTGATATAGAATAATTTAATTGTGTTAATTGTCCTATAATATTTGATAGTTTAATTTCCTGGGGATTTTTTTGTTCTATATTCTCATTATCATTTTCTTTCATTTAAAAAATTAATTAAAAAATAAATTAATTAAAATATAAAAATTTTATGCTATTAACTATATTATTAAATTTTTATAAAATAATAATGTATAATTAATTAAGATTTAAATTAAATGAATTTATAATATTTATAAGTTAAAAAATTAAAAAATAATTACATTTTTTAATATTTGCATTATTTCATAATTATTTTAGATTTTTCATAATTTATTATTATTAATTTTTTTATTTTTTTATTCTGTATTTATATTTTTAAAAGGTTTCATATTAGTATTATTATTATTATTAAATTTTATAATTGAATTTTTTTCTTTTATATTTATTTTATCACTAGATGATAATTTTTTATAAGTATCAAAATGAATTACTATTGATTCACTTTCTTTACTTTTATCTAATTCACTAATTTTATCTATATCAATTCTAGTCTCCAATTTTTTTAATTCCATATATTGATCAATTAAACTATTAACTTGAAATTTTTGAGGTTTTTTTATTTCTTCTATTACATCACATGAAAAACATCCTTTTTTATGTTTTATGAATCTTTTATATATTCCTTTAAATGTATTAGATAAATTATTTTGATATTCAGTAAAAATATTTTTAACAAAAGTTGATTCAAAAGAAAATTTTTTTTTAGTGTTATTTATATTTTTTTCAACTTCATTGCTTAAAAAACTAAAGTTACTTATGTTATTAAAATTTATTGAATTATTTTTATTGTTATTTACTTTAAATTGTTTATTATCTTTCATTTTATCTAAAAATTTTTTTACAATTCCATCACTACTACTAACAGAGTTTTCATCAAATATTTGTTTTGAATTAATACTTTTTTTAATAGAAAAAGATTGTATATTTTCATTTAATTTAAAACTTTCGTTCTTAGCATTTATTAAATTTTTAAAATTTGTTCGACTTTTAAAATATTTAAAAACTTCTTCAAAAATATAATTTAGTTTTTTATTATCTGTTAAATAATATTTATTATATAATAAATCTTTTAAAAAATAAAATTTTTGTTGTTGTGTCATATCTTTAATGTCTTTATAAATATCTAATTTTTTATATTTAATTTCGATAAAAAAAATTAATTCACTTAATATACATTCTAATATTTGAAAATCTTCCTTATTACCATCATTTCCAATTTTACTTAAAGAAATATTCATTGATTGCATATAATCATATAATAATTTATTATTTAATTTTTTGCATTCAATTAAAGTATCTAATATTAATTTATTATTATATTCATTAAATGAATTTACTTCAATAAAACCTAAAAAAATAGTAAATAAATTATTTAATGAAAATATTTCTTTTAATAAATCAATAAATATATTATTCATTTCATTTATTTTTAAAAAATTTTTATTATTTAATGCTTCAATAAATTCTTTAAATTTTATTAAATTATCATTAAATTCATTTTTTTCTTGTTTAATTATTATTGAATCATTTTCTAAATTTGATAAACTTTGAATATCTAAAAATGAAAAAGTTTTAATAACTTCTATTTGACATTGAGAATTATTTGTTTCTTTTTTATTTATAAATTTAAAATATTTGATACAGGCAAATAAATTGCCTAAACCATCTATTAAATTATTTGTTATATCTGAATTATTTATGATTCCTTCTTTATGTCCTTCTTTTATATGTTTATTAATATCTAATATTATTTTTTCTGAAAATTCATGCTGCTGAAAAACTTCTCTCTAAAAATAAAATATATATATATATATATATTTTATGAATTTATTATAAAATAATTCTTACATAATCTATTAAAAACTTATTTCCTTTAATTTTATATATTTCAAATAACATACCATCATATGAATTTTTTTCTGAATTCATATAATTTATAATTTTTTGAAATGATTCACAAAAAAAAGCATTTTTATTAATTAAAATATCCTGTATAGAATTAAATAAAAATTTATTTGATAATAATTCATTATTACCTATTGTAACAAATAAAATATTTTTTTCTTCTTCCAAAATATTTTCATAATAATTTAATAATGTTTGTGAAATAATATAATTATTTTCTTTATCAGAAAAAATATAATCATATCTCCAATTATAATCTTTACTTATTAAAGTTAATTTTTCTCTATTTTCATCAAAATAAAAAATTTTTTTATTATTTTTTTTATCTTGTATTTTATTAATTAATTTTAAAAAAACTTTATTATCATCTTTTCTATTTTATTAAAAGTAAATTAAATTAAATTTTACAATATATCATAAGAAGAATTTGAAAAAGATGAATTTTTTTTATTATTTTTTTTATCCATTAATTTTTTTGAAATTGTTTTATTAATTATATTTTTATTATTTTATAGCTAAATTTCAATTTTATTTTTTATAATATATATTACTTACTAATAATAATAAATTTATTTTTTAATTAAATATTAATAAATTAATAATATATTTTAAATTTTATATTTAAATTTATTTATATGTCTTCTGAAAAAAATGATGAAAATAATAATAATCTTAATAATTTAAATATTGATAATAATAATATCAATAATAAATCAACTGTTAATTTTACAACAAATACATCACTTTATTTAAGACAAACAAAAAAAATAAATTATGAAGAGGAATTTTTAGATAATGAAAATTCAGATGATTATAATGATAAAGAAGAAATTTCTCGTCAAAGATTATCTTCTCATAAAAGAAAAAGAAATAAAATTAATTATCAATCTCCAGATAAAATAATATTTAATATTCATAATCCTAATAAATTAAATGATAATGATAATAATATTAACAATAATAATTTATCTGATAAAAATTCTTCCCAAAATAGTCATAGAAAAGAAATTTATAATAATTATTTATATGGAAATATAATAAATTTAGAAGATTTATCAAATAAAAAAAAACCATTACAAAATACTGAAATAATTTTAGCTATAATGGAAATATGTTTAAATAGTTCAAAATATGGCATTAATTTAGATAATTCATCAAGAAATTTTTGGGAAAAAATTGGAGAAAGAGAAGATATTTTTTCAGTTATAAAACAATTTAAACCAGAAACTTTAAGAAAATATTGGAGACGTTTAAGAACAACGAATAAATTTAAAAATATTATTCAAATTGTAAATCAAAAAAAGGATAAATTAAATGGAAATAATATGAAATTATTATCAAGTATAAATGCTATAAGTGATTATGTTTTATTTCCTAGTAAAGGTTTAGATTTTTTTATTCAAAAATATAGTATAAAACATAATGGAAGAAATGATGATATTTATTTTTATAATAGAAATAAAAATAAAATAAATATTAATTATATTGTTGAAGATATTATTAATAATTTATATAAAATCTTTCCAAACAAAGACAAAGAAAATATTTATAATATATTATATAGTGTTAATGGAAATATTGAAAAAGCTTATTTGATTTTGCAAAATGAAAATTGCTTTAATTATTTAGGATTTGATGACGAAGATGATAAAAAAATATTAGATGATAATTTTATTAATGATGATAAATTATATTTAAATTTTGCAAAAATTAAAGGACACGAAAACATTTTAGAAAGAAAAAAATTTTTATTGAATGAAAATATTAATAAAGAAGATGAAAATACTATTACAATAGAAAATCCTGAAGAAGAAAATAATTGTTTTAACGAAGGAAGCTAAAAATAAATTAAAAAATAATAATAATAACATAAAAAAAATAAATATAAAATAATAAATATTATAATTTTTTCTATTAATCTCATAATAATTAAAATTATATTTTTTATAAATAAATTTAAAATATATAACTTAAACATAATAATTAATTATTCATTTAAATTATTAGCAAAATAATAAAATAAAATTAAGTAAATAAAATAATGGTAGAAGAAGAAGAATATGATGATTTTTTAAAAGAAGATGATTCCCCAGGAGATTCAAAAGATTCTTTTGGTAAAAAAATACAAGATATGTATGAAGAACATAAAAAAAAAGATACAAAAATTATACATAGACCAATTTCTTCTTATCAACCTAATTCTTCTAATAATAATAATATTAATAATAATTTATTATTAAATCAATTAGGTAATAATTCAAATAATTCAAATAAAATTTCTCATCCAAAAAGTGCTTCTTCAAAGAATACAGAACTTCCAAAAAAAAGTTTTGATGAAATAATTAATGATTTAAAAATGTTTATTAATAAAAATAAAATTTCAAAAAATGATTTTATTGAAAATGATAATATTTTTTTAAATTATGAAGATTTTAAATCTTGTTTACAAAATATACATTATAATATTCCAAATGCTTATGCTAAAGTTTTATTTACACATGATAATGAAGAAGGTGCTAAAGATAATTATATATTTATTAAAAAATTTTTGAAGGTTATATATCCAGAAAGTGATTTTGATTCAAGTTATAACAGTCATTCTGTTTATAATAGTCAAAAAACAGAATCTGTTAATAATAATAATAATATTAATAATAATAATACTAATTATAATAATAATAATAATAATATATCAAAATCTAGTGTTAGTATAAATAGTATTAATAATAAAAGTAAAAATGAATCAGTTTCTTTATATGAAATTAAATATATTAATGAAGAATATAATCAATTTAATAAGGATATATCTAATATATTAAAAAATGATGGAAAAATAACTAAAAAAAATTCTATAAATCGTCCAACAAGTTCATTTTCAAGTACTAATAAATTAAATAATAAAAGATTAAAAAATGAAAAACCTCAAAAAAATTATACTACATATAAATATACAATAGATAGCAATGATAATAATAATAAATTAGATACAGTAAATAATCAAGAAAAAGCAATTGATAATAATAATGATAATAATAATAATATGAATAAAGATAATAAAAATACAAGTAATAAAGATTCTCCTGATTTATTTATAAAAAAATATAACAAACAACGTTTAAAAGAAGAGAAAAAAGAAAATGAAAAAATTAATAAACAATTTATCAAACGTGAAGAAGATTTTACAAAGGATTGTATATTAAAATCATTTGAATGTAATAAAATATGTAAAGAATTAAATATAGATAAGAAATATACAATTGAATATATTGATGATGAACTAAAATGTATAGTTGAAGAAAAAAAAAGAAAAATATATATAACATTAAAAGAATTTATAGTTGAATATAGAAGATTAAATAAAAAATATTTAAATAAAGATGTAGAGGAAAGATATATGGGAAGAGAAGAAGAAAAGAAAAAAGATGTTGAAGTTATATTAAAAGAAAGGGAAAATGAAAAAAATGAAAAATTAAAAGATATTAAAGAAGTTTTAATCGAAGCTGTAAGATTAAAAACAAAATTAAAAAATCAATTAAATAATTTAAAATCAAATATTAAATTAGATGAAAAAATAGTTATTGAACATTTAGTAAAAGCTGGTATTAATTTTCCTGAATATAATCAAGAATATAACGAAGAAATGAACAAAAATGATAATAATAATAATGATGATAACAATAATGATAATAATAATGATGATAATAATAATAAAATTAATTGAAATTTTTAAAAATAAATAATTATATTAAATTTAAAAAATATTTTTTGAATAATATTAATATTATTATTAATAATTTAAATTTAAATGAAAACTTCAACCATCTTCACCTCTTTTTTCCAAAATAAATCACAAAATATTGAAGAAAATATTAAATTAATATCCAAAGATATAAATTTTCCCATTTTATTTAAAATATATCAAAAATCATTTATATCTTATTATTCATCTCAATTGAACATATATTTCCAAAATATTATATCTCAAAACATTTTATATTGTCAATATTGTGTCAATAATATAAATTTTCCTTTAAAAAAATGTATAGAAAATCACAATATATCAAATTTAATTTTTTCCTTTGATTCATTTTTTCAATTTTTTGAAGATGTTATTAACACTGAACAAATAATTAATCAAAAATTTAAACATTTAAATTTAGCAATAAAAGATTTTTCTTTATCACAAGAACTTTCTTATAGTTATGTAAGTCAGATATCTTCTTTAATTAAATTACGTTTATATGTTTTAATTGAAAAATTTAAAAAAGAAAAAAATTTAAATGATATAAATATAATAATATCATCAAATATTAAATTAATACTTAAAAATTTAAAATTATATGATATATATCAAAATATATTACAAAATTTTATCATTGATGAAATTAATATCAATCTTAATCCTTATATTTCTATTCATAATAGGTCTATAATAAGAGAAATGATAGATTTATTTAATAATTATTATTTAGAATGGGCCTATTTAAATGATACCTTATTAAATAATATGAAAATTAATAATACAGATAAAGAAATATATAAAAGTAAATTTATTAATTATATAAAAAAACATTTTATTGATATTAAAATAAATAAATTTTTTGAAATAATAAGTAATTACCCTGATTCAAATCAAACTATATATGATATTAAATATTGTTTTTCAAATTTTAATAAAAATAAATTTATTAATACAATAAAAAATCAATTAGAAAATAGATTATTAACACCTGGAATATCAACAAGATTAATAATTGAAATATTTATTAGAATTATTAAAATTATGAAGACAATCGAATCTTCAGGTTATTTATTAGAAAAAATAAGTAAACCTATAAAAGAATATTTAAGAAATAGAAAAGATACAATGCAATGGATAGTAACAACTATTTTATCAGAAGATGATAATAATTTAATTGAAGATATGAGTAAGGCATATGTAAGAAATATTCAAAGTTTGGATTATGATTATATGAGTTCAGATGATGAGCCAGAAAATTGGGAACCAATAAGAAATATAAAAGAAATAAATAATACAAATAATAATAATAATATCAATAATAATAATATTAGTGAAACAAAAAAAAATAAAAGTGATATTATTTCAACATTAGTAAATGTTTTTGGTAGTCCAGAAAAATTTATGGAACAATATAAAAGAATGTTATCTGAACGTAAAGTAACTAATAATAAATTTTCTATTGAAAATGAAATAAAAAATTT
>JAEEGL015821119.1_pt1 | contig 18249 bp, 17 predicted proteins | sample 9134231 | NCBI WGS metagenome assembly JAEEGL01 (sample SAMN16246548, study PRJNA631951) | gut metagenome | biome: gut microbiome; feature: rumen; material: fiber-attached | host: Bos | place: Iran: Karaj | collected 2018-10 | reverse complement strand
GAATGTAAGTATGATAATGCCTTTACATTTATCTTTTCTACTAGAGAAGGTACTCCTGCTTGTAAATTAAAGGATGATACTCCACTAGAGGAAAAAGAAGAAAGACTTCAAAGACTAAATGAAGTTGTGAATACTTATTTCTTAGAAAATAATAAGAAATTAGAGGGAACTACTTTAAAGGTTATGGTTGAAGGAGTTAGTGGAAAGAAAAAGATGTATTATGGATATAGTGAAACAAATAAACTAATTAATTTTGAAAGTAAAAAGAAGCTTAATGCTGGAGATATCGTGGATGTTACTATTACATCTGCGAAAACATGGAGTTTAGATGGAGAATGTAAGTAAAAGTTTAGAGGAATTAATTGCTTATATCCAAAGTACAAAAGAATATCAAGATTGTATTCAAATTAGAGAAAAGATGGATTCTAATCAAGAGATTAAATCTTTGATAGAAGAAATTAAAAAGACTCAAAAGAAATATATTAAGAATGAGTATGATTCTAAAATAAAAAAAGAATTAGATTCTTTAGAAGAGAGATTAAAAGGTATTCCTATTTATTCTGTTTACTTAGAAAGATTAGAAAAAGTAAATGATATGATTTCTTATGTAGAGGATCGATTAAATACTTATTTTATGGATTTATATCAATAAAAAAATACTAGATTATTCTAGTATTTTTTTATTTCTTTTATAATTTCATCTGCACAACGATTGATGAATTCTTTAATTGAACCAAAGTCAATTGCATAGATATTGTCTGTTTTAGCATTTTCAATGATAATTCCTATTTTATTTAGAAGAATATCTAAGTTCTCGATTGGTATTTCTTTCATATTTGTTTTTGGTGGTACATATTCTTCATAGAATAGAGATAAATCTAATTGATATTCATCAATGATTTCTGAATTTAGACTATTATAATCAGAATAGATCATATTTTGTACTTCTTCTTTTGTTGCTTCTACGGTTTCTCCTGATATTAATTTTATTTTATTTTCTCTAGTGAATGTTGGTAGGAATGATTCATTCCATATTTTATCTGTATAAAGATGTGTGAAATAACCTAAATCAAATGAATTGTATTTGAATAATGGATATCTTTTTACAAATAAATTAATATTAGGAGCATCATCTTGGTTATTAAATAGGAAATGAGAGATTTCTCTACTTTGTCCTACTTGTTTTGATATATCTGGAGCTACAGCTCCTAAGAAGTAATCTCTTTGATTATCTACTTCTATTTGTTCTAATACTTTTTTAGCAACAGCTAGATGGGTAATGGTTGATGCCATACTATCCCTCCTTTATTCTATATTCATTATAGCATCCTTTTTCTTCTTTTCCCATCCCTTTCTTGTATTATTTTACACTTTATGGTATAATAGCAAGCACTTTTGGAAAGGGGGATATTATGGTAGAAAAAGATGTTTCTGAAGCATGTAGAGTAGTTTATTTGAATGATGATGATCCTAGATATTCTGGGTTATATTTTTGTAGCAATGAAAACTTAGAGAGACTATTTTCTTTTGTAAATGTCTCTGGTAAAGATGTTTTAACAGTGTTAGGTTCCAGTGATCAATTATTTCATTCTATTTATCATGGCGCAAAGAGTGTAGATACTTTTGATATTAATAAACTTACAAAGTACTATTATTATTTACGTCGTTGGACTTTACTATTATGTGGTATGTATTATCCTCCTGAAAGAGGGACTCGTCAGTTTGATTTTATTTCAGAATTATTAAAATTAGTAGAATGTAAAAGTGAAGAAGAGAAGGAAGCTGTTGACTTCTGGACAATGTATTTACGAAGAACTGGTCGAGATATGTGTGGAAATTTATTCTATTTAAATCCTTGTGATCATACTGTAATTGGTATGGATTATTTGAAAAGACATGTTGAAGATTATACTTTAAGTTTTCAACAGGAAGATTTTTTTGGAAAGATGACATCTGATAAACAATATGATGTTATATTTGCTTCTAATATATTAGAGTATTCTAATGGAAGTGCTAAAAAGATTAAACAAAATGTAGAGAATTTAAAATCTCTTTTAAAGGATGATGGAATCGTTGTTTGTTCTCATTTAATTCATACAAATCGTGATAAGATAGATGATTATTATCCAGGAGATGCTTATTACTTAAGAGAATTTGAGAGAGAAGATTTTCCTTGTAGTTATGATTATTATTATCAAAGAGATTGTTCTATTGGATATGTATATAGAAAGATAGGAAGGGATTATTATGGTTGAAATAGATGTTAGAAAAGCATGTGATATTGTTGATTCTAAAGCAGGGGATAAAAATCATGATAGAATCTATTTTAGTAGTAATGAATCTTTAAAAGATTTGTTTCATTATTTTTCTGTTAAAGGTAAAAATGTTTTATCGGTAATGGCTAGTGGAGATCAACCATTATTTTCTCTTTATCATGGTGCTAGTAATGTAGATACTTTTGATGTTAATAAATTAACACAATACTATTATTATTTACGTTACTGGAGTATTCTTTATAATAATCAGTTTTATCCAGATAAAAGTATTTTTACGGATCATCAATATATTTATGATTTATTACAAAAAGTAAAAATTGAAAATAGAGAAGAAGCTAGAGCTCATAAATTTTGGAGATTATTTATTCAAAATGCTTTTCCATTTGATTGTGAAAATTTATATTATGTAGGTTTTCGTGAAAGTGAATTAGAGAATATGGATCTTTTAAGAGATAGAATCAAAGGAAAGGAAATTCATTTTACTCATTTTGATTTGTTTGAAGAAGTTCCTAAGGGAAGAAAATATGATATTATTATTACTTCTAATATATTAGAATATGCTGGATATGTTCCTTATCGACTTATGAAGGCTAGAAATAATTTAAAATCTTTATTAACAGATGATGGTATGATTGTTTCTTCTCATTATTTTCATGAAAAGAATGATTCTTTTTTTGCAATGGAAAAGGATGCTTTCTTTCGATATTTTGATTATCATGAATTACCTCCTTATTATGATGAGAAGGCAGATAAATATTATCCATTAGGTTATACTTATACGTTAAAAGATGTTAACAAAAAATAGTTGACATCTTTTTCATTTTTATATATAATAATGATGTTGTTTAGAAATGGAGGGATTATTAATGGCAGTTAAATTAAGATTAACAAGATTAGGAGCTAAAAAGAGACCTACTTATCGTATTGTTGCTACTGATTCACGTAGACCTAGAAATGGAGAGTACTTAGAATTAATTGGTACTTATATGCCACTTGATTCAGCAGTTAGAATTGATGAGGAACTTGCTTTAAAATGGTTAAATAATGGAGCAATTCCTACTGATACTGTACGTAACTTATTTAGTAAAGAAGGAATCATGACAAAATATGCTGATTCTAAAAAGAAAGGTAAGTAATTATGAATTTAGTAGAATTAACAGAGGAAATTGTTAAGTCTTTAGTTGTACATAAAGATGGTGTTAGTGTAAAGGAATTTCCAACAGAGGAAGAAAATGTTATGTTGATTCAAGTTATGGTTGAAGAAGATGACATGGGAAGAGTTATTGGAAAAGAAGGACGTACTGCTAATGCTATTCGTACTTTAATTCAAGCTAGTAGTGCTTTGAATGATAATAAGTACATTAAGATTGACATAGATAAATTTTAGAAAGTCTTGTGACTTTCTTTTTTTTATTTTATAATTCTTTTAGAGTAGGTGATAAAATGAAGATTAAATGTAGTTATTGTGATAATTATATTTCTGACACGGATGAAAAATGTCCGAATTGTGGAGCTCCTAATGATGGATTGAAAAGAGTAGGAAATCAGGTACCTAAAACAATTGAAGAATTAAAACAATGGTATATAGATCATAATTTACCAGATGAGAATGTTACTCGTTTCTTTATTGGAAAAGATATCAAAGAAGCTAGAGCTTTTGGTATTTATAAAGATGATAATACTGGTAATTTTGTTGTCTATAAGAATAAAGATACTGGTGTTAGAGCAGTTCGTTATGAAGGTAAGGATGAGTCTTATGCTGTTAATGAATTGTACTTAAAGTTAAAAGAAGAAATAATGAATCAAAAGAGTAGAAGTTCTTCTGGAAGAAGAAGTACCAATACACCAAAGACTTTATTATTTGTATTATTTATATGGCTTTTTCTATTTGGTGCTATTTTCTTCATAGTCTTTGCTCCTGATTCATTTAATTATTCTCCTGGATATTATGAATCCAATAATAATTTATATTATTTATATGATTATTGTCCTAAACTTCATAAAGATCAATGTGAGTTCTATCAATATTTAAAAGAAGATGATTCTTGGATTCTTGTAGATGATACTACATCTATGAAAAAACTTAAATTTGGTGGTAAACCTTGGAATGAAACAAATAAATTATATTCTAAATATAAATTTACAAGATATTATTATCAAGAGGATTGGTATAAGAAAAAACATCCTCCTATTCCTTCAAAAGGATATTACAATTATAATGATAATGTTTATTATTACTTAGGAAGTTGGTATATCTATCAGAATGGATCTTGGACTAGTACTTCTAGACCTACTGGAGATATAGAATATTATCCTGAAAACTATTATGATAGTACTTCTACTTCTAGTGATACTTATGATTTTGATGATACTAGTTATTATTCTAATTATTATGCAGAATTAGAACGTGAATCTTGGAGTAGTTCTTATGATGACGATGATGACTGGGATAGTGGTTCTTCCTGGGATAGTAGTGATTCTTGGGATAGTAGTGATACGGATTGGGGATCTGATTGGTAGTTGACAGAGGGAAGTCTTTTGGCTTTCCTTTTTTTGGTTTCAGTTATATAATAAGAGTGAGGTATAATGTATGGAAGAAGAATTAAAAATACCCAACCATATAGGAATAATTATGGATGGTAATGGTAGATGGGCACAAGAGAGAGGCTTGGTCCGTACGATGGGACATAAACATGCAGTTGGTACTCTAAAAGAGTTATGTATTCATATGGCGGATAGAGGAGTTAAATATTGCTCTTTATATGCTTTTTCTACTGAAAATTTTAAAAGAGAAATTACAGAAGTAGAATTTCTTATGAATTTGTTTATTCAAGCCTTTAATAAGGAGTTTGAATTTATTAAGAAAAAGAAAGTAAGAGTAGTCTTTTCTGGTAGAAGAGAACCTTTGCCTGAAAAAGTATTGGAGGCAATGGATCAGTTAGTAGAAGAGACTAAGAATAATACAGAGTTAACTCTAAATATTTGTTTGAATTATGGTTCTCATGCAGAGATGGTTGATACTACAAAGAAAATATGTGAGTTATATAAATCTGGTAAAATTACTTTGAATGATATTACAGAAGATTTTATTCAAAAAAATTTATATCAAGATTTACCTCCACTTGATTTTGTTATTCGTACGAGTGGAGAATTACGTTTAAGTAATTTTATGATGTATCAAGCTAGTTATGCAGAGTTTTATTTCCCTAAAGTATATTTTCCTGATTTTGATAATGAGGAATTTGATAAAGCTATTTTAGAGTATAATAAGAGAAATAGAAGATTTGGAGGTACAAAATGAAAAAGAGAGTTATAAGTGCCATAATATTGGTTGCGATATTCTTACCATTTTTAATTATAGGAGATCTTCCTTTTGCTATTTGTTTATCTGTACTTAGTGTAATGGGATTATATGAATTATTAAAAGTACGTGAAAGTAAAAAGAAATTTCCTTTATTATTAAAGATTATTGCATTTTGTTTTGTAGTATATTTCTGTTTATATAATACAGGTACTATTGAATCATTCTTACATCTAGATTATCGTGTAATGTCTGCTATAATCTTTGTATTTTTATCTCCTATGGTATTTATTAATGATACAAAGGAATATAATTTAAATGATGCTTTATTTTTAATAGGATCTGTATTATTTATTGGATTTAGTTTTAACTTAATTATTCTTATTCGTAATTATGATATTATGTATTTGATTTATTTATTATTAATTACGACTATTACAGATACTTTTGCATTGTTTACAGGTATGCTTGTTGGAGAACATAAGTTATGTCCAAAGATTAGTCCTAAAAAGACGATTGAAGGATTAATTGGTGGAGTATTAATGGGTACTTTTGTAGCAACAGCATTTTATAATACTGTAATTAATTCTAATATTTCTTTAGTATTGGTTATTGTACTTACTTGTTTTTTAACGTTTGTAGGACAATTGGGAGATTTGATATTCTCTTCTATTAAACGTTATTATGAAGTAAAAGACTTTTCTGAATTAATTCCTGGACATGGAGGAGTATTAGATCGTTTTGATAGCTTGATATTTGTAACTTTAGCATTTATCTTACTATTTGGTATTTTATAGAAAGGAGTGATTCTTTTGTCAGTAATTATTAATTTATTACTATTTGTTGTTATTTTAGGTGTTATTGTATTTGTACATGAAGCTGGACATTTTATGTGGGCTAAAATAACAGGAGTTTATGTATATGAGTTTTCTCTTGGTATGGGTCCTAGAATTTGTGGATTTCATAAAGGAGAAACGGATTATAATCTTAGAGCAATTCCTATTGGAGGATTTTGTCAATTAGCAGGAGAAGATTTAGATGATGATGATTTAAAGAAAGTTCCTAAGAAGAGAAGATTACAATCTAAAAGTGCATGGCAAAGATTCTTAATTATGGTTTTTGGACCAATGAATAATTTTATTCTTGCTATTATATTACTTTTCTTCATTGCTTTAGTTTGGGGTGGAACTTCAATGGATCCTGTTATTGCGGTAGTAGAAAAAGATTCTGCTGCAGAGATTGCGGGAATTGAAAAAGGAGATACTATTCTTACAATTAATGGTCATAAGATTGAAACTAGTGATGATATCTCTTTGTTTTTAGCAATTGCTAATCCTAAAAAGAAGAATGAAATTCAAGTTAAGAAAAGTGATGGAACAAAAGAGACTTATCAAGTAAAACCTAAAAAGATTGTGGAAGAAGGAGAAGAAAGTTACCGTTATGGTATTGGTATGAAACCTAAAAAATTAAAAGGTTTTGGTGCTCCTTTTATCTATACTTATAAGAAGACAAAATCTATTTTTAAGCAAATGTTTATTACTGTTGGATATTTATTTACTGGTCATATTAAATTAAATCAATTATCTGGACCAGTAGGAATCTATTCCGTTGTTGGACAACAGAGAAGTGGTGGGCTTGCTAATATTCTATATTTGATGGCTTTCTTAAGTATCAATGTAGGTTTTATTAATTTGCTTCCTATTCCAGCATTTGATGGAGGACATATTTTATTTATTATTATTGAAAAGATTAAAGGTTCTCCAGTTAATCCAGATTTAGAGAATAAAATACATACTGTGTTCTTATTCTTATTGATGCTTCTTATGATTATTATTACGTTTAATGATATTTTAAGATTATTTTAAAAGAACAACTTGTTCTTTTTCTTTTGGTTGGGTATAATATAGGTAAGATAGGGGTTCTATGAGAGGTGATAAGATGAATATTATTTATATCGCTTTGATTGTTTTAGCAGTAGTACTGTTTATTGTTGGTATTATAATTGGAATATTACAAAAAAGAGCTGCTAAAAAGAAGGTATTACTAAATACCAATACAAAAGCTATAGAAGTATTGGACTTAGAAGAAAAGGTCCCTAGAACAATAGAAAAACCAATGATTATTTCGAGTGAATTGGTAGAAGAAAATTTAGAAGATGAAGAAGAATGATAAATTCTTCTTTTTTTTGATATAATAAGGGAAATGGAGGTGATATCTTGATTGCAGGAATACTAGTGGAAATATCCAATCAATCTGTTGATCGAATATTTGATTATTCTGTTCCTTTGAAATATCAAAAGTCTATTAAAGTAGGTATGAGAGTACTTGTTCCTTTTGGTAGACAAACTATTGAAGGTTTTGTATTAGAGTTGAAAGATCATTCTTCTACGGAAGAATTGAAAGAAATACTAGAATTAGTAGATGAAGATATTACCTTAAATGATGAATTGTTATCTTTAGGAAAAGTAATGCATCAAAAGACATTATCTACTTTGATTAGTTGCTATCAAGTAATGCTTCCTAAAGGATTAAAGGCAAAACATGGAGATAAAGTATCAATTCGATATGATACTTTCTATACGTTAGATGGAGAAATTCCTTCTAAATTGACTCCTTCTCAAGAAAAGATATTAGAACTTGTTAAGAGTAAGAAAAAAGTGATTAGAAGTGAATTAGTTTCAATTTCTTTAAGTAGTTTAAATACATTAATTAAAAAAGGTGTTTTGAAAGAAGAAAAGATTGAACACTATAGAGTTTCTTATCAAAAAGAAAAAGAATCTAAAAAGACTCTTACTGAAGAACAACAAAAAGTTGTAGATACTGTTTTACATAATTCTCCTAGACCTTATGTATTATATGGGGTTACTGGTTCTGGAAAAACAGAAGTTTATATGGAGATTATTGAGGATGCTTTAAAGAAAGGAAAAACTAGTATCGTGCTTGTTCCTGAAATTAGTTTAACTCCTCAGATGATAGAGAGATTTCAAAAGAGATTTGGAGATAAGATAGCGGCTATTCATTCTGGTTTAAGTGATGGGGAAAAATATGATGAATATAGAAGAATTGTTAGAAGAGAAGCTTTGATTGTTATTGGAGCTAGAAGTGCTATTTTTGCACCGCTTCGTAATATAGGAGTTATTATTGTGGATGAGGAGCATAGTGATTCTTATAAACAAAGTGATTCTAATCCTCATTATAATGCCAAAGATATTGCTTTAATTCGTGGAGAAACTCATCATTGTCCTGTGATATTTGGAAGTGCTACTCCATCCCTAGAGACTATGGCAAGAGCAGGCAGAATTTATGATTTATTAGAACTACCTCATCGTGTGAATGGAAAAGATCTTCCAAAGGTAACTATTATTGATATGAATGGAGCTTCTAGAAGAGGACAAGGACATTTTTCTCGTGAATTGATTGATGCGATGAAGAAGAGACTTGCTTTAGAAGAACAAATTATTTTACTATTAAATCGAAGAGGATATTCTTCTTTTGTATCTTGTAAGAATTGTGGATATACTTTTAAATGTCCACATTGTGATATTACTTTGACTTATCATAAGAGTAGTAATACTCTACGTTGTCATTATTGTGGATATGGGGAAAAAGTATACAAGAAATGTCCAGATTGTGGAGAAGAATCTTTAAGCAATTTGGGAGTAGGTACTCAAAGAATTGAAGAGGAACTACATAATATTCTTCCAAGTGCTAAAGTACTTCGAATGGATTATGATACGACTAGTGGTAAGGGTAAACATGAAGAGATGATTGAATCTTTTCAGCAAGGGGAATATGATATTTTACTTGGTACTCAGATGGTTGCGAAAGGATTAGATTTTTCTAATGTTACTTTGGTAGGTATTATTAATGCAGATACTTCTTTAAATATTCCGGATTTTAGAAGTAGCGAGAATACTTTCTCGTTGTTAAGTCAAGTTGCGGGTAGAAGTGGTCGTAGTGAAAAGGAAGGGGAAGTTATTCTTCAAACTTTTAATCCAGATCATTATGCTATTGCTTTAACAAAGACTCATGATTATCCATCTTTTTATAAACAAGAAATGGCAATTCGTAGACAACTAAAGTATCCACCATATTATTATTTATGTGATGTTAAAATTAGTGGACGAAATCCACAAGAGTTATTAGGGGAAGCTTTAAAGATTAAAAGAAGTTTGGAAAGAAATCTGGAAGATGTTATTTTACTTGGCCCAAGTAACTCTAGTGTTTTTAAAGTAAATAATGTTTATCGATACCATATTATTATTAAATATAAGAAGGATGATGGACTATATAATATCTTACAAAAGATTATTGATCATTATAAAAGCCAATCTAAAATAAAAATAGATATTGATTTTAATCCGTGTCAAATTTTATAAAGAGAGAGTAAAATCTCTCTTTTTTATGTAAAGTATACACCTCTTTACATTTTTTATATAGTAAATTGACGTAAAATATGATACTGTATAGTTAGGATAGAGGTGTTGTTATGGGAGAGAAGAAGGAAACAACTCAAGAAGAATTAGAGTTTAACAAAAAGAATCGTGAAGATTTTGAAACTTTAATGAAAGATTCTTCTACTAATTTAGATGATTATTATGATAAGAAAAATCCAGTTGTTCAAATATTCTTGTTTGTCCTAGGAATCTTTATTCTAATTGGAATTGCTTATTATGTATTACTTTATTTAGCAAATAAATAAAATAAAAAAAAGAATAATAGGAGGTGATAGAATGCTAGAGAAATATTTACAAAGAGAAGATGTTTTAGAACTTGTAAAACATCTAAAAACTAGTGAATGTTATTATCAAAAAAGCTATAGTGGTTTTTCTAACCATTCTCTTTCAATGTCTAATGAACTAGCACTTTACATCTTCTATGATGCTTTGCTTAAGTATAAACTTATTATTGACGATGAGTATTTGTTTACAGAATACTTAGAACAAATTGAAAAGTTATTCCGTAAACTAAATCGTTTTGAAGATATTCGTTTTGGTATTCATCAATTGATTGCGAAGATTGCGGCTTACTATTATGATCTTCATGGATGGAGAGGGGAAGAACGTAATCAATTAATAGAATTAATCTATGATAAATATGTATTAAACGGATATTATTTTCATGGATTCCATAGCATTTATAAAGAAGAAATTCAAAGAAGTGGTTTTTCTCCTGAATACTATGACAATCTTTATACTAGATTTTTAAAAGTAAATGGTATTTTTCAAAAATATAAAGTTGGAAATGTTATTCATAAAAATTTTATGGGAACAGAGGTGGCTTTTACAGATGATGCTTTATTAGGGTGCTACTACTCTATGTATGCGCCTATGTTCTTTACAAACTTTATGATGAATGCTTCTCTTTTTGGAAAGAAAGTACAAATGGAAGATTATTTAAAGGGTGACTTTGATGCTAGTGTTCAACCTTTAAAGAAATTTATGAGTCAACATTCTTTCAAAGAAAAAGATAAAAAATATATCTTAGATTTAGTTCAAGATGAATGGAATATATTACATTCTAAAAATCAAGAGTTATGTATGATTATGATTCCTAGAAAGAAATTAGGAAGAGTAGAAATACCTGTAGAAGAGTTCTTAAAAGATGATGAGGATATCTTTGAAGTAATTGATCGTCTATTGAGTTCTAAATGTAATAGTGTTTCTAGTAATGAATTTTTATCAAAAAATGATTTTGAAATAATATCTTTCCCTAATTATTATGAACAAAAAGTAGAAAAAGCATTGATAATTGAGTCTGAAGTGGAGTATTCTAATAAAGAGAGAAGAAACAACAGAGTATTATCTAATGCTTATGGAAGAGCTTCTGCACTATTACTTGTGGGATCTTTATCCATTAGTTTTGGGGTTATTCTCTCTATACTAACTGTGTTAGGGGGATAAGATATGAAAGTAATTTTTATGGGTACACCGGAATTTGCTGTACCCGTTTTGCAAGCACTTATTGATAACTATGATGTTATTGGAGTGGTTAGTCAACCAGATAAGTGTGTGGGAAGACATCAGGAATTAAAAGCAACTCCTATTAAGGAGTTAGCTTTAAAGTACAATATTCCTGTTTTTCAGCCTGTAAAAATAAGAGAAGAATATCAAGAAATTCTTGATTTAAATCCAGATATGATTGTAACTTGTGCCTATGGACAAATTATTCCAAAGGTTATTTTAGATTACCCAAAATTAGGATGTATTAATGTACATGCATCTTTACTTCCAAAACTTAGAGGAGGAGCTCCTATCCATAAAGCTATTATTGATGGCTATCCAAAAACAGGAATTACTATTATGTATATGGATGTTAAGATGGATGATGGGGATATTATTTCTCAAAGTGAAACAGAAATACTTGATTCTGATAATTTAGAGAGTCTACATGATCGTCTAAGTATTATGGGAAGAGATTTGTTACTTGAAACATTACCTTCTATTATTAATGGTACAAATCCAAGAATTAAACAAAAAGAAGAAGAAGCTACTTTTGCTTATAATATTAAACGTGAAGAAGAACATATTGATTTTCATAAAACAAGTAGAGAAATCTTTAATTTAATTAGAGGATTATCTCCAGTTCCTTGTAGTAATGCTATTCTTTTTGAACAAGAAATGAAAATATTAGATAGTAAAATTTTAGATAAAACGTATCAAGCTAATTGTGGAGAAATTGTAGATACTACAAAAGAAGGAATTGTTGTTTGTACTGGAGATGGTTCTCTTCTTTTAACAAAAATCAAACCATTCGGTAAGAAAGCAATGGATGCGAATAGTTATGTAAATGGTATTGGTAAAGATAATCTTATTGGTAAGGTGTTTGAATAGTGAAGACATGGATTGATACAATTAAAAAAATGTCAAAAGATCCAAAAGGAAAGGCAATTCTTTTCTTTGGATTTTATTTGGTGTTTTTTGCATTGGTCATTTTATTTGTTCGTACTACTTCTAGATATCATACTTCTCCCGATGATTATGAAAAAGGAAATGCTGTTATTAGTCAGATAGGTAGTTTATTAAATTATAATTATGCTTATCAATATACAATCCTTCCAGATGATGCTTTAGAAGGAATTGAAGGTAAAAGATATAATAAAACAAATGAAGAATTTACTTATAGGGGACAACTTTATTATTGCAATGAAGAAGTTTGCTTTACAAAAGAAGATAATTGGATTATGAAAGATAATCCTAATCCTTATACTTTATTATTAGATCCAAATACTATTTCTTTTCTATTAGAGAATTCTTATTTAGAAGCAAAGACTTCTTATGAGAGTGGAAAGGTTACTTATCATTATCAAATATCAGTAGATACTTTAAATAAAGTACTTCATGATACACCTTCAGATTTAGATCTTCAACCAGATAGTATTATTGTAGAAGTAGATGATAATAAAGAGTTATCTTCTATTACTTTTCAATTAGATCATTATGGTAAATATCAAAAATTATGTAAAAATACTTTGAAAATAGTAGTGGAATATTCAGATATTGGAAAAGTTGAAAAAATAGAAAATCCTATATTGGAAGAAAAGACTTCATAAAGTCTTTTTTTTATTGTAAAAAAAGAAATTTCTATTTATAATCATATTGTAAGATAGGTGATTTGTATGCGAAACAAAAAAGGATTTACTTTAGTAGAATTACTTGTTGTGATTGTAATACTTGGTATTATTACGGGAATTAGTATACCTTTAATTCGTAATATTCAAGCAAAAAATGAAGAAAGACAATATAAAACATATCAAGATTCTCTTAAGTATAGTGCCAAATTATATGTAGATAGTTATCGTGAAGATTTATTTGGACATAGTAAGAGTGGATGTGCTATTATTACCTATAATCAGATGGTTGAAAAAGGATTATTAAAAGATATTACTATTGGAGATGTTTCTTGTGATACCAATCGTACTTTAGTTAGAGCAGTAATGTTTGATAATAAAGTTAGTTATACTCCTATGATTGGATGTGGAAAGGTTGTAGGAGGAGAAGTTGAAGTGGATACCATTCTTCCAAAAGATGGAATAGGAGATTTCATTACTTGTGGGGCAAATGTTCAAACAATTATTGCTTTTGATTCTACCCCAAGATCTAGTACTTCTATTAATTATAAGAGAAGAAATATTACTGTTCAGTTAAGTTCTTATACTGGTTTTCATGAAAATATGGAAATCTATTATACTTTTGTGAAAAAAGATTCTGTAGGGGAAATGAATCCGACTTTGATTAATACTGATGAGACGGCTGCTATTCCTCCAGAGCCAACTAATATGATAGAGAACTGGTCTAAATTAGAAGTGGATTATATTGGTGGAAATGAACAAAAGAGAATGATTGAAAATGGAGATATTGTTACTTTATCTTCTAAAGAAATACGTACTCCTGCAGATTTAACAGGAGATTATTATCTTGTTCTTAGAGTTGAAAACTTACAGGATTTATCTGGTAGAAATTGGACTAGTAGAATAGATAGAGGAAAGTATGTTTATTTAGGCTCTTATAAAGTGGATAATACAAAACCAGTATTCAGTAATGGTTCTACTGTAATATCAAGTTCTAATGGATATAATAATTTAAAACCTAAACTAAAGATTGATGTAACAGATGTTTATTCTACATTAGATTCTAATCATGAACTTCGTATGTGTATTTCTTATGATGAAGATAATTGCTCTAAAAAGGTAAGTGATATTAAGAATAAAGAAAATCATTGGGTTTCTTATGATGGAAATGCAGTATTAGATAAGATTAAGAATACTTATGATGGAACTGACCATACTGTTTATGTAACAGTAGGAGATGCTGCTGGTAACTATACTACAAAGAATTATCCTTATAAACTAGCAACACGTTATACTTTAACATATGATTCTAATGGAGGAGTTGATTGTAATCCATCTAGCAAATCTGTTACTTCTGATACAGCAAATCCTAAATGGGGAGATTTATGTACTCCAACAAGAGATCATTATGTATTTCGTGAATGGAATACTAAGAAAGATGGTAGTGGAACTACTATTACAAAGGATAGTACCGCCAGTGGAAATATTACAGTTTATGCTCAATGGAAACTACAACAATTTACAGTTAAACTTGTTGCTGGTGAAGGTATTAGTGAAATGAAATTAGCTGGAAGTACTACAGTTTTAGAGAAGAAATTTGATTATAATACTACAGTTAATTTTGAAGTTACAAAAGTAGCAGATTATTATCGATTTAATAAATGGGATAATGGTACTACTACGAAAGCAGGATCTGTAAAAGTAACGAAAGATATTACTTTAACAGCAACTACCCTTAAGAATGGAATTAAAATTCATTATTATACAAATGGAGGAACATTAACAGCTTCTCCAAAACAAGTATGTCCACAAAGTGTTACAGGATGTAGTGGAGTGTGTGAGCAAACCACAAACTATGGTGGATGTACAGGTAATGCAACTGGATTGGTTGTTGAGAATCAAAAATATCAAGCTTTTGATGCGACAGGATGGGCAAGTGATGGTATTAGAGATTACAAAGGATATGATCTTGCATCTATTTATATGAAAAGAACAGCCTATGCCGCAACTGGTAATTGGTTAATTGGATCAGCATCTAGTACTAATAAAGTAAATGAAAGTACTTTGTGGCCAACTGCTAAAGATTTGGCAATTGCGGTAGGTCTTGGAGAACAAATGAAGACAAAAGATGTTGATGTTAATCTATATGCAGAATGGAAAGCAACGGGAGTACCTGCTTACAGTGTATTAAAAGTTGGAGATTACGTTGATTATCATTCTTATATTGATGCTAAAACATTTACTCCAACATGGGCACAAACTGGAGTTAATAATCATCCTACTCAAAGCACAAATACTTCTGTAAAATGGCGTGTTTTATATGTTAATACTTCTTCTAAAGTAGTATGGCTTCACCCAGCTGCTGCTCCAAATAGATTGTTATTAAGAGAAGCACAAGGATATATCAATGGTCCAGGTACTATGCATGCTATGGCAAAAGCTTTATATAGTAGTTCTACTTTGGGATTAAATGCTAAAAATATGACAATTGAGGATTTGGAAACAGCTTTAGGAAGTGGAGCAGTAACTGCTAAGACAAATTCTTATGTAGAAGGTGTTCGTTATGGAACGACACAAACATTCACAAGTAAAGATAAGTTTATTGCTTCTGCTGTATCAGGAGGAACTGATAATGGAGCTATTTCTGGTACAAATGATAGATATTTAAGAGCTTCTTCTGGTAGTCCAGTTACAGCGAAACAATCTGTCTTTAAGTATAATCCATCTACTATTAATTCTGCTGCTGCTGAAGTATTAGGTAACGAAACAGGATGGTATGCTACTAGAGGACTTGTATTACAGGATAATTCTGCTGGTCATTACGTTGGATTCTGCTTAATTGAAGGAAAAAGAACAGAAACAGAAGCAATTGATATGGTGGATTCTAATGGTTATGTTCCACAAGATCATGATGGAGGACCATATGGTATTAACATTCATCCGATTGTAATTTTACCAGCGACCGTTTATGTGAAAGAAGGAACTTATGGTACTTCTTCTAATCCATGGAAAATTACACAATTAAATTAATAAAAAGTCTCATTATAGGAGACTTTTTTAATTGATATTTTGTGTATTATACGGTACACTGTTATTGCAAGATAGGTGAAGTGTATGAAAAGGAAAAGTGGTTTTACTTTAGTAGAATTATTAGTAGTAATTGTAATACTAGGTATTATTACTGGTATTAGTATTCCTTTAATTCGTAACATTCAAGCAAGTAACGAAATGAGAAAATATACAACCTATATGGATGGCTTAAAAACAAGTGCTAAATTATATGTAGATAGTTATGGAGAAGATTTGTTTGGACATGCGAAAAGTGGATGTGCCATTATTAATTATTCTCAAATGGAAGAGAAAGGTCTTTTAAAAGATATTGCTTTAGGAGATGTATCTTGTGATAGTGAAAATACTTTTGTAAAAGTAGTTAGAGTAGATGATAAGACTGGTTATTCTACATCTATTGAATGTGGTAAAAAGAAAAATGATGGAACAATAGAGGTAGAAACTCAATTACCAGAAGGGGGTATTTCTGGAGTAGATATTTGTGGAGTAGATCAAACATCTATTATCTCTTTTTCTACAACACCAGCTTCTAGTAATTCTATTAATTATCAAAAAAGAAATATAACTGTTCATATGTTATCCAATACTGGAATATATGAAGATTATAATATTTTATATAGTTTTATTCAGAAAGAGTCTAAACCAGAAGATGAGGGTATAGAGCCTTCTTCTATTATTGGTGGTTGGAAAAAATTAAATATTAATTATATTGGTGGAAATGAACAGAAGAAAGCAATTGAAAATGGAGAAGTTATTACTCTATCTTCTGATAAATTAACAACTCCAACTAATCAAACAGGAGATTATTATATTGTATTAAAAATAGAATCTTTAAGAGATTTATCTGGAAGAAATTGGAGTAATGAAGGACAATATGTTTATTTAGGAACCTTTAGAATTGATAATACAAAACCAGTATTTAGTGGTGATTCTACTGTGATTTCTAGCAATAATAGTTATAATCATATCAAACCAAAATTAAAAATTAATGTAACTGATAATTATTCAAATAGTAGTAATTTAAGAATGTGTATTTCTTATGATAATGATACTTGTCTTAAGACTGCGAAAGATATTAAAGATAAGAATGGATATATTAATTATGATAAAGATAAAGTGTTAGATAAGATTCAAGATGCTTATGATGGATCTAGTCATACTATATTTGTAACAGTAGGAGATGCGGCAGGTAACTATGAGACAAAATCTTATTCTTATAAATTAGCAAGTAAATATAGGATTACGTATGATAGTAATGGTGGAAGTACCTGTAATCCTACTTCTAAGGAAGTAACTTCAAGTGGAAATACTCCATGGGGAACTTTATGTGCTCCTACTAGAAAAGATAATAATAAAGATAATCCTTTTGTTGGATGGTATTTAAATAAAGAAGGAACAGGAAATCCTGTTACAAAAGATACCCTTGCAACCAAAAATATCACAGTATATGCAAAATGGAGAGATCATTTTGCGGATATTTGGTATAACATTAATGGAGGAACTTTACGTTATCATGGAAGTAGCTTTAGTCTTGATGGCCAAGGATATATTTTAAGAGATGGAAATAGAAGAGTTCATCATGTTAAATATAATGGTACAATTGATCCAGATAATGGTTTATTAGATTACGATAATAGATATGGTATTTATATTCGTAGAACTGGTTTTTATATCAATAGATCTGAAACTTGGAAAGGAGAAGTAAATGGTGTTGACAAAACATTTAATGACGATACTATTTACCATTCTTATGATTTTTGTGATGCTTCTAAAGTAGATTGCCAAATTACATTATATGCAAATTGGAAGGGTGGATATTCTTATACTCTTAGATATGATAGTAATGGTGGAAGTGAATGCGAGAGAAAGACAGTTTCCGGAACAACAGATAATTTAAAATGGGGAACTTTATGTACTCCTACTAGAAGAAATTATACTTTTGTGGAATGGAATACTAAACCAGATGGTACTGGTACAAAAGTTACAGCTAATACTGATGCTAAAGATGATTTAGAAGTTTATGCTCAATGGAG
>JAEEGL015137803.1_pt1 | contig 18249 bp, 15 predicted proteins | sample 9134231 | NCBI WGS metagenome assembly JAEEGL01 (sample SAMN16246548, study PRJNA631951) | gut metagenome | biome: gut microbiome; feature: rumen; material: fiber-attached | host: Bos | place: Iran: Karaj | collected 2018-10 | reverse complement strand
CTCTTCCAGTCAGTGTTGTAAGAAAGCTTCACGAGAGATTCCCGGGATCCGAAGTGGTCAATACATACGGTCCCACCGAATCAACCGTTGCAGTCACGGATATACTGTGCACCGAAGAAGTCTGTGATACTTACGATCCCCTTCCCGTGGGAAGGATCAAGCCCGGAAGCGAGCTCAGGATAAGGGGAGAGCAGGACGACAGTCTTCCCGAAGGAGAAAGCGGGGAGATCATAATCCTCGGAGACTCCGTAAGTATCGGATACCGAAATCTTCCCGAGCAGACTGCCAAAGCGTTTTTCGAAGAAGACGGTGTCAGAGGATACAGAACAGGTGATAAAGGATATCTGAAGGATGGCCTTCTTTTCTATCAGGGAAGGATCGATCTTCAGATCAAACTTCACGGATACCGTATTGAGCTTGAGGATGTCGAAAACAACCTCATGAAACTCAGCGGAGTAGAGAGAGCTGCGGTCATCCCCATCGAAAAAGAAGGAAAGATCGTAAGTCTTACCGCATTCATCATTCCGGAGGAGATGCCGGAGAGCAGTTTCAAGGCGGGACAGGCGCTCAGGGCTGAAGCCAAATCCTTCCTTCCCGAATACATGATTCCCAAGAAGTTCGTATTCCTCGAAGAACTTCCCATGACCAATAACGGCAAGGCAGACCGCAGGGCACTTCTTGCATATCTGAAAAAATAGTCGGATAATGTCTGTGTTACGATAATAATTCGGAGGTCGTTTATGAAAGAAGATATACTTGAGATCCTTGCCGAGCTTTGCGAGGATGAAGTTGTAAAAGAGGAAGAGGATGTCGATCTGTTCGAGTCCGGATTGCTTGATTCACTTGCATATTTGGAGCTTCTCATGGAGATCGAAAACCGTCTGGGAATCACCATTTCCCCTTCGGAAGTTTCCAAGGAAGACATCAATACTCCCGCAAAGTTTGTTGCATTTGTAATGGATAAAGCCTGAATTTACGGTAAATTAAGTTGACACGGCCTTTTGGGCCGTGTTATTTTAGTGTCATGAGTGTATCAAATGTCTTAATACAGTTGCGAATCGGAGGAAATATGATCGTACTTGATTACAGGGATAAACGTCCGCTGAATGAACAGGTTGCGGAAAAAATCATGAATCTGATCGTGCAGGGAGGATTAAGTCCCGGAGAGAAACTCCCAAGCGTCAGAAATCTTGCCGTTGATCTCTCGGTTAATCCCAATACAGTTCAAAGAGCCTATTCGTTCCTTGAAGAGAAGGGATATATAACAACCATAACCGGAAGAGGTAACTATGTGAGCGAAGAGAGAAGCTGGAAAGAGGGTCTCAAATCGGAAGTGCTCGCGGAGGTTAAGGCTGTCGTCGGAAAAGCAAAGGCCGCAGGAATTAAGCTTGATGAGGCGCTTGGTTGTGTAAGGGAAGTATTCGAGAGGGACTGATAATGATCGAAATAAAAGGAATAAGCAAAAAATATGATGATATAGAAGCTCTTTCCAATGTTTCATTCGACATGCCCGAGGGACAGGTATTCGGACTGGTCGGAACAAACGGAGCCGGAAAGAGCACACTGCTCAGATGTATCTGCGGTGTATGCAAGCCCGATGCCGGAGAGATCCTTGTGGACGGTGAACCCGTTTATGAGAACCCCATCGCCAAGTCCAAGATGTTCTTTATATCGGATGACCAGTATTATTTTCCCGGAAGCACACCGGACGAGATGATGAACTATTATGCATCGATGTATCCGGCTACGTTTTCCAAGGAAAGATTCGAAAAGCTTATGGGCGCGCTTTCACTCGACAGAAAGCGCAGGATCCAAACTTACTCAAAGGGAATGAAAAAGCAGCTTTCAATTCTGCTGGGAATCGCATCCGGATGTAAATACATCCTGTGCGATGAAACCTTTGACGGACTTGACCCCGTTGTAAGACAGGCGGTTAAAAGGCTTTTCATTCATGACATGGATGAATTCGGTATCACTCCAGTCATCGCGTCCCACAACTTAAGAGAACTTGAGGATATCTGTGAATTTGTCGGTCTTCTCCACAAGGGCGGAGTTATCCTGTCCAAGGATCTCGGTGATATGAAGCTTGAGATCTTTAAGGTCCAGGTTGTTTTCAAAGATCAGGCATCACTCGATGCCGTCAGGGCTAACTGCAAGGTAATTGCGGAGGAGCACAGAGGATCTCTTATCACCCTTACGATAAGGGGACTCAGGACGGAAGTCGAAACAGTGATCACTTCACAGCTCCCGATTTTCTACGAGGTTCTGCCTCTTACTCTTGAAGAAATATTTATAAGTGAAACGGAGGTGCTGGGCTATGACTTCGCAGAAATCACAAAATAAGATCACTTTACTCGGCCTGATGAGGGAAGATCTCAGTCACCGTAAATGGATGCTTATCCTTTCATCATTCGTACAGCTCATATTCGGTCCCGTAGCGACCCTTATGACTTTTACCGATCTTGAAGCTCAGTCCTATTACTATTACGGATCGGATTTCGCAATGAATGCCCGCAAGGGTGTGCAGTATGCCGTAGAGAGAATGACAGGGTCATATCTTCCCATAATGATGGCAGGTATTGCCATTGTCGGTGCACTGATCGTTGGTGTGGGCGGATACAGACATCTGTTCAACAGAAGAATGACCGATATGGTCAACTCCGTTCCCGTTACCAGAGGAAAGCAGTTTGACAGTATTTATTACAACAACTGGCTTATCTGGTTTGTGCCCCAGCTTGTTTCAACGATCATAACCACGTTTATCATGCTGGCCAGAGGTGCAGCTTACGGTTTTGCCCCGGTGATACTCAGAAGTGCGTTCTTTGTTTTGATCGGATCGGCACTGGCTTTCGGATGCATGATGCATCTTACGATCCTTGCCGTGGTTTTATCGGGAACCATATTCAATGCCCTGCTTAATATTGTGTTTCTCGGATTTGACCTGGTTATAGCATTTTCTCTTTTTGAGAGTCTTTGCTCTACCTGCTTCAAGACCTATGTAAGTCTTCCGATCACTATGTCGGATATCTGCTGGGTATCCGCTCCGTTATCCGGAGGTTATGTCGGTGCGATCATTTCAAGCGGTGTATCGGGAGAAGGATATAAGGACGTTATAAGAGAGTTCGGATCCGAAGCCAAATTCTGGTTTGTACTTATCGCGACGATTATCGTAGCGATCGTCAATCTGGTCCTTGCTTACAGTCTGTATATCAAGAGAAAAAGTGAGGAATCGGAAAGCGGTGTATCAAACAAGAAATACAGATTGGGTATCCGCTGTGTCAACTCCGTTATGGGAGGTTTGTTTGCTGCGGTACTCATCGAAGAACTCTTATATATTGACGAAAAAGCTTTGATCGTATGGCAGATCCTCTTTGCAGTCATATTCTGTGCACTCATATTCGGACTCATCGATATGATACATGCAAGATCCGGAAGGGGATTCTTCTCCCATTGGAAACAGATGATCGCGCTTGCCGTCGTAACTTTGGGAATATTCTTTATCTTCGTATTCGATATTACCGGATTCGATAAGAGAGTTGTTGCCGAGAGCAATATCGAGACAGCAAAAGTCAATTCATATATTTATGCACTCGGCGCTGACGGAACCGGTTATGTTAAGGATCCGGAGCATGAAGGACTGCTTCTCGAAAGATCTCCGCTTAACGGATTTGATTCCGACGCAATGTATATCGATATTCCTGCCGATGTCGCATATGACCTGATGACCGCCCGGAGAGTATACTGGAGATTCGATGATGCATATTTATATGATCCTCTCACCGGCAGATCGGAGCTTATTCCCGATTCAGCATGGGATCATCCGAGCGAGTATTTCGATATTATCATCGACAAAAAGAGCGGATTGGAGTTTCGGAGAGAATATAATGTTTGGGACAGGGATGCGATGGAAGAAATTGTCACTGTTCCCGGATTTATGGAACAGGCATTTCCTTTCAGAACAGGCGGACTCGGCTATCCCCGCAATATTTGGATAACCGACCAAAGCATTCGACCCGAAACGGAGATACCCGCAGAAAAACTTCAGGAACTCTTTGATGCAACCATCGAGGATTTCAAAGAAAACTACTCACTAGACTATTTGGAAATGAGAAAATCCAGTGAGGCTTATTGCCTGGAGTGCCAGTACTATGTTTCCAATCCTTATGGCGGAGAAGGTGCATACTGGGTATACGGTATGAACATATATGTTACGGACATGGATGTACGTACCATAGCAATCATTGAGGAGCTCGGCCTGCAGGATTATAAATTCGATCCGAATGACCCCAATATGGATGAATATTATGATTACGGATATGACTATTATTAAACCTGCAGTTTTTGACTTTTCGTTCTGATATCTTATAATATTTCTGCATACATATATTTGTAGAAAAAAGTAGGATATGAAAGATATAGCCGTATCAAAAAATAATAACTGTGCAGCCGCGATCGCGATAGGTATATTGTCGGTCGCGGCTGTTTGTATGCTGTTTGCGGCCAATGTAAGCGTCCCTTTCATGATGGACGATTTCTGGTATTCCACGGACCTTACTACCGGAGAGCCTTTATCGGGACTATCGGATGTTATCAGGTCGCAGGTCTGGCATTACCTTAACTGGGGCGGAAGATCGATTACCCACGCCTTTCTCCAGCTGTCCCTTATGAGCGGTGAGAGAGCTGCGGATATCATAAACACCGTAATGACTCTTGTACTTGTACTTGAGATGAGTCTTCTTGCAAGGAATTCCTTCGGTAAAAAGAAAACCTTGCTGCCCGCTTTGATGTTAGGACTTCTCATTGCATGTTGCCCCAATTTAAGAATGAGCATGCTCTGGCAGGCAGGATGTGCAAACTATGTTTATTCTTCGGTGTGGATACTTGCTTTCTACATCGTCTATATAAGAGCCTTGGATCCGGATAAAAACGACCTTCCTATGTCCGTGGTGTTTATGATCCCTCTCGGACTGATCACGGGATGGAGTACCGAGAATATGGGACCTTCCGCGTGCGTGGTCGCAGGCCTTATCACATTCATGATGTATAAAAAGGGCTCTGCAAAAGGCAGTAGACTTATATGGATGATCGAAGGAATCGTAACTTCATTTGCGGGATCCGTAATCTGTATCCTTGCTCCGGGAAATTCCGTAAGAACCCTGGACAGCACGGATGACCTTTCGCTTACATTTCCCGAAAGGCTTCTTCAGATGCTTAAGGGAGTCGGGGATTATATGTTTCCCGCCCTGGTAATACTTACGGCTTCGATCATACTGTACAAAACAGTTGTCAAAGACAGGATACCTGCCTTTGTGATATATCTGCTTCTTGGAGCACTTTTATCATACGGTGCGATGATCATGTCGCCCCATTATCCCGACCGCGCGGCATTCGGTACCTGTGTTCTGATCGAGATCGCTTCGGGTGCGCTGATCGTAAGAGCCCTTTCGGGTGAAAAAGAAAACAAATTTGCTGCGGTGACGATGGTAATGCTTCTTTCATCGATCGCCGTTATGATGTACGTCCTGATATAAGAAATAATGGATAAATTTTTCTCATCCAAAAAGAATACGGATATCATTCTGTTTGCGGAAGCTCTCGCAGTGTTTACGTTTGCCGTTTTGGCGATGCACGATACAAATACAGCTACCGGAACGGGCTATTGGTTTGCCTTAAAGTTTAATGCATCTTCAAGGACATTCTGGGATCTTGCGGTTGATGCGGTACTTGTGGTTTCTGTTTTGGCACTTGTCCTGATCCCGGTATTTATATTCAAAGGAAAGCTTTCCGATGCTGTTTTGTTTTTCCTGGCAAATGCAGCTTTGAATATATACATCAGACCGGACAGATTGTTATCCCTGTTTACGGGCGGAACCGTAGAAAGAGCGGATGCGGTGTATGCGCTTTTATCATTTCTTCCGGGGCTGTTTTTGATCATCGCTTTTTCGATCCTTATCTCGGCACCTCGTATGACTTTGTTTTCGGCGGTATCCGGATGTTTACTTATCGCGGGTATAGGTATCCCGCATCTTTCCGAGATTACAAGGTTTGCGGCGGGATATGTCGCACTTATCCCTTATCTCGGATATCTTGTTTCAGACAGGGATGAAAAAAACGGAGCGCTTACCGGGCTTCTTCCCGGAACGTTGTTTTGCCTTTGCGGAATATGGCGCCTGATAATGGTGCTGTCCACGTATCATATATAATTACAGAAACGGGTATGCTATAATTTTTCTATGCGTCTTAATTGGAAATTTGTAAAAAAATCAGAAGTTCTTCCCGTGATATTACTCACTTTAGCGGGATTTATCGGGCTGTGTATCCTTATGAAAGATTCCGGATATATGCCGGATCGTTTTTGGTCCGTTTATTCGCCGCTTATTTTGGGTTTTCTTTTTATTGCTGAAAAAGATCTTTATGCGCATATTAAAAAAGACGGTAAGATCGCAGATAAGATGGTAAAGTACGCACTTGTATTCGGTACCATGTTCGGAATTGCAACGGATGCCGGATATCAGTTTGCACGTACCGAAATGACACTGCCCGGACTTAAGGGTAAGTTCATCATATTCGTGACAGGACTGTTTCTTTCCGCTGTATTTCTTCCCGCAACATACAGAATATTCAGATTTATTGAAGGACTTTATTCTTCTTCCGCACCCAAGGAAGAAAAGAAGATAAAGCCTTTGAAGGCATTTCTTATATGTCTTGTGATCATCCAGCTTTTCTGGCTTCCCGCATTTCTTGCTTATTATCCCGCGATAATGAGCTATGACTTCCACAGACAGTTCGGAGAAGCCGTAAAGGGATATATCTGGTTTTTCGAATACCAGCCCCTTTCACATACTTTTCTGATTAGAATGGCATATCTGCTCGGACTGAAGATGGGAGATCTTGCCAAGGGAATGGCAGTTCTTGCATTGTTCCAGAGCCTTCTTCTGTCTTCATCGATCTCTGCGGGAATCGTATATGTCTATAACAAGACCGGCAAAAAGCCCGCCATATTCTGGCTGGTTCTTTTCGCACTTCTTCCTTTTAATCCCGTACTTGCCATAAGCATGACCAAGGACATTATCTTCTCCGCATTCTTTGCATTCGTGATCTTACTTGTCTGCAAGATGAAGGACGGAGTCCGCGGATGGGCCTGCGTACTGTTTTTCATATGCGGCATCATAAATATCCTGTTCAGAAATAACGCACCTCATGCGATGATCTTCCTGATCCCCGCTTTTATTCTTGTTGAAAAACAGCTGAAGAAAAAAATACTTCTTTCTCTCATGGTTCTTGTTACGGTTGTTTCAGGTCTGGGATGTAAGACTCTTATCAGAACTTCTATGAATGCGATCCCCGGATCCAAGACGGAGATGTTCAGTGTGCCCATCACCCAGATGACCAGAGTTATCAAGTACCAGAGAGAAAATCTTACCGAAGAACAATATACTATCCTGATGAAATACATCACCGATTTCGTATGGGGAACTTATAATCCCTATATCGCTGACGGTCCCAAGGGGCAGGTTTCTCTTTACAATGAAGAAGCATGGCTCGGAGATTACAAGGCTCTTTTTAAGGATTACCTGATACTTGGAAAAGCATATCCCAATGATTATCTGGATGCATTTCTGGGACTTACTCTCGGTTATTGGTTCATCGACGACAAGAGCCATTGTGAGATGCTTGATTACGGTGCAGAAACGGATATGGGTCTGCTTTATACCTTTAACGTTTCATTTAACGAGGTTGTTCCCGACGGTATAGCATCTCATTCCTATCTTCCCGGAGTTGAGAAGATGTATTCGGAGATAGTAAACGGAAATTCATATTATAACTGGCCGATAGTTTCGTTTTTAATGAGACCCGCATTTTATATGTGGCTTTTCATTCTTGCGATCTTTGCAGCAATCTATAAGAGAAGCAAATACGGAATGGTTGTTTTTGCATATCCGTTTTTCTATTTCATGACCATGCTTCTTGGTCCTACGGTCAACTTCAGATATGTATATCCGTATATAGTTTCACTTCCCGTAATGATAGCTTTTGTTTTGGCTGAGAAAAACGCAGCCGGGGAAACGGAGGCATCAAAGTGACGGATACCGGTACTGACGTAAAAAAATCTGCAGATAACAGATCCGGTTCGGTATGTGCATTCAGTATAGTTCTTGCCGGAATTCTGCTTTCATGTCTGACTGCCGAATTCGGCGGAGATATCCTCCCCGAATTCCATGACAAACTGTTTCATCTTCGCAGGCTGGCAGCTCTTGCGCAGACTCTTAAGTCAGGCTATTTTCCCGCAAGGATATATTTTGTGATGAATCAGGGCACCGGTTATGCGATGCCTGTTTTTTATCCCGATCTTTTCTTATATTTCCCCGCGTTTCTTGTTAATATAGGCGTTTCACTCAGTATCGCATATAACGTATATGTGATCATTTTTAATGCTGTAACCGGTCTTGTAACATATCTGTCCGTGAAGGGAATACTTAAGGGAGAGAAGATCATCTCTGCAGTGATCTCTTTTGTATACGTACTTTCGGTTTACAGACTTACCGATGTTTATATAAGAAATGCTGCCGGCGAATATACGGCCATGGCCTTTCTTCCCTTTGTGATCTATTGCTTTGTCAGGATTTACAGGGAAGATGAGAAGGAAGGATTTACGGAATGCTTTAAGGATGCATCACTTCTCGGAATATCCATGGCGCTTCTTGCCGTATCCCATGTGCTTACGACATTGATGGCTGCCGGATTTCTGGTTTTATGTGCGATAGTACTTTTTAAAAAGACTTTCAAAAAGCAGGTGCTTGTTTCACTTGTTTTTTCCGTTTTGTTATTCTTCGGACTTACGGGATACAATCTGGTTCCGATGATTGATTACATGTTATCGGACAGATATCTTGTCAGCGAGTCGTCCAATATAATGAGAGGCTTTTATCCGGGATGGAGGGATCTTTTTGAGATCATTCCTTCGGGAAGCGGATCGGGTATTTTGTATGAAAACAGGATGCCGACAGCAATCGGTCCTGCCATAACCGCCATCCTTGCAGCGTGGTTCGTAAGAACATGCATCCTCCTTATAAAGGGTGGGAAAAAGGGCAATGTGAAAAAAGCATTACCTGCATCTTTTACCGCCGAAGCGATATTGTTTGTCATCACGGGAATTTCACTGTTTATCTCCAGTAAGTATTTCCCCTGGACATATATTGAACAAAACGGCGGAGCATTAAGGTCGTTATTTTGCAGTGTTCAGTTTTCATGGAGATATATCGGCCCTGCAACGGTGTGTGCATGTATTCTCGGTGCGTACCTGATAAGGGATATAAATGCATCGTCGAAAAAAACTGCCGGAATACTTATGGTGATGGTAGGAGTTCTTGCACTTGTTCCCGGTGTAATACTGCAGATGCGCGTGATATCGGAAAATTCCCGTGCCGATATTTACAGAGGTGAGGATATCGGAATAGTAAGCGATGAATTGTACTTCCCCGTTTCATGGAACACGGATGCACAATATGCAGAGTATCCGGAAAGCGTGGGATGCACGGTTGAATCATATGCAAGAAACGGCGGCGACTGGATCGTAAATGTAAGCGGTGTAACGGAAAATGCGACACTTACTTTCCCCGTTGTTTACTATAAGGGTTATGTAACTGTTTCAAGCTCGGGTCAGAAGCCGGATACCGTTCAGTCTTCCGACGGACGTGTTCAGGTTTTGATCCCTCAGGGTTTTTCCGGGGAATTGAAAATGGGATTCAGGGAACCTCCTCTTTGGAGATTTGCGGAACTTCTCAGCCTGATATCCATAGAAACAGTCATCCTGATCTTTAACCGCAGGAAAAAACGGAGGTGACGGATATCAGAATAATCATCACCGACCTTAATGAAACATACCCTGAAGATATGCCGGAATTACTCGGACTTTCTGAAAGCGATGACTGCGAAAGGCTGTCTTTAAAGGATATCTCCGGCAGGAATATGTACTGCACTGACGAAGCATATGATGAGATAAGAAAAAGACTTTCGGAATATCCTTCACCCGAAATGGGAATTCATTTTATCGATACCGGAAATTACCACTACATGTCCCGTATATATACTTCTTTCATAAATGAGAAGTATGATCTTGTATTGATCGACAATCATAACGATATGCAAAGAGCGGGACTCGGGGATATACTCAGCTGCGGAAGCTGGGCTCTCGATGTTTTGGAAAAGGATGATAATCTGAGCAGCCTTTATGTATACGGTCCTTCCGTATATGAAGTTGATGGAGAAACTGCCGATACGGTCATAAGCGGTAAAAACGTGACCGGACGAGTCTACCGCGGAAAAGGATTTGAAGAAGGGACTCATCCTGTTTTCCTATCCGTGGATAAAGATGTTCTCGAGACTTCTGAGTGTGTAACCAATTGGGATCAGGGAAACCTGACCTTTGAAGAACTTAAGCTTCTTATAGACTGTTGCATATCAGGCAGAAAGCTGATAGGCGCTGATATATGCGGCGGAATATCCGAAACGGATCCCGGATGCACGGGGGATACCTTGTATGAAAATGCAGGTTCCGACCGCAGACTGACAAGCGTTATAAGAAAATATTTTGAGGATTGACAGAAGATATGTTGCCCGAAGAATTCACTAAAAATATGAAAGAACTTCTGGGAGATGAAAGGTTTCATCTCCTCGAACAGTCATATTCCGATGAACCCGTTCAGGCACTTCGTATTAATCCTTTGAAAAAGAGAACAGGCGATGCGGCAGATATCCGCATGCTTTTTAACCTGGAAAAGATACCGTTTGAAGAAAGCGGATATTATTTCGATCCGTCATGTACTCCCGGAAGAAGGCCTTTTCATGATGCGGGGGTTTACTATATTCAGGATCCGGGTGCGATGGTGCCTGGTGCCGTTCTTACGCAGTGCGAATTTTTCAAAAGACTCAATGAAAGCAGTGGTCTTAAAGTAATAGATCTTTGTGCATCACCCGGTGGAAAGTCCACGCAGATAGCACAGGCAATGGCAGGCAAGGGACTTCTTGTTTCCAATGAGATAAACAGAAGCCGCGCCGATGTGCTTGCCTGCAATATCGAGAGAATGGGCATCACAAATGCGATCGTATTAAACGAAACCACGGATAAACTCGCGGAGAGATTCGAAGGTTATTTTGATGCGGTGATCGTTGATGCACCCTGCTCGGGTGAGGGCATGTTCAGAAAAGATCCCGAGGCTGTAAAGCAGTGGAGCACGGAGAACGTTGCGATATGTGCGGACAGACAAAAGAGCATTCTTGAGAACGCATACAGAATGCTGAAAGCGGGCGGAATACTTGTTTATTCAACCTGCACTTTTGAAAAGATTGAAAACGAGGACAGGGTGGAGGATCTTATGGCATCCCATCCCGATATGAAACTTGAGGATATATCCTATATAAGAGAAAAGGCAGAAGGAAGCGCGGAAGGTTTTGCTCCGTGCGAAAATTCATTGAGACTTATGCCTCCCGGATTTAAAGGAGAGGGACAGTTCTCCGCACTTCTTTCCAAGGAAGGTGATTCTCAGAACGCTTTTCCTTTCGGCGGATTCGAGAACGCATCCAAGATAAAGGATATGAAAGCTCTTGAAACTTTCCTTAAGGATACTCTTACAGGTGATGCAGCGGCGAAGATCCTCGATGCCAAAGACAGGTTCAGATTATTCGGTGACAATCTTTACATTATGCCCGAAGATACTCCGTCACTTTCAGGACTGAAGGTTTTAAGATGCGGACTGTGCATCGGCACATTTAAAAAGGACAGGTTTGAACCTGCCCATGCTCTTGCACTTGTCCTGGGAAAAGAAGACGTTAAGCTCTTTATCGATACGGACGAAGATACCGCGGAAACTTACGTAAAGGGAATGACACTTGAAGGCGAAGGAAACGGATGGTGCCTTGTCGGAGTATGCGGATACTCGCTGGGATGGGGCAAAGCATCCGGCGGAAGGATAAAGAATCATTATCCTAAGGGATTGAGGATAGTCGGATGAAACCTGATATCAAGATCGTTCATGAGGACAACGACTGTATAGTCATATATAAACCTGCGGGACTCAGCGTACAGACTGCGAGAGCTTCCGAGGAGGATGCCTGCAGCAAACTTAAGAATCATCTGAAGGGCGGATACCTCGGAGTAATCCACAGACTCGACCAGCCCGTCGAAGGTCTTCTCGTTTTTGCGAAGAATAAAAAGACTGCGGCTGCATTAACCGAGCAACTTCAAAGCGGAAAGCTGAAGAAATCATACAAGGCTGTCGTTCTCGGGGAAGTCAAAGAGAGCGGAAGAGATGTTTGTTATATGAGAAAGAATTCTTCTTCGGAATGTGAGATCGGAGAGGGAGAAGATTTTAAGAAGGCGGAACTGTCTTACGAGCCGGTTGCATCGGCTGAAGGGACGACACTTCTTAACGTGGAGATCGGAACGGGACGTTTTCATCAGATCAGGGCCCAGCTGGCGCATCTGGGTTACCCGATATTGGGGGATCTTAAATACGGAAGTGAAGAAAGCAGACAGATGTCTGCGGAAAAGGCGGTCAGGACCGTGGCTCTTTGTGCGGACCGTCTCGAATATACGGATCCGGCTTCAAATACTGTAAAGAAGTTTGATACGGTTCCGCAAAATACGGCATTTAAAATATATGATCTTTAACGTAATAAAGAAAATAACCGGAATAGAAAGGGACTCAAAAATACAGGGAGCAGCCGGCGTTTTGAAATATGCGGCGGATATTCTCCTGTACTTTGCGGTCCTTTTTTATTTGATCGTAACCGGAGTTTTGCTTCCTTTATATCTGCCGGGTTATGACAGCCTTGGCACGGATAAGGGTCAGTTTTGGGTAAAGGGCATATTGTTATCGGGAAAGATACTCTTGATCCCGCTTGCCTTTTATGTTCTTTACGTGATCGTCCGTGTGATGACTTCCGGAGGGAAAGCAGGAAAGATCTGTTTTCCGAAAAGGACTTCTTTTACCCGGACGGATATTTGGGCTGTTTTATTTTGCGTTAGCGTGATCATTTCCTATGCCCTGTCCGAGGAAAAACAGATCGCTCTGTACGGGGAGAGGGGATGGTACCTCGGAACGATCTCCTATCTGTCTCTGGGTATAGGAGTGCTTGTGATCCCCAGGCTCGGAAAAGCGAAAAATCCGCTCCTTCCTTTTATCATGATCACATCATTTGCCGCTTCAATGATCGGAGTGATCATGGACTTTGCGGGTAATATATTCGGAGCGGAAGGCTGGGATGCAGGCAAGGTATCAACTATCGGTAATCCCAACTGGTTCTGCGGATATCTGGTCACAGTGATGTTTGCCGGCGTGGCAGCGTTTTATTTTCGCCGGGAAGGCGGAGTCCGTAAATATAAAGCATATGTGCCCTGTCTGATCGTTTACATGATCGTGACATTCTACATGATGATCGCACAGGGGTCGGCATCCGCTTATCTGGCTTCATGGGCGGTGCTTCTTGCCATGCTTATGATCGCGGGAAAAGAACCGGATGCAGTACATGATATTACTTTTGTCTGCATGATATTTGCCATAAGCAACGCTTTGCATGCGGTGTATATTGCGGCAGGAGGCGTGAGCAGACCTAACGATCCCGTAGGAAGACTTCTCGAAAATCCCGTTTTTGCGGTGCTGATGCTTGCTGCGTGCGTAGTCGTTAACCGGGTTGCCGGATCTTATCTCAAGAAGGGTAAGAACAAAGTAAATGTAAACATCGGAAAGGTATTGGCGATTATTACGGGATGTGCAGTACTCGTTTTTGCTTTTCTTCTTATCATTAATACCGTGACCGGTTCAGGTTTTCTGGGAAAAGAAGGATCGCTCTTTTGGTTTGATTATCGATGGGGGAGCTCAAGAGGAGCGACGCTCAGTCTGGGAATGGAAGTCTTTAGGGGTATGACACCTTTAGAAAAGCTGTTCGGAAAGGGACCGGATACTTTCTATTCATTTATGATAAGCGGAAGATTTCCCGAAACCGCTGCAAAAAGTAATGAGTATTTCGGCGGAGCGAGACTTACAAATACCCATTGCGAGTTTCTGACCATGCTTGTTAATACGGGAATTGCGGGAACGGTTACTTTCTACGGGCTTATGATAAGTGTGATGATAAAGGGATTTCGCACAAGGTCCGTAACGGCGCTTGCTTGCTCACTTGGCATTCTCGCGTATATAATCAATAATATTTTCAGTTTCCAAACAGCGGTTAATGTATCACAGCTTGCTCTTATCTTGAGTTTCGGGGCATGGGCTGTGGTGTGCGATAAATCGGAGGACAGATGAACGGATTAAAGGTAGTCAAAGTTGCGGAGCTCAGATCCAAACTTGCAGCCATACCTGCCAAGCTTTTATTGGCGATTTTGGCTGTCGGTGTGAAATTCTGGGATACCGACCTTGAGAAGACTTTTGCGAAAATAACGGATAATCCTGTCTATGCGGGAGGAATGCTTCTTGTAATTTACGGTGTTCTTTCCTATCTGTATTTTTTTATAAAGCTTTTCCATAATTATCTGATAGGTATTGTGGTCGCGGCAGCTGCGGCATATGCGGTTTACACGATCAAGGACAATTTCGATTTAAGCCGGCAGATGATATTCCTTCTGATAATGATACTCGGAGGACCTGTTCTGGATCTTCTGAGATTTGTCAGATACAGGAACATGAAGCGTGAGGTCATAGAAGAGTCCGAGGAGTTTAAGGACAAGATCGACGACATCTATGACAATGTCCGCGGATACGATGACGGATATGATGCGGGATATGAGAACGGATATTACCGCGGAAGAAGTGAGACCATCGACAGGTACGAAAGAGAGCGCATCGAGTCATCCCGTTACGATGAAGAATATGAAGATGAGGATGATTATATAGAAGAAAAAGAAAGAAGGCCGGAGCTTCCGAGCGGATTCTTTGAGGGCTGTAAATCACCCGAAGCCATCAAGAGGAGGTACAGGGATCTGTGCAAAGTTTATCATCCCGATAACGGAAACGGATCCGAAGCGATCTTCCAAGCTATATGCGATGAGTACAATCGGTTAATGGACGAATAATGCCATTTGTGGTAGATTAATCTATTATATTTGAAAGACAGACGTTCGTATTGCGACGCCGAAAAGAAAGGTGATAGGTATGCAGAACAAGGGACCTTATTACATTACAACGGCAATAGCCTACACATCAGGCAAACCCCATATCGGAAACTCATATGAGATAGTTATGGCTGACGCGGTTGCCAGACATAAAAGACAGCAGGGCTTTGATGTCTTTTTCCAGACCGGAACCGATGAGCACGGCCAGAAGATAGAAGAGAAGGCTGCAGCTGAGGGTATTTCACCCAAGGAGTTTGTAGACCGTATTGCAGGCATCATCAGAGGCATTTGCGACAGCCTCGATGTTTCTTATGATAAATTCATCCGTACCACCGATGCGGATCATGAAGCCCAGGTTCAGAAGATCTTCAAGAAGATGTATGACAAGGGCGATATCTATAAGGGAGCTTACGAGGGAATGTACTGCACTCCCTGTGAGTCTTTCTGGACCGAGAGCCAGCTTGTCGACGGCAAGTGCCCCGACTGCGGACGTGAAGTAAAGCCCGCCAAGGAAGAAGCTTATTTCTTCAAGATGAGCAAGTATGCGGACAAGCTCATGAAGTATTATGACGAGCATCCCGAGTTCATCCAGCCCGTTTCACGTAAGAACGAAATGGTTAATAACTTCCTCAAGCCCGGACTTCAGGATCTCTGCGTATCCAGAACATCCTTCAAGTGGGGAATTCCCGTAACATTTGACGACAGACATGTTGTTTATGTATGGCTTGATGCACTTACCAACTATATTACCGGCATTGGTTATGATGCTGACGGAAATCATTCCGATCAGTACAAGAAGTTATGGCCCGCAGATCTTCATCTTATAGGAAAGGACATTATCCGTTTCCATACGATCTATTGGCCCATATTCCTTATGTCCCTTGATGAGCCCCTTCCCAAGAAGGTATTCGGACATCCCTGGCTCCTTCAGGGCGGCGAGAAGATGAGTAAGTCCAGAGGAAACGTAATCTATGCGGACGATCTTATCTCACTCTATGGCGTCGATGCGGTACGTTACTATGTACTTCACGAGATGCCTTATGAAAATGACGGAACCATTACATGGGAGCTCATGACCGAGAGATACAATTCCGATCTTGCGAATATTCTCGGAAACCTCGTAAAGAGAACCATCTCCATGACCAATAAATACTTCGACGGCACAGTTACCAAGACCGGTGCGGAAGCAGATGTCGATGCTGACCTCAAGGCAGTCGTTACCGCAGCAAGGGACAAGGTTGCCGCAAAGATGGACGATCTCAGGGTTGCAGATGCCATCGACGAAGTATTTGCCATTTTTAAGCGTTCCAATAAATATATCGATGAGACCGAGCCCTGGACTCTTGCAAAGGATGATGCCGGCAAGGACAGACTCGCCGAGGTGATGTACAACCTTACCGAGTCCATCGCTGTAGGAGCAAATCTGCTTTATTCCTATATGCCCGAGACCGCAAAGGCCATCCTTGCACAGATCGGTGAAAATGATCTCAGAGATTATGAGGATCTTGATAAATTCGGTCTTTTCGAATCCGGAAAGAAAGTAACCGCAGATCCCGAGACTCTCTTTGCACGTCTTAACCTTGAAGATATAATGAAGAAGGTAGAGGAAATCCGTGCCGCTCAGAGAGCAGAGTATGAAAGAGAGAACGGCATTACTTCCGAAAGCACTGAAGAAGCTGCAGCAGACGACGGTATAGATCTTGAGCCCAAGGCCGAGATTACCTATGACGATTTTGCAAAGCTCCAGCTTCAGGTCGGACAGATCATCTCCTGCGAGGAAGTTCCCAAGTCCAAAAAGCTTCTTTGCTCACAGGTTAAGATCGGAAGCAAGACAAGGCAGATCCTTTCCGGTATTAAGTCGGGATATTCCGCAGAAGAGATGGTAGGAAAGAAGGTTGTCGTACTCACAAACCTTGCTCCCCGTCAGATTGCCGGACTTACAAGCGAAGGAATGCTTCTTTGTGCAGAGAATGCGGAAGGTGAGCTTTCCCTTCTCAGCGTGGACAAGGATATGCCTGCCGGTGCGGAAATAGGATAATTACGGAAGGAGTACTTCCATGAAAAAAGAAGAGTTTTATTTTGACTCAAGAGACGGAAAGTCGAGCATACACGGTGTAAGGTGGATGCCTGATAAGGGCGAAGCCGGAGCAAAGGGTATCATCCAGATCGTTCACGGTATGGAGGAATATGTCGGCAGATACGAAGATTTTGCCGAGTTTATGACCTCCAACGGATTTATCGTGACCGGTGAGGATCATCTCGGACACGGCGGAAGTGTTGCAGAGGGACAGACCAAAGGCTATTTTTGCGATCAGGATCCGGCAACCGTCATCGTAAGGGATGTTCACAGACTTAAGAAGATAACCCAGGAGAAGTTCCCGGGACTTCCCGTGATAATAATGGGCCACAGTATGGGCTCTTTTATCACCAGAAACTATATTTATCGCTACGGTACCGGAATTCAGATGGCGATAATCATGGGAACCGGTCATCCCAATATGGGAGCGGTTAATGCCGGTATGGCACTTACCAAGCTGACTGCGCTGTTTAAAGGTCAGAAATGCGTTCCCGGTCTTGTTACCAAGATGAGCTTCGGAGGATATCTCAAGAAGATTGAGAATCCCAGAACACCTTTTGACTGGCTCAGCGTAAACGAGAAGAATGTTGACGATTATATAGCGGATCCCGATTGCGGATTTGATTTTACCGCCAACGGATATATGGCTCTGTTCGAGCTTATCAAGAGAATGGAGAAGGACGTTAATATCGATGCCGTTCCCAAAGATCTGCCTCTTTTATTCGTGGCAGGTGAGGACGATCCCGTCGGCGAGTACGGTGAGGGCGTAAAAGCCGCTTCCGAGTCTTACAAGGCAGCGGGCGTAAGAGATATAACCGTCAAGCTCTATCCCCATAACAGACATGAGATCCTCAATGAGGATGATAAACAAACCGTTAAAGAGGATATCCTTGAATGGATAACGGCAAGGCTTCATTAACATCCCGAATCAGCTATGAATGGGCGGACCCCGAAGACTGGACGGAAGCAATGTCTTTGGTCTGGACGACTTTCATGGAATTTGAAGCAGATGATTACGGAGAAGAAGGCGTCGGTCATTTTTTTGAATTCATTACCGATG
>JAEEGL013628902.1_pt1 | contig 18249 bp, 15 predicted proteins | sample 9134231 | NCBI WGS metagenome assembly JAEEGL01 (sample SAMN16246548, study PRJNA631951) | gut metagenome | biome: gut microbiome; feature: rumen; material: fiber-attached | host: Bos | place: Iran: Karaj | collected 2018-10 | reverse complement strand
TGAGATACCTGCGACACCGAACTTGAGTACCTGGTCTGCCATATTGAAAGCTTCCTCGAAAGATGTGTTGTCATCAACAACATCAAGGAGCTTGTCGTTGGATACGATGATGAGTGAATCAACAGACTTCTGAAGTTCGCGGATTCCGCGCTCAGCGTTTGCTGCTCTCTTTGCACTCTCGAATGTGAAGGGGCTTGTAACAACAGCAACTGTGAGGATGCCGAGGTCACGTGCGATCTGTGCAACTACGGGAGCAGCACCTGTTCCTGTTCCGCCGCCCATGCCTGCCGTGATGAAGAGCATGTCTGTATTTGCGATAGCTTCTGCGATCTCATCTCTTGACTCTTCTGCAGCCTTCTCACCAACGCTGGGATCAGCACCGCATCCGAGACCGCGTGTTACCTTCTCACCGATCTGGATCTTAACTTCGGCCTTATTCTTTGCAAGCGCCTGATTATCTGTGTTTACAGCAATAAAAGTTACGCCCTGAACACCGCTCTCAACCATACGGTTAACAGCATTGCTTCCGCCGCCGCCGACACCGATTACCTTGATGCTTGCGACATTCGATTCATCCATTGAATAGCTGTGCTTGCTTTCAGACATCCTTCATTTCCTCCGTTGCTTCGGTTTATCTCAGATTCACCGTTAATAATAAAAAAAATATAAACAAAGTTTACAATTTTGAATTTTAACCCAAATAACAGGCTCAATCAATGTTTTTACCTGATTGACCTTTATTTGTAAAATAAACTCCCACGGTCATTTTAACATTATTTCGCGGATATCAAGCAGAAATTCGCAAATTTATTTATATTCTCGGTAAATATACTCGTCTCCGGTCATGTCGAGAGCGCCGCTTGAGGTTACCTGGTCGAAAGCATTGGCATTAAAGGCATACAGAAGCCATGCCATGTCGTCATCTATGGAATCCATGTTGTTCAGCTTTATCTGGACCATATTCCCGCTCGGAGAATAGATCGTCAGGAAGATAAATCCGCTCGGCAGTATCCTTACTTCCGAGGTGTTCTCAAACATGTTGTAACTGCCGCCTACCGAAGCGTTGTCGGCATTGAGGATCGCGCCGAGGATGATTATCGCCTTCTTGAAGCCGTTGATGTTCTTTATCGTCAGCTTCTCACCCAGTTTGGCGCCGTCTATCTGCATTCCGCAGATGACCGGCCTTACGTCTGATGCATTGGCCGCAGAAGACAGTTCCAGCACGATGCCGTCCCTGTCGATCGCAAGATAACCGTCCGCAGTCTTGATGTATGCGATCTTCTGTCTCTCCGTGACCCGGATCTCCACTGTGGAAGGGATCTTGACTGTTATGGTTATGCTCTCGACATACGGATTCTTTTCCATTATCGCCTGCTCGGTCTTACCGTAGTTCATGCTCAGGATATCAAAGATATTGCCGCTTACTCCGCTCATGAGATGGTCGCCGTACTGCAGCCCGGTCATGCTGAGGATCTCTTCATCAGACAAGACGACGTTGCCCTCGATGTTTACCGTCTTTACCCTGAATGCCGGAAGGAATATGACGCACAGGATCATGGTGACAAATGCCATTCCAAGGACAAATGCCGCGATGGTGGCATTTGAGAAAGGGATCATGTCCCTTATCGAGCCTTCAGTTACAGGAACTATATGCTCTTCGGGCTTGGGCTGTCCGGCCTTCTTCTTTATCGGCTTTGGTGCGGGCTTTTCTTCGGGGGCAGGCTCTTCCTTGTCTTCGGGTTCCTCCCCTTCTTCCGCTTCCTCTGCCGTTATCTCGGGAGCATCTTCCTCTTCGGGTTCTTCTTTCCCGTCTTCAACGGGCTCTTCTTCCTTCTCGGAAGGTTCATTCTTTTCTTCTTCCGGTTTGTCTTCGGAGACAGGTTCAGACTTCCCGGCGGGCTTTTCTTCGCTCTTGCCGGGCTCATTATCTTCGGAACCGAATCCGAATAACTTGTCTAATTCCTTGTCGTCCATTACTTTTTTTCGAGTGCCTCGTTGATGGCATTTACTATTCTGTCGTCACAGTCGCTGACAGCCAGCTCGCCTGCTGCCTGCCTGATGTTTTCGCGTCTTTGTTCATCTGATAAGAGTTCACTTAAGACAGGAGTAAGCTTGCCTGCCTTTACATCGTCATCAGATATTACGATGCCGCCGCCCTTTGAAGCAATGGCCTCAGCATTGAAGGTCTGATGGTCGTGTGCCGCAAAAGGATACGGGACCATTATCGCACAAGCTTTCGATGCCGTGATCTCGGCACAGGTTACGGCGCCTGCACGCAGTATGCACACGTCGCTTCCCGCGATGTAATAAGATGGGTTCGGAATATACGACTCTATCCTGATGTTCGGATTGTCTTTCGCCGCCTCCGGGATCTCGACGGAATTATGCTTGCCCACGCTGAGGACGAACTTAACGTCCTTGAAAGCCTCATCAAGCGCACAGTTAAGCACGAATCTCGTTATCGTCGCGGAACCGAGCGAACCGCCCATGGCAAAGACCAGTTTCTCGTCAGGCGCTATGCCCAGAGTCTTTCTCGCACTCTCATAAGTGTTCTCGAAAAAGATCGGCCTTACGGGGTTGCCCGTACACACCACGCGCTTTGCTTTCGGGAAGATATCCTCCTGGCCGGGGAATCCCGTCATGACGAGAGCGGCCCCCTTGGAAAGCTGTTTGTTCGCTCTTCCCGGGAATGCGTTTGCTTCATGGATGATTATCGGCACATTAAGGCTTCTGGCCGCATAGAGCAGCGGTGCGCTGACGAATCCGCCCGTGCTGATGACAGCCTCAGGCCCAAATTCCTTTATGAGCTTCTTGCATTCGCTCCTTCCTTTCAGAAGTGCCGTTACTGCAGGGATTATCTTGGGTGACGGTTTGGTGGGGATTGCTTTGGCTTGGACATTAACGAATTCATACCCTGCAGCGGGAACAAGTTCGCCTTCCAACCCTTCTGTCCTTCCGGTAAATATGATCTTGCAGGTATCACCCGACTCCGTGATGCTCTTATCGAGCATACCGGCTATTGCAAGTGCGGGATTGATGTGGCCCGAGGTTCCCCCTCCTGTAACTATAAAACGACGTTCCATCCGTCAGCCACCGGCCACTTTCTTCTTGGGTTCCGGGTCTGTCGCATAACGCGATACCGACAGGATAAAGCCGTAAGCCGTGAGAAGGAATATCTGCGCCGTTCCGCCGTAACTTACGAACGGAAGCGTAACGCCGGTCGAAGGAATGACCTGAAGCTCAACCGCAAGGTTCATCAGCACTTCTATGAAAATGAGCGCGGTACACCCTGTGGCGACAGTCCGGGCAAAGAGCCCTTTTGCATTCCATATGACTTTTACGCACATGAAGAACATGATCATGTACAGAGCTATGAGTATCACGCCTCCAATAAAGCCCGTCTCCTCGATGTAGATCGAGAAGATATAGTCATTCTGAGCCTCTGAGACGTAGTTGTATTTTGATCTTGAATTGCCGATGCCGGTACCCCACATTCCGCCGGAACCCAGGGCATTGAAAGCGTTGTCGATCTGCCTCGTATCATCTGCCGTAAGCTGCTGTTCCTCATCCTCCGCAGCCTCGTCATCGGCAGTAAAGATCGCAAGTCTCTTAAAAACGTGAGCGTAGTTCTTTGTGATCTTCTCCTGGAATGAAGGGACCGCAAGCATGACGATCGTCAGTGCAAGAACACCGACCGTCATCGTTATAAGCCCTCCGACTATCCAGGATTTGATCGGGATCTCAGAACTCAAAGCACACATGAAGATAACGGCGCCGATGATAAGGAAGCACGACAGGTGCGGCTCCATGAGGATGACAAGGTCGACCACAATCGCACCTACCACGGGGACGATGAAGTCGAAAAAAGCATCAAAGAGCATCTGTTTGCCGGGAGTCTTTGCCTTCATCTTGCCCTTGCGGCGCCGTTCATCGATCATTGACCTGTAACCTGCAAACGCAATGATGAGCGCCACCTTGATAAGCTCCGAGCTCTGGAACTGGATGGAGCCGATCGTGATCCATCTGCTCGCACCGTGCTGCTGGCCTCCCTGACCTACCGCAAGCGTTATCAACGCCAGAGCAAAACTCAGACCGTAAGCACCGATCATGACCCATTTTCTCTTGAAGAAATTGATCGGAATGACCGCCGCCAAGGTGCAGCCGAACAGACCGATAAGCGTAAGTCCCAACTGTCTCTTTAAGAAGTATGCGGAATCCTGGAACTGGCCGTAAGCGTCAGGTCCGGATACCGAGTAAAGGACAAGAAAACCGAAATTCAGGATTATGGCAAGGATGATGATCATCGGAATGTTGGTCTTATACCTGCGTTCCGGCAGAGCACGCGTTCCGTCGGGACGCATCTCGGGCGCGGACTTCGTAGGTTCGATCAACTTTTCAATATCGCCGTCTGTCTGCATTACTCTTCCTCGTTGCCCTTTTCCATGAAGGTCTTCGCCAGGTCTTCAAATCCGAATGAATGAGACGCCTTGAACAGTATGGCATCACCGGTCCTTGCACATTCTTCGAGCTTTTGACCGACAGCCTGTGTATCGGGGCACTTGATTATCTCAAGGCCGCTGTCGACCTCATGTGCTCCCCTTATGAAGTCATCCGCATTCTCACCTGTAACGATTATTATATCAAAACCATACTTGGCGCATGCCTTGCCCGTTTGCTCATGAAGGGCCGGGGCGTAATCGCCGAGTTCGAGCATACCGCCCAGGACTGCGATCTTCCTTCTTCCCTTCGCGGTCCAGCCAAAGCTCCTGAAGGCATTCTCCATCGACTCGGGCGCTGCGTTATAGGCATCGTTTACGATCAGATACTTCTTAGTCTCTATTATCTTACCCCTGCCTTCGCCGAGGCCCGCATTTGCTATCACGTCCCTGACCGCATCAATGTTGGCGTGGTCATTCATGAGACCGCACATGTAAGCGCAGAAGAGCGCGAAGACTGCATTGCGGATCGCAAACGCACCGTGATGAGGCACGGTAAAACGCTTCTCCGAATCGTACTCTTTGTCCATGCGCTTTAATCTCACACTGAATTCCATTCCGCTTTCATCTTCGGTTATGCCCTCTGCGGAAATGATGACGGGGCAGCTCGAAGGACAGGGCACATTCTCGCCGTCATTAACGGACACTGCCGCGATGAGCTTGTTGATGGAGAGGTTATTGCTCGCATATCTTAAGAGATCGCCGTCATCCGCATTGACCGCAAGTATTCCGCCGTCTGTGAGGCCTTCTGCTATCTCCATCTTTGCCTTCATGATGTTCTCGCGGGAACCGAGCCTTCCGATGTGCGAATAACCGACATTGGTTATCACCGCGATATCAGGTCTTGCGATGCCCGTAAGATACGATATCTCGCCCAGTCCTCTCATACCCATCTCGAGCACCATGACCTGTGTGTCTTCCGGTGCCGCAAGAATGGTGTTGGACATTCCTATTTCGTTGTTGTTGTTTGCCTTTGTACTGTGGACCGTAAGACCTGTGCGGAGCACATCCGTGATCATGTTCCTGGTGGATGTCTTGCCGACGGAACCCGTTACGGCAATGACCTTGGCACCCAGCTTGAACCTGTAGTGCTTGGCAAGAAGTCCGAGCGCCTTGACCGTGTCTTCCACCACGATGCCGACACCGCCTTCAGGGATATAGGAAGCATCGTCGACGACAACGCATACCGCTCCCTGCTCTATGGCCTTGCCTGCATATTCACAACCGTTGAACTTCTCTCCTCTTATTCCGAAAAAGATATTACCCTGCTCTATGTGCCTGGTATCGGAAGATACGCCTGATATCGTTATTGATGTATCGAACACCGGTTCAGCGGTCTTGTAGATCATCTCACCGCCGATGGCGTGTCTTACTTCATCAAGGGTAAACATCTGTCTCATGCGCGTCCGGCCTCAGCTTTCTTTACCGCAAGCTGTGCCTGCTCGTAATCATCGAAATGTATCGTCTTATCCGCGAATATCTGGTAGTCCTCATGTCCCTTGCCTGCGATCAGCACGGTATCACCGGGCTCGGCCATCTCTATCGCCTTGCAGATCGCCTGCGCACGGTCGATGACCACCTCATATTTGCCGTCCGTCTTCGAGATGCCTGTAACGATATTCGCGATTATCGCCTCAGGCTCCTCATTACGGGGGTTATCGGATGTTATCACGGTATAGTCGGACATTTTGCCCGATACCTCTCCCATCTCGAAACGCCTTGACGTGGCTCTGTTGCCGCCGCAGCCGAACACCGTTATTATCCTGCCGCTCGTGTAATCCCTTAAGGTCTTGAGCACGCTTTCAAGCGCAGCTGCGTTGTGGGCATAATCCACGAGGATGGATACGCCGAGATCGTTCTCGACGGGCTGTACTCTTCCGGGAACGCTTACCTTGGCAAGAGCCTGCTTTACGTACTCAAAGTCAATGCCCAATACTCCCGCACAGCTTATGGCACAGAGAGCATTGTAAACATTGAATTCTCCGGGAAGTGCCGTGAAGACAGTCCCGTTATAGAAAGGACTTGTCAGTTTGAACTCGGTCCCCGTTACGTGTCCCATGCGCTTCTTGGTAAGATCTGACGCGCGGACCATGGCGCCTTCTGCGAGGCCGTATGTTATGATCTCACACTTGCCCTTCGCATATTCTTCTGCGCGTCTGCCTTCTTCGCAGTCGGTGTTGATGATGCCGTATTCGCAGTCATCGAATATCTTGAGCTTGCACCTCATATAGTCTTCCATATCGGGGTGCTCTTTATCTGATATGTGATCTTCGTAAAGGTTGGTAAAGCATGCGCACTTGTATCTGATGCCGTAAACTCTGTCGAGCTTCAAACCCTGGGATGAGACTTCCATTACAAGATGCCCTACCCCTGCATCTCTGAGCTCGCTTAGCATTCCGTATACATCTTTTGCCTCGGGAGTCGTGTGCTCGGCATGTCTGACATCGCCTGCGATGACGTTCTGCACGGTTCCGATGAGGCCTGCCTTAAGGCCTGCCTGTTCAAGTATCGCATGGAGCATGAATGTCGAAGTAGTCTTGCCCTTCGTGCCCGTTATGCCGGAGATGAGGATGTCTCTTTCGGGATGAGATGCAAAAGCAGCGGAAGCAAGAGCTAAGAACCTTCTCGTATCGCAGACTTCGACGATGGTAACGTCATCCCCGCAGACTTCCTTGAGCTGTTCAGCCGTATTGCCTTCTCTCCTGCTGTCAATGAGGACTGCGGAAGCGCCTTTTCCCACAGCCTGGCTTATGTAGCTGTGTCCGTCGGATTCAAAGCCTATTATCGCGACAAAAAGACTGCCGGTCTGTATCTTTCTCGAATCATATTCGACCGAAGTAATATCGCAGGAGGCAGATCCTGATATAACGCGGTATTCTTCATTTCCCAATATCTCAGACAATTGCATTGTTGTCGGCTCCTTGCTTTTAGATGCGTCCCTTCATAGTAAATCAAAAACGGTCAAAATCATCGTGGCAATATAGAAAGAAAATACTCTCAGGGCCTGCGTTTTATGTGTAACCTAACGTTACCCGGCTTCTTCGGTTTCCTCTTCCTCCGGGGGAAGATCCATATCCACGAGCATTCCGTCCTCGCCCGTCGTGTCACCGTCGCCTGAAGCATCCTCATCGGTCTCTGAAGTATCGACCACAGCATCCTTAACAAGCGTTACGTGGATTATCTCGCCTGCATATACGGTCTCGCCCAATGCATAGTCCTGCGCCACGCAGACGCCTCCGACATCACCGTCGATCTTACAGTTGAGGTTCAGGTCGAGGCAGGCCTCGATACATTCGATGGCCGTCATTCCGGTCAGGTTCGGTACCTTTGTGGTAAGGAACTGTGACTCCGTAACGCCTTCGGGGTACATGACAACGACACCGGTCTTGTAGAGCGTTGCCGTATAGCTCGGGTATGTCTGCGCGATTATCGTATCGGCATCCATATCGAGCGTTCCGTAGAGAGTGGAAAGACCGTTCGTGGAGATCTTCGAAGCGGCTTCAGAAGCCGTCATGCCGTCTACCTTCTGAACGTAGAATTCCTTGAGGAGTTCTTCGTATTCGTCTTCGTTGAACTTTCTCTCGACGCCCATGTATGTAAGCGTTCCTTCAACGATCTTAGCCGCAGTTGCAGCAGCGGAAGATGAACCGACGGAATGATCCTTCGGCTTGTTGATAACTACGAGGACTGCGATCTTCGGGTTGTCCGCAGGAGCGTAGCATGAGAACGAGAGCACGTGGCATCCTGCAAGCTCACCGGTCTCGATCGTGGATGTGGAGGTCTTGCCGGCTACGTTGTATCCGGGGACCTTACCTGCGGAACCGGTACCGTCGGAGACAACGAGTTCCATCAGTGCCCTTACTCTTGCGCAGGTCTCTTCCGAGAAAACCGTTCTTACTACCTCAGGTTCGATCTCGTCGACGATGTTGCCTTCGGAGTCCGTGATGTATTTCGCGATGTGGGGTACCATGAGGTTTCCGCCGTTGATGATGGCACAGTAAGACATGAGGAGCTGTATCGGCGTGACCGTCGCGGACTCGCCGAAAGAGAGGCAGGCCATATCGAGCTGCTGCGGATCGGAGTGGAAGATACCCTTACCTTCCGCGGGAAGGTCGATGCCCGTGATGTCGTAGAAGCCGAGCATTCGTACGTATGAGTAGTATTTCGCGACGCCGATCCTCAGCGCGAGCTGGGCGAAGATCGGGTTGCACGAGTTCTGGAACGCCTTCGTAAGCGTTTCCTCACCGTGGTTGTAGCCGCCTGATTTCTGGAGCCAGCAGGAGATCGCATAACCGGCGATCTCGACGGGGGCATCGCTGAAGACTTCCTCTTCGTCAGTCAGATTCTCTTCCAGGGCAATGCATGTCGTAAGGGCCTTGAATGTTGAACCCGGCTCGTATGTATCGGATACGCAGCGGTTACGCCAGCAGTTACCCATTATGTACTGGATCTTGTCGTCATCCGACATGAAGTTCCAGGTATTGATATCCATGCCGTACGGCATTCCGTACGGGTCGTTGAGGTCGTAGTTCGGGAGCGATACCATCGCAAGGATCGCGCCTGTATAAGGATCGATGACGATCGCGCAGACACCGTCGATCGGGTCGTATTTCTCGTAAGCCTCGTAGCACGCCTCTTCCGCGATCCTCTGGATGTTGATGTCTATGTTGGTGACGATGTTGTATCCGTTCATCGCAGGCTCGACCGTCGCCTCCGAATAAGGCAGGACACCGCCCGTGATCTCGTCCGTCTCGGAATATCTGTAGCCGTCAGTACCGGAGAGGACGTCGTTATAGTAAGCTTCAAGGCCATACAGGCCGTTGAGGCTCACGCCGTCGTTCTTGGCATAGCCGATTACCTGCGCGGCAAGGCTTCCGTAATTGTAGTATCTCTGGGGGACCGCAACGAAACCGAAACCGTTTATCTTGTTCTCATCAAGGAAGACCTCGAAAGCCTCCTTCGTCTCGGCAGGAATGTTCTTTGCCACGTCGCAGCCCTTGACGGAATTCCTTTCGTCGTTGGGGTCATCAGGATTCACCGGAATGATGCCGTCCATCTTCTCGTATGTGACACCGAGATAATCGATGCAGGCTGAGATTATCTCTTCTCTCGAAAGCACCGAAGATTTGACCTGTGAAGGAGAGCATACGACGGTATAGTCGTAAGTATTGGAAGCCAGAGGCATTCCGTTGCAGTCATAGATGATGCCGCGCTCGGCAGGGTATGTCATAAGGGTCCACTGCTGGCTTGCAGCCGCCTTGGCATACAACACGTTGTTGCTGACCGTGATGTCATAAAGTTTGTATATCAGGAACAGAAAGAACACCGCCATAAAAACAAATACGACGATGGTGACTATCCTTGAAGAAGTCGCTCTATTCTTATAATCTTCAGGATTAACGGCAGTGGTACCGTTTTCCATTTACTGACCTCCGGGACTTATGCTTCCGGATGCTGCTGATAGTAGTTCGCAAGTGCGTCCTCGGAATCAGCCAGCATCTCGTCATTAATTCCGTCCGTGTTATATGTTACCACTGTTTTCAGGGAATCATTATTCGGAACCGGAAGATTTACGACCTGATTCTGATTCGGGTCCTGCATTCCGAGCGCAAGAGCCTGTGCGCGGATAGTATCCATATCCGTGATCCTGTTGGCATTCTCTTCCGCATCGAGTATCTCTGTCTTGAGACCGTTGATCTGGTCTTTAAGGTTGGAATTGTCCCTTGCAAGCTCGGACAGCTCTGTCTGAGGGTAAAGGAGCAGCATAAAGAAGGCGCCGATGAGAGTTACCAGAAGCACGCAGGCGATTGGTTCGAAGATCGTTCTTGCAGTGATCTTCTTCGCCTTTATCTTATGCTCCTTGTGAAGGGAACCGTCCTCATGCTCGAGCATGCGCTCGCGGCTTCTGCGGTTAACGTCCTCGTAGCTGACAGTGGAATCATGGAGACGGTGATCGGCACCGGAAACGATATCGAGCTTTTCCTCGACATAGATCTTCTCATTGTAAGGTTCGACAACACCGTTCTTGAACGAGAGCTTGGTGCGCCTTGCGGCCAGGGTCTCACGGAGATCCTTGTCTTCCTTGCTGATGTAAGTTCTGTGTTCCTTAACTGCCATACCCCTCACCTGTTAACCGTTGTCAGAAATACTGTTCGTTATCGTTCCTTTCAAATACTCTAAGTTTTGCGCTGTGTGATCTCGGATTTTCGAACCTCTCGAAATCACCGGGTTCTATGGGTTTCTTTGTTATTACCGTTCCCAGAGGTTTCTTGCCGCATACGCAGACAGGGAAATCTCTCGGACACGTGCACGGATTCTCAGCTTTTCTGAATCCTTCCTTTACGATCCTGTCTTCGAGCGAATGGAAGGAGATGATCGCAAACCTTCCGCCCGGATTAAGGTATCTGATGCCGTGTGTCACCAGGTTCTCGACGCCTTCGAGTTCGTGGTTGACTTCGATCCTCAGAGCCTGGAAGCAGCGTCTTGCGGGATGCTGGTCCTCTCCTCTGCCGTGACCGGGCATGTATTCCTTGATGGCTTCCGCAAGCTCGACCGTCCTTCTGAACGGCTTGACCTTACGTCTCTCGATTATTCCTTCGGCGATCCTGGCTGCATGGCGCTCTTCGCCGTATTCGGTGAACACCTTGATGAGCTGTTCTCTTGTATAACGGTTTACGACGTCAGCTGCCGTAAGGCTCTCGCCCGTATCCATTCTCATGTCGAGAGGACCGTCGTGCATATACGAGAATCCTCTCTCTGCCGTATCCAGCTGATACGAAGATACGCCGAGATCGGCAAGGATGCCGTCGACTCTCTTTATCTTCATGCTGTCCAAGACATCATCAATGTCGCCGTAATCGGACTTGACCGGCATCCAGTTGATGTTTGCGAAACACTCTTCACGTCTCAGCATGCACTTGCCGAGCGCGGAATCATCCTTATCAATGGAGATCAGCGTGCCTTCCGGGCTGAGTCTGGCAGCAATCGCGGCAGAATGACCGCCGCCGCCCGCAGTGCAGTCAACATATACGCCGTCAGGCTTGATGTTGAGAGCCTCCATCGACTCCCTGAGAAGAACTGATATGTGCTTAAACTCAGAGCCCTGTAACATTGAACTGTGTCTCCAATCCTTCTAAGCTGCCAAGGTCGAGGTCCTCGTTGTCGTAGAACTCCTTCCTGCAGATAAGCAGCTTGTCATCATCATTAAATACGCATATCTCATCGCCAGGCTTGGCGGATATCCTCTCCCATAACTCGCTGATGACGGGGATCCTTCCCTGTGCATCGACATTTACTTCGCTTGCCTCGAGGATGATGGCTTTCTCGAGCTTACGGCCGGCAGGAGACAGTTTGTTGATCTCGTGGATCTGCGGCTTGATCACGTTGTGGAAACGATTGCTCGAATAGACACACAAATAGCCCTTATCAAGGCTGTTTGTTACCACAACCTCGTCTCCGAGCTTATCTTTCTGCTTCGCAGGGATGAAAAATCTCCCCTTAGCATCAATTTTTTTGATGTCTCTTGCCATTTTTGTTCTCTATCAGCCTGATATTGTGTGTTTCAGGTTAGTTTCTACCCGGATGCACCACTTTTCTACACCAGAGTGGGAGAAATCTCCTCTTTTCACCACCACACAAATGTATTGTATTAGTAATATTCCTTTAATGCAATACAATTTTTGTAATTTCTTGGAAATTTTTAACAATTTGTGTTTCTTCTGATTCCGGCAATAAAAAACGACACCCCTTTGGCGCCGTTCCCTGTTTTATATATAGATGACCGTAACTACGTTTTCCCTGTCTCCAGACCACGGGACATCGAGATGTTTAATATTATTCCGAAAGCAATGAAGTTGATCAGCTGAGCTGTACCTCCGAGGCTTATGAACGGCAGCGGGATTCCGGTGATGGGAAGCAGTCCGACAGCCATGCCCATGTTCTCGATGTAGTGGAACGCGAAGTATCCCGCCAGTCCCGCGAGGATGTAAGAGGATGATTTCGAGGAGACCTTGTCTGCAACATATAGACAGCGGCATATGAAAAAGAATGCCATGATGATGACGGTCGTGGTTCCGATGAATCCCATTCGCTCGGAGATGGCAGCAAAGATGAAGTCACTCTCCTTTACCGGTACCGGTGTAAAGATACCCGTATAGTTTCCGGCGAGACCGCCTGACATTATCGCTGCTTTGGACTGGAGAAGGTTATATTCCGCCTTCGGATCCGAGCCTTCGAAAATGTGCGACAGGATCCTCTCCTTTTGGTAATCCTCCAGATAGAAGTTCCACAGGAGCGGGATGACTATGACTATGACGGATGATATCGCCAGCAGGAAGTATCTGTACTTGATGCCCCATGCGAACATCATGCATACGAAGGTGAACATGATGACCATCGCGGTACCGAAGTCAGGCTGGAGCAGTATCAAAAGCATCGGCGGCGCATAGACCGCAGCGATAAGGCCGAAGCCCTTGAGCATTGACACCTTTTTCTCGGCTATCGCTTCGAGGATGTCTGCCGCAACGAGTACAAGACCTATCTTGGCGAGCTCAGAAGGCTGGAAGTTACCGACGACCGGAAGGTTCAGCCAGGAGTCTGCGCCCCATGTTGCCTTGAGGGAATAACCGTCAATGGGAACGAGTATCAAAAGGAAGATCGAAGCGGCGTATATCACCCTTCCGACCATCTTGAGAAAATGCGTATCGAGAAGGCAGATGAAGACCGCTACCAGGACGCCGCCCAATGTGGCGACTATCTGGCGGTAGTAGTTGCCGGGGTAAGCGGCATAACCGTTGGATAAAACCTTCTGAAGAACATAAAGGCCGATGATGGTAAGGACGAGGACCGGAATGACAAGAAAATAATCTACCGATCTGATACCGGCACTATTACGCAGTTTGACGAAACCGGCGCTTCTGTTATCCATTAACCTGCCTTTTTGGCACTTTCCTCGTAAAGCTTAGCGGGGAACGGTGCGCGTTCAATCCTCTTAAGGTGAGCAATACCGATGTAAACGAGTGTTACGACGACGAGCACGAGTGAGAGCGCCTGCGAAGTGCGGATGCCCGTGCTGCCGATATAGAGTGAGTCGGTGCGCAGACCTTCGATGAGGAATCTGACGACACCGTATGTTGCAAAATAAACACATGCGGTCTCAAATGCGGTCTTGCTGTGCTTCCTTACATAAAGGAGCAGGAAGAAGATCGCGAGATCAGCGATGGACTCATAGAGGAATGTCGGGTGTACCGGCATGGTGGATACGAGCGTCGGGCAGTGGGATGCGAGATAGTTCTCGACTGTCGGGCTCGTCATACCCCAGGGAAGCGTCGTTGTAGTTCCGAATGCTTCCTGGTTGAAGAAGTTGCCCCATCTTCCGATAGCCTGTCCCAGAGGGATATAGACTACGCAGTAATCAGCGATCGACATGAAGGGGATCTTACGGATCTTGCACATGATGAACACACCGAGGAAAGCGCCGATGACTCCGCCGTAGACTGCAAGTCCGCCGCTTCTCGTATCAAAGATCCTTCTTAAGTCCTGGGAGTAGTATCCCCACTCGCAAGCGACGTAATAAAGCCTTGCACCGACAATGGCGGAAGGGATGCCGCAGAGAAGAACATCGTATACAAGTCCGTCGGGGAAATTATTCTTCTTGCACTGCTTCAGCGCAAGGAAGCCGCAGAGGACCATGCCTGCTGCGATAAGGATTCCATACCAGTAGATATTAAAACTGCCGAACGATATTGCGACCGGACTTACGTTGAATGATATCCCGAGACCCGGGAAGCTAACCTGAACACCTTCCATGTTACCTGTTCATCTCCTTACGTGCCCTTTCGGCACAACAGTTATATTACCACAGTAAGAATGCCAAAGTACGGCAATTTTACATAAAACCCTTCTCCTTAAGGTATGCTCTCGCCTTCTCCTTATCGGCATTGACCCTGAATGCGAGTTCTTCCTGACCGGAGAAAGCCTGCTCGGGCCTTAAGAACTCCAGAAGTTCCGTCTTAAATCTTGCACCGTAGATATCCTCGTCGAAATCAAAGATGAAGGTCTCGACGATGTCACGGGTGTCGTTCTCGACCGTAGGTCTTCTTCCGACATTCGCAACACCGTAAAGGGTGCTGTGTCCGAGCGTCACCTTCGCAACATACACTCCCCTTCTTACGACAAACTTCTCTTTAGGGATTATTATGTTTGCCGTCGGGAATCCGAGTTTTCTTCCGAGCTGCTTGCCGTGGGATACGGTACCGGAATAGAAGTAATTCCTATCACCGCACATCTTTGATGCCGTAGCGACATCACCATTCTCAAGAAGTTCTTTGAGCCAGGTGGTGGAGCACTTCTTTCCCGTATCTTCGAAATACCTTTCCTTTACGATGCGGCAGCCTATATCGGAATCAGCGCAGAATCGCTTCATGAACTCAGTATCGCCCGCGCCGCCTTTGCCGAAAGAATAGTCGAATCCCATTACGACACCTACGCTTCCGGCTGACATTCTTAATATCTTCTCGCAGTATTCTTCTGCGGTCATATCCTTGATCTCGGGGAAGTTCAGTATCAGCACTTCATCGGCGCCCATCTCTTCGATCAGAGAGATGCGTTCTTCAAGCGTATAGAGCATTCCGCTGCCGGTCTTGTCGAACCCGGCAAAAGTCTGCACGCAGCACTTGATGCCGGCTTTTTCTGCGAGACCTGTTGCCTTGCTGATGATGTCCATGTGTCCCAGGTGCATACCGTCAAAAAGGCCCAGTGCCATTATCCTGCCGCGGGGCACGATCGGAATGGTATCAAGATAATGTCTCTGTATCGTCTTAATCATGATCGAAGAGCCTTTCTATCCTGAGGATCGCCTTTCCGTTATCCAGCGAAGGATATACGACCGCTATGAGTTTTCCCTCCTGGCAGGCACGGTAGTACTTTCTGTCAGTTCCTTCCTCTGCCGCACCGTTATATCTTATCTTTCTTCCGAATCTCAGGTCCTCTGCTTCTTTCGCAGTCATCTCGAGGACGGGCATGTCGGAAAGAGCGGCCTCTGCATCAAGAAGGAACGATATGTTCCCTTCTTCCTTAAGTGCGAAGAGTTCGTCCGGCGTGCGTGCTGTTTCGATGGAATACGGTCCGCAGGAAGTGCGTCTTAATGTAAGCGCGCAGGCACCGAAACCGGTCAGCCTTCCCGCATCGTCGCAGATGGTCCTGATGTACGTGCCCTTGGAGCATCTGACGTCGAAGTCCACGACAAAGCCCTTATCCTGTCTCTCGATCGAATTGATATCTATAGAATATATCTTTACTTTTGTACTCTTGAGCTCGACCTCAACGCCTTCCCTTACGAGGTCGCATGCTCTCCTGCCGTTTATCTTCTTGGCGGAATATTTGGGCGGGATCTGCTCTTCCGTCTGCCTTACCGTCTCGAAAGCATCGCGCACTGCCTTGTAGTCCGTACTCTCGAGTTCGGCCATGACTTCTTCTGCAGGGTAGTTTTCTTCCACGGTCTCGCCGGTGATGTCCATAGTGTCGGTAGTCTTGCCGAACAGCGCCCTGCAGTTGTAGCTCTTATCCCATCCCTCGCAGAAACGCATGTATTTGAGGCCCTTGCCGCAGAATACCGGAAGCATTCCCGTGGCAAATGGATCGAGCGTTCCGAGATGCCCGACTTTCTTAGTCTCTGCTACTTTTCTCATGGCGATGTCGACCGCAAACGAGGTCATTCCCTCAGGCTTGTCGACAAGGATAACACCGTCAAGTGTCATAATATCTCAAGCACCTTGGCCTTAACATCCTCGGCCAGGCTCATTATGTCGGCGCCCTTTACGGTAAAGCCTGCCGCGCGCATATGTCCGCCGCCGCCGTAGTTCTCGGCAAATGCCGCCGAATCAAAATCGTTCTGCGATCTGATGTTTGCCCTTATCTCTCCGCTCTCGAGTTCTCTTAAGACGATCGCGACTTCAACGCCGTCAATGTCTCTCATGCTTGAGACGACATCGTCAACTCCGTCGGAATCAGCACTGTGCTTCACGAAAAGATCATGTGGGACGGCAACGAAAGCAAACTTTCCGTCAGCATAGAATTCAACCTTGGATCTGGCTTCAGCGGAAAGCATGAACTTGCCCTTCTCTTTCCTGTCGAACAGGTTGTAGCATACGGAACTTACATCGGCTCCGAGTTCCATCAGATCACCTGCAGCGATAAGCGTCTCGGAGTGAGTGTTTTTATAAGTGAACCTTCCTGTATCGGTAACGATCCCGGACATGAAGCATCTCGCCGAAAGGATATCTATGACTTCACCACGCTCCTTACCCAGGAGTTCTGCGATCTTGCAGGACACATAGAAACACAATTCGCATGCAGATGATGCCTCGGGGACTATCCACATGTTGTCTGCTCTTGTAAGAACAGAGCAGTGATGGTCGATGATGATATGGTCTTTGCAGGAATCGAAGATCTCTCCGCAGCCGCCCATCCTGTCGCCTTCCGCGCAGTCGACCGCCACGGCAAAACTGAAAGGCTTTCCGTTAATGGTCCTGCTTGAAGCAAATTCCTTTGCTTCCGGTGTATCGGCCAGGGGATGGAAAAGAAGGTCTCCGACATTAAGGAAACTCATCTTCTCGGGAAGTTCTTCAGGCATCATGACATAAGATTCGGCACCGAGAGACCTCAACACCTGGCATATGCCGCATGCAGAACCGATGCAGTCGCCGTCTACACTCTTATGGAGGAATACCAGTATGGCACCGCCTTTGGCGTTAACATCAGATACCGCCTCGATGAGGTTTCTTGCTGTCCTTGTTGCGCCTTCGGTGTAACTTTCCTTCATTAACTGTTCTCTCCGTCCTTGTCTGTTCCTTCTTTGGCTTCACGCGCCTTTGCACGCGCTTCGTCATCTGCAATGGTCTTCTTGATGAGAGCGTCCATGCGCTCTGCTTCATCAAGAGTATTGTCGAGCTTGAAGTGAAGTTCGGGAGCCACTCTCAGATTGATCTGCTGGACAGTCTCATATCTGATGAATCCCTTGGCATGCTCTATCGCATCCATGGCTTCCTTCTTCGTCCTCTCGTCGCCGAAGACCGAGATGAACACAGTCGCGTGAGACAGGTCCTTGCTCATCTTGACCGCCGTTACAGTGGTCATGAGCGGGACTCTCGGATCGTTAAGCTTTCCGGAGATGATGCCGGATATTATCTTCTGGATCTCATCTCCTACTATTTCCGGTCTTCTTGATCTCATTAATCTCTTGCAACCTCAACTTCGCCGAACGACTCGATGATGTCGCCCATCTTGATATCGTTATACTTCTCGATGGTAAGACCGCACTCGTGTCCGGAAGCAGCTTCCTTTACGGAATCCTTCTCGTGCTGGAGAGAACCGAGAACGCCCGTATAAACTACGACGTCGTTCCTGATGACTCTTACGCTGCTGTTGCGAAGGATCTTACCGTCTGTTACATAGCAGCCTCCGATGGTGCCTAAGCCGCTGACCTTGAAGAGCTGGCGGACTTCCGCATGACCCCAGACGACCTCTTCGATCTTCGGAGCGAGCAGACCCTTCATGGCGTTCTCGACATCCTCGATGGCGTTGTAGATGACGCTGTAGAGTCTGATGTCTACGCCTGCTTCCTTGGCCTTATCAACGATGATCTGGTTAGGTCTTACGTTGAAGCCGATGATGATAGCGTTGGATACGTCAGCGAGTACGACATCGGATTCGTTGATCGCACCGACACCGCCGTGGATGATCTTGACCTTGACCT
>JAEEGL012592632.1_pt1 | contig 18249 bp, 16 predicted proteins | sample 9134231 | NCBI WGS metagenome assembly JAEEGL01 (sample SAMN16246548, study PRJNA631951) | gut metagenome | biome: gut microbiome; feature: rumen; material: fiber-attached | host: Bos | place: Iran: Karaj | collected 2018-10 | reverse complement strand
GTTCATCTTGTAAACCTGTCGCAGCCTCCGCAGCTGCTTTCGCAGCATTGGCATCTTTATTCCAAGCATCTGCTGCAGCAGAAACTGCAAAACCTAAAGCAACAACCCCCGCAATAATTGCAGCAACTGGAGCAATAGCTGTTAAAGCGCTAATTGCAACTTCTTTTAAAGCAGCACTAAAAGTTAAAGTTGCGGCAGTTGCACCAGTTTCTGCAGCAGTTGCAGCAATAATTTTAGTTGCCATTTCCATAATAGCTGGTTTAAAACCAGCAATAACTTCATGCAAAGCTTTAAACCCATTAATCATCATAGGTAATGCCATAGTTAAAGAAGTTATAGTTGAAAGAATCTTGTCTCCAGTTGACATATCTTGATCAGACCAAATATTACCCAATCCTTTTAAAGAGCTCCAAGCCATTGAGAGAGACATTAATCCTTGAGAAAAACCTACAACAATATCTCCCATTTCCATAAATTTTATTTGCTCTTGCTCAACTTTTCCTATAACATCCTCAGAAGATGCTACTAAATCATCTTGAGATGCTGCAACTCTTTCATTAGCTATTACTGCATCATTTTTAGCTTTATTTGTATTTTCAACAGCCTGTTGAACTTCTTTTTCTGCATTAACTTCTTGCATTTTACCAGAAACATATTTATCAGCATTTTCTTGTCCTATCGCACTAACTAATTTTTCATAAGCTGCAGATGCTTTAATAGTTTCTTCTGTAAAAGCCTTTTGACCCTCTATCCATTGATCAAAATTACTCATTTCAACTTTATTATCTTTACGAGAAGTTGCATTACTATTTTTTAATATATCATCAGCAATTTGTTTTCTTTCTTTTGCAAGATTAGAAAAACGATTTTTCGCCTTACTTTCAGCGATTTCTGCATCTTCTGCAATCTGTTCTGCTAATCGAGCTTCTCTTTCATATACTTCTACCATTTTAGCTCGATTTTGTAATTGTTCTAATTCCAACCTTAACTGCTCTTGCTGTTCAGCTGTTAAATTTTTAGAATTGGCAACAATAGATTCAGTTACAGTAAGAATAGAATTATATGCAGCGCCCGCTTCAGGCAAACCTTGCTCTGTCATAGAGTCAAATAAACCAGTTAATGCCTGTTGTTGAGCATTTAACCACTCAGCTTGTCTTTGTTTTTGAGTAGTAAAAAAATTATTTAATGTATTTGCTAATTGATCTTTATATAAAGTAGTTATTAATAGTCCTAAACCACTAATAATACCTTGTAATCCACCAAGAGCATCAATAGTATTAGAAATTCCATTAAGAAAATCCGCAATACCATTATTCATTTCAATAAAGAAATCATCATTTAATAATTTAGAATAGATTTCCTCGGCTGCTGCAGTTACACGTTTTTCTGCGGCCTCCCAGCTGTCAGCATAAATATCAGCTTGTTCTTGCAAAGTGCCAGTAGCTTCTTTTGATCTCTGAATATTTTTCTCCATAAAATCCCAATTATCCATCAATGTAATAAATTGATTATATTGACGGACACCTGCTACTGTTTGTGCCGTAGCCATTTTTTGATCTTGAGTTAAATTTTGCCATTTCTCTCCAGTTTCATCAAGGATGGTATCCATATCCTTTAATTCACCATTAGCATCTTTTATATTAACCCCAATCTTTTGAAGTGCCATTGAATACTGATTTAAGTCAGTATTATCATCAAGAGTCTCGCCTAGTTTTAATCCCTCTAAGCGTGAGAATATCGTCTTTAACGATGTACCAACAACATCTGCAGATTCACGTGAAGTAGCTGTAATAGTTGCTAATGCACTTGCCGCATAGTCAAAGCTTAATCCTACTGTATCTGCGATACCAGCAAACTTACTAAGACCTTCTGCAATTTCACTAGAGCTAGATGCGGTCTCCGCACCAAGTTTTGTCATAACATCTGCAAAATGTTCTTCTGCTTGGTCTCCCGCCTTATTAAAGTTATTCCAAACCGCGGTCATTTGACTAGATACTTCTTCCGCAGACTGCCGCGATACATTTGCCATTTTAATTGTAACATCAGTACGTTTTTTTACTTCTTCATCAGATAAACCCTGTTGATAATAAATCAACGCAGCATCAGTATATTTAGTCGTTGTCGTACTTAATGCTTGTGCAGCTTTATTTGCTTCATTCGCAAATTGAGCCATTTGATCTGTACTTTGTCCAGTTACAATTCTAATGTTATTTAAAGATTCATTTAAATCTTTTGCATAACCAAAAGCAGATTGTAATGAACCCATAAAACCATGTAAAATACTACTAGAAATTTGCCAACGTGCAGTATTTTTTAAAGTAGTAGCAAACTCATTTAATAATTTACTTGATTTTTTTAAAGGAACTTCAGCATTTAATATAGATTTTGCAATAGAAGAAAATACCTCATTTCCACCTTTTAATTTACTAAGACTAATACGATAATCTTCTAAAGTCTTTCCAGCTTGTCTAAAAGATTTATTTAATGCTCCAACATCAAATTGTCCAGTATTGACATTCATAGCATTATTTAAATGTTGTTTTAACTCAATAGCAGCACTAGAAGCTTTTCGTAATTCTTCATCTAATGCAAAAGTACCAGTAGATTTACTAGCTTCTTTTAATAATCCATTTAATTGCTTTTGTAATTCTGATATTTCTTTTTTGGCTTTTGCGGTATTAGCCGCAAACTCAATATCTACATTTAAATGCTTACCGCTTATCATATCAGCCATCCTTATCTCTCCTTTTCTTATATTATATAAACGAAAAAACGGCGAGAGTAATTATAAACTCTCGCCGTTTAAAATCCATTACTCCTAATATATAGGAAAATAATATAAGGACAATAAATGCCTTTAGCCCAATTTATCCATTACTTCTTTTAAAAATCCGACATTCTCTGGATCATTCAGTTTCTTTTGAATTTCAGTTGCATCTAAATCAAGATTAGAATAATCTGTGGAAACTGCTTCTAAAATTCCTTTAATTGAATTTTTATATTTATAAAATTCATGAACTGTATTTGCAATCATCTCATTTATTTGGGCAAACTCACTAGCTGGAATGACATTAAATGCATCATCAAAAACTTTATTTACAAAAAACAGATCATAAACCTCTTTACATTCTTTTTCAATTTCTTCACTATTAAATTGCTCTTCCAAGTCAATATCTGTATAATGTCTAATTAAAGTCAAATCTGTCCACACTCGAAGATTTAAAAGATTAACAAAATTATTTTCATCTGCAACTAATCTTAAAACTTCATTAATAATTTGAAATTTCTCATCAAGAGAAAGATACTGTTTAACTTTAATACCATACTTTGAACTTGTTATTGCAACTTTTTCATTCTTTAATGCCAAATCTTTAACTGTCATATTAAGACCTCCTTTTGTCTCTTGCATATTATTTATTCAATAATTCTTTAGTTTATTAAATTCGTCTTACTAAAGAATTAACTAATTGATTTACTTTTTCATCATAAGATTTATTTACTTGTTCTTCTATATTTCCTTCATCTGTAAATAAATGAACTAATTCTTCAGATATTCTTTTTTTAGCTCCTTTTTTATTTATTTCATATTGATCTAATAATTTTATAATATTGCTCATTACTTCTTGAATACTAATTTTAGTAATAATTTGTTGATTTCCGTATTTGGCTTGATAATCTCTTCCACGAACTTGGAAATCTCCTCCTTTATATCCTGGAATATTATCTGTTTTATCAATAGCTATTGCAACAGGATGATCGCCCTTAGACTCTGTAATCATATCTTCTCTCATAATATTTGTTGCTTTAGCCCATTTACTCATAAAATGCTCAAATAACCAACCTCTATTAAAATATTGATACCAATTTCCTACGTCATAATAACTATAAATATTTTTTCCAGCATAACCATAATATACATTAGTATCTTTTTTTAATCGTTGATATAATTTTCTTTCTCCTCCATCTTTTGTTTTTATAGAAAAATTAGTTTCTTTTTTTGTTAAAAAGTCTCCTTTTCCAGATAATTCACTAGCATCAAGAATTTTCTTCCAAACAGCTGATTGTTGTCTATTAATATTTTGATTTAAATTGTTATATTTTTCAATAAAAGAATGTAAAGATAAAGAGCTATCATTTATTTTAAAATTAGTAGGATCATTTAATAATTTTGTAAGAGGGATTTTAGATACTTTTAAATTATTATTTTCAGCATCCGTACCACCTATTAACATAATAATATCTTTTTTTACTACAAATTTCCTTAAATTAAAAATAATAATACCACCTAAAGAATAAGCCATTTTTAAACTATTATCACTGCCTTCTTCTAAATATTTTAAATATAATTTACATAATTTTTTAGTATAGTCAACAAAATTAGAAGAAGTATCTGAATAAATTGCATCTATATCTATATCATTAATTCCATATTGTTGTAATAATTCTATAATTGTATTTTTATCAATATATTTAAAATCAGCCAAAGCTACCACCACCTATAAACAAATATATGCGGAAGACGATCTCCCGTCTTCCGCTAGTATATTCAATTTGATTAAGCTGCATCGGAAACAGTAATTGTAACCGTTGTATCTTCTTTTCCTTCTCCAGACAATGTAAATGTCTTAGGTGTTGATGCAACTTCGTCAGCTTTAATCCAAAGGATAAAGTGACCTGCCGCAAGACCCCATTCAGTTGCTGCTGCAACGTCTTGAGAAGTGAAATTAGAACCATTATATTTAACAGCTGTAATATCATTTTCACCTGTATTAATGTCAAGAGCAATCCATTGATGTTCACCAATCTGACTTGCATCAGTGAATTCGAATTCAGTTAAAGAATCAACTCCACCTGTGATTGTGACATTCAGATCATTTCCATTCATTACTACAGTTGTTTTGTCCTGATTCCCCTGCAACTCCGTAGCTTCAGCGAAAGATAATGGAATATTGCTTGTAGGAACTTTACCTCCGCTTACATTGTACTCAGGATATGATGGAGTTACAGTTTTATGAAAAACCGGTGAATCCGGATCTGGGTAATCTGTATGTACGTGATCCTCAGCCTCTGCAGAAGCATTATCTGCACCAAGAATCTGAATTACACACATCTGCTTCTTAGTATGGTCAAATCTGGTATAACCAGGCATAGCATCCATTACGAAATCAAACGTAGAAGGATCACCACTTGCAGCCATTGTAAATGTGAATGCAGACTGAACCTTAGCTCTTGGGATGACAATCTCAGCAGCCATGTCCTTACCGCTATCCTCACGTCTGAACAATGTCTGAGCCTCTACATAGAAATAACCACCAAAGCTATCTGGACTAATCTCAATCTGAGTAGCCGCATTCTTGTTATTGATAATCAGATAGAAATCTAACTGAACAGTACCGGATGCATTTGCACCAGTATTATCTTTAACAGTAAACTCTGCTGGAGTATTAGCTACAACTTCAACAAACTCAGCACCTTCTGTAGCCTTTAAGGTTACATTATTAAACCAATCAATACCGGCACCAGAGTTATCAAGCTTAGTTGCATAAGGTTTAACATCTGCTAAATTACATACCTGAAAGCTTGTAGCCTGATCAAGACCTGTTTCTTCAATAAGGTCATCAAGAGTTACTTTAGCAACACCATCTTCCAGAGTCTTATTAACAGTACAATGGAAATGAATTGGCTTATCAGAAGCCGGATTGATAAGACCTGCACCAGTCAGAACCTTAAGTCCCATAGGGCTCATAAGAGCATCTGTAACTGTAAAGGTCATCGTCTTCTCACCTTCCCAAGCGATCAAACGAGCATTACCCTTACCACCCTGAGCATATACAGTAGTAGTAGCCTGCTCAAGATTTGAAGTGGTAGCAGTGTCAATCATAAATACCGGTTGATACTTGCTGAAAGTAGTGTTACCAACTTTCATTGTGTCAGCAGCTTTAAATACTACGTCTACAATCTCACGAACACCAAACTTCATTCGTTTATTCCTCCTTATAAAAATTAGCTAATTATTTAAGGATGTATGTCACCCATCCAATCTTCAACTTCTTCAAGATCCTGCGCTCCCGCCAATTTAGCTTTTAAATAAACATCTGAATTTATTTTTAATTGATAACGTTTAAATTCAGTTTTTAATTGATAAATTGTATAATTCATCAAATCATTAATATTCTTTTTTAATCCTACTGCAAGTATTGAAATATAATTGCTAAAAACTTTTATATCTTCAATATCTATACCTTTTGATTCTGCTACTTTTTTCTTTCTTTTGTTTATTTTATCAGCAATTTTTGCAGCTAAAGCATCCGCAGGATCATATTTGCTTTCGCTATCTTCAATACCAAAAGCAAACATAGCTCGGATAATATTTTGAAACTCTTCAAAATTTTGTCCATTTATACTTGACGAAAAATCTTTATCTTCTTGCTGAAGAAGTATCTCATTTTGATTAGGCAATATATTATATTCAGGATATAATAAAGTTAATAGCATAAGAGCTCCATCTTTATGTTTAGATCGCTCTGCACTATTTATTATTGCCATAAATATATCAAAATCGCTTTTATTCTCTAAACCTTTTTTGTCCTGATCCGATAGATAATTTTTATTAAATAATAAAAAATGACTTCCCATAAAAAAATTAGATTCACCTATAAGAGAAATTTCTTTTAGTCTAGGTTGATGGATACTTACTTTTGCGCCCAAGAAAGGAATATCTTCCCCAGACATTAATAATAATTCATCAATCTTCTCCAATTATGTCATCTACTCCATGTGTTGCAGAATACATTAAACAATAGCCAGATAAATCTTTACTTAAAACTATTTCATTACAAGATAAAAATTCTAATTCCCCGATACCTGACAATTTAGCACCGTCAAGAATTCCATCTATATACCCAGCTATTTGAAGAGGGCGCACTCTATAATTTCCAATATCCCAATATTCAGAATTGCAAATAATATCAATTTCAATAACACAATCTCTATAATAATCATGTCCCCGGTTAGGAGAAAAATTATCAAAAGTAATCAATATATATGATTTTACTTCTTCATTTTCTCCGAAAGGAAGTTTGGGAGCAATACGTATATATCCTTGCTCCCTTAGATCCGCTATCGAAGTATTCTTTATTTTTTCCAAATATACAGAATTGGTCATATCTAACAAACAATCCTTTGTATTTATTAAAAGTAATCTTTTTAATAAATCACTATAAGGACGACTATCTACAAACAATTTTTTAATAATTGTTTCTAAATCTTTAGGACAAGAGAGAAAGGACGATTTTAATTCTCCTTGAAAACCATTTATTTTTCCAGCTCTTGGCATATCCTTTTATCTCCTTTTACTTCTTAAAAAGATTTTATAATAATCTCTTTTTCTATCTGTATATCTTCATTTTTATAAACTACCTTGAAAGAACTTGCTTTAGAAGTAATAATATTAATCAAACAACTCTTTTCATCTGATTTAGTAATTTTTACAGATTTAGGATTTGTAATTCCCCATCTACCATTCTTTAAACCAACAATAGAATAGTTAATTCCTTCATCAAAAGCATTAACTGCGGCAGGTCCATCTATGTATGGATGAGTCTCGTCTATTTCAGGCTCAGGGATCTGGGTCGCCGCATCTTCCATTTCATTATCAAAATATTCTTGTAAATAAACTTGCATTGTTCTATCACTTGAATATTTATCAGTAGCAACAACTTTCCATCTGTGTTCTTCTGTTATCATTTCTTTAGTATCAACATCTGGATAATTGTTTTTCATTTTTATAATTTTATGTCTTTTAAAGTAGTTTACAGTAGAGCTATTTTTAGCAATTTCTATCATCATAGATAAATTAAGATTATTAAACCAAATTTGGTGCTTTTCTCGCCAGTCTGTTGTTGTTTCTTCTGGTCCTTTAAGAGCAGCAAAATAATGCCTTCCCTCAATCTCAATTTCAAAATCAGCTCTAGTAATAGTACCTCTAAAATAAGGCTCCTCTGTATGTTGCTGTAAATTAACTAACCAATAAAGATTAGTCCTATCCCAAAAGAAAACATCACCTTCTTTTAAACCAGCTTCATAATCAATAGAAATTACCTTTTTATCAAATTGTTCTGTAAGCCTTGAAGGATTAATCAAACAACGCCATTTTTGATCTGTTTTATTACCCTGTTCATCTAAAATAGTAATTATCTCAGCTTGATAAGAGTCTTCAAGTGCGGCTTGAAAAGAGTCATATTTACTCTTTGCAATGCGATCATCCCGACTTTCACCTCTTGTTGCAATTCTAGCCTTCATTAATTCAAAGCCGGACATTGCTTTATACCATTTATTAACGATAAACATTCAAAAATAGTTTTTCTAAAAACAAAGAAATCATCTTCTCCTGTTAAAGTTAATAAACTTTCCATTTTGCATAAAAGCGAGAAAAACTCAATTTGATCGCCAATGAGTCTTGACATCCCGCCAATTTCTCTAATTAAATTTTCTAACGGGGTTTCCCAATCACTACCCTCTTCTCGACTAGGAAGTAATTTAAAAACTTGATTTGTTATTCTATCAATATCTTTCTTAATTACCTCATTGTCGATTTCAATATCATATTTTAAAATCATTGCCACTCCAAAAGGACGAAGTCCCAAAAACACTGTATTGAGAAACGCCATAACGTGGTTTAGAAACAATCTGGCCCATAGTAGATTGGATTCCAGAGCCTCCCGCGATTCTTCTCTTATATAATCTTTGTAAATGCAAACAATCTGCTTTACTAGCATCAATTATTACTTTAATTTTTGCCATATGATTTGCTTGAGAAGTAAATTTATAATCGCTACCTGAATATTTCATTCTAGTATTTTCAGTTGTTTCTAATTGCTGACCTAACCATTCAATAACCATACATAATGCTAATATGTTTATTTCCTCTAAAGTTAAGCCATGATTAAAATAACCATCTCTCCAGATGACTGCGGGAACTTCCTTTCCATCACTTTCAACCCCAGTATAAGTTTCTTCTATCATATACCCAAGTTCAAAATCAAATGGATTAAATCTAGGAAACTCAAATCTAGGAATCGCATTCATTAACAAATCCTGCAATATCATATAAGTATCATGTTCAGTAAGTTCCATATACATATCATCTGTAACTCTAGAAAAGAAACTGTCATATATGGCTGAGAATGGGGTGATTTGTTTTGAAGTCATGTGACACCCCTTTCCCTAATTATTTTTTTATTTACTAACCACCTTATATTCTGGTGTTTGAACTCTACGGCCTGATGGAGTTGCGGGAGTCTCTTCAGTCTTTACTCTACGACCTTTTACTTCCTCTTCCTCTTTAGAAGTATCTTCCGCATTCATAATCTCATTAACCATAATTGCATTATTTATATTAAAGCCAGTCTTTTTTGAAATAGCGTCCCTTTTACGAACATCCGGAATTTGCTCTTTAACAGCAATATCCTTAGCTATTTCAATTGCGCCCTCAGGAGCATAATCAAGAAAATCAAGAAATGCATCCATTTCCGCAGAATAAAGCATTTCTCTAATTTTCTGTTCATCATAAAAATATTCTGGCTCAACTTTCATATTTAATTCATCTAAAACATTTTTATCTTCAATAATCAGAAGATGTTTTAAAATATACTCACCGCCTGGAACATAAGAAAGCTCTCTCAGCTCTTTCAAAGGAATCTTCTTTGTCTCCTCTGGAGCAAAAGATCTATTAATATTACTATCCGGTAACTGATAACCGGTTGTTCCATTATTGCGATTCTTTACCAATACTAATGCATTATCTTCCATTTTTATTCTCCTTTTTTCTCCTTAAAATATGAAAATATTGGGGAAGTTAAAGTAACTTCCCCATATTCTATTTTCAAAATAATTATCTAGTTAAAGATGTATTCTGATATACACAAATTGCGTTAGAGAAGACTGCTCTTACACCAACCTTCTTGTATACCTGAACTTCACGTGAACGATCATAGTTAGTATATTCATCAACAATAGTGCCACCCTCGAAAGCGATCTTAACCGGTTTCTCAGCGCCTACTGGAATAATGTAAGCATAACTTGGATCAATTACCTTAACAGTATTACCCTCATCTTCATAAGACTGAGGAAGGATAATTACGTTATGTCCCTTGTAGTTAGCAAGATAACCATTGTTCCACTTCTGATTTCTCATTTCATCAGAAACCCAACCAGACTGAGGAACGATCTGAGCTGCAAACTCATAAGTACAATAAATTGCAGATTTACCATAGCTATCAGCAATACCGATCAAACGATCCATATCAGCCTCTACGAAGCTATTCTTGCTAGCCTTGTTTGAAGCCTGAATATTCTGAGCTGCACCATGAAGCTGTTTCTCAATCTCAATATAGATGCACTCATCAATACCTTCCATAACAATGTCAAGTACGTCTGCGAAATCTACACGACCATCAAGAAACTCCTCAAAACCGATCTGAGCAGCACCACCAACAGCGTTAGTTGTTACTTCATAACTCTGACCATCAAGCTTGAATACTTCATACAGACCAGCTAAACCTACTTTACCAATAAACTGCTTAGCACGTCTACGAGCAGCCTGGGTAATCTTCTGTGTGAAGATAGGTTTATCACCCTGATTAAATGTCTTAATCTCAGCAAATTGTGAATACTGCTCCATAACTTTCTGTGGAAGCACATCATCAATAGTCTGCTCAATTAATGAAAAGATTGTGTTCTTATTCTCTCTATATAAAGCGTATGTACCTGCAAGATTATTTAACTCATCACGAAGTGTATCCTGCATTTCGCCATAACCGAACTTCTTATCTCCAAAAGCATAAGCGGTAGGAGCAGAAGGATTAGCTTTCGCTACGGTTTTAGCTAACTGTACTAACTGATTTAACTCTAAAGCCATTTCTTCTTTTCCTCCTTAATTATTGTACTCTCTGAAGCTTCAGTCCAGGCTGACCATCAGGCATCGTATAAACTTTAACAACAGACCACAGCATTGCATTATCAGCAGTACCAGCTGTAGATTTCTGAAGTTGAAGTGTCTTACTAGTAGAATTAAGTACTGGTGTAAGTGTGTCACCTACTTTGTACTCAACGCCCGTCTGAACCATGTTAGTAGTATAAATATCTCCGATATTTGTCTTAAGCAGACGTGGAGCGAAACCATCCATTCTATAACCATACTCAGTATGTGCAGGACTAGCTGCGATACCGGTAGTTAAGGAACCGTCTCCATATTCTGGAGTAACCTTATTAGTTGTTACATAGTTATCGCCTACACGAATCATAGCAAAGTCTTTATAGGACTCTTTCCAAGCTACATCATAAAGTTTAATCTCATTGAATACCAGCATTGGCTCGCCCTTAGTTGCTACAGTACCAGCTTCTGCATTAGCAGATTTACCACTGTTCACAGAATTATTGGCATAATCATAATACATAAATTCACCATTTTGAAGAGTAGATACTTCTTTATCAAGTGGCAAACTAGCATAGATTTGTCCAGTCTTCTGTGCGGAAAGCTGATTAGGCTCTACCTGGCCATAGCCATTACGCGTAAAATTAGCCATCTTTATTTATTCCTCCTTTAATTATTCCTTAGACATATGATCCTCTACAGCCTTTAACCAAGCAGGAAGTGTATCTACTTCCCCATTTAGATTATAAGTCAATGGGATCTCTGAAGTTGTCTCATCCTCCTTATTGAGGTTAAAATCTACTTTCTTATCAAAACATACAATAGCAAGCTTTGATTTAATTTCATCTAAAGTATAAGTAGCTTTATTCTCAATAACATCTTTCTTATCTTCATCAGAAAGCATATAAAAGCTCTCAATTAAAGCATCTTTTTCTTTAATATCTGCTGCATTCTTAAACTCACGCAGTTCTTTATTTTCAGCTTCAATAGCAGAGAACTTCTCTTTGAGATCATTATGCTCTTGCATTAATAATGCAAATTTTTCTTCAAGACTATGGTTTGTTTTTTTCTCTTTGTCTTCTTCATCCTCATTCTTAGATTCTTCAGCTTTATTATCTGAGTCTTCTTCTTTCTTAGGATCTTCTTTCTTCTCTTCACCATCGTCTTTCTTAGAAAAGTTATTTTCTTCTATAGAATCTTGATTTTCATTACTAGAGATTTGTTCACTTTTGTCCTCATTCGCTGAAAAATTTTCATTTGAGGTATTGTCTGCCTCTGTAGCAGGAGTAGCATCAGCAACAGGCTCAACTGCCTGGTTCTCTTCAACTACTGCTTTTGTTTCCTCTGGCATTGATTCTCCTCCTTTATTAATTTCTTCTTTTAGTGAATAAGTAAGCGTTTTTAATTCTTTCATCATGGAGAATAAAGTCTTCGTAAAATTATCATCCATTGAGAAAGTAGCACTTACATCAGGAGAAGTAACTTCACTGCCTTCAAAGCACGGTTCAACATCTTCTCCTAAAATACACAATTTTGAAAAAATTGCATCGTTTATAATAAAAAAGTCAATTCCCTTATTTGTATCTGTTGACCAACTTCCCTTTAATGTAGATTCATCAAGTTCCATTGATTGCGGGCGACCTTCATTTATAACTTTTTGTGCCTCTTTGTACTGTTGAGTCCAAAGATAACCTTCAGTCATTAGATAAGTACGAACAGTGGTATTCCCAAAGTCATCTGTATCCTCAAAATCTTTAAACCAGACTTTTGCATCAGGAGCAACAAAACCATACGGAACGGTAAGGCATTTAAATTTTATGCCATCACCGTCCATAATAACCTGTTCTCCATGATCTCTGAAGTCATCCTGATTCTCGCTGAAATATCCTACAATTGGACAACCAGGCAAGGTTTGAGCCATTTGAGTAGCTACTTCTTTCGTAATACAAGAATGATTACGATTTTGTCCTAAATAAAAAACTTTTATTTCACATTTAGAAGCAAAAGGACTCATTGAAGTAATGTTAATGAACTCTGGAGAAGAAACTGTAGCAATACTCATTCTTCCCATGTGGATTTCCTCCTCAGCTCATAGATTCTCTATTTTGAATTGTCTTTGTTGACTTTTCATCATCCGCTAATTCTTTACGACCAGGTCCTTCTCCATCACCTGTCTTTTTAGCGGGATCAGACCCTGCTTTCCGCGTTTGATTATGAGATTGAAGTGCATCTGCATTCATTGTGTTGCTACTCATAGGCGGAATAAATACACTAACTAAATCAAGAATATCATTTTCAAAGTAAGCATTTGCTAATATACTACTCTGACTATGACCAAGAGCAATTTGAGGTAACATTTTAGAGTAACCTAATTGAACTTGTTCTTTATACAATTTAGCTAATTCTTTATAATTATATATTGTAGTTGTTAAAAGCCAAGCTTTATATTCAACTTTATTTGGCGAAGTATTCATTGGAGCAATCAAATCATTTAAGAAGTTTTCAAACTGTAGCAATAAATTATACATTGTAGCTTCATCATTCAAGATTGATTTTTCCAATGCAATATTTCCATCGGTATTAAATTGCATTTGAGAAACACCGGCTTCATTATAAACCTGTCTCTCTGTTCTTTGTAAATCATCTGTCTGTACAGAAGAAGAATTATTATTTGTCATATCTTCTACACTGACATCTGCAAAAGTAGTTAATACATCAACCCCAATAGCACGACTAAGCATATTTACCGCATTATTATGTAACTGTTGCGCTTCATCAACATCGAAGATTAAATCTCCATTTTTATCCATTGGCATTTTCTGAATAACAATCTTTAATAATCTTTGTAATGTTTTCTTTCTATCCAATGCTTGTGCTTCATCCAAATCCAAAATTAATGGGATTATAGAAATAAAAGCCGGATAATCTTCTCCGTTTGCGGTAAACTTAACAGTCATTTTAGGATCTAATAAATACCAACCATTAGTATCTCCTGAGAAATCAGGTTTTAACTTACCTTTCTTATACAAAGCATAGCCTTTTCTAAATTCATCTGGAAATACTTTTAATATTCTTATTCTTTGATTAGTATCTCTAAATTGATCATCAAAGAATTTCATATTAAATTCAATTGCTGGTTTTCCACCACAATTAAATCTACTTCGGCAATAATTTGGTGGCAATTCTTGAAGAACGATTCCTTGTGAAGTAGGTACTTTATAAGCATAATAACAACCCAATTGTAATACTTTTAAAGCAATTTCACCAAAATTTTTCTTTACTCCAAAGCAGTCTAATATTTTTAAACATTTTTGAAATCCGTCAAGTAATTTTTCGTTCTTCATGTTTTCGCTTTTGATATAAGGTGTGACATACCAATCATAGCGATACATAAATGCCATATATCTTAAAATGCGACTATATATTCCACTTACTCTATAAAAGAACATTGAAATTTCTCGCATTGTTTTAAGATCATAATTATTAATTGCATTGAGTACAGTTTGTTTATCTGCCAATCTAGGATTTACTTTTTGTAAATCACCAAATTTTAATACAGCATCATCTAATTTTTTAACACCTACTTTTAATTTATTATAACCAGTAAGAGATAAATTACTATACTCATTTGGAAGTGGTGAATTCATAGTAGAGCCAGTAAAAATATTAAAGCCTTTAGATCTAATAGCTTCTTGCCTATCTTGCTCTTGCACTTATGCACCTCCTATCAAAACTTTCTATATATATTATAACATAAATTTTAGAAGAAGTCAAGTTTTAGTAGCCTGCCGCTTTAAAAATGTAATCATAATCTACTAAGTTCTCCTCCCAATAAGGAATAGTCACTAATGTGTATCCGTGAGCGGCACAATATGATCTTTTCTTTTGATCATTATATTTCTGACGATATAAACCTTTTTTACCACCAAACTTAGACTTTGGTTCATAGTGCTGAATTCCTTGAAATTCAATTAAAAAATCTATGTCTCCATCATCATCAAATACTGCAAAATCAAATCTTAATGGTCTTCCAGAGCTAGACAATAAATCTGGAAAACTATATTCCATTTGAAAAGGCACATTTGCCAATTTTAATATATCTTCTATTTTTATTTCTCCGCGACTAGCTCTCATAAAAATTCTCCTTTACAATGATAGTTCAAAATTACAGCTAGTATTTTAACTACGCTTGACCAAAAAATTATTTTAACTAAAAAACATCATATCTGCTATACTGTGCCCACGACGACGACCTCTTTTTTCTTCATCTTTCTTAATATAATACAAGCCATAGATAAAAGCAGAGAACTTATCTTTTAAAGTTGATCTGTTATTTTGTTTCAAAATAATATTTATTCCTTCATTTTCTTCAACAAGATTTAACATTTGTTCTCTTAATATTGTGGTAAGTATATAAGGTTTTAATTTTTCATTTCTTTCATCCGGCGTCATAGCTTGACCTTTTTTAGTACTCATTAATTTTGTTTTAGCTGCTGCTTCATCTATTAAAAATCTAATCTTACCACTTAACATTTGGGTTTTTGCATAACTATACATTTCTGTATTTATTGGTGCATTTGCCTTTATTAAATACATAGCATCTTCTTCAACACCAGGACCATGTACTTTTCTATATTGATTTATAACTTCCTCATTAGTACCACCTTCAACACCAAAAGGAATTAAATCTTCTCCTGTCTCCGGATCAACTTGGGTTTTTGTCATAAAATCAACCAAACCCGCACCGACACCATTTGCATCTATAGCAAGAATACGTGCTTTATATCTATAATATAATTGTTTTAATTTAATAGCTTGTTCTTCAAAATCTTCTGCTTCAAAAGTATATATATTAACTAAAGATTTAAGGGCAGCTCCTTGCGGTTGCGGAGTTACTTTAAATACTAATGCCTCTGTCGTACATTTAAATCGACCTACATCGACACCTATTACATAATAAGCCTTAGTAGACGACCTCCCGCTAAATTCATATTCGGGCAATTGTAATGACCTATGAGCATCAAATTTCGCAGCCGAATAAAACGCATTCTCTACGTCACCTGACCAGATACTTCGATACTCTCGATCAAAAGACTCGTCATTATAAGTTCCAGATATTTTCAACTGATCTACGAAATCTTCATTTAAAAGACCTTCCGCAACTGGAGTATCATAAGTTCCACCTAATATCATAGCTTCATCAGGTTCTATTAAACTCTGAATCAACAGCTCTATTAATTTATCATAAGCGAATGAATCTTTCCAACCCGCAGTAGTAATATATATCTGACTCTTATTTACAACTTCTTCTTTATGTCTAGTTCCATCTGGCAATAATCTATCCACGTTTGTAGTAGGAATAATTACTTCATTAAGAATATCTCCATCAATAAGAACACACTCCTCCATAAGTCCGCCAGTACGACGCTGTCCTCTAGAAGATTGTCTTGCTGCAAGAATATCTATACTAGAACCATTTTTAAAGACATAATTAACATCATCTTTAGATTTTTTAGAAACACCACGATCCCAGTTTATCTCATTATGTAAAGCCGGAATCAATTTACATATTTCTTCAATCTTTGCTATTGTAATACTTGCTGCCTGCTCTTTACCACCTGTAGTAACAAATAAATGACTATTTGGATAAAGAATACATCTTAACATCAAAGCCATCATAGATAAAAATGACTTTGAATAAGCACGAGGAAATGTTGCATACACAAACCTATGACGCATCACCGCCCGCAAGAATACCCTTTGATAGAAATAGAATTCAAATGTACTATCTGGACCTTTCATAAAATCAACCAAAAGATCTGGATATTCCCTAAAAAATGAAATCATATTACGAAGTGGTTCAATTTGAGCTGACAGTCTTTCTTCAGATAATTCTGTTTTATGAGTATCTCTACTAACTGATAAATCAAGAAGGCTCTGTAAACTCATCTTCTTCTACACCACCTTCCACTTCTATTTTAGCATCTTCTGCCTTTCTATCCTCAAGCATTTCCGCATACTCAATATAATCTTCCTCTGTTAATTCTCTTTTATCCAGTCCTCTTAATTTAGCTTCTTCTTTATCGCGTTTCATTTGTTCAGCAATTTCTTTATTCTTCAAATATTGTTCTATCTCCTGTGCCAATGCTTTGTCTTCATAAACTAAACTACGAAGATAAGACTTATTATCTCTAAGGACTGTATCAGCAGCATCTCTATCTTCTGTAATTTGAAATTTATCTATTTGTCCACCATGTTCTTCACAATAGGCAACCATTTCGCCTACTGAACTCAAGAAATCACTATCTCCATCTTTCTTGATCTGAGCCTCTGTAAAACGACCAGATTTCAGCATGGCATCATAAACACGAGAGAGTTTCTGATAAGTGTCCACATCTCCCGCATCTATAGCTTGATTCATTTTTAAAGACGTCTTACAAATCATCTTTACAGTATCTATACGGGCAGCACCTTGAATATCAAATGAGTTCATAAATTCTTCATATTTCTTCTCTAAATCAACCCATTCATCTGCTCTATATAATCTGCCCCATTTCATAGCAAGATAAATTTTATCTTCTTCTGTTAAATCTGCACCAACATCTGGAATATCAACTTGAACAAAATCGCCATTCACAGGATAAGGTGAATTAGACTCAGGGGCATGGGTCTCCGCAGGTTCATAAGCAGGTTCAGGTTCATTAATTGCCGCATACGTCTGAAATTGAGCTTCACTAATCTCTCCATTTTCAAGCGCCTTCCGCATCTCTTCAATCTTATCTTCAGAGATACCGACGTCAGAACCATTACTAGCCGCCTCCCGCTTCTCATCAGCCAAAGCTTTTAATCGATCGGTATCTGCCCAACCAAAATTCATCCACTGTTTAAGTTTCATTTTAGATAAATATTTACCAAAAACACTCATACCATTCATCTTATGAGGATCTTTTTGGTAAGCTCTATCTCTTAATACATTCCATTCTGACTCAATCCAAGGTACATCAAACTTTTCCAAAAGCCAAAGAAATGTATCTGGTTCCCAGTTATTAATATGCATCGTCATGCAAGCTTTACACAACTCCGCCTTTTCCTTATTTTTATAAGTATAAAAATTTGTATCTGCCATAGTTCTACGGCATTTAGGACAATATCTTTGTTCAGCCAAGACTATCCCTCCTTACTTCTTTTCTTTTTTCTTTTGTTGACTTTCTTTATATTTTTTATTTCTGCACTCTTTACAAATACTATAAAAACCATCTTTACTTGTACTATTTTTTGAAAAGAATCTATTATTGGCTAACTTAACTTGTCTACAG
>JAEEGL011438934.1_pt1 | contig 18249 bp, 17 predicted proteins | sample 9134231 | NCBI WGS metagenome assembly JAEEGL01 (sample SAMN16246548, study PRJNA631951) | gut metagenome | biome: gut microbiome; feature: rumen; material: fiber-attached | host: Bos | place: Iran: Karaj | collected 2018-10 | reverse complement strand
GTGGGCAGGAAGGTGCCGAGGATGCTGCCGATGGTGTTGCAGGCGCCGAGGCGGCCGACCGTGCGGCCGCTGTCGTCCAGGCTGTCCACCGTGACCTTCACCAACGAGGGCGTGACCGTGCCCAGCAGGAAGAGCGGGAAGACGAAGAGCAGCATGCAGGACACGAAGGCCGCGATCACGAGGAAGTTGGTGCTGACCGTGACGATCAGCAGGCCCGTGATGCCCATGATCAGGTACTTGCCCAGTACCGGGATCGCGGCGATCCAGACCGCGGCGATCAGGATGCGGCGGTAGAGCCGCGCGGGATCGGGATTCTTGTCCGCGGCGCGGCCGCCGTAGAGGTTGCCGAGCGCCATGGCGATCATGATGGTGCCGATGATGATGGTCCAGACGATCTGGGAGGAGCTGAAATAGGGCGCGAGCAGGCGGCTGGCGCCGAGCTCCACGGCCATCACGGACACGCCCGCGAAAAACTCCGTCAGATACAGGAACCACTTGTTTTTGAGGATCTTGTGTTCACCCATGGGAAAGCCTCACTTTTTGCCCGCGATGCGGTAGCTGATGACGATGGTGCCGACCGACAGCGCCACGGCCGTGGCGATCAGCATCCAGGTATAGTCGAAGGGCAGGAGCTTCCGCAGCAGGAAGACGAGCCCCAGCGCCGCAAGGTCGGTCAGCGTGCGCAGGAGGTTGCCGGCCATCACGGCAGCGGTGCTGTTTTTCGCCAGCGAACGCCGCGTGATGACGCCGCCCAGCAGCGCCGCCAGCGCGCCCCAGACAAGCCCGGCCAGAACGCCAAGCGCAATACTCATGTCGATGCCCCATTTCATTCGGTTGATAGCAATCATTATACTGGAAAACAGAGAAAAAGCCAACAGTTTTCGGCGCGAAAAAAGAGCGGCGGGACTTTCGTCCCGCCGTTCTGTATTTTTTTGGGGATCACAGTCTCCAGAAGCGCATGCCGGAGGCGACCAGCTCGTCCATGCGGTAGAGGCTCTTGACGTCGAGGAAGACCTTCTCGTCGTCGGGCATATCCTTGAACATCTTTTTGACCTCATAGATCGGCAGGTTGCGGAACTCCTTGTGACCGACGGCCACGATGATGCAGTCCGCGTCCTTCACGTCCTCGAAGGGGATCAGATCCACGCCGTATTCGCGCTTGGCGATCTCGGGATCGGCCCAGGGGTCGGTGACCTGCGGGACGATCTCATACTCCTTGAGGCGCTTGATGATGTCGTAGACCTTGCTGTTGCGGGTGTCGGGGCAGTTCTCCTTGAAGGTGATGCCGAAGATATAGATCTTGGCGGTCTTCGGCGCCTTGCCGGCCTCGATCATCTGCTTGATGGCGGCGTCGGCGACGAAAGCGCCCATGCTGTCGTTGACCTTGCGGCCGTTGAGGATGATCTGGCTGTGGTAGCCGAGCTTCTCGGCGACGTTGGTCAGGTAGTAGGGATCGACGCCGATGCAGTGGCCGCCCACCAGACCGGGCTTGAAGCCCAGCGCGTTCCACTTGGTGTTCATGCCGGCGAGCACCTCGTCGGTGTCGATGCCCAGGCGGTCGCAGATCATGGCGATCTCGTTCATGAAGGCGATGTTGATGTCGCGCTGGCTGTTCTCGACGACCTTGACGGCCTCGGCGGTCTTGATGTTGGACACGGGGAAGGTGCCGGCCTTGATGACGATGTCATAGACCTCTTTGATGACGGCGGCGGATTCACTGTCCATGCCGGAGACGATCTTGCGGATGTTGGTCAGCGTGTGGACGCGGTCGCCCGGGTTGATGCGCTCGGGGGAGTAGCCGATCTTGAAGTCCACGCCGCACTTGAGGCCGGATTCCTTCTCGAGGATGGGGATGCAGATATCCTCGGTCACGCCGGGGTACACGGTGGACTCATAGACGACGATCGTGCCGGGCACCATATTGCGCCCGACGATGCGGGAGGCGTTCTCCACGGGCTCGAGGTCGGGGTTGTTGTCGTCCTTGACGGGCGTCGGCACGGCCACGATGATGAACCTGGCCTCGCTCAGACGGGTCTCGTCGCTGGTGAAGTCGACGGTCGTCTTGCTGATGACCTCGTTGCCGACCTCGTTGGTCGGGTCGATGCCGCTCTTGTACTGCTGAATGCGGCGCTCGTTGTGGTTGAAGCCGATGACCTTGACGTGCTTGGCAAACTCGACCGCGATCGGCATGCCGACGTATCCGAGGCCGACCAGCGCGAGCTTTTCCTCGCCGTGGATCAGCCGTTCATAAAGATCGTTGAAAGCAGGAGTTTCCATTTTTCGATGTTCCTTTCATTCTATGTCTCAGGCGGTTAAAACTGCCCGGTGATAAAGTCCGTATCATGAATCAGCGCTTGTACAGCTTTTCGTGAACGGCGTCCAGCACTCTCATGTCGCGCAGGACCTGTTCGCCCTCGACCAGGAAAGCATCCTTTCCCTGCACCGCAAGGCCGAAATTCAGGATGTCCTCTTTCAGCGGCTCCTTGTTGGGCACGACGATCTGCTCGGTGAGCTGGTACTGTTTATAACTGACATGAGGCGCATGCTCGATATATTTGATCCCGCGCTTGACGGTGATCGTCTTGTTGAGCATGTCCGCTTCGATGTATGCATCCCTGGCATGCACGCACAGGGTACGGATCTTGTCCTGGGTGGAGCGGCTCGAGGTGATGAAAGCCCGTACGTCGCCGGAAAAGCTCAGCACGGCATGGGCGTAATCGACAAAGCCCTCGGAAAACTCGTTCAGCCCGTAAGCGTCTATGTTCGACGGCTCGGCGTCGAAGATCGCGTTGCATACGATGTCGATGTCGTGGATCATCAGATCGGAGACGACGTCGACGTCGAAGATGCGCGGGTCGTAGGGGCTGCAGCGATGGACTTCGACGGCAAGGATCTTTTCGCCCTTGACAAGCTCGGAGATCACGCGAATGACCGGGCTGAAGCGTTCGACGCAGCTCACCGCGAGGATCAGTCCCTTTTCCCGGAAGCTCTTCTGCATGTCGGCTACGTCAGAGACCGTCTCGGCCATCGGTTTTTCCACCAGCGCATGCACGTTTTTCTCCGCCGCCTGGAGCGCCATCTGATAATGGAGCGAGCTGGGGCTGGCGATGATGACGGCGTCCACGTCGTCAAGCATGCTTTCATAGCTCGGATAAAAGCGCAGGTCATATTGCTCGGCGATCGCTCTGGTTTCCGGATTCGGATCGAAGATCCCCATGAACTGAAACAGGTTATTCAATTCACTGACGATCCGGATATGGTTTACGCCCATTTTTCCGGCGCCGGCGACACCGATTTTGATTTTATTCATTTCTGGTCTCTCCATAGTTATTATTTCGATCTGTTTCCTCCGCACGAAACGGCAGGGGAAAACAGATGGGCTTGCGATACAGGGGCCCGGGATCGTTCAGCGGAGCAGTTTCCTGCTCAAAAACTTCCGGACCGGCTTATCATAGAATCTCCACACAATATAGGACAGCAGGGTACAGAGGACAAGCGACACCCCGAGCTTGGCCCGGTTTCCGCCCAGTCCAAGCATCCCGAGCACCCAGCTCGTCAGCTTCCACAGAAACAGCTGCGCCAGGAAAAACTGATACGAGATCCCGCTCAGCACGGACAGCACCCGGCTGCTTTCCAAAAGCCTTGATCTGACGAGCGACGAGATCAGCAGGATCAGAAAAACGGCGGGAATGACAAGGTATCCGTACACCGTCGCCTGGATGTTCTCATGGGAAACAAGCGCAAGGATAAGCGAAACAACGGTCAGAAGAAGGATCGTAAAGACGCCGCTTCGGACGTCTGTACCCGCCGTTTCAGCTGCGTCCGGCTTTTCTCCGTCCCGGAACAGCAGCTCAGAAAAGGCGGCGCCCAGCCAGAATTCCGCCGTTCGCGCGATCGGATTGGAATACAGGCGGTCGAGTGAAAAGCGGGGGATGACAAAATTACTGTACATCAGGAGAAAATGCACAGCGATCAGCAGAGCGGCCGGCGCCCAGCGTTTCACGGTGCCGAGGACGGCCTTCAGGACCGGATAGCTCAGATAGGCAAACAGCAGACAGCTGACAAACCAGGTCCCGCCGTTGTGAAGGATACCGAAAAGCGAGTGGTAGGCTGTCTGGACTCCGACCAGGTCTGCGGGAAGGAGGATCAGCCAGTCTTTCAGCTGCTCGGGATATGCCAGCGGCCAAAGAAAGGCCACAAGAAGATAGGAGGGCATGATTGCGATGATCCGCCTGGCGAGAAACCGCCTTGTCCATCCGGCGCCCAGTTCTTCTTCCCGGTGCTGATAATGGATCGAGAAGCCCGAGAGGATGAAAAAGCAGGTCATCACGGGAGACGTCATCATGATGAACCATTCGTCCAGACCTGAGCCGTAGGTACAGCCGTACATCGTGACGGAATGGCGGGCATAGATCAGGAATGCACATATGATACGCAGGATATCAAGCAGAAACAGGCGGTGCTTATTCTGCGCGCGACTGTCTTGGGCCATCCGCATGTCCTCCGTCGGATAAGTTGTTTACTGCGGGAGAGAAGGCGGGCTTTGGCTTTTCCGCTTCTGCCGCTTACTCCTTCACGCGCCGGACGATATCGCCCTGCTCGTTGACATAGGCGATGATCCTTGCGGGCACCCCGGCGACCAGCGCGTAATCGGGCACGTCCTTCGTCACGACCGCGCCGGCGGCGACCATGGAGTACTTCCCCAGATTGTGGCCGCAGACGATGGTGGCGTTGGCGCCGATGCTGGCTCCTTTTCCCACGACCGTTTTCCCGTAGTTCTCATGGCCCTTCGGGAAGGTGGCTCTCGGCGTCAGATCGTTTGTAAAGACGCAGGACGGGCCGCAGAACACGCCGTCCTCCAGGGTCACGCCCTCATAGACGGAAACATTGTTCTGGATCCGGCAGTTGTCGCCGATGGTCACATTGTTGGAGATGTTCACATTCTGGCCCATGGAGCAGTTTTTCCCGATCCTGGCGCCGCGCTGGATGTGACAGAAATACCAGATTTTTGTGCCTTCGCCGATGACGACGTCGTCGTCGACATAGCTGCTTTCGTGTACAAAATAAGACATGGATTGTCCTCCTGTGGATATGAATCGAAAATAGGGCGATCAGTTTCTTCCCTTTGCGGCGGCGGAACGGACGCCGTCCAGATCGCGGAGCACTTTTTCGGCCCTGCTCGACCAGAGGTTTTCCTGTCTGGCCGCTTCCATCCGGCCCCGGACCGCCAGGATCTCCTCCGGATGGCTGCACAGCGCCTCCAGCTTTTCCGCGACGCTGTCCGCATCGTCCTTCGTCACCCAGCCGACCTGTTCCTCCCGGACGATTTTGGCCGTCTCGGTACAGTCGGTCACCAGGATCGGCTTGAGATAGGAAATATACTCAAAGATCTTGATCGGCACGGCAAAGTCGCGGTAAAAGGTCTTCGGCGCCGTCAGCAGCGCCAGATCGGCCTTCTCATACAGCGGCCGCAGGTTGTCGTCGCCGGAGGTGTGGACAAGCTCAAGCCAGTCCTTGTACTTCCCTTCGTCGATCCCCAGCGCCTTCCACTGGCCTTCCGGGCAGACATAGGTCAGCTTCGCCCGAAGCGCGGATCTGTTCAGCTTTTCAAAGGCCTCCAAAGTCAGGAAGGTTCCGTGATCCCGGGCGGCGCCGCCTACGAAAATACACTGCAGCGGGTCCCCCGGCGCGGCTTTCTCTTTGAAGTTCGGAATAAAACCGCCGGGCGGAAGGGTGTCTTTCTGCTGGCAGTCAAACTCCTTAGCCATCGACAGGGAGGGGAAGTAGATCAAATCGATATTCTTTTTGAATACGTCCCACTGATGGAGCTGCATCTGCTTGACGACAAAGCGTTTTAGACGATCCGTTGCAGAGAGCTTCTTCCCGGCGCCGTATTCCGGGTATTTCCAGTAGGCGTCCCGGTAGAAGATCGAAAGGGGAACGCCCATGCGGTGGAGCTGCCGGATCAGCAGCACGTCGCCGTAATAGAAGAGCGGTCCGGACGGCGGTTCGATGTAGCAGGCGTCCGGCTTCCAGCTCCGGAGCAGCGCCCGGATCCCGGCCACCGTTTTCCGCCGCAGGGCGAGATCGTTGTTGGCTCCGCCAAAGCTTTTTACTTCAACGCCCAGCCCCTCCAGCGCTTCCTTCATCTTCTGCGGCCTGACGGAAGAGCCGCTCGTGGGCAGGTTCTCCAGGGGGATATAGCTCAGGTATAAGAGTTTTTGTATCATGGTCAAGGCCCTCGCAATTCAAGGCTCAGGGTTTGTTTTTTCTCCCGGCCAGGTAGCCGCGCACCGCTTCCGCCACGGTTTTGATCAGATCACGGTAGGCAAACAGCATTCCGGCAAAGCAGAGCGTCCAGAGCAGACACTTGATCCACAGCGCGGCTTCCGCTCCGGCAAAACACACGGCGTACAGGGCAAGCAAACTGATCAGCACCCGCTTCTGGCCGTATTCGCAGGGATACAGCTTTTCCGAAAAAGCCAGGGTCAGGAAATAGTTCAAGGCGTATCCGAGCAGCGTGGTGAGCGCCGCCGCGGCGATCCCGTACCTCGGGATCAGGATAAAGTTCAGGCCGAGATTCAGCACTGCGCCGGCGGAAACGGCGATCAGGGAGTATACGCTCTTCTTTTCAAAGTAAATGCCGTATCCCACAATGGACGTCATCGCATAGAAGGCCTGGGAAAACATCAGGTCACGCAGAGCGACGTAGGACGCTCCGTAGGAATCGGCCGTCATCAGATGGACGATCTCTTTTCCGAACAGCCCGACCGTGAAGGCGATCCCGATCAGGAGGAAAGACTCGATGTTATAGATATAGTAATACTGGAGCTTGGAGTTTTTGTCCTCCTTGCTGCTGAAGGCAAAGGTGGTATACGCCATGGAAACGGCAGAGATCACCACGTTCATCAGATTCGTAAAGCGAAGTCCGATGCCGTACAGGCCGACCTCGGCCTCCCCCCAGAAGTGAAGGAGCACATAGCGGTCGGACAGGGAGAGCACCCAGACCATGAGCGTCATGGGGATCAGCGGAACGGCGAACACCAGCATCTGCCTGAGCAGAGCCGCGTCGAACCACTTGAGCTGCGGCTTCGTCTTGACAAAGAACAGCAGGAGCAGCAGATTCTCCGCATGCACGATCATCGTGCTCAACACCAGGGACGATTCTCCCAGGTGCAGCACGGTGACGAACCAGATGTTCAGAAGGACCATCGTCAGGGAGACGATCACGTTGGACAGCCCGTACAGGAACATCCTGTTTTTGAGCCGCAGCTCCAGAGAATAGGGCAGATACCAGAGATTGAACGAAACCGAGATCATCGCGAAGCGGACGATATAGCTGTACTGCGGCGAATGAAACAGCAGCTCAGACAGGAGCGGAGCCGCCAGCATGAGCAGCAGCGGCACACAGCCGAGCAGCAGGAAGGTCCAGGTCAGGGTCGAAAATACTTTCTTCGACCGGTCCGCGTCGCTTTTTTCAAAGTAAAACGCGCTGAAGGCGGAATCCAGACCCATCGTCAGCAGCGGCAGGATGATCCCCGTCAAGGTCGTGATGGAATCCGAGACTCCGATCATGGACGGAGTCAGATTGCTGGTATAAACAGGCAGCAGAAAAAAGTTGATGGCTTTCAGGCAGACATTGCTTAAAACCAGGATCGAGCTTCCCTTGATAAAGCTCGACAGCTTGCTCCCTTCCTGACGCGGTTCAGACATCTGCCCTGTTCTCCATCTCCCGCCGGATCGCCTTCACCCGGGCGAAGGCTTCCCGCCCGGAGAGCGGTTCGGCCTTTCCGTAATAGATATCCCGAAGCATGCAGGCGGCGTACTTGTAATGGTGGTAGTTCTCGACGTAGGCTCTCCCGGCTTTTCCCACGGCATTTCGCCGCTCGCCGTCGAGGATCAGCGACTCGATCACATCCGTCACCGTATGGATGTCCGCGCTGACAATGGGCAGCTCCTCCGGGAGCCGGGCCTTCATGTCGTCGCTGATATAGGTGATGACGGGCTTGCCCATGGCCATGCTCTCAATGGCAAAGACGCCGTAGGTCCCGACAAACAGCTGATCCACGATGATATCGGCCGTCCGGTAGATCTCGAAGGCTTCCGCCTGGGTCTTGCCCTCCACCAGGACGAATTCGATGTTGTCGTACTTTTCCTTCAGCCGGTCAAAGGCTTCCAGCACATACTGCGTGCCCTTGACCGCCCGCTTGCTCGGCGCATGGACGATCCGTATCGTCTTTGCGGCGGGGTCGGGATAATGGGGCTCGAACTGGCTGAGATCCACACGCAGCGGAACGACATAGACCGGCGCGCGGTCTGCGGGAAGATAAGGGATCAGCTCATCGTCGTGGACAATGATCCCGTCGGCAGCCCGGCAGATCCTGCGGTTTCTGTCATGCAGCGAGGAAGGGCTCGCTTCCTTCGGATCAAAGGGCATCCCGGACGTGTCGCAAAACATCTTCTGATCCCGCAGATCCGAGCCGTGGAATTCAAAGAAGGTTTTTTTGCCGAACTGCCTGTAAAGCGGCAGCTCCATGCAGTTGAGGATGCTGTGGCCGAAGTGGAAGTGGAAACAATCGTATGTTTTCAGTGCCGACAGGAAGAAAACTCCCAGTTTGCAGGCGTAGACCGGGAGCATCTTTCTGTTGGAGCGGATAATGTTCAGACACCTGTCGTATGGATAGGCGAACGGGTGCTTGCTGAAAACGACTGTTTCAGCGTCCTCGCCGATTTCCCTCAATCCACGGACCGAGTAAGCGTTCTGGCCTGCCACCTCGCTCATCCCGTGCATGATCTTCAGCTTTCTATCCATCGGAGCGTCTCCTGTTATCATTCAAATTGCCGTGTTTACCGGACGATGCTTTTCAGCGCGTCGCAGATGGTCTTCACCTCATCCCGGCGGAGGTAGGGGTGCATGGGGAGGCTGAAGACGCGCTTGGCCATCGCCGAGCAATAGGGGAGCTTCACGTCCCCGTAGCCCAGGTTTTTGTAAACGGTCTGCTCATGGAGCGGGATCGGGTAGTAAACCATCACGGGGATGCCCTTTTCCTTCATGCCCGCAAGGATCGTGTTTCTCTCGTCGGCGTCCTTCGCTTTGAGCGTGTACTGCGCCCATGCGGAGAAGTATTCGGGATCCGTCTCGGGGACGTCGAAGCGGTCCTTCAGTTCCTCGGTGTACCACGCAGCCACCTGCTGGCGCGCCTCGAGCTCGTTTTCAAAGACGTCGAGCTTGGCCAGGACGATGGCGGCCTGGATGGTATCCATTCTTCCGTTCATGCCGAGGCGGACGTTGTCGTAGCGGTCGGAGCCCATGCCGTGAACGCGGATGGACTTCATGACCTGATACAGGTTTTCGTCGTCGGTGAAGATCGCGCCGCCGTCGCCGTAGCAGCCCAGGGGCTTGGCGGGGAAGAAGGAAGTGGCGGAGACCTCGCCGAACGCGCCGTTGCGCTTTCCGTGAAGGCTGCCGCCGAAGCCCTGGGCGGCGTCCTCCAGAACAAACAGGCCGTATTTCTCGGCGATCGGCAGGATCGCGTCATAATTGGCGCTGCGGCCGAACAGGTCGACCGGGATGATCCCCTTCGGCGTAAGCTTGCCTTCCTGCAGCACTTTTTCGATCTCCGCTTCCAGAGACGCGGCGCTCATGTTGAAGCTGCTGTCGATATCCACGAAAACCGGCGTGGCGCCGGCGGAATTGATGCTTTCCGCGCTGGCGAAGAAGGTAAAGGAAGGAACGAATACGGCGTCGGTTTTCTGGAGACCGTACGCCATCAGGGGGATCTGCAGCGCTTCCGTGCCGCTGCCGCAGGTCAGGCAGTACTTTCTGCCCGTGAAGCGGGCGAGCCGCTCTTCCAGCTCGGCGACCTCCGGTCCCATGATAAAATGCCGGGAATCAACAACGCGGCGGATGCCGTCGTCGATCTTATCCTTGATGACTTCATACTGTCTTCCCAAGTCAATAAATTCCATTTGAAATTCTCCTGTTCTTTTCAATTAATCAATTCTGAAACTTGCTTTATGATGAAAAACCCATCACGTTTCTTTCGGCGCTTTCGCGGCCGTGAACAAGCGCGGACGGGCAGATTCCGTCTCAACGGAGGCCTCTGTGCCGCTGTGCAGCTGCGATCCCATGACCGCGATCAGAAGCCACTGATAGGAGTAACCGATGAAGGTGCTTGGCGCAAAAGAGGCAATGAAATAGACGATCACGAAGGCGATCACCATGACCGCTCCGTTTTTTTCGTCAGGGGAGCCCTGCCTGTACTGCTTTTTGGCGGACAGGAACATCCATACCAGCAAAGCAGCAAACCAGAGCCCGATCACGACGCCGTACTGGGTCAGCACTTCAAAGATCAGCGCATGGGGATTGACCAGATTGGACGTCGACGGATACAAGGTGAAATAAGTGGTGAAGCCGGACGGCCCCATGCCGAGCATCCCGGACGAGACCAGAGCGGACAGGGCGTCTTTATAAATGGTGACCCTTCGGAACAGGGAGCCGCTCGACTGCCTGGCATTGCTGATCTGCCGGGCAACGGCGCCGAGAAAATCGTTCCGGGTCACGAGGCCGGGTGCAATGATAAAAACAACGGCTGCGGCCGCCGCGACCAGAAACCAGAAAACGATTTTCAGCGCGACCGCGCGGGAGGAGCTGCCTCCCCGGAGGATCAGGAAATAATACAGCAGAAAAACCAGGATCGCAAAGGTGCAGGTCGTCGCGTCATTGACCAGATTGATCACCAGAATGCCCGCCAGGGAGAAAAACCGGGCTTTTCCGAGGCGCCTGTCGACCAGGATGGGCGACATACAGGTGATCATGGCGCTGAAATCGTTCATGTTGTACATCAGCCCGGTCGCCTGACGGTGGTTGGAATACCAATAGATCGAGGACTTCGGATCGCGGTAGGCCGAGGTGATCCAGTGCCGGCCCGTCAGGATCTCCAGGAAACCGATGAGCAGCAGCAGATTCAGCAGCCAGAACAAAAGCCTGACGGCGGCAGCCCGGTTCTTTTCCGTCTTCAGAAACAGGCTCATCGCGTAGATGACGACGGTCCCGTTGAAAATGGAAAGCCATTCAACAAATCCGCTGTGGAAGATGGTGTATTTCCCGACGAACAGCAGGACAAGCCCGTAAGCCGTCCAGACGATCATGAACAGGACCCATTTCGTCAGAGGCATGGTTTTGTCGAAGCTTATTTTGCCTCTTCCGACGATCACGCCGACCGCAGTCAGGGCGATCATCAGGCGGTAGGCGGTCCATGTAAAACCGAAGGCGGCAAATTTAATGCCGACGTCGGGCACGATGGTAAAGATGATCAGCAGCACACATATGAAATTGGTCAAGGAAAAGCGTCTGACTCTCATGATAAGATCCCCATACGCGTTGTGCGCCGGACACCCGAAACGGCCCGCAGTCAGCGTTGCCGGCCGGCAGGAGGAAACAGGAGGAGCCCCTTATTTTCTCGATTCGGCCAGCGCCCTGACCAGGGCGTAGCCGTCCGCGCCGGTGGAATACTCCGGCTTTTTGTCGGTGTGCGCGACGAAGTAGCGCAGCTCGCGCTCGAGCGGCATCTGGCTGTAGTCCACGGGGACCACGTCCGACTCCGTCTCCTGACAGGTGGGCACGCCGTCGATCCACTCGACGTGCTTGTTGCACAGGCGCACCTGCTTGTCGCCCGCGTCGTCGAACCAGATCATGCCCTTGCTGCCGACCACGACCACGCGCTGCTCCTTGAAGGGATGCAGCCACGAGACCTGGATGTGCGCCTTGACGTTGTTCGGGTACTCCAGATAGGCCAGCACGTAGTCGCAGATGTCCTTCTGCAGGAAGTAGCCGCGGTGCAGGGTCATGCTCTCGGCCGGAACGCCGGCAAAGTAGTTGAGCGTGGCCAGATCGTGCGGAGCGAAGGACTCGAACACGTTTTCCTCCGTGCGCACGACGCCGAACTTGATGCGCGTGGAGTACATGTAGTATACGTCTCCGATCGCGCCGCTGTCGATCAGCTCCTTGATCTTGTTGATGGCGGGGTGGAACAGGAGGATGTGCGCCACCATGAAGTTGGCGCCGGTGCGCTCGGCGATCTCCACCAGCTCTTCAGACTCTTCAATATGCATGGTCATGGGCTTTTCGATCAGGGTCGGCAGGCCGAGACCGAGCAGCTTCTTGCCGATGGCGTAGTGCGTCTCCGCCGAGGTGGAGACGACATAGCCGTCATAGCCGCGGGCGATGGCCTCGTCGAGATCCGTATAGGTCTCCATGCCGTATTTTTCCTTCAGCTCCGCCAGGCGCGCGGCGTTCATATCCACCACCGCGCCGAGATTGCCCATCTCATGCAGGGTGCGGATGTGGTTTTCGCCCCAGCGGCCGCCGCCGATGACACAGATTTTTTTCATCGTTCAAATCTCTCCCGAATGATTTCGCAGATTTTTTCCGCCGCATGTCCGTCGCCGAAGGGCTGATAGGCCGGGTCGATGACCTGGCGGGCGGACAGCTTGCGCAGGATATCCTCATGCTCTGCCCTGGCCAGCTGATTGCGGTTGCCGACCATGGTTTCCGGCCAGACCACATAGTCCAGAACGAACACGCACTGCACGCCGGCATAAAAAGCTTCGCACTGGAGACCGCCCGAGTCGGTCACGATCTTTTTGGCGTGCTGCGTCAGCTGAACGGAGTCCGAGTATCCGACCGGCTGGGTCAGCAGGACGTTCGAGAAGCCGCGCCGGGCGCAGATGCGCATGGCGCGTTCGCGGTTTCTGGGGTGCACCGGATAGATCGTCGGCGCGTCCAGACTGTTCATGGCCAGCAGGATCTCGGTCAGCGGCTCGTCGCTGTAGGTGTTTTCCTGCCGATGGCAGGTCATGTAATAAAACTCGCGCGGGACCGCAACCGGTTTTCCGTCAAAGTCCAGGATGTTCGGATGATCCCAGGGCTTGTCCGCGAAGTGAAGGAAGGAATCGTACATGATATTGCCGACGCAGTAGGAACGCGCGCCGAGGCCCTCCAGCTTCAGTTTGTTCAGCGCATCCTCCGTCGCGCAGAAATCCAGCGTCGCCACGTGATCCGTGGTGATCCGGTTGATCTCCTCCGGATTGTCCAGGGTGCCGAGCCGGTTGCCGGCCTCCACATGCAGCACGGGGATATGAAGCTTTACGGCGGCCAGGGCGGCGGCCAGCGTGGAGTTCGTGTCTCCGTATACCAGCAGGGCGTCCGGCGTCTCTTTTAAGAGGATCTCTTCAATGCCGACCAGCATTTTGGCGGTCATCTGCGCATGCGAACCGCCGGAAATGCCGAGGTTGTAATCCGGCTCGGGGATTTCCATCTCCCGGAAGAAAACGGCGGACATGTTGTCGTCAAAGTGCTGCCCGGTATGAACCAGGATCTCCTGATGTTCTTTTCTCAACTGGCGCGATCCGGCCGCCGCTTTGATGAACTGCGGTCTTGCGCCGACTACGGTCACAAGCTTCATTTTTCCATCACCTCGAGGAATCGTTTGGCCAGAGCGGGATAGTTGAAGTACTCCAGGACCGCTGCTCTGCCGTTTTGCCCTTGTCTGTTTCTCTCGCCCTCCGGCATGGCCATCAGCGCGCGGATGCCCTTTTCCAGGGCCTCGACGTTCTCCGCCTCCACGCTGATGCCGCAGTCGTATTCTTTGGCAAAGTCGTTGTAGGCTTCGACCGCGTAGAGCAGCGGCTTGCCGCCCATCATCGAATCAAAGAGCTTGTTCATGCCGATGCCGAAGCGGTTCAGCCCGTTTTTCTGGATGCTGACGTAGGACGCGTCGAGCTCGTCGATCAGGCTCGGCACGGATTTCTTCGGGATCGGGGGGAGGAAGGCATAGCTGTTTTCGTCCAGGGAGAGCTCCCTGGCCATGGCCTTCAGCTCTTCCTTATAAATACCGCTGCCGACAAAGGCCAGGAAGAGCTTGCCCGGCTCGATCCTTTTCGCCGCCTCGAGCAGCGTGTCAAGGTTGTAGGAGCGGGTGTGGCTGCCGAAGAAGCCGAGGATGAAGCGGCCCTCCGCCTTCGCCCGGCGCAGCACGGCCAGATGCTCCTCCGGCAGCGGCTCGGGCGAATTCCAGTCATTGAGGATGATCCCGTTGGGGACGTAGGCGAACTTGTCGCGGCGCATGCCGTGCTCGACCAGATAGTCCTGCGCACCGGGCAGCACCGACACGACCTTGTCGGAGTGTTTGCAGAAGGAATCCTCGCCGATCTGCATGGCCACGACGAAGGGATGCTTCGGGCTCATGCCGTACATCTCGATCGGCGTGAGCGGCCACATGTCATGGATCTCGTGGATGAGGACAGCGTGCGGGGCGTGCTTTTTGATCTTCTGCGCCGGGAAGGTGTCCAGCGGATAGGTGGAGGAGGCGATGACGACGTCCGGCTTGAATTCGCGCGCGATGGAGGCTGCCTTCGCGCCGAGCTTGCCGCAGAACTCCGCCATCGTGATCGCCCGGGCCACGCCGTTGCCGTCGTAGCTGCGGGTCCTGATCCACTGGAACTCGACGCCCTCGATCTCCTGGATCTCAAAATCCTTCGTCACGGTGGGATTCGTCTTGCGCAGGTGGGAAAAGCTCGCGCCGACAATGCGCACCTTATGCCCCAGCTTTTGCCACTCGCGGGCGAAATAGTAGGGGCGGAACTCCATCCCCATGCCGACGGAGCCGGCATAGTGGTCGATATACAGTATGTTCATTGATAATCCTTCCCCAGTACGGCGGCCACCGTACGGAACATGGTCAGAATCTCCCGCAGGAAACGGAAGCCCCGGATGCTCGCCAGGTTCCATTTCATTTTCTCGGGCAGCACCTGCTCGACGTAAACGCGGTCGACGTCGTCGGCGGCGCTGAGCAGGCGGTCCTCGTCCTTGTAGCGGATGCTCGCCTCACTGGTGATGCCGGCGGGCAGCAGGAGCGTGGCGTAGTATTCCGGCCGGTACCGCTCCACGTACTTGACCGCTTCCGGCCGGGTGCCCACGAAGGACATGTTTCCCTCCAGCACGTCGAAGACCTGGGGCAGCTCGTCCAGGCGCAGGCGGCGCAGCTTGCTGCCGACCCGGGTGATCCGGCTGTCGTTGCTGACGGTCACGGTGCTGCCGATGCGGTCGGCGCCCGTGACCATGGTGCGGAATTTGTGGATGCGGAAGTGCTTGCCGTAAGTGGTCACGCGCTCCTGCCGGTAAAAGACGGGACCTTCGCTGTCGGCCTTGACGCAAACGGCGATGACCGCCATCGGAATGGCGAGAATAAGCAGCAAAATCACTGCCGCCACAAAATCAAACACCCGCTTGACAAGCAGCGACAGTTTTCGCTCGTTTAATATTTCATAGTAGGGCCGGACTTCGGGAACGCGCATAAAATCCGGCAGTTCTTCCCAGGCTTTCAGCATGCAGGTTGAGTCTCTCTCAAAGATAGTCTTTCACGGCTTCCTGCAGCGCCTGGCAGACCCTGTCCACGTCCTCGTCCGACAGCAGCGTGTGGAGCGGGAGGGTGATCAGGTTGTGATAATAATCGTAGGCGTTGGGGTAATCCGTGCAGTCGCCGCCGTAGGCGGTCATCATCGGCAGGGGCTTGTAGTGGACGTTCGTCGCCACGCCGCGCTCGGCCATGCTGCCGATGATCGCGTTGCGCTCCTGCTCGCCGATGCCGGGGATGCGGATCAGATACAGGTGGTTGGAGCTGTCCATGCCGGGCGTGTGGTGGCGCAGGTGGGAGATGCCCAGCGCGTCGCAGGCCGCGTCGTATTTCTGGACGATCTCCGTGCGCCGCGCCAGCAGGGAGGAATAGCGGTCCAGCTGGCGCAGGCCGATGGCGGCCATGATGTCGGTCATGTTGCACTTGTACCAGGGGCCGACGATGTCATACTCCCAGGCGCCGATCGTGTTCTTGGCCAGCGCGTCCTTGCTCTGCCCGTGCAGCGACAGGAGCTGGTACATTTTATAGATCTCCTCGTCGTCGATCCCGTCCAGCGGCAGCCAGGTCGCGGCGCCGCCCTCGGCGGTGGTGAAGTTTTTCACCGCGTGGAAGGAGAAGTCCGTGAAATCCGCGATGGCGCCGCAATTCTTCTTCTCGCCCCGGAACAGGCGGGACGCGCCCAGGCTGTGGGCGCAGTCGCCGACGACCGCGACGCGGCCGAGCGCCTTCTGGATGCGGCTGCTCAGATCGCCGAGGGGCGTGCCGTCGCTTTCCTTCGGCGTGAAGAGGGCGCGCCTGCGTTCCACGATGTCGAAGACCCGGTCATAATCGCAGACGATGCCGCCGAGATCGACGGTGACGACCGCCTTGGTCTTTTCCGTGATGGCGGCTTCCAGCGCGTCGTAGTCCATCTCCGGCATATGGGTGAGCGGATCGCCGCCCTTTTGGATGTCGATGAAGCGTACCTTCGCGCCGCAGTGGATGGCGGCCGAGGCGCTGGCTGTGTAAGTATAGGAAGGGACGAGGACCTCGTCGCCCTCGGAAATGCCCAGGATCCGCAGGTTCAGCTCTTCCGCAGCGGTGGCCGAATTCAGGCAGACCACGCGGTTGCTCCAGCGGGCGATCCCTTCGCCGCTGTCACAGTCGATGTCCGTGCGCCCGGTCTCTATGTAGGCAGCCAGACGGCGCTCGAGGAGCTTGGTCCGGGGACCGGTCGTGATCCAGCCGGAACGCAGCGCTTTTGCGACCTCTTCGATCTCCAGATCGCTGATGTCCGGGGGACTGAACGGAATGATTCTTTTTTCCATGGCGCAATTCTCCTGTCGCAAGGGATATATCACAACAAACGGACATATCTATCCAATCATACAAATTATATTTTACTACAAGAGAACGCGTTTTGCAACAGAAAAACAGAAGCCGCGGGTGAGAACGGCTTCTCCCGCCGCGTTCCGACGCCTCCGGCCGCGGGAAAACGCGCGAAAAAACAGCGCCGGGGAGCGCTGCACGCCCCCGGCGCCTTTCCCGCTGCGCTCAGCAGCAGGAGGACGGAAACTTCTGCCGGATCTGCTGGATCTTCTGCTGCGGAGCAGCTTCGGGCTGGTACCAGCCCTTTGCGGTCATCTGCTGGTAGATCGCGTCGCCCATCGACAGGGCGTCGTTGAAAGCGGACGAAAAAGCCTGCTTGACGGCGGCCGTGCCGGATTCGACGGCGCCGTGCATATACAGATCGCACATACCCTTGGCGTCCAGAAGAAGGCCTTCCATGATGCACTTGTCATCCATTGTCGTTCACCTCACACAAGATTGTAAAACTGCCGGTAGATTTCGCGGTGCCGGTCGGCCATCTGCTGCACCTGCACGCGCAGCGTCGCGTCCCGGAGCTGGTTGGCCGCGTTGTCGAACTGCGTGGCCAGCAGCTGGGTATGGGCGAGCGCGTCGTCAACATAGAGAAGTTCTTTCGTCGTCATTTGCGTCTCCTTTCCAATCGGGACCCGCTGAAACGAGCCCTCTGCATCCAGTGTTTCCCGATTTTGAATAAATATTCTCTGCGGCGACGGGAACGTGCGAACCGGAAAGGATTTCCTGTGCAAAACCAGCCGCTTTTTTTCGGAATATTAACAAAAATATTCAAAACCGTCGGCTGATTTTGTCGCGCTTTCATCAATTAGTCACTTTATTGCTTTAAAATGCTTGCACTTTGCCGTGCGCTATGGTAAAATCCTTTAGTGTAATAAATGATAGGGAATTATATCCTTTTTTATTGCCCGCCCGACAGCGCGGAAAGACGCGCCTTTTTCCGTGAACTTCGCCCCCATGGGCCTGTTCAAAATATCATTCCAATTAAGGAGGACACAAAATGAAGAAGCTTGTTGCATTGCTTTTGGCGATCATGATGGTAGCTACTCTTGTCGCCTGCGGCAATCAGCCTGCGCCTGCCGCTGAGAAGCCGGCCGAAGCTCCTGCCGAACAGCCGGCCGAAGCTCCTGCCGAACAGCCGGCAGAAGCCCCTGCCGAAGCTCCCGCGGAGGAGCCCGCTCCCGTCGAGGAACCCTATGACGGACCGGACACTTTCTCCATGATCACGAACTTCGACGTCACTACCCTGGACTATGTTTACAACAACAAGTCCTCCAACGGGGACTACACCTCGAACTTCATCGAGGGCCTGCTCACTCAGGACTCCCACGGCAAGCTGGTCGCCGGCATGGCCAAGGAGTGGAGCGCCAATGAGGACGGCTCCGAATGGACCTTCATCATCCGCGACGACGCGGTGTGGTCCACCAACAGCGGCGAGGAGTACGACTACGTCACGGCCGAAGACTTCGTCACC
>JAEEGL010740912.1_pt1 | contig 18249 bp, 13 predicted proteins | sample 9134231 | NCBI WGS metagenome assembly JAEEGL01 (sample SAMN16246548, study PRJNA631951) | gut metagenome | biome: gut microbiome; feature: rumen; material: fiber-attached | host: Bos | place: Iran: Karaj | collected 2018-10 | reverse complement strand
GCAATAGATTCGTCGCTCGGTGCTTTGGCGGGCCGGGTGTCCAGACCCTTTTTCAAGAACTCAAACTACAAGTCCCAGCTGATTGCGGCAATCATAGCGCTTGTGATTGCGTCTCTTGTCGGTTCCATAGTCATAGGAACGCTGTGCAATCTGATTGGCCTGATTCCAGTTTGATTCGTGCGGATTTGCGAGGGGGAATTTGATTGAAGATTGGTGATTTGGGTGCGGCGGTGGAAAACCTTCCGGGCGTGGGACCTTCAACGGCTAAACTTTTTGCCAGGATGAACATCTTCACCGTTTCGGATTTGCTCAGGACCTATCCGCGCGACTACGAGGACAGGACCCGGCGTGTTTTTTTGAAAGATTTCGCGCAGTCAAAAGTGCATACGGTGTGCAAGGTTGTTTCCCACGACTGGTTTGGCTATGGAAAAATGCGGACGCTAAAAATTTTTATAACGGACGGCTCCGCAGATGCAGTTCTTGTCGCATTCAACAGACCCTTTCTTGAAAAATCGCTTCCGGTGGGTAGCATTGTTCTTGTCACCGGAAAATTCGATGTGCGCTACAACCAGATTCAGTCCACATCGTTCGAGGCGGAAAAACTTTCGTCCGAAGGCGAGCTTGAAGATTTTTTGCAGAAGGACATTCCCGCATCCGGAGTTCTTCCAGTCTATCCCTTGACCGAGGGACTTTCGCAAAAAAATTTCAGAAAAAGCGTTTCGGCAGCCATCAGACTTTATGCCCGCGCACTTGATGATGAGATTCCGCCGGACATTATAAGGGAAAGAAATCTTCTGAAAAAGACCGACGCAATCAGGATGATTCATTCCCCCGAAAATCTGGAGCAACTTGCGCTTGCCCGGCGCACCCTGATTTACGAGGAGCTTTACCATTTTGAATACAGGATGGCGCAGAGGACCCTTGACCACCGTGGCGTTCTCCCGACTCTGGAGCAGGCCGCTGTTTTTGATTCAGTGCCAGATGGTGCCATGACCCCGGATTCACAAAATCAGGCAGATCCACAGAATCCACCGTCGGCGGCCCCTTATTTTCAGTCCCCGCAGATAAACGTCACGTCTTTTGAAAAACAGCTTTCCCCGAAGCAAAAACTTTTGTACGAAAGGCTTCCGTTCAAATTGACCGACGGACAGATGGCCGCCATCTATGAAATGAACCAGGACATAGACAAAAGCCAGGGCGAGTGCAATATCATGCGGACCAGTCCCGAAAGACTGGAGCGTCCACCGTTTTCAATGCAGCGTCTTTTGCAGGGTGATGTGGGTTCGGGAAAAACTCTGGTGGCCTTTTTTGTCTGCCTCAGGACCATAGACTACGGCGGCCAGTGCGTTCTTCTTGCCCCGACTGAACTTTTGTCACGCCAGCATGCCGAGAATGCCGCAAAACTTTTGGAGCCGGTTGGCGTGAAGGTCGCGTTTCTTACCGGGAATCTGAAATCCTCCAGCCGCCAGACACTTTTGAATGCGCTGAAGGACGGAAACGTTGATATTGCTGTCGGAACACACGCTCTTTTTAGCCGCAACGTCCAGTACAAAAACCTTATGCTTGCCGTAATCGACGAGCAGCACCGTTTTGGTGTCACGCAAAGGGAGTCCATAATCGCAAAGGGGAGGGTCAGCGAGGGAAAGATTGCCCACAGCCCCGACGTTCTTATGATGAGCGCGACACCGATTCCCCAGACGCTTGCCCTTACCGCGTTCGGAGATTTGGACATAACGACAATCCGCACAATGCCGCAGGGACGGAAGACCATAAAAACGTATCTTACGGTCATGGGAAAGGAGAGCGACGTTTACAGGGCAGTCCACAGGGAACTTGCGGCGGGACACCAGGCATACTTTGTCTACCCGCGCATTTCGGAAGGCGACATGATGGACGGAGGTGACGACGGTGGACTAAAATCTGCCGAGGAGATGTACAGTTTTTTAAATCAGACTGTCTACCCGAATTTTACGTGCGCCCTGATTCACAGCAAGATTGACGAGGACGGACAGACCAAAATCCTTCAGGACTTCCGCTCGGGAAAAATCCAGGTTCTCGTGGCTACGACCGTTGTTGAGGTTGGAGTCGATGTTCCGAATGCCACCTGCATTGTGATTGAACATGCGGACAGATTTGGACTTGCGGAGCTTCACCAGTTGCGGGGCCGTGTGGGTCGCGGAAATTTGCAGTCATATTGTTTTTTGATTTACGGAAAAAACATAACGGAGGACGGAAAGCAGAGGATGAAGGCAATCCGAAACAATTCCGACGGATTTGTGATTGCGGAGGAAGACCTTAAGCTTCGCGGACCGGGACAGATGGGCGGCACAATGCAGTCCGGATATTTGACCCTGGGTATTGCCGACCTGACCCGCGACCGCGATTTGCTGAGGCTCGCAAGATACGACGCGTTCACAAAAGTGCGGGAAGAAAATCTGAATTAGGCGACGTAGGCTTCCAGTTTTGCAATTCTTACCGGGTGCTGCATTCTTCCGATGGCCCTGCGTTCAATCTGGCGGATTCTCTCTTTTGTCAGGTTGCATACATCGCCGACTTCCTTGAGTGACATCGGTTTTTCGCCGGTAAGACCGTAGCGCAGACGGAGAACCTTTGCTTCGTTCGGGCGGAGAGTATTAAGGACTGCCGAAATCTCTTCCTTCATTGAATTGTTGATTGCCATTGCGTCTGGACTTTCGGAAACGGTGTCCTCAATGAAGTCACCCAGCTGGTGGCTATCGTCGCTCTTCATTGTAACTTCCGAGTCAAGGCTTATCATGTCCCTGGAAATGTTGAGCATCTCGCGGACGTGTGAGGTCTCCATGCCAAGCATTTTTCCAATCTCGACAATCTCTTTTTCTTCCGATTTTTCGTGTCCAATGATTCTGCGTGCGTTCTCAATCTGTGCAAGCTCGTTGGCCCTGTTCTGTGGAAGCCTGATTGCGCGTCCCTTTTCGCAGATTGCCTTCATGATTGCCTGCCTGATCCACCAGACCGCATAAGAAATGAAGTGGTATCCCTTTCCGGCATCAAATCTGTCGATTGCATTCAAAAGACCGATATTTCCTTCGTTCACCAGATCCGAAAACTCAAGACCACGGTTCTGGTACTGCTTTGCGATATTCACGACAAAACGCAGATTCGCGCGCACTATTTTTGCCCTGGCATCCCTGTCTCCGGCGGCGGCTTTTTTTGCCAAATCGTTTTCCTCTTCGCGTGTCATAAGCGGAATTTTTCTGATTTCATTGAGATACATTTCCATAATAGATTTTTCGTTAGCCATTTTCTTGCCTCCGGATTTCGGTGTTTTCTACACAAGATTTATAGCAAGAATCGTGCCAAGTTTTGGGAGATGGTTAAAATCAATAAAAAAGGTAAAAATCCACCGGAAACGACCGTTTTTGTCTGTCAAATCTGGATTGGTTTGGTCCATTTTGGAGTGCCGCAGAGATTTTTTTTAATTGATGGGTCAAAATGATACAGTAATCTGGGGGATTTTGGCAAACTGAGCCAAAAAAGAACAGCGGGAACCGTCCGATTGAAAAAATGGCAGCCCCCGCCGCTTTATAAAAGTCTGTTACTCAACCACAGCGATGATGTCGGAATTCTTGAGAATAAGATAATCCTCTCCGTCCATCTTGACTGCTGTTCCGGAATACTTGTCGTAGAGAACCTTTTCGCCAACTTTTACAGTGATTTTTTCTTTTTCAGTTCCAGGTCCAACGGCCACGACTTCCGCCTGCTGTGTTTTTTCCTGTGCAGTCTCCGGGATATAAAGTCCGCCCGCAGTTTTTGTTTCCGCCGCCGCCTGTTTTACAAGAACACGGTCTGCCAAAGGTCTGATTTTCATAATTTCCTCCAAATATGTTTAGGGGTGTGCCCCATTTTTTTCTTACTATAAGTTAATAAAATAAATTGCAAAGGTCAAATTTTTTTTTGATGGAATTTTTTCGGGAAGGCCCTAACATTAAATTAGTTCAATCTAACATGAATTTATAGAAAAAAAATCATTTATAATGTAAACTGCAAGGAATACAAAATTTTGACAGGGAAAAAATCTTCTCTGCTTTGGAGCTATAGATGATACAGGTTGAACATGTTTCTCGCAGGTTCGGGACGTTCCGGGCCGTGGATGACATCAGCTTTGATATACAGACTGGCGAGATTGTCGGTCTGCTTGGACCAAACGGTGCCGGAAAAACAACTACAATGCGTATGATAACCGGCTTTCTGGAACCTTCCGACGGCTCCATAAAAATTGACGGCCAAAATGTTGTGGACTACCCGGTGGAGACAAAGGCCAAAATCGGGTACATGCCTGAGTCGGCTCCGCTTTACGGCGAAATGATTGTTGAGGACTATCTTTCCTACGTCGCCCAAATGAATGGATGTGACCCGTCCACCAGAATCCCGGAGCTTGTTGAAATCTGCGGACTGAAAGAGGTCATGCACAAAAGCATATCCGAGCTTTCTCGCGGAAACAAACAGAGGGTCGGACTTGCGCACGCATTGATGGGAAATCCTGAAATCCTGATTCTTGATGAACCGACCAGCGGACTGGACCCCAACCAGGTCAGCGAGGTGCGTTCGTTGATTAAAAAGATTGGAGAAACAAGGACCGTAATCATCTCGACTCACATACTTAGCGAAGTCGAAATGCTTTGCAGCCGTGTAATCATCATTTCAAAAGGAAGAAAGGTCGCGGACTCCTCAACACAGGAACTTCGGGATCATTATGGACATTCTGGACTTGTGCGCATGGCTGTTGACGCTCCATCCGAAACCCAGCTCAAACAAAAGCTTATGATGATTAGCGGCGTTGATTCGTGCTCGGTCGGCGAGGATTCCGAGGGATTTTTGCTTGCGACTGTCGGCGTAAAAAATGACGAGGAGATTCGTCCACGGCTTGCCAGGGCAATTGTTGAGAGCGGCTGGGATTTGTTTTCGCTTGAAATGCAGAAAAACAGTCTGGAGGATGTGTTCAGGGCTTTGACAACAGGAGGTGAGGACAAATGAGTGATGAAAAAAAATCTGATGTAAACGAGACTCCAGAGTTTTCCCCCGATTCAGCGAGCGCGGCTTTGAGGGCTGCATTTCTGGAACTTTCAAAATCTGCATGGGATATTGAGAAGGAAATAAAGGTCAGCTCCTCGGAGATTTTTGATGCTGCCGATGAAGAAAAAAAGACCTCCGCGATTGTCTCCGGCGATGAAGAAAAAAAGTCCGATGAAAATATTTTGGAGGACATAATCACCCAGGAGAAGCCGAAAAAAAAGCGTGGAAGAAAACCAAAGAATAGTTCGGCCAGCGTAAAAAAGGCAGCCGAAACTCCCGCTGTTGATTCGGAAGCGATTGTTTCAGAACCGTCGAATTTGATAATTTCTGATTCCCCATCCATTGATTCTGCCCCGGTGGAAGAAAACCTTGACGCGGTGGACAATGCGGCTTCCGAAATCTATCGGGAGACTGAAACTGTAAAATATGAGGAATCCATCGAGGAGCCTGTTCCCGAAACTTCGGCCCCAGTTCCTGAAGAAAATGTCGCTGTCAAAATCAAGAAGGAAAGGAAAAATGTTTTTGGATTTTTCAAAGACGTGCAGCAAAAAGTTAAGACCGTGATTGAAAAAAAATCCACCGAAAAATCCACCGAAAAATCCACCGAAAAAGAATCGGAGAAAATTGTTCCCGAATCCAGCGAGAAAGCTCCAGTTGTTGAAGCTGAAAACTATCAGGAGCAGGTTCAGAATGTTGAGGTGGAAGAATCTGTGGAAATGCCGGTGGAAAAATCCATCGATGAATCAGTGGCGGAATCTTCTATAGAACAGAGCGAAAATTATGTCGCGGAAACTTATGACCAAAATCAAGAGGAGGAAGTGGAATCCGCTCCGGTCGATGTTCCTGCCGTCAAAACTGAAAGCAAAAAAGATGTGCCGCAAAAAAAACTTGGACCGAGCTATTGGCAGAGAATGTTTGCGCCCGAGGACCGTTCCCAAAAATCAACGACAAGTCTTTGGCGCACGATAATGGGACGCGAGCTTAAATCATATTTCACAAGCCCGATTGCCTACATTGTCACAGTGTGCTTCCTTCTGTTGTCTGGATTTTTGTTCTTCCCGACATTCTTCCTGGAGGACCGCGCCGAACTGCGATATTTTTTCCAGAATCTTCCGGTGCTGTTCAGCCTTTTCATTCCGGCCATGACGATGAGACTGTTTTCGGAAGAAAAAAAGAGCGGCTCCCTTGAAACTTTGATGACGCTCCCTGTCACCAGTCTTGATGTGGTTCTTGGAAAATATTTTGCCGCATTGATTTCGTCCCTCTTCATGCTTCTCCCAACCTTGTCGTATCTGATTGCGTGCAATATTTTCGGACATCCAGACGCGGGACCAATCTGGGGTGGATACATTGGAGCGATTTTCCTTGCGGCGGCATTTTCTGCGATTGGTCTTTTCAGCTCGTCCATAACGAACAACCAGATTCTCTCGCTTTTTGTCGCTCTGGCAATCTGCATTTTCCTGACCTTTGTAAGTTCGTTTGTCGTGCTGCTTCCTCCGTTCCTTGCGAATATGCTTACATTCATTTCCGCGTCCAGCCATTTTGATTCCATCGCGCGTGGAATTTTGGACAGCAGGGATTTGATTTATTTTGTTTCCGTCACCGTGCTGTTTGTTGCTCTGACGGTCCGCCGCTTGAACTGTGCAAGGAAGGGAAAATAAAATGAAAAATACAAACGAAAAAATTCCTTTGGGCGAAAAAATCAAAACAGCCTTTGGAAAATTCGCAGAAAGTTTTTTGAAGTTTATAAGAAATCCATCGGGCATTTTTGCTCTGTTTGTTGTTGTCCTGGTTTTGATAAATCTGGTGGCATCGAGGGCTTTTGTCCGTCTGGACATCACATCTCCAAAATCTTATTCTCTTTCCGCTTCGAGCAAGGAGATTGTCAGGACCATTGACGAGCCTCTGACCGTGAGGGTTTTCTTTACATCAAATCTGAATGCCCCATATTCTTCGACATATCAATATATAAAGGACATACTTTCTGAGTACAAGTCCGCGGGAAACAAAAATTTCTCATACGAATTTTTTGATATGAATAAAGAAGAAAATCAGCAGCTTGCGGCAACTTATGGTGTCCAGCAGATGCAGATTCGTGAAATCAAAAACAACGAGATGGGATTCAAGAACGCCTACATGGGAATGGTTGTTTCATATTCGGACCAGAACGAGGTTTTGAATGGACTCACATCGAGCGACGGAATTGAATACAAAATCACGGGAGCAATCAACAAGGTCATCTCGAACACAAACGCACTGCTTGGTCTCTCCGACAATGTGCGGGTGACACTTTACCAGTCGTCCGGTCTAAAAAAATATGTTGATGGATTTGATGATTTGGAGCCTGTCGTAAAATCTGCCGTCGCTTCCCTGAATCAAAAATATGAGGACAGAATTGTTCTGGATGTAAAAAATCCTTCCGACGATGAAATTGAAAATCTGATTGAGCGATTCGGAGTCACAACATATCAACTTGAAAATGACGATGGCTCCACCGAACTTGGGACTCTCTGCATTGTGCTTGAGAACGATGGAAAAAGCCGCGTTGTTCCTGTAAAAATTGGACAGGGCTTTGCATTTTCTGAGGACGGTGCGCTTGTTTCCCACTTCAGCATCCAGGGCCTTGAGGATTTGTCCACCTCTGTTGATGAAAGTCTGAAGGCGCTTGCTTCGAATGTTACATCCGTTGCGTACATCACAGGACATGGGGAGCTTGCACTTTCCGATGACCAAAATGGAGCCGCCGTTCTTTCCGAAATTCTTTCCGAGCATTATTCGCTTAAGGAAGTAAATCTTTCCGAGGGTGACATTCCTCTTGATGTTTCATGCGTAATCATTAACGGACCAAACTCCAAATTCGCCGAGACGGAACTTTACAAGCTGGACCAGTTCCTTATGAACGGCGGAAACCTTTTGATGCTCCTTGATCCGTTTGATTCAAATCCGACGCAAAATGAAATGGGAATGCCGAACTATGTTCCGCTGGACACTGGTCTTGACACCCTGCTGAAAAAATACGGACTTACATTGAACAGTGAATATGTGATGGACGAAATGTGCGCGCAGACATCAAACCAGTGGACCGGAGAAACTGTGGACCTCTACTATGCCCCGATGCTTGAAAGCGAATGTCTGGACCAGAAAAATGCCGTCACAAAAAATCTGGGCTACGTAATGTTCTTCCTCCCGGGTTCGATAGATGCGGGCGAGGCCGAAAAAAATTCTGGTGAAAAAGTTTCCGTCCTTGCGACATCCTCCGAAAAGTCCTGGGCCGAAAAAGAAAACTTTGTTCTGGACCCGAGCTATCTTGCTCCACCGAATCCAAAGGACGAAAAGAAATACAATCTTGCGGTTCTTGTTGAAGGAAAATTTTCAAGCGCGTTTGATTCCGCACCAAAGGATGAAGAAAAACCTGCCGCTGAAAATGAATCGGAAGCTGATTCTGAATCAGAAGAAAAAGCCTCTGAGGAATCTGTTTACAAATCTTCAACACACCTTGCAAAATCTGTGCAGCCTGGAAAAGTTTTGCTCGTGTCGTCGTCATACATCGCAGGACCGTACCTTGGAGAGTCAATCTTCCAGAACACGGGACTCTTTGTTGAAAATGCGGTTGACTATATGAGTGGAAACGAGGACCTGTGTTTAATGCGCACAAAGGGACTTTCGCTTGCGACCCTCGATGTGAAGTCAAACGGATTTGCGAACTTTGTAAAATATTTCAATGAAATTGGTCTTGCTGTTATAGTCGCTGCTGTCGGACTCATCGTGATATTGATGAGAAAAAAACGTCGCTCGCTGATTCGTCAGAAATATAATCCGGGTGACAGCCGTGAGGAAGCAAAGCCTGTTATGAAAGTGAAGACATCAAAGAGGGGAGGACAGAAATGAGTAAGACCGCATTAAAAAAATCAATACTTTTTGGCTTGGCACTGGTCTTGCTGCTGGTCTATTTTTTGCAGCTGTCGCTTACCGGTCGGGCAAAGGACAAGACCATTTCCTTGAGCAAGGATGTTGACAGGGTGACAATCGAAAAGCGCGACGGAAACATTTGTCTGGAAAAAATTGACGGTGAATGGAAAATCAGCACGATGGAAAATCAGGAACAGAAGTTCACCACCGAGGAATATCCTGTGCAGAATATTGTTGACGCTGTTTCAAAAATACATTTGCTTGGAACGGTCAGCAGCGGAAATGCGAATAGGGTCCAGCGTTATGGACTTGACGACGATTCAAAAATTGCTGTCAGTGTATATGGAAAAAATAAACTTCTCCGCACTGTGTTTGTTGGAAAAAATTCTGGTTCGGGAAGCCAGTGCTATGTGCAGATTGATGGAAAAAAATCCGTCATGGTTGCCGATGGTGCGCTCCAGTCCGTGTTTGACAAAACCATTTCAAGTTTGCGGAACAAGACACTCTATGAAATTGCGTCGGACAGCATTTCTTCTATCAGAATAAAAAATGGTGAGAGTGAGTTTGAGCTTCTTCTTGACCAGGTGGAGACAATCGATTCGGATGTCTTCAAAGTTGCAAATCAGCGCACGGAATGGAAACTTGCAAAGTCGCCGGAGGATATGGTTGATGTTGTTCTTGACCAGGGCAATGTTGGAACATGGATTGCGAGCCTTTCCAGCATGAAGGTCTACCAGTGGTGCGAGCCTTATGTGAATGTTCCCGAACGTGCGCCCGACATTGAAGTTGAGATTGCGGTTGGTGGAATGATTTATTCAATCAACATGTACAGCGAGGATGACGACAAGTATCTTTGTTCATCAAACCAGACCGATGGACTCTTTTACATCCTGAAGTCCTCCGCAAGTTCCTATGCAAAAGATTTGAACGACCTGATTGTAAAGTTTGAGCCTCCCGCCGAAGCTTTGGAAATTGAGGAGTAAGATATGATTGACATTGACGAGCAGAAAAAAATCGCCGTGCTGATTGATGCGGACAATACTCCGGGAAAAAAATTGAAACCGATTTTGCAGGAGATAGCGGTCCACGGACACATAATCACAAAAAGGGCTTACGGGGATTTTACAATCCAGACGCTGAAAAACTGGAAGGACGATTTGAACAACAACGCCGTTATTCCGGTCCAGCAGTTTGCATACACGCAGGGAAAAAATTCCAGCGACTCCGCGATGATTATTGACGCGATGGATTTGCTCTACACCGGAAAATACGATGCCATTGCTCTTGTGACAAGCGACTCCGATTTTACAAAACTTGCAACGCGTCTCAAGGAAAGCCAGATTTATGTTTTCGGCGTGGGACAGAAAAAAACACCGCAGTCATTCGTCAACGCATGCGATGATTTTATCTACATTGAAAATCTAAAAGAAGTTGATGACGACGATGATTCCGCTTCCGCACAAAATGACAAGCCCGCAGAAATAAAACACCACAAGCCGGGCAAGGGTCTTGGAATTTTCAAACGCAATGGAGAGACCATGACCGACCGACAGTTCCGGAAGATTTTCAAACTTTTGATGAAGGCCTACGAAACTTATGCGAACGAAGACGGCTGGGCGGATGTAAGTGCGGCAGGTTCTTATTTCAAACGCCAGGACCCAGGCTTTGACACTCAGGACTATGGTTTCAGAAAACTTTCCGACCTGATTGAATATCTGGACGACGATTTTGAAATCCAGAAAGTTCCGCTCTCAAACAGCAGGCGCGGACATTCAATTTTGTATTACAAGCCGAGGGAAAAATAAATATTTTTTTTGAATTTGCAAAGCAGTCTCTGAATTTCAGTGGCTGCTTTTTTTTGCTTTCAGATTTATGTCAGGCTCTAAGCTTGAACGCTGTCTCCCGATGGTTTTTGCAAAGCCAGTTTTTTGTCATCGTGCGCGTATATCGCTTTCAAAATAATCGGTACGGATATGGAGCTTACAATTATCAAAAGGATGACCGACGTGAAAAATGCGTGGTCAAGTATTCCTTCCGTAAGTCCCCTCTGCGCGACAATCAATGCGACTTCACCGCGTGTCATCATTCCGCATCCGATTTTCAGACTGTCACTGAAATTGAACTTGCACAGTTTTGCAACCGCACCGCATCCGACAACTTTTGAAAACATTCCGACAGCGACAAATGCGAGCGAAAAGAGAAGGATGGATGTGTCCAGCGTCCTTATGTTTGTCTGCAATCCGATTGAAGCAAAAAAGATTGGACCGAAAAGCATGTATGAGTTCACGTCCATTTTCCGCGAGATGTAGGACGAATCTTTTGTAGAACAGAGGATTACCCCCGCTATGTATGCACCCGTTATGTCCGCGACTCCGAAAAAATGTTCCGCAATGTATGAAAGCGAGAACGCAAGCGCAAGACCGACAATCGGAATACGTCTTGTGTGGCTGTGTTTTTTTTCATAGAACTTGAAGATTTTATAAAAAATATAGCCCACTACAATAGAAAGAACAAAGAATAAAAGAGTTGAAAGAATGACTTTAACGATGCTTCCAACCTGGTCCCCTTCTCCCGCGTTTGATGGATTCAAGCTGATTACGAATGTCAGAACGACAATGCCGATTACGTCGTCAATTATCGCTGCGCTCACGATTGTTGTTCCGACCATTGTAGAAAGTTTTCCAAGTTCCTTCAGAGCCTGCACCGTTATGCTCACAGATGTTGCAGTCAGAATTGTTCCAATAAAAAGTCCCCTGTAAAATTCCTGCGACCCAATTTCGCCGAAGCCATAGAAGCACATGAACAAAAAAGTTCCTGCGACCAAAGGGACTGCAACCCCCGCACATGCAAGCAGAGTAGCCTTGAACCCGGATTTTTTCAGATCGTTTATGTTCGTGCCAAGCCCTGCGTTGAACATCAGCATGATTACGCCAATTTCCGCCATGCCGCTCAAAAAGTCAGAGGGCTGCACCCAACCAAGGATGCTCGGTCCAATCAAAAGTCCCGCGATGATTTCGCCCGCAACCTGTGGAGCCTTGAGTTTTCTCGCGATGAGTCCAAAAACTTTTGCAAAAATAATGATGATGGCAAGCTGCCTGATTAATTCCAGTTTGTTCATAAAAACCTTCTTTCCAGTTCCTTAGATTTTAAGCCCTCAGCAATTTTAAAAAACGATTCTACTACTTATACATAAAAAACTCAACGGCACAAAATTCACAGTGTTTTTTCAACGACCTTTTCCAGTGCGGAAACCAGGGTGGGGATTTCATCTTTTTTTAAGGCAGAATAATTCACAACCAGAACCGTCCGTCCATTTTTTTCTTCCATATTTTTAGCATCCAGATAAAAATCGTCCAGCTGCGCAATTTTGATTTTCCGTTCCAAAAGTTCCTTCCTGATTTCTGATTTTGTTTTTTCCGTTTTGATTTCCAGTAAAAAATGCAGTCCGGAATTCTCTTCAAAAATTTCCGCGTTTTTAGAAAGCGAACTTTTTTCAATGGACTGAATCAAAGTGTTCCGAAGATTCCGATAGATGTTTCTCATTCTCGAAATGTGTTTTTCAAGATGCCCGCCGTCAATAAAATCTGCAAGAATCAACTGGTCAAGCGCGGGAACTGGACATGAGTAGATTCCAATTTTTTTTGCAAACCCGTCCACAATTTTCTTTGGTAAAACCATGTACGAAATTCTGAACGAAGGCGAAAGTATTTTTGAAAAAGTGTTGACATAAATAACCGAGCCGGTGGAGTCTGAATACTGTAATGGCGGCAATGGTTTTCCGTTAAAGCGGAACTCGCTGTCGTAGTCATCCTCGATTATAAATCTACCGTTTTTTTTCTCGCACCAGTCCAAAAGTTCCAGCCGCCTTTTAATTCCCATGACGCTTCCTGTTGGAAAATGGTGGTTCGGTGAAATGTGGATTACGTCTGCCTTTGTCTTTAAAAGTTTTTCAACGCACATTCCGTTGCCGTCGGTCTGTACCGTTATGGTTTTGACTCCGTTCAGCTCGAAGATTTTTTTTACCTTTGGATAGCCCGGATTCTCCACTGCAAAAATTTTGTTCCGTCCCAAAAATTGAGCGAGCATTGAGTAAAGCGATTCCGTTCCCGCGCCGATTACAATCTGGTTTTCATCAACTGACATCCCGCGGAAATCCGAAAGGTATTTTGCAAGGGCTGACCTAAGCTGCTCCGTTCCAAAAACTGAAGTGCGTTCCAAAAGCGTGTGCGATTGTCCGTTTAAAACTTTCCGCGCAATCCTAGCCCAAAGCGAGAACGGAAATTTTTCTTCGGTGACGGAATTGCTTGTAAGGTCAATTAAAAATTTTTCATCACCTTTTGATTCCTGCTCTGTTTTTGATGATGAAGTTTTTTTTGTAATCCTGTCCGCATCCGCTTTGATTGCGCTGCTAATTATTTTGTTGTTCTTTATGTCGGTGACAAAGAATCCTTTTTTTTCGATGGAATAAATCCACCCTTCATCAATGAGCTGCTGGTATGCAGTCTGAACCGTTATTATGCTTACTCCGAGATGAGACGCAAGGTTTCTTTTTGAAGGAAGTTTTTCCCCTGAAACAAGGACTTCGTTTTCAATCTGGTGTTTTATGCTCAGGTAAATCCATTCCCATAAAGGTACCTTTTCGCGCCCCTCAAAATTTATCGTTATCATCAGTTGTTCCTTTAAATCTGGTATTATCAAATTTAACAAAAATTGAGTATATAAACAATACCAGATTTTGTGATATTTTTCATTAGGATTCATTGATTTCTCTGGAGGTAATTATTTATGGATACAAGACTTTTGACAATTCAGGACATTTCATGCGTGGGACAGTGCTCGCTTACTGTTGCATTGCCGGTTGTATCGGCCTGTGGAATAGAGACCGCTATTCTTCCAAGTTCCGTTCTTTCAAATCATACTGCACCGGGATTTACCGGATGGACATTCCACGACCTGACCGATGACATGCCCAAGATTTTGGAAAGGTGGCTCACCGAAAAGATTTCTTTCAGCGCGTTCTACACAGGTTATGTAAGTCCTTCACAGATTCCTTATATCCTTGAGATAATGGAAAAGACAGGCCGCAAGGATGCATTAAGAATTGTAGACCCTGTAATGGCCGACAACGGAAAAATGTACGCCGGATTTGACGATGATTTTCCACAGGAGATGAAAAAACTCTGCGTGGGTGCGGACGTTATCCTCCCGAATCTTACGGAAGCGTCATTCCTTCTCGGAGTTCCTTATGTCGGTTCTGATTATGACAAGGCTTATATAGAAAACATGCTGAAGTCCCTCCATGCGCTCGGTGCAAAAAATGTCGTTCTCACAGGCGTAAGTTTTGATGAAAAGAAACTTGGTGTCGCAACCTATGACGGAAAAAATGTGGAATACTATTTCACGGAAAAATTGGACGTTTCAATGCACGGAACCGGAGATGCATATGCGTCGGCATTCACGGGTGCACTTCTCAGGGGAAAATCCTTGACCGAGGCTGCCGCAATCGGGGCTGATTTTGTTGTCGAGTCAATCAAAAAGACAATCGGCGACAAGGACCACTGGTACGGCGTGAAATTTGAAAAGGCACTTCCGTATCTTATCGAAAGGCTCGGAAAGTAGTTTTCAAAAGCTGACTAGCATAACTTGCCAAGAATCCTTCGGACTTAATTTTCCGGAGGATTTTTTTGTCTTTAAAATCTATGTAAATTGATGGTTGCGCGATTGCAATTCCTGTAGTAAACTTAAATATATTCCTTAAAGTATAGATTTTCGGAGACACTTTCAGCGAGGCAGTACAAAAATGGCAAAAAAAGAATTGGACAGATTTGACACCCATGCCCGGAAAAACGTTAAGATTTCTACAAAACTCATCGGACTGGTCGGAGGATTCATATTACTCGGATGCACCGTCGTTGCGGCTATATCGCTTTCGGTATTTCACAGTAAGCTGATTGATTTCACAAAAGAAGAACTTTCCTATAATGAAGAGGGTGCGATGGCGGTCATGCAGGACTGGATTTCAACTCTCGCAATTTCCGCTGACCTTCTTTCTGATTCATCCTATGTGGTCACTGCACTTTCAAATCCGGGTGACAAGGAAGTTCAGAAATATCTTAAAGGCAAAGTCGATAACATAGACCTCGGATTTCTTGTGGTCATTGATTCAACCGGGAAAGTCGTCTGCACAAGCGGACCTGAAATCAGCGAAGGGAGCAATGTTTCGTCCCTGAACTGCGTTTCCCATGCGCTTAAAGGTGAGGCGTACAAATCTTATGAGGCGGTGGGGGCATTGAGTTTTGCGGCTCTTGCGACAAGCCCGATTTATGACGGCGACAATGTTATAGGATGCGTGCTTTCCGGCTATGATTTGACCAACGGATATTTCATCGACCTGATGCAAGCGGGATATGACGTTGAATGTTCAATATTCAGGGGTTCTTTCAGAGTTGAGTCTACTATCGAACAGCTTGAAGGAAAGGAACTCGGAAATCCAGAAATTGAAAACACGGTTCTCGTAAAGGGTGATGATTACAACGGAGAGAACAAGCTTGACGGAATCCGTTATTATTCCACATATCAGCCGCTTAAAGATCAGGACGGAAAAATCAGCGGAATGCTTTTCATAGCAAAGAGTACGGAAGTCATCGGAAAAATCCGTAACAGGACGCTTTCCATTGTAATCCCGATTTGCGCAGTCCTTGTCATCGTGCTTTTGATTTTAAGCAACCTGTTCATACACTGGCTCATGTGGAGAATCTACAATGTAACGAACTTCCTTAAGGAACTTGAAACGGGGGATGCCGACCTTACGAAGCGTTGCAAACTTTTTATCCGTGACGAAATCGGAGACCTTGTAATTCACTTCGACCTCTTCCTTGACAAGCTCCAGCAGATTATGCGCGACGTTCAGACATCGAAAGTCAACCTCAATGATTCGGGATACAAAATGACCGAGAGTGCGGAAAACACTGCGGGCGCAATTTCGGAAATCATATCGAACATAGGCGACATATCAACCCAGATTAAAAATCAGGGCGGAAGCGTAACCCAGACTGCCGATGCGGTCAACGACATAACCCAGAATATCAGGGGAATGAACAATCTTATAGAAAGCCAGGCAACCGGAGTCAATGAAGCTTCAGCGGCCGTTGAGCAGATGGTCGGAAACATTTCGTCCGTAAACAAATCCGTCGATAAGATGGCAGATTCATTCCAGGCACTTTCTTTTGATGCGCAGTCAGGATTCAACAAGCAGCAGGACGTGAATGACAGAATCAAGCAGATTGAAAGCCAGTCCGAAATGCTTGTCGAAGCAAACCAGGCGATTTCAAGCATTGCTGAACAGACAAACCTTCTTGCAATGAACGCTGCAATTGAGGCGGCACATGCAGGAGAGGCCGGAAAAGGATTCTCCGTCGTTGCAGATGAAATCCGTAAGCTTTCGGAAACGTCAAGTTCACAGTCAAAGACAATCGGTGAGCAGCTGGGAAAAATCAAGGATTCAATCACCGAGGTCGTAAGCGCATCAAGTGAATCAAGCGAAGCGTTTGCATCCGTGTCATCAAGAATCAAGGAAACCGATGAGCTTGTCGTCCAGATTAAGACGGCGATGGAAGAACAGAACGCAGGTTCAAGGCAAATCAGCAGCGCACTCAAAAACATGACCGACAGTACGATTGAAGTCCGCAAGGCATCAAAAGAAGTTGCAGTACGGAGCGACAGAATCAAAACCGAAATGTCCATACTCCAGAATGTTGCAGACAGCATGAAACAGAGCATGGATGAAATGTCGGTCGGTGCACAGAAAATAACCGAAACCGGAAACGCGCTCGGAACGATTTCAAACGAAATGAAAAACGCCATAAACACAATCGGAAGCCAGATCGATTTGTTCAAAGTGTAATTGATTTTATTCAATTTGTTTTTGTTTTGTCAAAAATCCTTCGAGATGAATTTCCCGGAGGATTTTTTGTTGATGGGAGATTTGGAGATTATCTTATATTACGGCCGATATTTATGAAAGACCGCGGTCACATGAATTTTCTGAGCGATTATGAAACGAAAATGATAGTTGATTTTTTTAGGGGAACATATGAAAAAGAATTTGATTTCAGCGGCAGCTCTTGTATTGGGTTCGTCGCTTGTGTTTGCATACGGTACAAAATTTATATTTTACATTGAGCCGTATCAGGCAAAATGTGCGGACGATTTTGTTGTCGTGGATTGCGGAGTCTGCTACATGGGAAACGATGATTATGAAGACGCACCTGAACATGAGGCTGTGGTGTCGGAGTTTTATATCTGCACGCATGAAGTGACTCAGGATGAATACGAAAAAATCATGGGCACAAATCCAAGCAGGTGCAAGGGAAAAAATCTTCCGGTGGAAAACGTGACGTGGTATGATGCAATCGAATACTGCAACAGACGCAGCATTGCCGAAGGATATACACCGTGCTACACGGAAGGATTCGAATTAAATATCGGTGCAGACGGATACAGACTCCCGACAGAAACGGAATGGGAATATGCAGCGTGCGGCGGAAATAAAAGTCTCGGCTACTCATTCAGCGGAAGCGATGAACTTGATGACGTTGCATGGACACCGGAAAACAGCGGCGGAAAAATCCACAAAGTAATGACAAAAACTCCGAACGAACTTGGAATATACGACATGTCTGGAAATGTCTCAGAATGGTGCTGGGACTGGTTCGGAGCCTATCCAAGTGGAAAAGCGGGACTCGACCCCGAAGGACCCTCTGACGGAGATGTACGCATAGTTCGCGGCGGAAGCTATAATGACAAGGCATATTATAAATCCGGCAGCTTCCGAGACTGCAAAAATCCGGAGACCGCTTCGGCAAACGTCGGATTCCGCGTAGTGCGCTCAGGAACAAGGGGGTAGAAAATCGGTTGGTTGTAAAAGGCCATCTCTAAAAATTCTTTTTCAATGATTTTTTTAGAGATGGCTCTGTCACCGGAACCTTTGACAAAAACGACATGAATTTAATTTTTTGTGCAGGACTCCAAAAACCCTCCGAAGCACCATCCGGTCGTTCCGTTTGGTATTCTGTTCAAATCTTTGTCCTTGCCGCCTGGAAGAACTTCAACCTGAACCCAATTTGATTTTTCTCCATCGACTTCATCCTGTTTCCCGATCGTAAGCACTTTGACCTTCGTTCCGCTGTTCATCGTGACGATTACATCGCTGTCAAAATCGTCACTCGCGCGGATTCTGAGATTTTCGGTGCAGCGTAAAGTCAAATCCATTGCAACATCAACTTGCTC
>JAEEGL017029233.1_pt1 | contig 18250 bp, 14 predicted proteins | sample 9134231 | NCBI WGS metagenome assembly JAEEGL01 (sample SAMN16246548, study PRJNA631951) | gut metagenome | biome: gut microbiome; feature: rumen; material: fiber-attached | host: Bos | place: Iran: Karaj | collected 2018-10 | reverse complement strand
CCCTGTCGGAAGAGGTTACCAACGAATTCATAGCAGGCTGCCTGTACAGGAAAGCAGGCAATCCGGTCAATTCTGACCTCTACAGGGATTTTGACCCGGAAGACGTCCACCGCGCCCTTGCCAAGAAGGGCGAAGTCCGCCACGGGATTCTCTTCCCCTGCCTGGCCGCCAATTATGGCCCAGACTGGCCGGGAATTACGGCCCTGCTGGCCGGAGATTACGGCTATTTGCAATAGATACCTACAGACAGTTTTTTTGTTCGCGGGGATTCCATTCTCGGAAACAAAATAACGATTGTATCGTTTAACGAAAGCCCTCGCCTTATGCAATTAGGGGTGTGCAAACTAGCCGGTTTCTTCCATTTACGTCCAACCCACCAAAGCAAAAACAGGCTTGATACTACCTGCTAAAACCCCTTAAAACGCCTATTATGCGGCCTTTTGTGCACCTTGAAGTATAGTTGTAGCACTACGAACGTTCATCGAGCATATGAGCATGAACTCGCTGGGATAGGTGCTCTGGGCGGAAACGCGGGTGACGGTGACGAAGCCGTCCTCCATGGGCTGGCGGAGGGCTTCCAGCACGTCGCGCCGGTACTCGGGCAGCTCGTCCAGGAACAGTACGCCGTTGTGGGCCTTGCTGATCTCGCCGGGCACGGCATGCACGCCGCCGCCCACGATTGACACCTGGGAAGCCGTGTGGTGCGGCGCGCGGAAGGGCCGCTCGGTGAGCAGCCCCTTTTCGGGCAGGGTGCCCGCCACGGAGTGGATGCGGGTGCTGACCAGCGCCTCTTCAAAGCTCATGTCCGGCAGGATGGAGGGCACGCAGCGCGCCATGAGCGTTTTGCCGGAGCCTGGCGGCCCCACCATGAGCACGTTATGTCCGCCCGCCGCCGCGATCACAAGCGCGCGCTTCGCGGCGGACTGGCCCCGCACGTGGACAAAGTCGGAAGAAAACGTCCTCTCCCCCAACAGCTCGCTGTAGGAGCGGGTACGGATGGGCTCGATGGGCGCCCTGCCGGACAGATGCTCCACCACCTGCCTTAAGCTCTTTGCGCCGATGAGCGTGATGCCCTCCACGCATGACACCTCGCCCGCGTTGTCCTCGGGCAATATCAGGGTCTTTACGCCGCCCTGCCTGGCGGAGATGGCGATGGGCAGCGCGCCGCGTATCGGCCGCAGCCGGCCGTCCAGCGACAGCTCCCCCATGATGGCGACGTCCGCGATCGTTTCCGCGTTCACGAATTTGCAGCAGGCCAGGATATCTACGGCGATAGGCAAGTCGAAGGCCGCGCTTTCCTTGCGAATGTCCGCCGGGGCCAGGTTGATCACCAGCCGGTCCCCCGGGAATTCGTAGCCGGAATTGCGCAGAGCGCTTTTGATGCGCTCCCGCGCCTCCTTTACAGCCATGTCCGGCAGGCCCACCAGCTCAAATGCCGGAAGGCCATTTGAAAGGTTGCACTCCACCGTGATGGGGATTCCGTCTATGCCGCCCAGTGCATAGCACAGTGTTTTGGCAAGCATCTTTTGGCCTCCTATTGCGGGTCGTAGTTATACCAGTTGAACCAGCGCAGGTACTTGGCGTAGGAAAGCGTGGTCTGATAGCCGGACTCCAGCGGGTAGAACGCGGCAAACAGCACCAGCGCCGCCGCAAGCAGGGCGAACATGCCCGCCTTCGCCGCGCGGGGGCGGAAGCGCACGAAGCGGTCCCAGATCAGGGCGATAGCGACGATGATGAAGGGGACCGACGCGAAGTAGTGGTAAATGAAGGTGGATCTGGGAACCAGCACCCAGGGCAGGAACTGGCTGGCAAAGCCGATCACCGTGAGCAGTATGGCGTGGTCCGTGTTTTTTTCCAAGGCCAATAGCCAGAGGGCGGCGATCAGGGCGGCAAGGCCTGTCCACCACACGGCAGGGTTGCCCATGCAGGATATGGAGGACACCGCGCCCCGGCCCACATATTCCATGTCCGCGCTGTAATACCACATGGGCTTCACGATCAGGGGCCACTCGTACCAGGGGGTCTTGAAGTAGTGGTTGTCCACCAGCGTGGAGTGGTAGTTGTACATCCTCAGCTGCAGGTCCCACACCTTCTGTACGCTCAGCCCGCCGCTGGTGCGGAACCACGGCCAGTAGTGGAAGTAGTACACCAGAACGGGCACGGCCACGAACATCACCAGGCAGACCCCCAGCGTGATTTCGACCCTGGCACGGAACTGCCTTCGCATGGCGATGTCTTCCGGCAGCGTGCTGTCCTTCAAGCGCATATATTCACGCAGGCGCCTGAAAAGGCTCATAAAGAAGATCACCGCCAGGCCCACGGAGGCGTACAAGCCCGTCCACTTGCTGGCCCAGGCCAGAGCCATGCACAGCCCGGACAGGCTCAGGGGGATCAGCGTTCTCATGCCGTCCGTGTGCAGGTTCATCTGATAGTAGCGTATCATGAACAGGTACATCAGCATGATGAAGAACACAGCGTAGGTGTCCACCGTGGCGATGCGGGTCTGGGTAAAGTGCATGGAATCCAGCGCCAGAAGCAGCATGCCGCAGGCGGACAGCGTGGTTTTGCCCGTGAGCTGCCTGATGAGCAGGTACATGACCGGCAGCATCAGCGCGCCGAACAGCGTGCCCATGCAGCGCCAGCCGAAAGGCGTCATGCCGAACAGCTTTATGCCGATCATGATGATGAGCTTGCCCAGCTGCGGGTGCGACCACTCCAGCATCTCCTCCGCGCGGTAGCCCTGAAGCATCTCGTAGGCCGTGCGCGCGTGGTAGATCTCGTCAAAATACATGCCGTTATAGTAGCTGGGCACCAGTGATACCGCGTGCTGCTCGTCGGTCAGGGCGGACACAGTCGCGTTCTCCGCGGCGGAGGAAACGCTCGCCACGGGGAAAAGGCATTCGTTTTCCGTATCGATAAAGGCCACTTCGCCCAGCTTCAGCCCCGCCCCGTTCGAAGTGATACGCAGATAGCGGGAAGTCTGGAGCGGATATTTATTCTGGTTGTCAGCATAGGTCACGCTCGCGCCGCCTTCGCCGGTGTCGGCGGCAGGCTGGCTGTTTTTGCCCGCGTTGCTGAAAGCGCCGTCGTCGCCCATGCGCTGGGGCACATACCATAGCCAGCGGTACATGTAGCCCGCGGAGTAGGCCGCGTAGTTTTCCTCCGTCCAGTTTTCTCCGTCGTTCGACAGTGCCACGGTGAAGCCCGTGTTGCTGATGCCCCCGAAGTAGGTAAAGCGGTAAGTCCTGGTCTCGCCCAGGTCGAAGGTGACCTGCTCGAAGTATCCGCTCGTCCATTCCGTTACGGGAGAGGTGCGCGTGCCGAGGTTCCAGAACGCGAAGGCGGAATAAACCACCGTCACGCCCGCCATCAGAAGCACGTCCAGGCGCTTTAGATGCAGGCGGCAGTCCCTGCACTGCAAAACCGTGCCCGGCGCGTCGTACGGCCTGACATGCCGTACCCTGCCCCGCAGCAACACGTCATAAGCCGTCCAGCACAGAAACAGCGCGGCCACCACGTTGACTGCGGACACGACGGCGTTGATCGCCTGCTCCGAGGCCTGCAGGTGGCCGTAATCCTCAAAGCCCGTATACTGCCCCCATTCCAGCACCATCGCGGCGTTCAGGAACTGGGCGGCGGAAGCCAGGATAAAACAGTACAGAATGCGCCTGTCCCCAAGGCGTATATACGCCAGCAGCGCCAGGATCAACGCCGGGAACAGGTATCTTTCGTGCATCATGGGCGCAAAGGCGAACAGAAACGCCATCAGAAGCGCGCCCGCCAGCGGCAGCCGCCCGCGCTTTTTGCTGAAGATCACCGGAATGCAGGCCAGCAGATACGAAACTGCCAGCATCGTCCAGGAAAAGATGCTCAAGGGATCGCTGCCGAGCTCGCCCCAGTTCTTTCCGATCAGCGTATACAGGTTGCAGGCGTTCACGCTCAGGCGCGCGTAGCCACCCGCGGCGGAGAACCACTGGCCCCAAATCCATTTGAACGGGTATATGAGGGCTGCCGGGAGGCTGTTTCCGCCGCCGGCTGCGTACACGAAAGACGCAAACGGCAGGCTGACCAGATAAATGAGCCCCAGCGATACGCCAATGCCGATCAGCGCGCCGCGGCGGCTGGATTTGTTTTTCACAAAGTCAGACGCCATCAGGATCAGGCCCAGAGGCCCGAAGATCAGCGCCTGGGGCTTGGTGAGAACCGCCAGCGCAAACGCGGCCAGCGACAGGGTCCATCTGCCGTCCATCGCCCACACGACGCACAGCATCAGCATCAGCGCCAGCACGCTGTCCACCTGGCCCCAGGCGGCGCTGTTAACGATGTAGGCGGGATTGACCGCCACGAAGGCGCACAGCATGAGCGCTTTGCTTGCGTCCCATTTTTTGCGCGCCAGGCGGTATACGATGAGCGCGGCGGCCAGGTCGCACAGGATGGGAATGGACTTTACCATCAGCACGTGCGCCGCGGAATTGTACATGACGCCCGTCCACTGCCGGATGCTGCTCACCAGGCCCATGAGCATCATGTACACGGGCGGATAATCGCAGAAGCTCACGTCCGCGTAAAACCTCAGACCGTGGGTACGGAAGCTTTCGCCCCAGGCCATGAAGTCCGTGATGTCTATGGAGTAGCCGCGCACCTTTACAGCATAGTATATGCGCAGCGCGAGCGCAAGAGCCGTCACGCAGCCCAGGGACAGATATTCCCATGCAGGTTTCGGTGCGGCATCCTTCGGGTTTCGGCGGCCCAGGCGAACGGATAAAAACACGAACGCCAGCACGGTGACGAAGCTCACCAGCGCCCACTTGGGCGTCTGGCGCTGCGGCAGGGAGGAAAGCGTTTCGTTTTGTGCGGAGGGCACGTAGGGCTCAAAGGTGGCGAAGCTCTCGGCAGCAAAGCCGTCCGGTATTTCGGAGGTCTCCACCCGCACGTCCCTGAACCAGGCCTTGCCCGTGCAGTCGCCGCTGTAGCCGCCGATGCGCAGGGCCACGGTGATCATGTCCTGCTTTTTCGCGGCTCTTCCGTACAGCTCCAGAAGCACCCATTCCCCTTCGGTGTCGTACACGGATTCCGAATACACCGAGGTGTCCAGGATGCTGATGTTGGCGCCGCGCCCGTCGTCGGAACAGTCTTCCGCCTTGACATAGCAGGACACGCGGTAGCTTTCGCCGGGCGTGACGATCACGTCCTGCACCCACCGCGCGTCGTTGTTTTCGTAGGAATCGATATACAGGCAGCGCCAGCCGTCCTCTTCCGTTACTTCGTAAAAGCTGTTGGCACTGTTCCAGCCGGATGTGTACCAGCCTTCGGGGTATCTGCCGCCTTCTTCCATGTCAAAGGCGCCGTTGTAAATCAGGTTTTCGTTCTCCGCCGGAACATATGTAAAGGCGAGGCAGCACACAGCCGCCAGAAGCGCAAGTATCCGTTTCATCCGCATCCTCCGGGTCACAGGCGCATGGACGTGGTATCGAAGGCGTTTTTGATGTATGTGATCTCGTCGCCCAGCACCGCCGCCACGTCGAAGCGCACGCGGCTGTTCAAAAGCCCGTTCGTTTTCATATAGTATACGGCAGCCCTCGCGATGGAGCGCTGCTTGGTTTTGTTCACCGCTTCCGCGGGCAGGCCCCGGCGGGTATCGAAGCGGTATTTGACCTCGATAAACACCAGCGTGCCGCCGTCCCGGGCGATCAGGTCGATCTCTTCCCTGCCGAAATGGAAGTTCCTGGCCAGCAGCTTCATGCCGTTTTCTTCGATATAAGCCGCCGCGAGCGTTTCCGCGCCCGAACCGATCATGCGGCTGTTCATGCGTTTTCTCCTATGAAATGCCCTATAAAGGAGCGCCGGTGCAGCGGGCAGGGTCCCTTTTCGCGTATCGCCTGGATGTGCTCTTTGGTGCCGTAACCCTTGTTATCCTTAAAGCCGTAGCCGGGATAGAGTTCGTCCGCCCGGATCATGTACCGGTCCCGCTCCACCTTGGCAATCACGGAGGCCGCCGCGATCATATAGCTCAGCGCGTCCCCGTGGATCAGGCTCCTGGACGGGCAGGGCAAAGCGAGGCCCTCCACGGCGTCCACGAGGATGAGGTCGCCCTGAAAGCCTTCCGCGCACTGCCGCATGGCCATTTTGGTGGCGTTCAGGATGTTCACCCGGTCGATCTCGTCCTGCCACACCCACGCGGTGCGCGCGTACACGGCCTTTTCCATCAGAAGCGGATACAGCGCCTCGCGCTTTTTCTCGCTGAGCTTTTTGGAATCGTCCACGCCCGGCGCCAGATTGTCAAGGTCCAGGCAAACGCAGGCCGTGACCACCGGCCCCGCCAGGGGACCTCGGCCCACCTCGTCCATGCCGGCGATCAGAAGCCTGCGCCCCGCTTCCCGGCAAAGCGCTTTCTCCGTAGCCGCAAGCCTTTCCAGCTTTTGCTGATCGCTCTCCCTCATGCTTCCGCGCCGATCCTTTCCAGCGTGATGCGGCCCATTTTGCCGCCCCGGAACTCGTCCAGCACCAGATGCGCACACCTGAGCGTGTCGTACCTCCCGCCGGAAAGCAGAAGTCCCCTGCCGCGGCAGCACGCTTCCAGAAGCGCGTCCTTTGGGCAGGTCTTCACGCTCTCGTCCAGCTTCCAGCGGCTCAAAACCGCCTCCGGCTGGATGACCAGAAGCTGGCTGACCAGCTCCGCCGCCAGGCTTTCGTTATCCATGATGTCGTCCGGGATGCTGCCCAGAAACGCCAGACGCAGCGCCGCCTGCTCGTCGTCCAGCTTTGGCCAGAGCATGCCGGGCGTATCCAGCAATTCCAGATACGGGTTGATCTTCACCCACTGGTTGGAGCGGGTCACGCCGGGCCGGTCGGCGGCTTTGGCCACCGCCTGGCCTTTCAAGCGGTTGATGAAGGTGGACTTGCCCACGTTCGGAATGCCCACCACCATGACGCGCACGATCTTGTTCACGCCCCGCGCCTTCATGCGCTCCACGCGCCCGGCACAGGCGTCCTCGATCAGGCGGAAGATGTCTTTCGCCTTTCCGCCCGTGGACCTGAAGGGGATCGCCGTGAGCCCCTGGGTTTTATAATGGCGCACCCAGCTGCCGGTGACGCTTTCGTCCGCCAGGTCGCTTTTGTTGAGGATCAGGATATGCTGCTTGTTCCCCGCCATGCGTTTTAAGTCGGGATTGCGGGTGGCGTAGGGCGCGCGGGCGTCGCACAGCTCGATCACCGCGTCCACCGCCTTCAGCTGCTTCTCCAGCTCGCGGCGGGTCTTGGCCATATGCCCCGGGTACCAGTTGATCTCAGACATTCGATATCACCAAAATAAAGGCAGGCGGGGGGAATGCTCCCCCCGCCGTTTGGGTTGTTTCAGGCTTCCTTGACCTTTGCGGCCTTGCCGCTGCGCTCACGCAGATAATACAGCTTGGCGCGGCGTACCTTACCCTTGCGGGTAACGGTGATGGAATCCACGCGCGGGGAATGCAGCGGGAACGTGCGCTCTACGCCTACGCCGTAGGAAGTGCGGCGAACGGTGAAAGTCTCACGGCAGGAACCGTTGCGGCGCGCGATGACAACGCCTTCATAAGCCTGCAGACGCTCACGGGTACCTTCGACGACCTTGACCTCAACCTTTACGGTATCGCCAATGCGGAAGGAAGGCACGCTCTTCTTGAGCTGGGCTTCTTCGATGGAACGGATAATCTCGTTCATACGCGATATCCTCCTTTCCTCACAAGGGCGTTCGTAAGCGATGACTTTGCGCCAGAGGACCGCCCGATATCGTTCAATATAATACCACAGAAGCACCCGTCAAGGCAAGGGAAATAATTGTAAAGTTTCAGCCGGAACAGCCTGCCGCCTTACGTTTCCCCGCCCCGCGCCGCTCAGTCCGCCGCGGCCTTGCGGGTCACGCCATCCCCATAGATGGTCGTCCAGTCGTCCCGCATGGATATAGGCACCCAGCCGAAGGTCTCGCACAGGGTAAACATCTTGTCCGCCTTGCCCTGGTTTCCGTTTTCGCGCACGGTATCGTCGCAGCACAGCATGAAGGCCATGCTGGCGTAGGGGTTGTTGCTGGTGACGTACTCTGCCATGCTGGCGTCGCCCGTGCTGTTGCCGAAGGAGAGAACGGGCTGCTGGCCGATCTCCTGAATGATGACAGACACCTTGTTCATCTTGAGGTTCTTCACCACGAACTCGCCGCCCAGGATCAGCACGTCGTCCTCCACGAACACGTAGTTCAGGCCGTTCGTGTCGCCCTGTTTGCTGGCAACGACCGTTTCGTCAGAGCCGATGATCTGGCGCGGCGGGATGCCCAGCGGGGAATCGTACGCGATGCCGCGCACGATGAAGCGGTCGGTGCCGCTGACCACATACACCGTAAAGCCGTTGTCCTTCAGGTAGTCCACCACCTGCAGCATGGGCAGATACCAGCCGTCGCCCCGGTTCATTCCATCGTAGCCGGGCATGGGCAGCTTTTTGAATTTCTGGATATAGGCGTTGAACTCTTCCAGCGTCATACCCGCAAAGGCGGAGGCGATGCACTTGCCATGATCCACCTCCAGGCCGGAGAAGGACAGGCCGTAATTGTTCTGCCCCACGATCTTGAGGGCCGTTTCCCGCTCAAAATCGCTGGCCTTGTCCTTGTAATCCGGGTCTTCCAGCACCCGATAGACAAGCAGGGTGTAATCGAAGTAGTTGGGATCGGTCTCACAGAAGAGCGTTCCGTCCAGATCGAACACGGCTATCCTGTCGATGGGCGGGATGTAATCTTCGCCGCCCTCTTCGGTGACGGCCTGGATATAGGTGACGAGCATCTCTTTCGCGACGGAGTCTGCCGTCCAGAGGGACAGCGGCTCCTCGCTTGCAGCCGTTTCGGCGGCGCACGCAGCGCCGAGGGCAAGCGTCAGGCACAGTGCCAGGCACAGGATGGTCCGCAATGCTTTGAACTTCATGGCGATGGTCCTTCTTTCTTGCTAATGCGTATCGTTTTCCGGAAGAAGCTGTTTCATCTGCCGGTCACAGAGGTATTATAGCAGAATCCGCCCGCGCCGTACAGAGCACGTATGTTATAAAACCGTTTCTTCGTTTTTTCAATGGGCATGCACCCGGACGACGTTTTTTGCCCGGATGCATTGCAGGAAGCGCACGTATCCTGTATAATAAGCATAGAAGAACGAATGTTTCCGCAAAATACGCCTGATCGGGAGGAAGCGAATATGAAGATCACCTTTTTCGGCTCCAGCCACGGCGTGCCCGAACCGAACCGCAGCTGCTCGTGTGCCCTGCTGGAGGTGTCCGAGCGCAAATACCTGATCGACATCGGCATGGACCCCGTGCCCGAACTCATCCGGCGCGGCATGACGCCAAAGGACATCACGGCGGTATTCATCACCCACGCCCACGGGGACCACACCAACGGGCTCGTGCCCTTCGCGGACATCTGCTCCTGGTACTTTAAGGAAGCCGACCCGCTGATCTTCGTTCCGGAGCTCAGGATCGTCGACGCCCTCAAAAGCTGGACAAAGATCACCTGCGGCGGGCTCAGGGAATCGCTGCGGTTCCGGGAGGTGCATGAAGGCGCCCTGTACGACGACGGCACGGTACAGGTGACGGCGCTTGCCACCCGGCACACGGAAAACGCCTACGCGTATATGATCCGGGCGGAAGGCAAGCGCGTGCTCTTCACGGGAGACATGAAGGGCGGCGACGGTCCGACCGCGGATTTTGCGCGCTTCGTGACCGAAGACGGCATCGATCTGGCAGTAGCCGAATGCGCGCATTTTGACGCCATGCAGTACTTAGAGCCGCTTAAGGCGCATCCGCCCAAAAGATTCTGCATCAATCACTACAGCCGCCGTTACCTGGAGAGCTGCTGCCGCTTAAAGAGCACGGTGGAGCCGGACATCCCCACCCTGCTGGCCACGGACGGCCTGGAGATACGGCTGTAAAAAACCATAAAAGCAGGTTTTCTGCCTTCGGCGCGCCGCGAGGCAGAATAATCCGGAGGTGACACGATGCCTTACGACCGCGAGCAGGCGATGAAGCGAAACGCCGATTTCATCCTGGACGAAAAAAAGACGGGCATCCTGATACGGGTGACCGGCTTCGGCCCCGTCGACCTTCCGGCGGTCGACCCGCTGGAATCCTTTGACCTGCCCAGCCAGATAGACCGGTACTGCGATCAGATCATCGAGCGGTTTTTGCGCTTCCGCGACGCCCACGACCGTTTCGACGACGACTGGATACCGTGCCTCAAGCCGTATCTGGGCATCGCCGAGCACAGCTGCTTTCTGGGCGGCAGCGTGACCTACGGCGGCAACACCAGCTACCATCATCCCGCGATAGACGACAGCCTGGACTGGAAAATGCTGCGCCTTGACATAAATACCCCCCATTACCAGGCGCTGCTCAGGGGCATGGCCATCCTGAAGGAAAAAAGCACGCTTTACGGCTTTTATTCGGCGCTCAGGGGCGGAGACGGGCCCATGGACATCGCCAACGCGGTGCGCGGAAATGACCTGCTGTACGATTTTTACGACGAGCCGGAAGCCGTGAAGGAGCTGATGGAGCTTTGCACCGAAGCTGCCGCCTGGACGTTTTCGAACCAGTATCCCCTGGCCTCCGAGGTAAACGGCGGCTACATCAGCGGCATGACCACCTGGATGCCCAGGAATTCCATCGGCCACCTGTCCGAAGACGCGTCCTGCCTGTGCTCCCCCGCCATGTACCGGGAGTTCGGCCTGCCGTACACCTCAAAGCTGCTGGAAAACTGCGACTACGCGATGATGCATGTGCATTCGCTGGGCAGAGCCTGCATCCCGCTGATCGCCGGAATGAAAAAGATCGGCACCTTCCAGCTGAGCGGCGACCCCAACCAGCCGGACGCCATAGACGTGTACAGGGAATACGCGGACGTATTAGCGGGCCGCACGGTACTTCTGGACATGACGCCCGAACAGCTCACGGAAAACCTGGATTTTCTGAAGGACAAAAAGACCATCGTCAATCTTGAGGCGGAAAGCCCGGCGGCGGCCGAAAAGGCCATGGACGCGGCGCGGGCGTTCCTTGCCCGCTGAAGTCCCCGCAGGCCCGACGAAAGCGGAGATTGCCGCTAACATATAAAGGAGGCTGCTTTATGAAAACGCGTTTTGCCGCATGCATCGCTCTTGTCCTCGCGCTGGCGTGCCCCGCATGGCTCCGCGCCTTTGCGGTGGCCCCGGGCATACCCGCCGTAACGGAAGACTATCCCACCACGAAGGTGAACTTTCTGTACTCCGACTATTCCTTCTGGAACACCTCCGGCGAGGCGCGCGTCATCAACTGCATGATCATTCCTGTGCACTTCACCGACGGCTACGGCTTTGACGACTTTTTCGTTTCCCAGGTGGAGAAGACCATGAACGGAACGGAAGTCTATTCCGCCCGCCAGTACTACCTGAACGCCTCTTACGGAAAGATCGATCTGCAGTACGAGATCATGCCCGTCTACGAAGTGGGCATGAGTTCCTGGGACATGGAAGCCAAATGGAATTCCACCGGCGATTACTACTGGTACGGCGAACACTACTGGCAGATCTACGACGGCACGCGAGCGAAATACGCCGGAGACCTGAGCAAATTCGATACCGACAACGACGGCTACGCGGACATGGTGATCATGGTGTTCGACGATCCCTCCGTGAGCGGTGATGACAGGTGCGGCACGCTGTACGGCGGCAAGGTCGCCTCCATGAAATATAACCGCTGCTCAAACAACGCCGATCACAGCTATCCGTCCTGCAACCACTTCGTGTGCGTGGAAAAGTATCAGATGATGCCCGACGACGGCAAGGGCGAAAGCTGGCGCTGGGAAGGCGACGAAGCTTACAAATACATGGTGCTGATCCATGAGATCGGACATATGTTCGGCATATGCGATCTGTACAACTGGAACGACATCGATGAATATGATCCCCATACGCCCCTTGGCTTCGACATGCACGATACGGAGAGCGGCGATCTGAACCCATGGACAAAGATCAGCTACGGCTGGCTCGACCCGTATGTGATCACGCCTGACATCGAAGAAGTCACCCTTCGGCTGCGCCCAAGCGCCCTCTACCCCGACTGCATCCTCATCCCCACTTCGAAGGGCTGGAACGGCACGCCCTTTGACGAATTCATGCTGGTCGACGTGCTGGCCGGTGTGGCCAACAATCAGTACCACTGGGATGATGAAATGGTGTCCTGGCCTGAGGCCCGGTACGACGAGGCAAAGGACGGCGGCGTACGCATACTGCACGTGGACACGAGGATGGCCTATCCGCCGTACGGCAAATACACCCACGACGCGAAATGGTTCGATCCGTCCAGGGCTTCCGGCTACGACAAAAAAGCCATCACCAACCGGGGCGCGCTCAATGTGAAGTGGCCGACCATGGTCAACTCCATGGGGATCGGAGATGCGACCTGGTACTCCCCCGACCCGAACAACGCATTCTATTTCCTGCTTCACAGCATGACGCGCACGGGCGATGACCCGCTGTTCAAAAACAGACTTGGCGGCAGGGGCTATTACGATTTCATCGCCAGCGATCTGTTCATCCCCGGCACGAGTTTTTCCATGGAGAGCCACGCATCGGCCTTTGCCAACGCGCCGTACATGAACAACTACGGCACCTTCGATTACCGGATCACCGTGAACGCCTACGATCCCGAAACGATGGAAGCGATCGTCACCGTAAAGCGCATCAGCGGCACGCCCACGCAGAGCACTGCCGCCAGAACGGTCACGGTGGCGGGCGGCACATACGTAAGGCAGTCTCCCGACGCCTCGAGCCCCCAGGCGGGCTACCTGGCCCAGGACACGCAGCTGGAATACACCGATATCGAAAACGGCTGGTACCGCGTGATCCTGCCCGACGGCAGCATCGGGTACGTGTATCAAAGCCGGATCAAATAAAAGCAAAGTGCCCGTTGCAGAAAAAAGAAGAATCCGCGGTTGGTTTGGAGGGGCAGCGCCCCTCCAATTTCATAGGATAAAGGAACCCACCGGCTGAGCCGGTGGGTTCCTTTATCCAGCCAAACCGTCGAAAATGAAATCCCATTTCATTTCCGGCGAAGCGCTGCCCCGCAGCGCGGTTAGATAAACATCGCGTAGATCATATATACGATCGGGATAGCGAACAGCTCGGAATCGATCCTGTCCATGATGCCGCCGTGGCCGGGAATGAGGTTGGAATAATCCTTGATGCCCGCGGCGCGCTTTACGCTGGAGGCCGCCAGGTCTCCGATGGCGCCGGAGACCGAAGCGATGAACGCCGCCACGATGACCGCCCACATGGGGATCAGATCCAGCCCGGTCTTCACCAGGATCAGCTGCGCCAGAAAGCCCGAAACCGTGCCCATGGCCAGGCCGCAGATCAGGCCCTCCACCGTCTTTTTGGGGCTGATGGCGGGCGCCAGCTTGTTTTTGCCGAAGGCCTTGCCGCCGAACAGCGCGAAGGTATCGCTGACCACGCAGGGCAGGATGCTGTTTATGAAGATCGCGGGCCAGATGTACACGCTTCCCCCGTCCGCCGTGGGGCGCGTGGCGATGCTGATGTACATCACCAGCATCAGCGGCGCCAGCGGATAGGCATACACGCCGAAGGTGGCGAACACGTCCTGCACGGTGAACTTCTGGGTGATGACCATCTCGCTGAATATGCCCAGCATCACGATCATGAACGCGGGAAACACATATCCGCCGATCCGGTTCAGGCCGATCCACACCGCCGCGCCCGCGCCCAGCACGATGAGGTACGCGCTCCAAACGCGCACGTTCCGGTCCAGCTTGGCGAGGGCGTTTTTCATCTCGTGGCAGGCCAGGATCGTGACCGCCATGAACAAAAGCACGCGGCTTACGTCGCTGATCAGCAGGCAGACCACCAGCAGAACGATCATCACAGCCGCAGAAATAACCCTTTGCTTCATAGTACAGCCTCTTTTACAGGGCGCAGGCGATCTTCGCAGCCAGCGCGGCGTTGTTGTATACCAGGCGTATATTGCTTTCCAGGCTCCTCCCGCCTGTCATCTTCTGGATGTGGTCCAGCAGGTACGGCGTGAGCGCTTTGCCCCGGATGCCCAGGCTGTCCGCGTCCTTCACGGCCTGCTCGATGGTGGCATTGATCTCGTCCGGGTCCATGGCGTACTGTTTGGGAATGGGGTTCGTGACCAGCATGCCGCCCTTCAGGCCCAGCGCGAGCTTGGCGCGGAAGGCGGCAGCCACCTCTTCGGGGGTGTCCAGGCGGTAGTCCACCTTCAGGCCGCTTCTGTCCGTGTAAAACGCGGGCAGTTCCTCGGTGCCGTAGCCGATCACCGGCACGCCCTTGGTCTCCAGGTATTCGAGGGTGAGCTTCAGGTCCAGGATGGATTTGCAGCCCGCGCACACCACCATCACGTCCGTCTGCGCCAGCTCCTCCAGGTCGGCGGAAATGTCCATGGTGACCTCCGCGCCCCGGTGCACGCCGCCCACGCCGCCGGTAGCGAACACCTTGATGCCCGCCAGCGCAGCGCCGATCATGGTGGTGGTCACGGTGGTGGCGCCGTCCATGCCTTTGGAAAGCAGCACAGGCAGGTCCCGCCGGGACGCCTTGGGCACGTTCAGGCCCGTTTTGCCCAGATATTCTATGTCATCGCGGCTCGCCCCCACCCGGAGCTTTCCGCCCAGGATGCATACGGTGGCGGGAACCGCGCCGTTTTCGCGTACGATGTTTTCCACGTTCAGTGCCGTTTCCACGTTTTTGGGATAGGGCATACCGTGGGAGATGATGGTGCTTTCCAAGGCCACCACGGGCTTGCCCGCTTCGACCGCCGCGCGCACCTCGTCGGATACGGAGAGAAACTGTTTGATACCGTTCATGTAAGCTTACCTTCCCGTTTTCATACTGCGGAGTTTTTCCACGATGGCTTTGACCGCCGAGATCACTTCGTCCACTTCCTGCTCGGTGTTTTCTTCACTCAGCGAGAACCGCACGGAGGAAAGCGCCTGCTCCCGGGTGCGCCCCATGGCGAGAAGCACATGGGAGGGGTCTACAGAGCCGCTGGTGCAGGCCGATCCCGCAGAGACTGCGATGTGTTTGAGGTCCAGGCTGAGCAGCAGGGCTTCGCCGTCCACGTCCTCGAAGGTGATGTTGGTGATGCCGGGCACACGTCCGAGGGAGCCGTTCCCGTTCACGGTGCAGCGCGGCACGCTGTTCAGGATGCCCTTTTCCAGCCTGTTGAGCAGAAGCGTCTTGACGCGGCACGTCTCCTCGCGCCGCCTGACCGCCAGCTCTGCCGCGCAGCCCAGGCCCACGATGGCGGCCAGGTTTTCCGTGCCGCCGCGCCTGCCCCTTTCCTGCGCGCCGCCGAAGATCAGCGGCGAAAGCAGGACGCCTTCCTTTACGTACAGCGCGCCCACGCCCTTGGGGGCGTGCAGCTTATGGCCGCTCAGGGAGAGCAGATCGATGTTCCGGGCGTGAACGTTCCACTCCCCGCAGGAAAAGGCCTGCACCGCGTCGGTGTGGAACAGCGCGCCGTTTTTATGGGCGATGTCCGCGAAGGCAGCTGTGTCCTGCACGGCGCCGGTCTCGTTGTTGGCGGCCATAGTGGAGACCATAAAAGTGTCCCCGTCCGCCAGGCGCTCCGCCTCCTCCGGGAAAACGCATCCGTCCGGGCCGGGGGAAGCGTATTTCACCGTGAATCCCGTCTTTTCCAGACGCGCAGCCGCGTTCAGAACAGCCTTGTGCTCGATCTTTGTGGTGACGAGCGTGCGCCTGCTCTGCCCGCCGGCCATGGCCGCTCCCAGAAGCGCCCAGCTGTCCGCCTCGCTGCCGCCGGAGGTAAAATAGATCTCACGGGCGTCCGCGCCCAGGGCACAGGCCACCTGCCGGCGGGCGCGTTCCACGGCCTTTCGGGCCTCGCGCCCCGCCCAGTGCACGGAGGAGGGATTTCCGTACACCTGACAGAAATACGGCTTCATCGCCTCGAATACTTCTTCCGTCACGCGGGTGGTGGCGGCGTTATCCATGTAGATCAAGCTGCGGCCTCCGATACACATACCGCGCCCGGAAGGCACACTTGCCCTCCAGGCGCGGCTGCAGTCTTACTTCTTGAGGGTCTTTTTGGCGAGCTCCGCCACGTGCTCGGCGGTAAAGCCGTACTCCTTGAACAGGAACTTGTAGGGCGCGCTCTGGCCGAAGCGGTCGATGCCCAGCACCTGGCCGTCCAGGCCCACGTACTTGTGCCAGCCCAGGGTAGCGGCGGCTTCCACGGCCACGCGGGCGCGCACCTTGGAGGGCAGCACCTTCTCTTTGTATTCGTCGCTCTGCTCGTCGAACAGCTCGAAGCTGGGCATGGAGACCACGCGGGCGTCGATGCCTTCCTCAGCCAGCAGGGCCTTGGCGGCCACGCAGACCTCGACTTCGCTGCCGGAAGCCAAAAGGATACAGTCGGGATTCTTCTTTTTGCTGTCGGCGATGATGTAGCCGCCCTTCAGCGCATCGGGGCCGCTCTTTTCGTTGAGCTGGCAGTCCTGACGGGAGAGGATCAGCGCCACGGGACGTTTCTGGGTCATGGCGGCGTACCAGCCGGCGGCAACTTCCTTGCTGTCGCAGGGGCGGAACACTACCAGGCCGGGGATGGCCCTGAGGCCCGCCAGCTGCTCCACGGGCTGATGGGTGGGGCCGTCTTCGCCCACGCCGATGGAGTCGTGCGTGAGAACGTAGGTCACGGGCAGCTTCATGATGGCGGCCACGCGCATGGCGTTCTTCATGTAATCGGAGAACACGAAGAAGGTGCCGCAGTAGGGCCTGAGGCCGCCGTGCAGCTTCATGCCCGCGCAGATGCAGGCCATCGCGTGCTCGCGCACGCCGAAGTGCAGGTTGCGTCCGCTGCGGTCCTCAGCGCTGAAGTCGCCCTGGCCCTTCATGTAGGTCTTGTTGGAGGGCGCCAGGTCTGCGCTGCCGCCGATCAGGTTGGGAATGCGCTCGGCCAGGCGGTTCACCACCGTGCCGGAGGAGTTGCGGGTAGCGGCCTTGCCTTCAAAGGCCCAGTAGGCTTCGTCCTTGAGCAGGTCCACGGGCAGCTCTTCGCTGTGCCACACGTCCCACTCCTTGCGCAGCTCGGGATACTTTTCGCTCCACTTGTCAAAGAGTTTCTTCCACTCTTCCTCGGCCTTGGCGCCCTTTTCGGCCACCTTGGCGGTGATCTTGTATACCTCTTCCGGCACCGCGAAGCTCATGGGCTCCCGGTCGATCCACTTGAGGTTCTTCTTGAGGGCCGCGATGTTGTCTTCGCCCAGAGGCTCGCCGTGGGCGGAGGCCATGCCCTGCTTGGGAGAGCCGAAGCCGATCTGGGTGTGGCACACGATGAGGTTGGGCTTGTCGCTGATCTTGGCCAGCTTGATGGCGGCCTCCACGTTTTCGAACACGTTGGCGTCCGCCACGTCGATCACGTTCCAGCCGTAGGCGCGGAAGCGCTCGGGCACGTTCTCGCGGAAGGCGATGTCCGTGCTGCCTTCGATGGAGATCTCGTTGTCGTCGTACAGGGCGATGAGCTTGTTGAGCTTTAAGGTGCCCGCCAGGGAGCAGGCTTCGTGGCTCAGGCCTTCCATCATGCAGCCGTCGCCCAGGATCACGTAGGTGTTGTGGTCCACCACCGGATAGCCCTTGCGGTTGAACTTGGCCGCCAGGTAGCTCTCCGCCAGCGCCATGCCGACGGCGTTGGCGATGCCCATGCCCAGGGGGCCGGTGGAGGTCTCCACGCCGCGGGTGTGGCCGTACTCGGGGTGGCCGGGAGTCAGCGAACCGTACTGGCGGAACTGCTTGAGGTCCTCGATGGTCAGCCCGTAGCCGAACAGGTGCAGCAGGCTGTAAAGCAGCATGGAGCCGTGCCCGGAGGACAGAACGAAGCGGTCGCGGTCAGGCCACTTGTCGTCGGCGGGATTGTGCTTCATCTCCCTGCCCCACACGGCGTAAGCCATCGCGGCGGAACCCATGGGCATGCCGGGATGCCCGCTTTTGGCCTTCTGTACCGCCTCGGCGGACAGGATCCGTATTGCGTTTACGACCTTGGTTTCATTCATGGTAGTTCTCTCCAATCCTTTTTGTTTATAGCGTGAAGTTTTTTTGATACGCGGGAAGTATGGGGTGTGGAGTCAGGAGCTTGGAATTTTGGAGGAAACGCTTGCGCATTACCCTGCCTTCAGGGCTTCCGCCTCCCGGAATTCCGGGTTTGCCCAAACGCGGGCAGGTTCCCTGTT